>Ga0070741_10003460_pt1 | contig 39187 bp, 30 predicted proteins | sample Coa_R1_4_FD_66440 | JGI IMG/M metagenome (GOLD analysis project Ga0070741, IMG submission 66440) | Surface soil microbial communities from Centralia Pennsylvania, which are recovering from an underground coalmine fire - Coalmine... | ecosystem: Environmental > Terrestrial > Soil > Unclassified ...
GAGGCGCTCATCCATAAGATCACGGCCAACGGGCAGCCGGTCCTGCCATAGGGCTCGGACCCCCGCCCACCGCCGCGGCAGGGGAGAGAGGAACCGCGATCAGCAGCCGCCGTCGCTCACCGGAAAACAGATGGTGAACGTGGCGCCCCGCCCCTCGCCGGGAGATGCGGCAGAGATCGTGCCGCCGAGCGCCTGGACCACGTGCTTGGCGATGGCGAGGCCGAGCCCGGTGCCGCCGCCGGACCGAGATGGCTCGCCCTTGTAGAAGCGCTCAAACAGGCGCGGGAGCGCCTCGGGCTTGATGCCGACGCCTGTATCGGCGACGACAATCGCGACTCGTCCATCCTGCGCCCTCGTCGATACGCGCACCGAGCCACCGGCCGGCGTGAACTTGATCGCGTTGTGGACGAGATTGACGACCACTTGCTCCATGTGCGCCGCGTCGCCGAGAACGGTCGGGAGATCGGCAGATGCATCGATGGAGAGGTCGACGCCCCGCCGGCTCGCCAGCGGCCGCAATCGCTCAGCAGCCGCGGAGGCGACGTCGCTCAGCAGAATGGGCTCCCGGCGAAGCAGCACCTGCCCCGACTCGATGCGGGCCAGATCGAGTAGCTCCGCCACGAGCTGGGCGAGGCGGTCGACCTCCACGTCGATCCGACGCAGAAATTCGTGCACCACGGACCGGTCCTCGATCGCTCCATCCTGAAGGATCTCGACCAGCGCCTTTAAGGAGGCGACCGGCGTGCGCAGCTCGTGGGAGATGTTCGCGACGAACTCCCGGCGTACGACCTCAGCGCGGCGCACGTCCGTCACATCGTGCAGGATGAGGAGCACGCGCGGATCGGTGGGCCCGCGGGCCGGTATGGCGACGGCGCTCGCCTGGACGAATCGCCCATGGCTTGGATGCGAGAGATCGATCACGGTCGTCCGCTCGCCTTGATCTCCATCGGCCATCGCGTCCTGCACGAGCTGCGCCAGCTCGTGGTCGCGCAGCGCGGAGATCACGGATTGGCGCACGACGGCCGCAGGATCGACGGCGAGGAGTCGACCAGCCGCCGCGTTGAGGATCTGTACGCACCCCTGGCCGTCCACCATGACGACCCCATCACCCATGTGCTCCAGCACCGCGGCCAACCGGCCGCGGTCGGCATCAGCGGCCTGAATCTGTGCGTTCAAGTGCCGCGTCACGTCGCCGAGCGTTCGCGCCAGGAGGCCGACCTCGTCGTCGCCCGCGACGCGGCTCATCTCGGCCGGTCCGCCAGCCGCGAGTCGGTGGGCAGCCCGCGTAAGCGCGCGGATGCGCGACGTTGTAACGCCGGCCAGGAGGATCGCAAGCGCCACGGCGAGTAGCGCCGCGACGGCGAAGGAGCCAGCTAGCGCGATGAGAGTTCGACGCTGCGCATTCTCGACGACCGACATGGGAACGGCAACCCGCGCCACGCCAACCGGCGCGCCGCCCGACGGCGCGATTGGCACCGCTGCGTACAGGAGGCTCTCCTCCATGGTGGCGCTGAGCCGCAGACTGAGGCCGACCCCTGTTCGAAGCGCCGCCACCACTTCTGGGCGGCTGCCGTGGTTCTCCATCGTGGCCGGATCGTTTTCGGAGTCGCCGAGAACTGTCCCGTCGATGGCGATGATGGTGATTCTGGACCCGATTTGGCCGCCGATCCGCTTGGCCAGGGGGTCGAGGCCCGATGGCCCGTGCGTCTCGATCTCGTTGAGGGCGAGGTCGGAGACGAGCGCGGCCTGCTGGCGAAGCTGGTCTTGCAGCGCGGCAAGCTGGTGGGCGCGCAGAAACCAGACGAGATACACGCCGAGGGCAAGAAGGATGAGCGCAATGAGCCCGATGTAGCCCGCCGCGATACGCGTCTGGAGTCGGGCGAACATTGACGGGATCTATGTACGTCGGCGACTGAATGAGCCGTACATGGCCTGTCCCCGGGAGGAGTGTACAGCGACGGAACGAAGTTCATCCCCCGAAAGCATGCCGAGCCCGACCGCCGCCCCGCCCTCCTCGCTCATGGGTGGCCTTCAAACAGTGCTCGATTCACGAGCATGTGCGTCCCAACGCTCGCCGCATATCCAAGGGCGATCACGTAACTCCATCGCAGGTGCGCGCCGAAGGTGTAATTCGCGCGCGCCATTCCCATGAGCGCGACGCCGGCCGCGCTCCCGACAGACAACAAGGATCCTCCCACTCCCGCGGTGAGGGTGACGAGCAACCATTCCCCTTGCGACATCGTCAAGCCCATCGAGAGCACGGCGAACACGACGGGCACGTTGTCGATGACGGCCGACAAGAGGCCAACCAGGACGTTCGCCATAGTGGAGCCAAGGCCGCCGTAGAGTAGAGACGACACCTTGGCGAGATACCCCAGCGCGTTCAAGCCACCGACCGCGAGAACAACTCCGTAGAAGAACAGCAGCGTGTCCCACTCGATCTTCTCCATGAGCTCGAACGTTCGCAACGGCTTCGGGCTCGGCGCCCGCCTGATGGCCGCACGAGGTTCGATGTCGCGCTCGCCGTCGACCTCCGAGTCACTTGCATCGGCAAAGACCTCCTCCAGCGCGTCGATCTGCAGCGGGGCGGTGCCGCGGTTGAGCGAGTAGCTGTAGAGCTTGAGCAGGCCCAGACCGAACATCATGCCGATTGCCGATGGGAGATGCAGGAAGCTGTGAAGCGACACCGTCAAAGCGATCGTCACGAAGAACAGGAGCGTCACGGTCAGAGCCCCTGCCTCAAGCACCGCGCTTTCGGTGACCGGCTGGGGCTTGCCATCGTCCACGTGCAGGGACATGATCGCGGCCGGCACGAGCCAGTTGACGAGCGCGGGAACGGCTAGCGGAAAGAAGCCGGTGAACGAAACCGTGCCGCTCTGCCACACCATGAGGGTGGTGACGTCACCAAATGGGCTGAAAACGCCGCCCGCGTTGGCGGCCACCACGATATTGATGCAGGCGAGACTGATGAATCTTGGCCGACCCTGACCCACGGACACCGCGATTGAACCGAGGACCAGCGCGGTGGTGAGGTTGTCCGCGACCGGAGACATGAGAAATGCCAGCAGACCGGTGACCCAAAACAACGCTCGCATTGACAAGTCGCGACTTATCAACCACGCGCGAACCGCGTCGAACACGCCACGTTCGCTCACCGTGTTGACGTACGTCAGCGCCACCAAAACAAACAGAAAGAGCTGGGCGTAGTCCAGCACATTGTGCAGCGCGGCATCAGATGCTTGGCCGGAGATTCCGTGCTGAGCGTAGGCAATGCCGGTCAGGACCCAGATCGCACCCGCGCCCACCAACACGGGAACCGACTTATGGAGGCCGAGCCGCTTTTCCCCCACCACGGCGGCGTAGGCAAGTAGGAAGATCGCGACCGAGGCGACCCCCGCCCAGTGCCCCGTCAGCTCGGGCTGCACGGCCCCCCTCCATGGCGCGAGATAGCCCTCGCGGTCGCGGCGCAGCTACCGATTCACGGTTTCCAGCAGGATTGGAGCGCCCTCCGCGACCTCCGCCGCCCGTTCCGGATTCTCGACCTTCGGTCGGAAGAACGACTGGGCGATCATGGTCGGGACGACGGCGCTTCCGATCACCACGGTCACGAGAATCGTGTATTGCGCCTGGGTGATGATGTGGTTGGTGAGGCCGAAGAGGGCCGAGATCGTGCCGAAGGTGAGGCCCGACGCCATGAGCAGCGACGTGTACGTGGCGTTCCCCGTCGGGAGGCGAAATGCTCGCGAGACGGGCCACACGCCGAGCAGCTTCGATCCCATCTTCAACCCGAACAGCGATGCGATGAGGCCGATGCCGGCGATGACGGCGGGGAGGGAGACGAACAGGCCCGCCTTCAGAAAGTAGAAGGGCGTGAGCAAGCCAAAGGCGATGGAACGGAGTCGGTGCACGAGCGTCTTATCGTTCACGAACACGCCCGCGACCACCAGGCCGACGAGGTAGGCGGGAAGCACGGCTTCGCTCTTGGCCGCCGAGGCCAGCGCGCCGAGCCCGAAGAGCGTGAGAAAGAGGAACTTCACCTCCGGCTCCGACACCCGCGCGCCGAGCCGTGCAGACACAAGACGCATGACGCGCGGAAGGATCAGCAGGACGAGCACCGTGACCACTGCAAAGAGGGCCATCCAGGCATTGAAGTTGGCGAAGATGACGCCGAGGGCGACGACTGTTCCGAGGTCGGTGACGAAGCAGGCGGCGAGGATCAGCTTGCCGATCTCCGTTTGGTTGAGGCCAGTCTCGACCATGACCGCGTAGACAACGGCCACCGACGTCGTCGAGAGGGCGACGCCGGCGATTTGCGCCGCCGACCGGTCCCAGCCGGCCACCAGCTCCGTGAACGCCCAGGCGGCCGCGAAGGGCGCCGCGAAGGAGATTGCGCCGATCACGATACTTGGCTTCCAGTGGCGCCGAAGGGATGCTGGGTCGATCTCGGCGCCAGCCAGAAACGTCAGCAGAACGGACCCAAAGCTGGCGATGAAGTCGATCCACGGCGTCGTGTGCAGGCCGAGAAAGTTTCCGCCCACCACGCCGACCAGGATTTCGACCAGCGCCACGGAAACACCGATGCGGATCGAAACCAGGCTCGCGACCAGGGCGAGCCCCATCCACAGCGCCGCGACCGACCACTGGCTGTCCACACTATCCTCCCCATATATCGGCAAGCCTGGCGCACAAAGAGACTCCTGGCGCGCCAGTGTTTGGTGCTACCAGGAGCCATCAGCCGGTTGGCGATTCGGATACGCGGGTATCCGGGCGGGATCCATCGCCCAGTTTCCTAAGTATACTGCCGTGCTCCGGTCGGCCGAGCTCCGGATACAATCGCGACGAGAGCGTGCGCCGGAGAACGATCGATGTTCCATGTTACCCCTGAGATCGACGAGGTTCTGCGCGAGCCCGAGTACCGGATCGAGGGACCGCTAAAGGTGAGCGGTCGCGCCCAATACACGGGGGATCTGCAGCTCCCGGGCACCCTGTGGGCAAAATTCGCGACGAGCGCATACCCGCACGCGCGGATCCTGCACGTCGAGACCGAGGCCGCGAAGAAGGTTCCGGGCGTCCACGCCGTCATTACCGGCCGCGACGTCGGCCCGCGGCGCTTCGGGCGCTTTCTCTACGACTGGCCGGTCCTGGCGTACGACCGCGTGCTGTACATCGGCGAGCGCATCGCCGCGGTCGCGGCGGAGACGCGTGAGGCGGCCGAGGAAGCCGTGCGTCTCATCCACGTCGAGTACGAGGAGCTGCCGGCGGTGTTCGATCCGGAGGAGGCCCTCCGGGACGGCGCTCCGATCCTCCACCCGAACCCGGAAGGCTACTACTACCTCGGCGGCGAGCGTCCCCCGCGGCCCCACCCCAACCTGCAGGGCTATCTCGAGGCGCACAAGGGCGAAGGAGAGATCGAGCGCGTCTTCGAGCGAGCGGATCGAATCTTCGAGGACGTCTACGTGGGTCCGCGGCAGCATCAAGGCTACATCGAGCCCCACGCCTGCGTCGTGTGGGTCGAGCGCGACGGAACTGTGCACGTTCGGTCCACCAATAAGGCTCCGTTCTCCCTTCGCCATCAGCTTTCCATCGCGACGGGGACCCCGGAAGAGCGGATCGTCGTCGACTCGATGTTCATCGGGGGCGACTTCGGCGGTAAGGGTCACACCATCGAGGAGTTTCCGTGTTTCTTTCTCGCACAGGCCACCGGACGTCCGATCAAGTCCGTGATGACGTACGCCGACGAGCTGACCAACACTAGCCCGCGGCACGACGCACGGATCTATCTCCGCACGGGCGTGACGCGCGACGGGCGGCTCCTCGCGCATCAGCAGCGCGCCTACTTCAACGGCGGGGCCTACGGCGGTGCCAAGCCGATGCCCGGCCCGAACATCGCCGCCGCGTTCGATCCGCTCGACACATACAGCGTGGCGCACACGGACCTCAAGACCTTCACCGTATACACCAACACGACGCCCTCCGGTCATATGCGCGCGCCCGGTGCGACGATCGCGGACTTGGCGGGCGAGGAGCACATCGACCACATCGCGCGGGAGATGGGGATCGATCCGCTCGAGTTTCGAGTGATGAACGTGATCCGCTCCGGGGACATCAGTACGGCGGGGCACCCGGTCCACCACTCGCGGGGCGAGGAGCTACTCGAGCTGCTGCGCAGGGAGACGGGCTGGGGGAAGGTCCCGCTGCCGCCGAATCGGGGACGCGGCGTCGTCATTCGCCACCACGGGATCGGCCAGGGGAAGACCGAGATCCTGCTGCGCCTCATTCCGGGCGGCAAGGTCGAAGCCCTCTACGGAACGCCAGACCAGGGCAGCGGCTCAGCCACCGTCGTCCGGCGCGTGGCGGCCGCGGTGCTCAACGTCGAGCCCGAGCGCGTCGTCGTCCGGTACGGCAACACCGCGGAAGCGCCGCCCGACGCCGGCGCCGGGTCGAGCCGCGTCACGCACATCGTGGGGCAGGCGACCATCGGGAGCGCTACGCTGCTGAAGAGCAAATTGGAGGAGCTGGCGGCCGAGGTGATGGGCTGGCCGGCCGGCCAGGTGCGGATCGAGGGTGGGCGTTTCGTCGCCGACGGGGGCGAGTCGGCGCCGTTCGAGTCGGTGGCAGAGCAAATTTTGCGCGGAGGCGCGGTTGAGGCGAAGGGTGAGTTCGACAGCGCCGTCAACCGCGAGGATCGGCCGGATGGCGTGAGCTTCTACGGGTACGTCATCGAGGTGGAGGTCGACCCGGCGACGGGCGCCGTGCAGCCGATCGAGGCGGTGCTGGCCATCGATCCGGGCACGGTGATCAATCCCATCGCATACCAGGGCCAGCTCGATGGCGGATTCGTCTACGGCTTTGGTAACGCCATGATGGAGGAGCTGTTGGTCGACGGCGGCAGGATCGTCGCGGGGAGCCTTGCGGACTACAAGCTCCCCACGCAGATGGACATTCCGCGCCTCCGCACCGTGCTGCTTCCGCCCGAGGCGGGCCCCGGGCCGTTCGGCGCGAAGTCCGTGGGCGAGACAAACAACAGCGCCGTCGCCGCGGCAATCGCCAACGCCGTGCGCGACGCCGTCGGCGTGCGCATTCGCGAGCTGCCCATCACGCCGGAGCGCGTGTATCGCGCCCTGGAGGATGCGCGGGGAAACAGCGCGTCGGCCCCCTCACCCGGCCGCGCCTGACGGCGCGCCCGGCCTCTCCCCCGGCGAGGGGCGAGGCGCATTCGTGAGCTCCCTCCCCCGTCGAAGCGGGGGAGGGTGGGGGTGGGGGCAGCTGAACGCTCACCCCTTCGTTCCGACGGCGCAGTGGAACGGGCGGGCCACCCAGACCGGGAAGCCGCGGGCCACGCTCGACGCGATCGATTTCGTCCACGCCTCCGCGGCCTCCGCGTCGAGGCGCGAGCGAATCTGCGCGTCGATCTGCTCCCACCAGCCGTCGCCCGGCCGCGTCCAGGCCCACGCGGGCCCTCCCTGGACATCTGTGAGGCCCACCTCGTACATCCGGCGATAGAGGCTCGCGTCGGCGCAGCCGCGCTCGTCCATGCCTCCCCCGCCCGAGCTCTCGATCCTCGTGCGCAGCGGTTCGGGCAGATCGGCGTTCGTCCAGGAGCCCCGGTCCACCGCGCGCACGACGACCGCGACGCGGCCGCCTGGCTTCGCGATGCGCGCCAGCTCCGCCATCATCCGATCGGCGTCGACTTCTTCCATCACGGTGCTGGTGAAGACCACGTCGAAGCGCGCGTCGGGGAAGGGGATGGCCTCCGCCGAGCCCTCACGGAGCGCGATGCGCTCGGCGAGGCCGTCCCGATGGACCAGCGCCTCCGCCTCGTGGAGCAGGTAGCGATTGACGTCCAGCCCAACGGTCCGGCCGAGCGCATAGCCACGGGCGATCCGACGGAGGAGCGCGCCCGAGCCGCACCCGACCTCGATGAGCGATTCGCCAGCGCGCGGCCCGGCGAGATCGAGAATGCCGAGCGCGACGCGGCCGTAGTCGCTGGCGCCGCGCGCCTCCAACATCTTGACCGGCGAAAGGTGCGCGCCACCCAGCACGACCGTGCAAAATCCCCCGTGCAGCCGGGCGAGTAGCGCGTCCCACTGGTGCGCGGCGAGACCCAGCGGGAGCAGGACCACGGGCGGGCCGCTCCCTCGGGCGGTGTAGGACAGCTCCGCGACATCCCCTTCCTCGTCCCTCGTGATGGCCCGCGGCGCGGGCGTGCCGCTCACCCGCTCCCAGAACGCGGCAATGGCCGCGAAGACCTCGTCCGCCCGATCGGCGATGGTGTCGCTCCACTGGTACTCGTCGTATCCCCGAAGCACGGTGACCTCGCCGACGTTTGCCGACGCGAGGCGCGGCGCCATGACCGCGCCGATGGATCCCCCATCGCCAGTGATCCAGTGGAGCCCGCGGCCGACCGTCGCGAGCGCCTCAGGTCGGGCGTTGGCCCCGACGAGGGTGAGGGAGGCGATGCGCTGCGGAGCCGAGTGGATCAGCCCCTGCAGATCCTGCGGCGCGCGGGCGCAGAAGTGCGCCGCCTGGACGCCGAGCCGGTCCAGGAGCAGCTCCAATCGATTGGCGAGAGGGATCCCGCGAGACACGTCTGCCATCTGCAGCGCTGGCCTCCAGGTGTTGTTTGCGCGTACGCCGTCGCTAGCTGACGCGATCGTCCCGCGCGCGGACCAGCAGGACGGGCTGCTCGAGCTGGCGGACGATGTAATCGGCGACGCTGCCGTGCCGCCAGCGGTCGAAGCCGCCGCGGCCGTGGGTTGCGAGGATCACCAGATCATGCCCCTTGGCCGCCCGCTCTGTCACGAATCGCGGGTCTCCGACGTCGATCGCCGTCCTCGTCTCCACGCCGCTACCCTTGAGACTCCCAGCCGCGCCGTCGAGATACGTCTGCGCGGCGCTCCGGTCGCGCGGGTCGGCGACCGCTCGAAACAACGTCACGGCTCGAAGCGGCGCCCCCGCCAGGCTGCGCGCGAGGGCGAGCGCCCCCTCCCCGAATCCCGAGCCATCGAGCATGACGAGGGCGTTCTCCAGTCTCGTCGACGCGGGTGTCGAGCGGCGGACGATGAGGACCGGCGCGGATCCCTCGCGGACCATTCGGTCCGTCACGCTCCCAAGGGCGAAGCGTGCGAGCCCGGAGCGGCCGTGCGTGGCCATGACGACCAAGTCTGGCGCTTCCGCGGCCTCGCGGTCCAGGAGCATCGCCGCGGCGGGCCCGCGCTCCAGAATGGCGCGCACGCGGGTCCCCCCGGCGCGAATCCGCGCCTCGGTCTCGGCCATATGGGCCGCGGCTTCTTTCTCGATCGCCTCGTCGGTCGCGCCGGGACGGGCGGGAAACCCGGGGTTGTCAATGACGCAAACCAGCACCAGCTCGGCGTCGTTCGCTCGGGCGATCTGCTCCGCTAGCGGCAGCGCCTTTTCGCTCTCTTCCGAGCCGTCCGATGGGGCGAGCACCTTCTGGATCATTCATTCCTCCCGGCATGGCCGGCCACTTGTGCGCCGGAGCGTCCGGGCACCCGCCGGCCACAGAGCCCCGCGACACTTGCCCCAGCGCTTCATGGATCACGATGTTCGGCAGTCTATGCAGTGCCCCCGACACCGTCAATCGCTCGATCAAGCGCTGGCATGATTCGCCAGCGAGACCTATGCTAGTGGGGACGAGTGTGATCCCTGGTGGCCATCGCAGCAGTTCCTTGATTGGAGTTGCCCGTCATGAAACCAAACGCTTTCGCCACTCCCGCGGTACTGTTGGTGCTCCTCCCGCTCCTCGCATGCACCGCCTCGGGTCCAGGTTCCGCCGGTCGGCAGCCCGCGGGCGGGGGCCAGGCGGAACAGTCTGAGCCGCAGCGAACTCTGGTGATTGCGCTGCGCGGCGAGCTTCCAAGCTTGGCGGCCAAACACCTTGTCGATTTCTCGGGGGCCCTGGATCCGCCGCTATTCCTCTTCAACGCCATGTTGGACTACGAGGACGAGAAGGGAGTCACGCAGCCAATGCTCGCGGAGGCCCTGCCCGCCCTCAACACCGAGACCTGGAAGGTGTTCCCGGATGGGCGCATGGAGACGAGCTATCATCTCAAGCCCAATCTGACGTGGCACGATGGAACGCCGCTCTCCGCGGACGACTTTGTCTTCGCTTGGCGCGTCTACGCATCGCCCCAGCTCGGCGCAGCCACGACGCCTCCGATCGGTCTGATGGAGGAGGTGCGCGCCCCTGACCCGCGGACCGTCGTCATTCGGTGGCGGGAGCCATACCCCGAGGCAGCGGCGCTCACGGACGGCACGACCGTGGGGTTTCAGGCATTGCCCGAGCACGTCCTTCAGGAGCCGTTCGCAAATCTCGACCCGGAAGCGTTCATTGCGATGCCGTTTTGGACCTCGGAATATGTCGGGCTCGGCCCATATCGCGTCGAATCGATCGAGCCCGGCTCATCCATCAGCGCAGGCGCGTTCGACGGTTACGTATTCGGACGACCCAAAATCGACCGTATCGAGCTTCGCATCATTCCGGACCCCCAGACCGCCGTCGCGAATCTCCTTTCCGGCGAAATCCACTTCATCAGTGACTTCATCCTATCGGTCACGGACGGTCAGACGCTCGAGCAGCAGCTCCCCGAGCGCGGCGGTGGCACAGTGCTCTACTCGCCCGTCTCGCTTCGCGCCGCCGTGGTTCAGCTGCGGCCGGATGTGGTGGAGACGCCTGCACTGCTGGACGTCCAAGTTCGGAGCGCCATCGCGTTCGGATTGGACGTGACCAGCGCTGTGGAAGTGCTCGCCGCCGGCAAGAGCCTACCGACACAGACGCTGACCTCGCCGCGTGAGGCGTACTATTCCGAGATCGAGAAGGTGATTCGCAAGCACGATTTCGACCCTCGCGCCGTGCAGCAGCTTATGGAACAAGCCGGCTACGCCAGGGGCGCCGACGGCTTCTTCGTCGGGCGCGATGGCGAGAACGTTCGCTTTAGCGTGGCGACCTCCGCAGGCACGAAGAACGAAAGCGAGGCGAGCAACTACGTGGACAGCCTTCGGAAATCCGGATTCGACGCCAGCCAGCGGGTCGTGCCCGCTGCGCAGATCCGCGATCCACAAACACGCGCGCTTCTGCCCGGTCTTCAGATCCGGGGCGGTGGCTACCAGCACGTGAATTACACCAGCGAGCAGATCCCCCGGCCCGAAAACCGCTGGCGCGGGAACAACCGGGGCGGTTGGAGTAGTCGGGCGTACGACGCCGCGTTCGATGCGTATAGCACCACATTGGACCGCGACGAGCGGATCAAACACGTCGCGGAGATGGACAAGATCATCAGCGAAGAGGTGCCAGTGATCCCGCTGATGTACAACGCGGAGACCAACGCGCTCGTTGGCGCGTTGGTCGGGCCGGTGGCTCGCCAGACGCCGAGCACCAGTGGCACGTTCCTGCACATTCACGAGTGGAAATGGCGCTCATAAAGCCCCCCATCGAGCCGAGCGGCGTCGAGGAATACAGTCTCGGGCGCGGATGAGTACGAGCATCCCAGGGACGAGATTCCTTTCAAGGGTGGTGAATCGTCATGGTGTTCGAGCCGAGCAAAACAATTCGCATTCTCATCGTCTACTACAGTCGATTCGGCGTCATCGAGCGCCTTGCGGAGTGCATCGCGGAGGGCGCGCGCGAGGAAGAGCGCGCGGAAATCGACCTCCTCAAGGTGCCGGACCGCCCGATTGAAGAGCCGGAGCCGGGCAGCGACGAGACGGAGATGGCGCGGCACCGGGCGGCCATCCTCAATCGACTCACGGCCGCCGACGCGCTGATCGTCGGATCACCCGGTTATTTCGGCAGCATGGCATCGCCCGTGAAACGGCTGTTCGAGGACTGCGCGACGGCCAGCAATCCGCCGATCACGGATCGGACCCGTCCGTGGCGTCACTTTCGCTTCCACAACAAGATCGGGGCGGCGTTCACCGCGACCGGCACGCCGCACGGTGGGAACGAGCAGACACTCCACTCGATCCTCACGATGTTCATGCATTTCGGGATGATCGTGGTGACGCCGGGCCAGCAGCAGCCGATTCTCGAGAATGAGACGCCCGTCTACGGCAGCACAGCGATCAGTGGGGCGGAAGGCGACCGCATGCCGTCGCCCGCCGAGGAAGATGTCGCGCGGGCCCTCGGCCGACGCGTCGCTGAGATCACGATGTCATTCAAGATCGGATCCGCCGAGTGGGCCGGCATCCAGGAAAAACGCCGCCGCGCGCATGCTCGCGGGTCCGAACGTCCGGGCTGACGGGATGCCGAAGGTTGCGCCAAAACCCTTTGCACCCAGCCGCTCGCCTTCACGCCGGGCGGGCGGTTCTTCAGCGCTCCGATAGACGTGGACGTGCTGCGCGATCCATACGCGCTCCTGCTGCGCGCAAGCCTACTCCTCGCTCTCATCGGCGGGTTCGGACTGGGACTCACCCTCATGCTGAGCTTCGTGCTCCGCGTGCCGGTCGGCGCCGACGTTGGCGCGCTCATCCAGGGGCACGGGCAGGTCCAGGCGCTCGGATTCATGGTGCTGACCATTGTCGCGGTGGGCTCGCGCCTCCTGCCTCGGTTCCACCGCACGCACCTCGAGCGCGGCGCGCTGGTGTCGACCGGAGGGATCGCTGTCGCAGTGGGGGTCGCGCTGCGGGCCCTGGGGCAGCCGCTGCCGCTATCGACGCCGCGGAGCATCGCGATGGTCCTCAGCGGCCTCCTCCCGTTCTTCGGCATCATCCTCGCCGTGTACGCGTTCGGCGTCGCCGTACGCCAGGGCAGGTCACCGGGTGACCGCGAGCCGATCATCCTGCCGCTGACGATGGCGACCAGCCTCATCGCCTCGCAGGTTCTTCTGGTCGTCGCGAGCTTCGGTCTCGCCGGAGGAGCGGTGACCGTCCCAAGCGGGCTCGACGAAGCGATCATCCACCTCGAGCTGTGGGGGTTCGCGGCGACGATGATCCTGGCCATCGCGCGCCACACCTGGCCCAACATGCTGCTGCTGCGAGCCGCCCGCTCGAACCTGATTCGCCCGGCGTTGCTCCTGTGGGCCGTAGGGAGCCTGGGCACGCCCTTGACCTGGCTGCTGGCGTCAGACGCGATCGTGATTCGCGCCCTCGGCGCGCTCGCGCAACTGGCCGGCGCCGCGCTGTATGCCCTCGCCCTCCGGCTCTTTGATCCGCCAGCTCGGGCCAGCACACTCCCCCACATCACGGAGCCGCCGCGCCTGTGGCTGCGCGTCGCATTCGCCTTCCTCATCGCCGCGGCGGCGACCAACGGCTTCGCGGCGCTGAGCGGGGAAGCGGGCTCCTCGACGACGCTCCTGGCGCTCTCGGCCGCCCGGCATGCCCTCGCGCAGGGATTCCTCCTGCCCGTCATCGTCTTCATGGCGTCTCGGATCCTTCCCGGCTTTTCTCCCCTCATGATGGGACGCCCGCTGCTGCTCGCCGCGCTCATGTGGAGCCTTTTCGTGAGCGCCGCGCTGCGAGCGGGGGCCGAGATCATCGGCGGCTACGCGGAAGGCTGGGACGTGCTGGTGGCCCTCGGGGGCACGATCGCCACCGTCGTCTTCCTGGTCTTCGCCGCGCTTCTCTGGCATACGACCGGGCGTCACACCGCGAGGGCGCCCGGCGTGAGCGCTTCGCCCTAGGTGGAATGCCCGTAGACAGGCCTGAGGGAGATGGGCTCCCACCCGTTTGGGTGGGCCGCCCCCACCCATTTTGTGGGCGCCACGACCACCCCGCCAGCGGAGGCTCGTGGCCACGTCGCTCCGTATGCTCCTCGTAGCGTGACCCCCGGGAGGAGCGAGCCATGAGCCATGCCACCTTTACCGACCGCGTCGACTCGAAAGACTTCCAAAAGATGCCGGAGGAGTACCGCGACCTGGTTGTCCGGCTCCTGACCATCCAAGCCGACTGCGAAATCGGGGGACCCCACGTCTATGGGCCCCAGTGGTTCCTCGACGCACCCACCGCCGACGACATGTTCCGGTTGACCCACATCCTTGCCGAGGAGGTGGACCACTTCCGTGCCATGCACGGACTCCTCCAGTCGATCGGCGTCGACCGCACCGATCTGCTTCGGCGACCGAATTCCGAGCGATTCCTCGAGGCATTCCGCACGACGGACGTGCCGACCTGGGCGGACGTCGCGGCCTTCTGCTGCCTGATCGACCGCGTCGGCCGATTCCAGGTCGAAGAGATGGTCGGATCCACGTTCCAGCCGCTCGAGCAGGTGCTGCCGCAGATCATGCGCGAGGAAGTCGGGCACGTTGGCTTCGGCACCTCCCGGCTCGCGCGGCTGGCGGCGGACCCGGAGATGAAGCCACTGGCCCAGGCGGCGATCGACCGCTGGTATCCGAAGGCGCTCGACATGTTCGGGCGGTCCGGCTCGCGCAGGGCCGAGCGCTACATCGCATGGGGGCTCAAGCGACGATTGAACGAGGAGGCCCGGCGGGACTACGTCAACGAAGTCGGCCCCGTCATCCAGTCCATGGGGTTGACCGTCCCCAGCGAATCCGCCAATCGCCTGTTCCTGTAACCGCGAGATGGTTCATCCCGATAGCCCAAGCCGGCAATCTTGCTCGATAGCAACGCCCGCTGATCGCAACGCTGGTCACGGACACTCACCCAACGAGGAGGACATATGATTACCCAGGAAGAGAATGAACGTCTGACGCGCGTGGGTCCCGGAACGCCGATGGGCGACTTGCTGCGCCGGTACTGGCACCCGATTGGCGCGGAAGCGGAGCTGGACCAGGAGCCGGTACAACGGGTTCGACTCTTGGGCGAGGACCTGGTTCTCTTTCGCGGTGAGCGCGGCCAGCTTGGGCTCATCGGGCGTCGCTGTCCCCATCGAAACATGGCACTCGAATACGGCATTCCGCAGGAGAACGGGCTCCGCTGCCCCTATCACGGCTGGACCTTCGACACCGAGGGTCGGTGCGTCGACATGCCGTTCGAGCCGGCGACGCTTCCGTTGAAGATCCCATCCTACAAGGTGGAGACGCTGGGCGGGCTCGTCTTCGCGTACCTGGGCCCGGAGCCGGCGCCGCTGCTCCCGCGATGGGACATGTTCGTGCGAACCGACATGAACAAGAGCCTCGTGATCACGCCGCTGCCCTGCAATTGGCTCCAGTGCATGGACAACTCGCTCGATCCCATCCACTTCGAGCATCTCCACGGCGTGTACGGGAACTACGTGATGAAGAAGCTCGGTCTGCCGCCGATGATCAACGTCTCGAAGCACCAAAAGATCGAGTTCGATCTTTGGGAGTATGGGATCTACAAACGGCGGCTCGTGGAGGGCCAGCCGGACGACGAGACCAACACCGACTGGAAAATCGGCCACCCCATCATCTTCCCCAACATCCTCGCCCAGGGCGGACCGGACCAGATCAGCTGCCAGATTCGCGTGCCCGTCGACGACACCAACACCCTGCACTTCGCGATCATGGGTTCGCGCCCCAAGCCCGGCGAAACCCTGTGGACCCGCATGCCGGTTCAGCGCGAGCCCCTTCGATACGACCAGCAGGGGCGCATCGTCGGCGACACCATCCTCCCCCAGGACGAGCTGGCCTGGGTGGGACAGGGTCCCATCACCGACCGAACGACCGAGCATCTGGTCACGTCGGATAAGGGGATCGTTCTCTACCACAAGCTGCTCCTCGAGAACGTCGAAAAGGTCGAGCGCGGAGAGGAGCCGATGGCAGTGATCCGCGATCGCGAGATCAATGAGCCCTTCATCCCCATCGCGCGGGGCAGCACCTACACGTCCTTCCGCAGGGGCATCGACGAGAAGCACTACGGGGGGCTGCGCCGCGTGCCGGTCGGCGTGGGCGCGTAGCGGGAAAGGAGGGTCGCGATGTCCGCGGTTCGCATCTCCGGAGCGATATTCGTCATCTTGATGCTGCTCGTGCTGGGCGGGGCGGTATTCCTCCCAGCGCCCGGCGCCCCAGAGGCCACCGGCACGATCTCTGCGATCAGCGCGCTTGGGCTGGCCTGGTTTTTCGCGGTCTGGGCCGCCCTCGTCGCCTCGATGGTCTTTCTGATTCTGTGGACCGGCGCGGGCTTCGTTCAGTCGGAGCGCGCGATGGGCTCTGCGACGTCCGTCGCGGAGCCCCCCGCCCCGGCGACGACGGAGGCCGAGAGGCCCGCCGCGACGAGGACGATGGCCCACGCGCGCTGAGTGCGACGAGGCGTCGCAAGGCAACTCGAGCGAGCGACCGGCGGGAATGACATCTCCCGCCGGTCGCTCGTCATTTCGCGGGGAGCTGGAGTCCGCTTAGCTGCGTGCAGCGCGGGCTGGGAGCGTGAAACAAAACGTCGAGCCCTCGTCCGGCTTCGACTCGACCCAGATTCGACCGCCGTGGCGCTCGACGATCTTCTTACAGATCGCGAGCCCGATTCCGGTGCCAGGATATTCCGTTCGCCCGTGTAGTCGCCGAAAGATCACAAAGATCCGGTCGAGATACTCCGGCGCAATACCGATGCCGTTGTCGCGAACCGCGAAACGCCAATCTTCGCCCGCGCGCTCGGCCGTGATCTCCACGACGGGCGGTCGCTCCCCACGGAACTTCACCGCATTGCTGATCAGGTTCTGGAAGAGCTGCCCGAGCTGCGTGGGGTCGGCCTCGACCGTTGGGAGCGGACCGTGGGTCACGGTCGCACTCGCCTCGGCAATGGCAGCGGAGAGATCCGAGATGACGAGGTCCACGATCGCTCCGGTGTCGGTCGGCTCGGGGTCGCGAGCCTGGGTCCCAATGCGGGCGTATGTCAGGAGATCGTTGATGAGGGCCTGCATCCGCGTCGCGCCGTCGACCGCGTAGCCGATGAACTCGTCGGCGTCCTCACCGAGCTTGCCGCGATAGCGCCGCGCCAGCAGCTGCGTGTAGCTGGCGACCATGCGGAGCGGCTCCTGAAGATCGTGGGATGCGACGTAGGCGAACTGCTCCAGCTCAGCGTTTGACTGGGCCAGCTCCGCCGCCTGGCGCTCGAGGGCGCGCGCCGCTCGATGGAGCTGCGCCTCGACCTCTTTGCGGTCCGTTACGTCCCGAATGATGCTGACCACGAGGCGCTCGCCGCCCTCCATGACCGGGCTGAGGCTGATCTCGACCGGGAACTCGCTGCCGTCCTTTCGTTTCCCGAAAAGCTCGAGGCCGGCGCCCATGGGCCTGGTTCTCGGCGCCGTCGAGTATTGCTCGCGATGTCCAACGTGGGCGGCGTGGAACCGCTCGGGCAGCAGAATCTCAACCGGCTTTCCGATGAGGTCGCGCCGCTCATAGCCGAACATGCGCTCGGTCTGGCGATTCACGATGCTGATGCGGCCCGCCGCGTCCACGATAACGACGGCGTCCGGCGCCCACTCGAGGAGTGCCCGAAACCGCGACTCGGGGGCGTCCGCGCCGTAGCGATTCGCAGGCGCGTTCGCGTTTCCGTCCGATGGCTGTTCCCGGCTCATCACGAAGTCGTCACTCTCGGGCGATCGTGGCCGATGGGATCGGGGGTGGCCGGTGATTCGGGCATCAACTTGGCAGGGTCACCACGGCCAGCCAGAAATCCTCGATGGTGCGGACCACCCGAATGAACTGGTCCAGGTCAACTGGCTTCGTGATATAGCAATTCGCGTGCAAATCGTAACTCCGGAGCACGTCCTGTTCGGCGCTCGAGGTCGTGAGAACCACGACGGGAATCCGCTTCAACGAGGGGTCGGCCTTGATCTCAGCCAGCACCTCGCGGCCATCCTTCCGCGGGAGGTTGAGGTCGAGCAGAATGAGGTCAGGCATGGGGACATCAGTGAATTGGCCCCGATGATGCAGAAAGTCGAGCGCCTCGACGCCATCTCGCGCAACGTTCAGGTGGTTAGGCACCCGCCCATCGCGGAGCGCCTCGATGGTGAGACGGACGTCGCCGGGGCTGTCTTCAACCAGCAAGATCTCGATAGACCGTATCGACGGGTCCACTCCGCGGCCCCCTTCGCGAAAGGGCGCATCGCCTCGGATCCCTTGGGCAGTCTCATTCTTCGCCAGGTGGCCCCAGCGGATGCGTCCCTCTGGATAATAGCCGAATTCCGGGGTCCATTCTGGCCCGGGCGCGTCCGCGTCCGCCGAGTCACCACGACGAATACAGGCGGCGTTTGAGCAGCTCGACGATGGCGAGATACGTCAGCACCATCAGCCCAAGGATGCCGAAGAAGACCGGCGGGAGCGGTGTGAAGCCGATGCGATCGCCAGCCGGTGAGACGACGATTCCCAGGCCGACGGCGATGGCGATCGCCACGCCGAGGAGGAGCTGGTTGCTGGGGCGACTACGGAGCGGATTTCCCGCGGTCCGGATCACGAAAATGACCAGCGTCTGCGTCGCGAGCGACTCGATGAACCAGCCCGCGCGAAATTCGGGCGGGGCCGCGTGAAAGCCGAACAGGAGGATCCCAAACGTCAAGAAGTCGTAGACAGAGCTGACCGGACCGAGTCCCACCATGAAGCGCTGGACCATCGCCGTATCCCATTTCCGCGGTCGCATCACGTAGGCGTCGTCGACGTTGTCGGTTGGGATCGTGACCTGCGACATGTCGTAGAGGAAGTTGTTCAGCAAAATCTGAACGGGGAGTAGGGGCAAGAAGGGCAGGAACGCGGCGGCGCCGGCCATGCTCAACATGTTGCCGAAGTTCGAGCTGGTACCCATGAGCACGTATTTCGTGATGTTTCCGAAGCTCCGTCGACCTTCGATGACACCGCGGTAGATCGGCGCGAGGCTCCGCTCGAGGAGAATGATGTCCGCGGCCGCCTTGGCGACGTCGACCCCGTTGGAAACGGAGATCCCGACGTCCGCCGCGTGCAGCGAGGGCGCGTCGTTGATGCCGTCGCCCATGTAGCCGACGACGTGTCGTCGGCGCTTCAACGCCAGGATGATGCGATGCTTCTGCGAAGGCGAGACGCGGGCGAAGATGCCGGCGCGCTCGACGGTGGCTGCCAGCGCCTCATCACTCATTCGGCCTACTGCGTCGCCCGTGACGACCAGGTCCGCGCGGAGGCCGACCCGCGCGCAGATGGCGCCCGTCACCAGCTCACCATCGCCCGTCAGGATCTTGACGGTGACGCCGGCTCGGGCAAGTCGTTCGAGCGTATCGGCCGCCGAGGGGTCTGGCGGGTCCATGAAGGCCGCGAACCCGCTTAGCGTCATTTCCATCTCGTCTCCGGCGTCGATGGTCTCCTGTTCCGGCCCTACGGGCTTCCAGGCCACGGCGAGCGTGTGGTAGCCCTCACGACTCAACCGCTCGAAGGTCGCACGCGCACGCCCTCGCAGCTCGTCCGTCAGCGGCTCCGGTCCGGCCGGTCCGTCCACGCGCGTACAGAGGTCCATCACGCTCTCGGGCGCCCCCTTCGTGATAATGACCGTTCCCTCGGGCCCCATGGCGAGGACGCTCACCCGTCGACGCTCGAAGTCGAAGGGCAGCTCTGCCCGCTTCGAAAACGACGGGATGGCCTCATGCTCGTGGGCCAGGATCGCTTCGTCCAGCGGACTCCGAATACCGGTCTCCAGCGCGCTGTTGACGCACGCCCACCGGAGAACGCTCGCCGAGCTATGTCCGTCGACGTCGACGTGCTGCTCGAGGGTGATACGTCCCTCGGTGAGGGTGCCGGTCTTGTCGCTGCACAGCACGTCCATGCTGCCCAGATTTTCGATGGATTCCAGCCGCTTCACGATCACCCGCTCTCGAGCCATCCGCAGGGCGCCGCGCCCGAGCGTCACCGTCGTGATCATCGGGAGGAACTCGGGCGTGAGGCCCACGGCGAGGGCGAGGGCGAAGAGCAGCGACTCGAGGGGGTCCCGTCGCAGCAGCGCGTTCACCAGCAGGACGAACAAAACGAGCGCGATGACTGTGCGCATGATCAGGAAGCCGAAACTCCGCATCCCTAGCTCGAAGTCGCTCGGCGGCGCGCGCTCTACGAGGGCGTGCGCGATGGTCCCGAACTGCGTTCGCCGCCCCGTGGCGGTCACGGTCGCCCGCGCGACACCGCTGACGATCGACGTGCCCGCGAACAGTTTGTCGCCATCTCCGGCGCGCTTCTCCACGGGGAGAGACTCTCCGGTGAGCGCTGCTTCGTCGACGCTGAGGGTCGTGGAAGAGAGCAGCGAGGCATCGGCCGGGACGAGGTCCCCCGCCCTCAGGTCGATGAGGTCGCCGGGAACGATCTCCGCCACGGGGATCTCTCGCGGCGCGCCGTCGCGCCAGACGCGCGCCGTTGGAGCGACCAGCGTGCGCAGGCGGCTCGCTGCCTGCTGGGATTGAAACATCTGCACGAAGTCCAGGGCGATGCTGAGGAGCACCATCAGGGCGATCAAGGTCGCGTTGACGGGCTCGCCGACGACGCCGGATAGGACGCTCGCCGCGAGCAGGATCAAGACGAGAGGGTTGAGGATCAGGGTTAGAAGCGAGCGTACGGCCCAGAATCGCTGCCCCGTCTCGATCAAATTGGGACCGGTGGCGGCGAGGCGTCGGCGAGCCTCCACCGACGTGAGGCCACCAGCGGAGATCTGATCGTGATCGGCAGGCAGTTCCGGGGTCATCGTCATGGCGCTGCGCTCCATTGTCGTGAGGAGCCGCCTCGAGCCTAGCCCGGAATTCTAGCCAGCCACGGTTTCCCACCCCAACGGGTGGGCCAATCCCATCCATCCGGGTATGGCTCTTGGGCGAAACGGGGCGCACATTTCTGTCAACCGGCGCGCGAGCCGGACGGCCACGGAATTCCATCGGCGGAGTTCTCCATGCTCATGCAAGAGGCCTTTCGACGCGCCCTCGATCAACTGGAGGCCGATCCGGAGGAGGGTCGCCTCGATGCCGGGACCCTCCGGCTCCTACACTCGGCCGTACGTCGCAGCGGTCCGGAGAGCGCGACCACGACAGCTGAGGCGCATGTCGAGAAGCTGGTGTACAGCGCGCGGAAGATCGCCCGTCGCTGGTGCAGTTTTGCGCACGCCGGCCAAGACTCCTGCCGGTTGCTCAATGCGCTGCGGAATGAGTGGGTCGTCCTCGTTCGACAGTTGGAGACGTTACCGGAGCATCAACGAGTCCTGGTGCTATGGGAGATCGTGGGCGCAATGGAGCCACAGGACGTTCGCCACGATGGAGACCGCTGTCGATACCTGGTCCGGCAGGCCGCGGCCCACCCGGATCGCTTCGCCGGCCTCATCGACAGCCGGTACATTCCGTGGCCCGGACCGGCCTCCTTCCTGGTCCACGCGATCGAGGAGCTGGAGGACGCGACCGCGATGGAGCGCCTGGCGCTGCACCGGCGCATCGACGAGCAGTGGAGAGACGAGCCGCTGTGGCTGATCTCGCTCCTCGCGTGCTGGCTCCAGGAGCGCTACGCGACCGTGGACGGGTAGGGGACGGACGGAAATTTTGACCCGGAGCCCACGGGCGACGAAGGTCCAATGACGGTCCGTGAATGAGTCGCTCGTTCCGCCCCCTCCCCGACCCTCCCCCGTCGAGGAGAAAGGAGGGTCCCCTCGTGCCCCGGTTCTCCGCCGGCGTGCTGGCTCTGATGTTTGCGTCGACGAGAAGTGGACTTTAAACTCGCGGGTGGGCGGCAGGCCTGCTGGACCATAGCGGGCGCATGAACACCCTCGCACCGCCCGGCTATCTCGGACAGCGAGCCTCGAAAGGCGGAAGGGATACAGGATGCAGTCATCCTCACCGTACGTGCCCGCGGACCTGAAGGCGCGCGAGCGGTATCCGTACTACCGTTGGATGAAAAATGAAGGGATCCCGATCCATTTCGACGTCGCCGGCGTCGTGGATATCACTGCGGTCCCCAGAAAGCCGTGGCCGCGAACCGGAAAGGGGCTGGGGACGTTTCTCGAGCTGGACGGCACCTATCAGGCGGAGCGCGGGATGTTCGTCTGCGAGATCCCGCCGGGCGAGGCGCTGGACGTGCAACACCACCTGTACGAGCAGTTCACGCTGATCCTGCAGGGGCGCGGCGCCACCGAGGTCTGGCAGAAGAACAGCCCCAAGCGCTCCTTCGAATGGGGCAAGGGCAGCCTCTTCGCGCCACCGAAGAACACGTATTACCGGATGATCAACGTCGGGCGGGAGCCCGTCCTATACTTTGGCGTCACCACCGCGCCGCGCGTGTTCAATGGCCTCTTCGGCGCGTGGACCGGCGACGTGAGCAGCCCGGACAGCCAGTTCGAGTTCGTGTTCAACTCCGACTTCGATTTCCTGGACGTCTACAATGGCAGCGAATCGTACTTCAATCGGACTGAGAATCGCGTCACGTCCGGTCGGTACAACGCCACCATCTGGTACACGAACTTCATCCCCAACGTCAGCGAGGAGTTCGTCGAGAACCTCGAGCAAAAGGTCGCCGGCGGCCAGCTCACCGGATACCGAATGGCGGGGGGCTTCCCCTCCGGCCACATCTCCGAGTGGCCCGTGGGGCGATACCACAAGGCCCACTACCACGGCCCAGGCGCCGTGCTCGTCGGGCTCAAGGGGCACGGCTACGTGAACCTTTGGCCGCGTGAGCTGGGCATTCACCCCTGGCAGGACGGCCACGGCGACAAAGTGAAGCTGGTCGAATGGGGACCGAACAGCATCTACGTGCCACCGGATGGATGGTTCCATCAACACATGAGCACCGGCAAAGTGCCGGCTCGCCACGTCGCCGTCTACGGGGGAGCCAGTCCCTTGGCGACCCAGCGGTCCGGCGACGAGGGCGGCGTGTATCTGCCGGTCCGCGAGGGAGGCGTCCTCATCGACTATGAGGACGAGGACCCCGAGGTGCGGCGCTACTTCATCGAAGCGAATCGGCGCGAGGGGGTCGAGTGCGATATGCCCCCGGTGACATACCGGACAGACCCCGTCAAATTGGTGTTCTAGACCCCGACCAAAAGAACGGATCGGGGTCTCCACTGTGCGCCATCACGAGTCGGGAGGTCGACATGGGCCTGCTTGCGGCGTTCAATCGCATTCGGGGCGGTTACCCGGGAGGATGGAAGAAGTACGCTCGCGGGACGCATGGCCGTGAGCCTATCCCCTTCGTCCCACCGACCGACCCCAGCGATCGCCGCAGCCTGATCCCGCCTCTTGGTTTGCAGGAGTACTGGTACCCGGCGATCCCGGCCCGCGACGTGTCGCAAAAGAAGCCGGTAGGGCTCAAGATGCTCGGCAAGGACCTCGTCTTCTTTCGCGACCGCGAGGGCGCGGTCCAGTGCTTGTGGGACTACTGCCCCCATCGCGGGGCCATGCTGTCGTGGGGCGACTGCTACTGGAAGGGATTCTTAAGCTGTCCATACCACGGAGCCACATTCGACGGCGACGGAAACTGCGTCGAGTTCATCACCGAGGGCCCCGATTCAAAGATGGTGGGAAAGCTCACTGCGCGGAAGTATCCCACCAGAACGCTGAAGGGTACCGTGTTCGTCTGGATGGGCGACGGCCAGCCAGCCCCCATCGAGGAAGACGTACCTCCCGAGCTGTTCGACGAAAGCGCCGAGATGCTCGTTCTCACGACGTACCAGTACTGGCACTGCAACTGGATGATCGCTCTCGAAAACACGAACGATGCGCATAACTGCTGGTACGTGCATCGCAACGCTGTACGCCACCTGTTTTCGGGACACACCCGGCTCGGCGGCGGTCGCCCGCGGACGCCCGTGGGGTACTCCAGCAAGATCGTGAACGACCGGGTCGTCACGACCGTGAATCGTGAGGGCGTGGCGAACTACTACGCCAAGGATGGGAAGCTCCCCTATCAGATGTACTACCCCCGAGTTGGCGGGTACTGGCCGCTCCACCGGGGTCGGCTGCTGTGGGCTTGGCTCTTCGAGTTTCTCGACCGACATCTCTACCGAAAACGGCCCTTCCTCGAAGGCCCGGAGGAATGGCGCGGGGGAATGCACCTGCCGGGCATGCAGCGACTGCCGCACCTGTACACACGCTACTGCGTGCCAGTGGAAGAAAATCTGACGCGCGTCATTTACTTTCGCTCCCGGCGGATCAAGTCCAAGCTGGGGCGGCTCTACGAACGCGTCACGTTCAAGCTGATCATCGAGTGGCTGAACCACTACAACTTCTCGAATCAGGACTACGACGCGATGGGAACCACGCGGTGGCAGTATCCGGAGGTGCTGTCGCCAACGGACTCGTTCGTCATCGCCGAGCGGCTCTTGATCGCAACCCGGGCGCGGAGACCAGCCAACGGCGCCGCGGCCAAGTCCGGTAGCGTCGATGTCGCGCCATCGGGCGACGCGCTGCCGGTGACGAGCGAAAATGGCTAGCGGCGTGGCCAGAAAGGCTACTGGCATCCTGAGCGATGCGAAGGATCCGTTCATCAGCGGTCATCCGGTCCACGGATTCTTCGCCTGCGGGCTCAGAATTGCCGTTTCCGCCCGCGGCTGTAGAGCCCCGCAGCCACCGTCGTTGCTCGCGTGGACCCGGATGTCAGCGCTCCTCGTTGTCAGTGCTGTGCTGTTGGCGGCTTGCGCATCACCATCCAACTCGCCCGGTTCGGTTTCAGGGTCATCGCCGGCGCTACGCGTCACCGACGACTCCCCGCGGCCCGGCAAAACGTTGACGATTGCCATACGGGGCGAGCCGGGGTCGCTCAGCGCAAAACGAGGACCGGGACTGAACCTCATCAACACCCGACAGATCTTCAACGCGGATCTGGTCCGCTTGGACGAGCACAGCTCGCCCCACGCGCTTCTCGCGGAAACGCTTCCCCAGCTCAACACAGACTCCTGGATCGTGCTGCCGGACGGGCGGATGGAGACGGTGTACCGACTCCGGCCGAACCTCACCTGGCATGATGGAGCGCCGCTCACCGCTACCGATTTCGTCTTCGCGCTAGAGGTGTACACAACCACCTCTCTCGGGGGATTCGATCCCACACCGCAAAACCTGATCCAGGAGGTCGTTGCCCGCGACCCACAAACGGTCCTGATTCGTTGGCGACAGCCGTATCCCGACGCGGGAATCCTGGACAGTCATTTTTCCCCGCTGCCCAGCCACCTCCTCGAAGAGCAGCTGCACGAGCTGGACGGGGACAGTTTCGCGAATCTTCCCTACTGGACGACCCAGTACGTGGGCGCCGGGCCCTACCGATTGGACGGGTGGGAGCCTGGCACATCGCTAGACGGCGCCGCCTTCGCGGGATACGTCCTCGGTCGGCCCCTGATCGACCGCGTGCACCTTCTCGTGGTCAGCGACCCGAACGCCGCGGTTGCGGGCCTGCTCGCGGGAACTACGCAGATCGCCGTCGATTTCACCATCGGCTTCGAACACGGCCAGGTGCTGCGGCGCCAGTGGGAGGGTGGGAACGGCGGATCAGTGCTTCTCACGCCTACCGATCGCCGGTTTCTCCAGGTCCAGTTTCGACCGGAGGTCGTGAACCCCACCGCGATCCTGGACCTGCGCGTGCGACAGGCTCTGGCAGCGACGATCGACCGCCAGGGGCTGAATGAGGGGCTGCTCGACGGACAGGGGATCCTGATGAACAGCCTCGTGCTGCCCACGGACCCATGGTTCCAAATCGTGGACCAATCAGTGACCAAGTTCACGTATGACCCGCGCGAGGCCGAGCGACTCTTTCGTGCGGTGGGATACGCCCGCGGCGCCGATGGTATCCTCACAAGCCCGCGCGACGGTCGCCTGAGCGTCGAATTGCGGGTCTCCGCTGGGGGACAGAATGAACAGCAGAACAGCATCATCGTAGAGGGGTGGAAGCGAAACGGTATCGATGCCACGTCGAATCCCTTTCCCGTGGCGCGGCTGCGTGATGGAGAGTTCCGCGCCACATTCCCGGCGCTTCAAGGCAGCGTGGGCGGCGACCCCAATTCCCTGATCAGCGCAACGATCCCCGGTCCGACCAATCGCTGGCAGGGATCGAACCGCGGTGCATGGTCGAACCCCGAATACGACCGGCTGTACAGCGCTTTCAATTCAACGCTTGATCGCAACGAGCGGGCACGGCAGATCGCGCAAGCCATGAAGCTCATGACGGACGAACTGCCGGTGATCCCGCTGTACTACGACTTTGGCGTCGTCGCGCACGTGGCCGCGCTTGTCGGGCCGCGTCAGGGGGGCGACTCCTGGAACATCCACGAATGGGAGCTGGAATGACGGAGAACCCTGCGCCCCACGGGAAGCCAGTGCTCGACCCGCGCGCCGCTGGTGGCAAGCGGCTCGCGGGGAAGGTGGCCGTGGTCACCGGCTCCGGCCAGGGGATCGGTCGTGCCACTGCGCGCCGATTCGCTGAGGAGGGCGCTATCGTGATGGTGGCGGACCGCAATCCACCCGGCGCTGCGCGCACGGTGAGCGAGCTGCGCGGCTACGGCGCCGAGGCAGAGATGTGGATTGGAGACGTCAGCACGTCCGACGGGGCCAAGGCGCTGATGGCCGCAGCGATCGCGCGCTGGGGCAGGATCGACATCCTCGTGAACGCCGTTGGCGGCTCAATGCACGGGCCAAAGTACGGTTGGGAATATACGCCGGAAGAGTTGGTAGCCAACGTTCAGAACAACTTCTGGCCGACGATGTGGTGCTGCTGGGCGGCTCTGCCACACATGGTAGAGCGGCGGTCGGGCGCGATCGTCAACGTCGGCTCGAACTCCCCGCGCGGAACCATGCGCTTTCCCTACGCCGCATCGAAGGGGGGCGTGTTCGCCATGACTTCGAGCCTGGCGCTGGAAACCGCGACCATGGGCATCCGGATTAATTGCGTTGCCCCGCACTGGAGCGTATCTGAGGACCCTGACGACGGTCTGGTGACGCGCATTCCTGGGGAGAGCCGACGCGCTCTCGATCCCGAACAGCGGCGGGCGCAGATGGAATCACTGGCGGAGCGGCACCTCCAGAACATCCCCATGCGAAGGCCAGGAACCAAGGAAGAGCAAGCGGCAGCCATCGCATTCCTGGCCTCCGAGGATGCGTCGTTCATCACCGGTCAAATCCTGAGCGTTGGGGGCGGGGCCACCGTTCCGTAACAGGATCGCAACCGGGAGCCGCCCGCGGCGGCACCATCCAAGGGCGAATCCCCGAAGGAGCAGAACCGTTGATCATCGACCTGCACACCCACATCGTGCCCGACCGGTTTCCGACGGGCGCCGGCCGCGTCACAGCCCGGTGGCCATCCATGGACCATTTCGAGCCGGGCCGCGCGAAGGTCATGATCGCCGGGGAGAACTTTCGGACGGTGGGAGACGTGTGCTGGAGCACCGACCGTCGAGGCGCGCAGATGCGCGCCGAGGGCGTTGACGCCCAGGTGATCTCCCCGATGCCGGAGCTGCTGTCGTACTGGTTCAACCGCGACGAGGGCCTCGAGATGAGCCGGTACATGAACGAGTTCATCGCGTCGATGGTCCGGGCCGCGCCGGGGAGCTTCTATGGACTCGGGATGGTCCCACTCCAGGATCCGGACTTCGCGACGAAGGAGCTGGCCGGGCTGCGGGCGATGGGGCTGCTGGGGGTCGAGCTGGGATCGAACATCCTCGGGAAGTCGCTGGGATCGGCCGAGTTCCTGCCCTTCTTCCAGGAGGTCGAGCGGCTCGGCCTGGCGGTGTTCGTCCACGCGCTCCACCCCACCATGCGCGACCGCTACGTGGGACCGGGGCAGGATAACCCGATCGGCTTTCCCACCGACACCGGGCTCACCATCGCGTCCCTTATCAACGGCCTCGTCCTGGAGCGCTGCCCGGGGCTGCGCCTCGCCTTCAGCCACGGCGGCGGAACGTTCCCGTTCTTCCTCCCGCGCTTCGAGCACGCCTGGAGCGGACAGTGGAACGGCGAAGCGCCAGCGGCCGCGCCGGCGCGGGAGAACCCGGTCCGGGCGCACCTGCCAAAATCCCCGACCGAATATGCCCGGATGCTGTACTACGACACGCTGCTCTTCGACGGGCGGGCGATCCGCTACCTGCGCGACATCATGGGCGCCAGCCAGCTCGTGGTCGGCACAGATTTCCCGTTCGTCCCCCGCGAGAAGCCCGTCGGCAAGACGCTGCGGACGCTCGGTTTCTCGGATGCGGAGATGGAGGCAATCACCTGGCGGAACTGCCTCCGCTTCCTGGGGCGCGAGGAGCCGTAGCCGGTCGGACCGTCGAAGCTATGGCTCGAAGGTGGCGAACACCTTGCACGAATTGGACACCCACGACTCCACGAACTCCGTCGTCGTGGGCTTTCGACCCAGCGCGTGCATGGCGCCGGCGAGGCAGATCCAGTTCAGCATCTCGTGCTCGCCCGCGTCCTCGAGCTGGGCAAGGGGGATGCCTTTCCACGCATCGAGCTTGCCCGCGCGCAGCTCCTCATAGCGCGCCTTGTCGGCCTCTACGTCCGGCCAGAGAAGGTGGTGCTTCTGGGTCAAGAACGCGTGCGACCAGCTCGACGAGCCGATGAGCGCGGTGCGGTACGGGCTCTCCTGGAAAAAGCGGGCGACGGCCGCCCCGAGCTTGAAGCAGCGGCCGGGCGTCGGGCTGGGCGGATCCAGCTCCCCGTGTTTGCCACGGGTGAACTGGCGACCGTAGCAGTTTACGTGGAACGGAATGATCGGGTAGTCGAAGCCCTTTCGATCGTAGTCGAGGTGGGCGACGGTGCGCCAGAAGGCGTGGCCAAAGTCGAAGTGGAGCTGCTGATACGCCCACGCCACGTCGAACTCCTCGCTCAAGAGGTAGCTTGTCAGCTCCTTTGCCGCGGCGCGGTGCCCCTTCGCAACGAGCTCCCAATCCCCGCCCACGCCCCAGACGTTCTCCGTCGTGCCGAGGCCGCCCGGCCGGGAGAAGGGCTTGCAACGGTACTCGTCCTCGATATAGACGCAGAAGGCGGGAACGACGTCTTCTCGGAAGTTCTCGTACTGGTCGTCGCCCCAGATCACCACGACGTCGGGGTTGAACCGATCGAGGATCTCGCGCGTCCGGCGAAAGCCGTCCACGAGCTGCTGGCGATGCTTGAACGCCGAGCTGAGCCCCTCGTCGCTTCCCCACTCGGCCTGCATGGGCGGGGGCCAGTTGCGCGGGTCCAGCAGCTCGCGCGGGGTTTTCTGATCGGCGAGCCCGCGGCGCAGGAAGTTCGCCATGGTGGCCTCGGGATAGAGCACGAATGGGCCGTGGGTCACGCCAAGGCCCAGAATCTCACCCATCGTCGTCACCTCCGCTTTCAATTGCTCATCTCGAGCCCCGAGGAAACGGGGCCCGAGGGCGTACGCGCGGCAGCATACCGGTGCGGACCCGCTGCACCAATGCGCGGCGGATCCCGACGTCCAGACGGTAACATGGCCCTCAACTCGCGTCAATGATGGGCTTGGAAGGCCCGGAAGGACGGCTGGACGGAGCGCATCCGCCGGATTAGCCTTACGCGACGACGGAGCCGGTGTGCCGGAGGGCGCGATGAACGCAGCGGTGATGGACGCATTCGGCGGACCGGCCGTGCTGACGTTTCGGTCGGTGCGCGAGCCGGAGCCCGGGCCCGGCGACGTGCTCGTCGAGGTGCGAGCGGTATCCGTGAACCGCACCCTCGACTGCGCCGTACGCGCCGGCCGGTACCACGTCCGCCCGCCACTCCCCCACGTCCTCGGCAATGACCCGGCGGGCATCGTCGCCGCGGTCGGACGCGACGTGGCGAATGTGGCAGTGGGCGAGCGGGTGACGGTGCGCGGCCAGCTCGGGCCCTGCGGCCGCTGCGCCGCCTGCCTCGGCCGGAAGCCAACGGAGTGCTCGTCGGTGGGGATCCTCGGCGTCACGGTCTGGGGCGGATACGCGGACTACGTCAGCGTGCCGGCGCGAAACGTCAACGCGATTCCAGCACGGGTGTCCATCGCCGACGCCTGCGTGATCAATCGACATCATTCGGCTGCCTTTCACTTTCTGCAGGGCCTGGCCCAGCTCCAGGGCGGGGAGTGGGTGCTGGTCATGGGGGCGGCCGGCGCGTTGGGGAGCGCGCTCGTCCAGGTGGCGAAGCTGACCGGCGCGACGGTGATCGCCGCCGCCGGAACGGACGAGCGCGTCGCGAGCTGCCTGGCGAATGGGGCGGATTTTGGCGTGAACTACCGCGCGCGCGACCTCGCCGCCGAGGTGCTTCGCATCACCGACGGCCGCGGAGTCGATGTGGTGGCCGAGAACATCGGGGACCCGGTCCTCTGGAAGGGGGCATTCTTCAGCCTCGCGCGGGACGGGCGGCTCGTGACCGGCGGCGCCCACGGCGGCGGGATCGTGGAGATCGACGTGAGCCGCCTGTACGCCTATCGGCTCCGTATTCTGGGCGGGACGAGCGGCGGCCCCGAGTATGCCGAGCGCGCCCGCAAGGCGGCCGAGGCCGGCCAGATTCACGCCATCATCGGGCGGGTGCTCCCCCTCGCCGAGGCGGCCGAAGCCCACCGGATCGCCGAGGCGCAGGAGGTCATCGGCAAGGTGATCCTCGCTCCGAAAGACGACCCGCGCCGGGAGTGACCGGCCCGTTCAGGACCGGACGTCCCACTCGTGGGCGTTGCGGCTGTACGTGCCGTAGAGCCGACCGGCCTCCGACCCCCCCGCGAAATCGTCGGCGAAGGCCGTCACGCCGGTGCGTGCGAACACGTTCGCGATGTTCACGTTCAGGAGCAGCAGCGGCAGCTCGTCCACGAGGAGGTCCTGGATCCGGGCCATCGTCTGGCCCCGTCCGGCCTCGGTCAAGTCCGTTCGGTACGCGTTGACCAGCCGATCGTACTCCTCGTTGCACCAGTGCCCGCGATTGTTGCCGGCGTACGCGTTGCGCGCCGCCGGGATCTCGCCGCACTCGAGGCGCGTGAGCACCGCGTCGTGGCTCCCGCGTCCGACGATCTCGCCGCCCGGAAACGCCTGGGAGAACTCGCGATCCGCGACGCGCGCGGGTGGGGTCACGTAAATGTCCGAGTCGACGCCGATCTGGTGCCACATATCGTTGATCAGCGCTCCCTGCCGCTGGCTCGAGGCGCCGATCTTGATCTGGACCTTGATGTGCTCGCCCGCGGCGTTGGTCAGGATCCCGTCTGCTCCGCGCCTCCAGCCGTCCCCCTCGAGGGTCCTAAGCGCGCGGGCGCGGTCGTAGGGATAGGCGTTCTTGAAGCCGTCCTTGACGTACGAGTACAGCGGATCGTCCGGCGGGAGGATGGCGTCGCCCGCGTGGCCCGGGACGCCGACGATCACGTCGGCGTACGAATCGCGATCGATGGCCTGGTAGAGGCCGCGACGAACCTGTTTGTCCAGGATCACGGGGCTGTAACCGGGCACCGAGGAATCGAACTGCAGGGCCAGGAACTGGGTCGTGCCGGTGCCGATGTACACACGGCCCGCCCCGGATTCGTCCCACCTGGCCTTGAGGTCGAGGGCCTGGGTGGGAGGGAGGACGTTGTCGCTTCCGAAGTCGATGCTGCCAGAGAGGACGTCGGCGAAGAGGGTGTTCGGGTCGGCGACCTGGCGGACGATGATGCGGTCGACTTTGGGCCGGCCGAGGAAGTAGTCGGGAACGGCGTCGAAGATCACGTCCTCGCCCGGCGTGAACTCCATGAGCTTGAAGGGGCCGACGTGCACGTAGGCCGTCGTCCAGTAGGGTTTGGCGAGAAAGCCGGCGGTGTCCTTCTGGCCGACGACCAGGCTGTCGAAGTCCTCCTCGAGGAGGTGAGCCGGCATCGGCCAGAAGGCGCGCAGGCCGATGGCGTCGGCCATGTAGTAGGGCTGTTTCCACGTAATGGCGAAGGTGCGATCGTCCGGCGCCTCGGCCGACTCCATTAGGGTGGAGGGTCCGATGTCGATGAACGGGAGGGACCGCTCCTGCAGCATCTGGAAGGTGAACAGAAGATCGTGGGAGTTCAGGGGGACACCGTCCGCCCACTTCACGTCCGGACGCAATTTGTAGGTCGCGACCATCCGGCCGTCGGGCAGCAGGCGAAGCCCGCCGTTGTCCTGGGTCGGCTGTTCGGCCAGGAGCCGCGGGATTGGGCGGCCCGTGGTCTTGTCGGCCGTGAACAGCGCCTGCGAGTGAATTTCGATGAAACCGAGGCGCCCGCCCCCGGTATTCGAGCTGCCCGCGATGGAGAAGGCGTCGAGCACGGCGCCCATGCCCATCACGAGGGTCTTGTGCTGGGCGGGCTGGTCGGCGGTCGAATTCTCCCGTGGGCTCGGGCCCGCGCCCCGGCCCGCCGGCGGCTGGGCGCATGCTGCGAGGAGGGAAGCGATGCACAGCGCCGCCTGGAGCCCGACGATCCGCCTCGCCTGTATAGTTGCGGCCACGGTGAGCACCTCCCCGTATACCCGCCCGTGCCCGGGCTGGGTCAACCATTGGGCCGATAGTATTTCGCGGCGCGGGATCGCGCCACCCGGAGGAGAACCCATGCGAATAGATGTACTTCCCCCGCATCCGGAGCTTGAAGGCCGCGTCGCCGTGGTGACGGGCGCCGCGCGAGGCATGGGCCGGGCCTACGTCGAGGGCTTCCTCGCGGCGAAGGCGCGCGTCGTGGCGACGGACCGGACGTGGGCCGGCGTCGAGGATTTTCACCGGCGGCTGGATGCGAGCCCGGAGGCGCTCGCGCTGGACGTGGACGTCACGGACGATCGACAGATCGACGCCGCCTTCGCGGCCACGATGGAGAGATTCGGGACGGTGGACGTCTTGATCAATAACGCGGCGCTGCTGCAGATGTTCCTGGTCAACAAGACCGGTCGCACCACGACCCTCGAGACGAGCGACGACGATTGGGTCAAGAGCTTCGGCGTGAACGTCTTCGGCGCGCTGAAGGTGACGCGCCGGTTCATTCGCCCGATGATCGAGAAGCGCCGGGGCAGCGTGATCAACATCGTAAGCAGCGGCATCCTGGCCTTCTCCCACGGCGGGGCGTACGCGGCGCTACGGCCGAACTCGCGCGAGATGCCCTACATGGCCTCGAAGGCGGCGCTGGCGACGATGAGCTTCTACCTCGCGGACGAGGTACGCCAGCACAACGTCGCCGTGAACATCATGATCCCGGGCCACACGCGTGGCTCCTGGTTCGACGACACGGTCCGCGAGCGGATCGCGGCCGGCATGGCGCCGGGCCGTCGGCCGGTCGTGCCGGAGCACATGCTCCCGCTGGCCCTCTACCTGGCTGGCCAGGACGCGACTGGCGTGACGGGCAGGATGTTCGACGTGATGACGTGGAACGAGGAGCACGGGTTCGGGGGCTACGAGCGGTGGCAGGACCTGAGCCTACCCGAGGACATCGAGCGAGCCTTCGCCTCGGCAAGCGCGCCCATCACGCCCGGGTCAAGCGCAACGACCGCGCGGTAAAGAAGGCCGGCGTCAACCGGCTCCGTCGCGGCCCACGGGGGGAACGGTAAGGATAACATTCTAGTGGTATGACCCGAACCGAATCTTCGAGGCATGATCTTGTGCGAGAGATCAGCTCGACCGTCACGACCAAGGGGCAGGTGACCCCCCGAACGTTCGCAGTACAATGGGTGACGCTATCCAGGCTCCCTCTCATCCTGTAATCGAGCTCACGACGGAAGGAGATTAGCTATGGTGCGCGAGGCCATCCCAACCGAGGGCGGACGCGAGCGCGCGGCGGGCATGGTCGCCGGCGTCAAGGCCGGCGGCTTCATCTTCTTTAGCGCCATTCGCGGCACGGCGCCCGGCACGCGCCAGATGAGCGACGACACCAAGGAGCAGGCCCGCCAGGCGTTCGAAAACCTGAAGGGGCTGCTGGCGGCCTCGGGCGCAACCCTCGACCACGTCGTCAAAGTCACCCTCTACCTCCACGATCTGAAGTACCGAACGCCATTCCACGAGGTGTGGATGGAGTACTTCCCCACCAACCCGCCCGCCCGGATCGCCGTGCGCGTGGCTGACGCCAACACCCAGCCGGGCGGCAACGCCCACTTCGCGCTCGACGTGATCGCCCTCGCGCCCTGATCGTAGGTTCCGCTTCCCGCCCCGATGAAGCGGAGCGCCATCGGCTGCTGACCGCCTTCCTCACCCTCTAAGTCTGCTCGGGAGCGATAAACATGCCACTCTTCGACCTGCGAACGTTCCTGGCCGAATCGGACCGCATGGGCGAGCTGAAGGTCATTCGAGGGGCGGACCCGCACCTCGAGATCGGCGCGATCGCCGAGCTGGCGCTCGACCAGGACGGACCCGCGCTCCTCTTCGACGACGTCGTCGGTTATCCCACCGGTTACCGCGTGGCTTCGAATGTCACCAGCAGCCGGCGGCGCGCCCTCATGGCGCTCGGCATGGACATTGGGCTGCCCGAGGAGGAGATCGCTCCCAAGTTCCAGGACATTTTCGAGCAGTACAGACCGGTCCCCCCGCGCGTCGTCGATAGCGGGCCGATCCTCGAGAACGTCCAGACGGGCGCCGACGTCGATCTGCTCCAGTTCCCCGTTCCCCACTGGCACGAGCTGGACGGCGGGCGCTATATCGGCACTGGGCTCGGCGTGATCCAGCGCGATCCGGATACGGGCGCGGTGAACGTCGGCGCCTATCGGGTGCAGCTCCACGATCGCAACACGCTGATGATCTTCTCCGAGCCGGACAGCGACGGACGCAGCATCATGGAAAAGCACTGGAAACGCGGGGAGGCGTGCCCGGTCGCCATCACCTTCGGTCCGGAGCCGCTCCTCTTCCTCAGCGCGTGCTCGACGAACGGCTCGCCGCGCCACTCCATGGAGGAGTACGAATATACGGGCTACCTCGCCGGCGAGCCGGTGCCCGTCATCCGCGGCTCCGTGACCGGCCTGCCGATCTCGGCCGGCTCCGAGATCGCCATCGAGGGAGAGATCCCGCCACCCGACCGCGAGAGTCACGTCGAGGGGCCGTTCGCGGAGTGGACCGGATACTACGAGTACTCGTCGACCCCGGAGCCGGTCATCCACGTGAAGGCGCTCTACTACCGGACCGATCCGATCCTCTACGGCGCGCCCCCGTTCAAGCATGATAAGCACTACGTGTTCCCGATCCAGATCCGAAGCGCCGGTCTGCTCCGTCACTTTCAGCAGCTCGAGATCCCCGTGCGCAAGATCTGGGACTTCCGACCCCTGGGCGCGACCGTCTTCGCCATCGAGCAGCAGCAGCCCGACGACGTACGGCGCCTCATGGACGAGCTGGACACGATGGGCTCGACGAGCCGCATGCTCATCGTCGTCGACCACGACGTGGACATCCGCGACCCCATGGAAGTGCTGTGGGCGGTCGGGACCCGCTTCGATCCCGAGGAGGCGCGCACCAGCATCGTCCAGAGCCGATGGCTCCTGGACCCCCTCCGCCCCATCGAGGAGCGCGAGAGCCGGAACGCCCTGCCGTACAAGCGGCTCATCATCAACGGCTGCCGGCCCTTCGACCGCCTCGAGAACTTCCCGCCGGTGAATCGCTTCAGCGATCAGCGCCGACGCGAGACCTGGGACAAGTGGAAGATGGCGGAGTGGGCAATACCGACCGTGAAGTAGCGAAGAAGAGGGACGCCATGCTGACGAAAGAAGAGAATGACCTGCTGACCCAGACTGGACCCGGCACCCCGTGCGGCGAGCTCATGCGCCGCTACTGGCAGCCGGCGGCCCTGTCCGAGGAGCTGCCCCCTGGCGGCGCACCGGTCCCCGTGCGCCTCCTGGGCGAGGACCTCGTCCTCTTTCGCGATGACGCTGGCCATCCGGGCCTCCTGAGCCTGCACTGCCCCCATCGGGGCGCCGACCTCTCCTACGGTCGGCTCGAGGACGGCGGGATCCGCTGCATCTACCACGGTTGGCTCTTCGACGTTTCCGGCCGGTGCCTCGAACAGCCCGGGGAGCCAGCCGGCAGCACCTTCCACGAGCGCATCCGTCACACCGCGTACCCATGCGTCGAGAAGAACGGGATCATCTTCGCCTACCTCGGCCCCGGCGAGCCGCCGCTGCTCCCCAACTACCCACCGCTCCAGGTCGACGCCGATCACGTGGTGGCGCAGAAGCTGTACAGCGAGTGCAACTACCTCCAGGGCAACGAGGGGAACATCGACCTGCTCCACACCTCGTTCCTGCACTACATTCGCCGCGATCTCAGCCGCCTGACGCCGGAGCAGCGTCAGGCGGCGGTCGAGCGCTATGGCGAGCCGGAGTCGCTGTCGGGTCGCGGCCCATCGCCGGGCCAGGAATCGTGCGAGGGCCAGCTCCTCCCCTTTGGGCTACGCATCTGCAAGATGCGCAAGGCGGGCGGGGATACGTACGTGCGTCTCGCGACATTTCTGCTGCCGAGTCTCACCGTCATTCCGGGCGGCAGCATCAACTGGCACGTCCCGATCGACGACACCCACCACTGGAAGTACACGATTCGATTCGACCGCGAGCGAGCGATCGCCGCCGAAGGGAGCCGCGTCGATTGGGCGCCGCCGCCCACGTATCATCCGGAGCCCAACCGCGCAAACCGCTATCTGCAGGACCGCGAGCTCATGACGACCTGGAGCTTCTCCGGCATCCCGCAGAAGTACTTCGCGGCGCAGGACCTCTGCGCGACCGAAACGGCCGGCCCGATTCAGGACCGGACTCACGAGCACCTCGCGCCCAACGACGCGGCGATCGCCGCGTCCCGGACGCTTCTCCGCCACGCCATCAGGTGCGTGCAGGAGGGCAAGGACCCGCCCCACGTCGTCCGCGATCCAGACCTCAACGACTTCCCGGAGATCGTCGGGACCTACGGCATGCTGCCGACCGGCTGCAGTTGGAGGGAATTCTGTGATCAGCTCGCGTCGGAGGGCAGAGGGTGGCAGACGCTCACCGTGGCGGCGCAGATGTAACCTGATAGCGGGTCGTGAAAAATGGCGGAGCCATTCTTCAGACTCTGCTGAACGGAAGGAGGGCGATCATGGGACGAATCGTTGCCGGACTGGCTTCCTCACACGCGTTCGCGCTGCTGGAGCCGGATGACTGGGATGCGCGCCGGCAGGTAACCCGCAGCCACTACAAGCGGCGCTATGGGGTCGAGCCGCCCGAGCGACCCGAGATCGCGGGGGAAACGCTCGAGGGCAACCGCCAGCGCTTTCAGCGGTATGCCGCCGCGCTCAGCCACCTGCGGGACCAGCTCCACCGCCAGCGGCCAGACGTGCTCGTGCTGATCGGAGACGATCAGGACGAGAACTTTCGCGAGGAGAACCTGCCGCAGTTCGCGATTTACACCGGCGACGACGTGCTCGCGGAGGGCCGTGACGAGCGAACGGCACAGGTCACCGGCGGGCACGCCGGCCCGCCGACCGAGACGCGCTATCGTTGTGACGCGGCCCTGAGCCGCGCGATCCACGAGGGCATGGTCGAGGATGGCTTCGACCTGGCGTCGTCCCTGCGCCTCGCGGACGATCGTCTTCGCTCGCACGCGCACGTGCAGATCCTCCGCATGCTGGATCCCACCGCGCAAATCCCCATCGTCCCGATCTTCGTCAACGCCATTCACGTCCCGGCGCCCACGCCCGCGCGGTGCTACCAGTTCGGCGCGGGGCTCCGCCGGGTGATCGAGCGGCAGCCGGACACAAAGCGCGTCGCGCTGTTCGCCTCGGGTGGTCTGTCCCACTACACGGCCGGCTTTCCGTGGCCGCACTACGATGGTCAGGCGACCCTCGGCTGGATTCACGTCGACTTCGACCGGATGGCCGTCGGCCACATGGCCGAAGGACGGGGGTCCGAGCTGCGCAAGCTCACGTCAAAGGATCTGCTGGACAGTGGGAACATCGAGATGCGGCAGTGGATCGTCCTGATGGGCGCCCTCGGCGACGTGCCGCCCACCGAGCTTGTCTACGAGCCCTTCTTCCGCGGCATCATGGGCATGGCCGCCGGATGCTGGGATCTTGAGAACAGCACCGTCGCCACTGGCGCGGCCAGGTAGCCGCCACCCAGCCCGTCATTGGAGGTTTACCCGTGCACGTACTGACAATGGATGGACGTCGTCAGGACACCGTCTCTCCGTATGCGCGATGGCAGGAGGCGGAAGGCATTCCGATCTACCGAGGCTCGTATGTCGAGGACCTTCACACGGTCGCCGTCGCGTCGTGGCCTCGGCTGGGGCAGAAGGGCGCCTTCGTGAACCTAGCCGAGCAGGAGCACGACGATGGGTGGGTGGTCGAGATCGCGCCCAGCGGCCAGACGGCCGTGCAGCATCACCTCTTTGAGGCGCTCATCTACGTCCTCGACGGGCAGGGGGCCACGACGCTCTGGCAGGGGAACTCCGACAAGAAGCAGACGGTCGAGTGGCAGCGCGGGTCGGTGTTCGCACCGCCCCTCAACTGCTATTACCAGCACTTCAACCTGGACGGTCAGATGCCTGCGCGCCTGTTCATGGTGACGCACGCGCCGACGATGATCAATCTCGCGGGCGGGATGCTCAACAGCGTCGATTTCGTCTTCAACAACCCCTACGTTTTCACCGACCGATACGCCGTGGAGGACGACTTCTTCACCGCGCCCGGACACCGGATCGCGCCGCGAATCGAGTGGAAGACGAACTACATCGCCGACGTCCGGACCTTCAAGCTCGATGAGAAGCCCGAGCGCGGCGAGGGCAGCTCGAACATGCACATCCACCTGGGCAACAATTCGAAGCTCATGTCGCACATCAGCGAATGGCCTGTCGGCACTTACCTCAAGGGCCACCGCCACGGCGTTGGCGCACACGTGGTGATCCTGGACGGCGAGGGGTACTCGTTGCTCTGGTTCGAGGGCGAGCCGCGCACGAAGGTGCCGTGGAGGGACGGCAGCGTGCTCTCGCCGAAGGAATGGGAATACCACCAGCACTTCAATCCCGGTCCCTCCCGCGTTCGGTACCTTGCCTTCCGATTTGGCGGCTTTTATGCTGGTCGCCCAAGCGGGGGATTCCCTGACCAGATCGAGCCCGCTGAAGAGGACCCGGCCATCTATGATGAGTTCGAGCAGGAGTGCGCGCGGAACGGGGTACAGCCGCTCTACCCGCGGCCGAAGTATCCGGCGACGTCATCGTGAGGAGGGCGGCGACGACGAAGGACCGGTCGAAGCGGTATGCATGAGTCGCGCGGAGATCCCTCGCCTTCGGCTCGGGATGACCGATCGTCGGTGCGCGGCAATGATGTCGGGATGACCGATCGTCGGTGCGCGGCAATGATGTCGGGAGGACACATCGTCGGTGCGCGGCAATGATGTCGGCATGACCGATCGTCGGTGCGCGGCAATGATGTCGGGATGACCGATCGTCGGTGCGCGGCAATGATGTCGGGAGGACACATCGTCG
>Ga0070741_10003461_pt1 | contig 39184 bp, 27 predicted proteins | sample Coa_R1_4_FD_66440 | JGI IMG/M metagenome (GOLD analysis project Ga0070741, IMG submission 66440) | Surface soil microbial communities from Centralia Pennsylvania, which are recovering from an underground coalmine fire - Coalmine... | ecosystem: Environmental > Terrestrial > Soil > Unclassified ...
GGCAAGACCCTGCTCGCCCAGACGCTCGCCAAGAAGCTCGACGTGCCGTTCGCGATCGCCGACGCCACCACGCTCACCGAGGCCGGTTACGTCGGCGAAGACGTCGAGAGCGTGATCAAGGCGCTGTACCGCAACGCCGGCGGCGACGTGGAGAAGGCGGCGCGCGGCATCGTGTGCATCGACGAGATCGACAAGATCGCGCGCAAGGGCGGCGGTCCGTCGGTGACGCGCGACGTGTCCGGCGAAGGCGTGCAGCAGGCGCTGCTGAAGATCCTCGAAGGCAAGCACGCGACCATCACTCCCGACGGGGCGCGCAACCGCCCGCAGCAGGAGCTGATCCAGATCGACACGACCAACATCCTGTTCATCTGCACCGGCGCGTTCAACGGGCTCGAGGACATCGTGCGCCGCCGCGTCGGCGAGCGCGGCCTCGGCTTCGGCGCGAAGCTGGCCGAGCGCCACGACGACAAAGATCAGCTGCGCGCGCTCGCGCGCACCGAGGACCTCGTCAAGTACGGCATGATCCCCGAGTTCATGGGACGCCTGCCGATCATCGTCTCGTGCGACGCGCTCGACGTCGACGCGCTCACGCAGGTGCTGTGGAAGCCGAAGAACGCGCTGGCCAAGCAGTACCAGCGGCTGTTCGAGCTCGAGGGCGTCAAGCTCAAGATCACCGAGGACGCGCTGCGCGCCATCGCCGAGGAGGCGCACCGCCGCAAGTCGGGCGCGCGCGGCCTGCGCGCCATCGTCGAGGAGGTGATGCTCGACGTGATGTACGAGATCCCGTCGCTGACCGGCGTGCAGGAGTGCGTGGTCACGCGCGAGGTGGTCGCCAACCGCGAGCGCCCGCTGCTCATCCGCGACACGAAAAAAGCCAGCTAGCCGTTCTGCTCGCTCCCCTTCCGCGCAAATAATCAAGCGTTGATCTTCCGCGACCCGCGTCTATACACTTGCAGGACGCACAGCGACGAGGACTCCACGATGTTGAGCGAAAAAGAACGCGACAAGCTACGCGCCGCCCTCGAGGCGGAGCGCCAGCGCCTGGTTCGCAACGCGCAAGACGGGCTCGCCTTCAGCATGAACCGCGAGCGCAACATCGGGCGCGACTCGATCGACGAGTCGATGGAGGAGGAGATCTTCTCCACCGAGCTGCGGCTGCGCGACCGCGAGAAGTTTCTCCTCGGCAAGATCATGGGCGCGCTCGATCGGCTCAACGAGAACACCATCGACGAGTGCGAGTCGTGCGGCGAGGCCATCGGGTTCAAGCGCCTGCTCGCGCGTCCGGTGACCACCCTATGCATCGAGTGCAAAGAGGAGCGCGAGAAAGAGGAGCAGGCCAACGTCCAGCAGCGCGGCTCCGGCGGCATGGGGATGCGCGAAGAGATGAGCGACGAGCCCGCCTCCTCGACCAGCGAAGAATAGCCCCCGCCGCGCCTCCCGCCTTTTGCTTCCCCGACCTCCCATGTTAGAGTAGAAAGGCTCGGCTCGAGCCGCGCGCGCGGATGCCCGACAACCAGCGATATCGCATTACCGACAAGATCGACGCCGGAGGCATGGCCGAGGTCTATCGCGGAGTCGCCGAAGCCACCGTCGGTGGCATGAAGAAGGCCGTCGCGATCAAGCGCATCCTGCCGACGCTCACCAAGAACAAGAAGTTCGTCTCCATGTTCCTCGACGAGGCGCGCGTCTCGATGCAGCTCCAGCACGCCAACGTCGTCGGCGTCTTCGACATCGGGATGGCCGACACCGCGTACTTCATCGTCATGGAGTACGTCGACGGGGCCAACCTGAAGACGATCCTCGAGTCGCTCCGCCGCCAGGGCAAACGCCTCCCGGTCGCGCAGACGCTCTACATCATGATGGAGGTCTGCAAGGGCCTCCAGTACGCGCACGACGTGGTCGATCCGGAGAACGGCCACGCGCTCGGCATCGTGCACCGCGACATCTCGCCGCCGAACATTTTGATCTCAAAGCGCGGCGAGGTGAAGCTGGTCGACTTCGGTCTCGCCAAGGCGACCTCGCAGCTCGAGTCGACCGACCCGGGCGTGGTCAAGGGCAAGTTCAGCTATCTCTCGCCGGAGGCGGCGTCGGGCAAAGAGGTCGATCGCCGCGCCGATATCTTCGCCGTCGGGATCTTGCTCTACGAGCTGCTCACCGGGAAGCGGCTGTTCTACGGCGAGACCGACTACCAGACGGTCGAGCTGGTGCGCCAGGCCAAGGTGCCGCCGATCGCGCAGCAGAACCCCGACGTGCAGCCCGAGCTCGAGCAGATCATCCGCCACGCGCTCGCGCGCGACGTGGGCGCGCGCTTCCAGAACGCCGGCGACCTGCAGGACGCGCTGGCGCAGTACCTGTTCTCGACGCGGCAGAAGGTCACCAACCGCGACATCGAGCAGCTGGTGCAGGTGTGTTTGCAGGAGAAGGCGCGCTCGCAGCCGAAGGCGTCGGCGCCCGTCGGCAGCTTGATCGACGAGCTGATCAACGAGGAGATGCTCAAGTTCACCTCGCTCGACGAGATCGGCGAGGGCGAGAACAGCCCGTCGCCGAACAGCCCGTCGCCGGCGGGCTCGACGGGAAACGCGCCGCTCGATCCGGGATCGTTCATCGACACGCGCGGCTGGGTGGAGGATCTGTCGACCGATCCGAAGGCGCAGTCGCCGCACGCCGCGCGCAACGGCGCCGGGATGCCGCGCAGCCGCAAAGATTCGTCGAGCGACGTGCCCGGCCTCGAGGCGCTGCTCGAGGGCGACGGCAATACGCCGCGTCCGACCAAGTCGCCGGCCGCGCCGCAGTCGATCTCGAACAAGCCGGCGCCCAAGCCTCCGGCGCCGTCGTCGCAGCGGCTCGACGCGCTCCGCCGCTCGGGCCAGCGCCCGGCGATCGATCCCGCCACCGGCCCGACGCCGATCGTCCCGCCGATGCGCAAGCCCGGCACCGGCGGCCGCCTGGTCGCGGTGGTCGTGGTCGTGCTGCTGCTCGCCGGCTTCGGTCTCGCCGCGGTCTACTACCTGCGCACCTCGTCGAGCAGCAAAGCCCCGCCGCCCGCTCCGTCGCACAATCCATAGCGGCATGAGCTCGAGCGCGCCGGCGTTTCAATCACGACGGGGACCGACGCCGCACGTGCTGGCGGTGGTGCTCGCCGGCGGTGAAGGCCGCCGCCTCTGGCCGCTCACCGTCGACCGCGCCAAGCCGGCGGTGCCGATCGCCGGCCGCTACCGCCTGGTCGACTTCGTCCTGTCGAACTTCGCCAACTCCGGCCTGCTGAAGATCAAAGTCCTCACGCAGTACAAATCGGACTCGCTCAACACGCACATCGCGCGCGGCTGGCGCCTGCCGGCGTTCCTCGATCTCTACGTCGAGGCGGTGCCCGCGCAGCAGCGGACCGGGCGCGACTGGTTCAAGGGATCGGCCGACGCCATCTTCCAGTCGATCAACGTCATCACCGACGAGGATCCCGAGCACGTGTGCGTGTTCGGCGGCGATCACATCTACAAGATGGACGTGAGCCAGATGCTCGACGCGCACCTTCAGGCGAACGCCGACGCGACGGTGGCGGTGATCCCGGTGCCGGTCGACGAGGCGCGCTCGTTCGGCGTGCTCGAGGTCGACGCGCGCGGAAAAGTGATCGCGTTCGAGGAGAAGCCGAAGTCGCCGCGCGAGATGCCGGGCAAGCCGGGCTGGGCGCTGGCGTCGATGGGAAATTACATCTTCGCCACCGGCGTGCTCGTCGAGGAGTTGACGCGCGACGCGTCTTCGCACGGCGACTCGTCGCACGACTTCGGGCGCAACATCCTGCCCGACATGGTGGCGCGCGGGCGCGAGATCTACGCCTACGATTTTTCGCTCAACCAGATCCCGGGCGCGAGCGAGAACGAGCGCGGCTACTGGCGCGACGTCGGCACCATCGGCGCGTACTGGCAGGCCAACATGGATCTCGTGCAGGTGGTGCCGACGTTCGATCTCTACAACCCGCGCTGGCCGATCCGCACCTGGACGCGCCCGCTGCCGCCGGCCAAGTTCGTGTTCGCCGATCCCGGCTCGGGCGCGACGCACGCGCGCATGGGCATCGCCACCGACTCGCTGGTGAGCGAAGGGTGCATCATCTCGGGCGGGCGCATCGATCGCACGGTGTGCTCGCCGTCGGTGCGCATCAACAGCTTCGCGCACGTCGAGGAGTCGGTGCTGCTCGACGGCGTCGACGTCGGGCGCCACGCGCGCGTGCGGCGCGCGATCATCGACAAGGGCGTGCACGTGCCGCAGGGCGCCGAGATCGGCTTCGATCCGATCGCCGACGCGCGCCGCTTCACGGTCGTCGACGGGATCGTCGTGGTGCCGAAGAACTACGACTTCGGCGCCGCGCGGGAGAAGCCCGTTTGAGAAAAGCGCACGTCTGTTTTCTTTTGCACATGCACCAGCCGCAGTACGTCGATCCGCGCACCGGGCGCGCGGAGCTGCCGTGGGTGCGGCTGCACGGCGCGCGCGCGTACCTCGACGTGGCGCGGCTGCTCGAGGAGTATCCGCACGTCAAGCTGACGGTGAACTTCGTGCCGTCGCTGACCGCGCAGCTCGAGGCCATCGGCGCCGGCCGCGCGCGCGACGCGTGGCTCGAGGTGGCCGAGAAGCCGACCGCCGATCTGACGCCGCCCGAGCGCGAGCTTTTGGTCACGCGCTTCTTCTCGCTCAACTGGGGACGCGGGATCGATCCGCGCCCGCGCTACCGCGAGCTGCTCGACAAGCGCGGCCGCTCCGCCTCGGCCGAGGAGCTGCGCCAGCGCGCCGCGCAATTCTCCGACGGGGAGCTGCGCGATCTCACGGTGCTGTTCTACCTGTCGTGGCTCGGCTTCGCGGCGCGCGAGGGCCACCGCGAGCTGGAGGCGCTCGAGCGCAAGGGACGCGGCTTCGATCGCGACGACTTTCAGCTCGTCGTCGAGCGGCAGCAGGCGGCGTGCGCGAGCGTGCTGCCGGCGTGGCGCGCGCTCGCCGATCGCGGCCAGGTGGAGCTGTCGGCCTCGCCGTTCTACCACCCGATCGTGCCGCTGCTCCTCGACAGCGACGTGGCGCGGCGCGCGCGGCCCGATCTCCAGCTCCCCGCGCGCTACAGCGCCCCCGACGACGCGCGCGCGCAGATCGAGCGCGGCGCCGAGTCGCACCGCCGCGTGTTCGGCGAGCGCCCGCGCGGCATGTGGCCGCCCGAGGGATCGATCTCGCCCGAGGCGGTGGCGGCGTATCACGCGGCCGGCGTCGGCTGGCTCGCCTCCGACGAGGGCAACCTGTGGCGCTCGTTCGAGCTGGCCGGCCGCGCGCAAGTCCCGCGCGGCGAGCTGTACCGCGCGTACCGCCACGGCGGCGTCGACCTGGTGTTCCGCGATCGCGAGGCGTCCGATCGCATCGGCTTCTCCTACGCGCACGGCGATCCCGGCGAAGGCGCCGCCGATCTGCTGCGCCGCGCGCGCGAAGCCGCCGAGCGCTCGACCGCGCCCGCGTCCGACCCGGCGCTGGTGCCGCTGTTCCTCGACGGAGAAAACCCGTGGGAGGCCTACCCCGACTCGGGTCAGCCGTTCCTGCGCGCGCTGTTCGCCGGCCTCGCGCCCGGCGGCGCGGTCGAGTCGGCGTCGATCGCGCAGCACCTCGCCGAGGCGCGCGAGCGCGTGGAGCTGCCGTCGCTGCACTCGGGATCGTGGATCGACTCCGACTTCCACATCTGGATCGGCGACCCGATCAAGAACCGCGCGTGGGAGCTGCTCGGCAAAGTCCGCCGCCGCTTCGAGCGCGCGCTCGCCGACGGCACCGCGCCCGATCGCGTCGAGGCGGCGCACGAAGCGCTGCTCGCCGCCGAAGGCTCGGATTGGTTCTGGTGGTTCGGCGAGCCGTTTCACTCGGCGGAGGACGCGCTGTTCGATCGGCTGTTCCGCGCGCACCTGCAGGGCGTGCTGGCCGCGCTCGGCGATCCGATCCCCGAGGAGCTGGAGCGCCCGGTCGCGCCGTCGCACGGCGCGCGCGGCAGCGAAGGGTTGCGCGCGCCGTACGCGTTCATCCGCCCGCGCATCGACGCGGGCCACGCGCCGTCGTTCTACGAGTGGCACGGCGCGGGCCGCTACGACGTGCCGCGCGGCGCGGCGATGGCCGACACGCCGATGATCGAGCGCATCCACTTCGGCTTCGATCCGGCGACGCTGTACCTGCGCCTCGACGCCGCGCCCGCGCGCGCCGCCGAGCTCGACGGCGCCACGCTCGAGATCGAGATCGCCGCCGGCGCGCGCCGCCTGCGCGTTCGCGTCTCCGGCGAAAAGGGCGACGACGGGTGGCGGCTCTACGAGGCGGAGGGCGACGCGTGGCGCGATCTCGGCACCGGCGCGCCCGCGAGCGCGCGCCGCCCGCTCGAGCTCGGCGTCGGCTTCGCGCGCCTCGGCGTGGTGCCGGGCGAAAAGCTCGAGCTGGCGTTTCGCATCCTGCGCGGCGAGGTGGCGCTCGCCCGCTACCCGCAAGACGGCGCGCTCGCGCTCACCGTCCCCGACGCTTCTTTCGAAGCGGAGAATTGGTCGGCTTGACCGCCTCCGGATTCAGCGCGCGCCGCGCGTCGTCGGCGTAGACGCCCTTCGGCGCCACGTCGAGGTACTGCTGGAACGCCTCGTGCGCGCGCGCGTCGCCGGCGTCGGTGCGCAGCCGCCCCAAGTTGTAGAGCGCGTCGGGGAAGCGCGGATCGCACTTGACCGCCGACTCCATCGCCTGGCGCGCCTCGACGGGGCGCTGCAGGTCCTCGTCGACGAGCGCGAGATAGTAGAACGCGCGCGCCGAGAACGGATCGAGATCGGCCGCGGTCTTGAGCGAGCGCTGCGCCGGCCGAAAAATTCCCTGCTCCCACTGCGAGCGCCCGAGCACCACCAGCGCCTCGGCCTTGAGCCAGCGCGACGCCGTCGGGCCGCGCAGCCGATTGAGCGCCTCCGACGCCAGCACCTCGCCCGCCACGTCGCGGCCGCGCTCGACCTGCATGCGCGCGCGCGCCACCAGCATGTCCACCGACAAGCGCACGCGCGGCGGCACCATCAGGCGCGCCGCCACCGCCTTGTCGGGCTGCTCGCGATCGAGGTACGCGTCGATGAGGAGCGCGCCGGTCTCGCCGCGCGCCGCCGCCGGCGCCGCTTTCAGGAGCAGCGCGATCGCGTCGTCGGTCTTGTGCTCCTGCAGATCGGCGCGCGCCAGCAGATCGATCGACTCCTCGACGGTGGGCGGGCTGGCGTCGAGCTTCCTGGCCTTCTCCACGCGCTCGCGCGCGCCGGGCAGATCGCCGAGCACGAGGTGCGCGCGCGCGGCGCCGAGCAGCGTCGGCGCGTCGGGATCCTTGTCGGCGAGCGCATCGAACTGATCGCGCGCCGCCGCCGCGTCGCCTTGCGCCAGCGCCAGCTCGGCCATCTGCCGCCGCGCCGGCGCGTACGCCGGGTTGAGCTGCAGGATCTGGTTGAGCTCGCCGCGCGCCTCGTCGAGCTTGCCGTCCGAGGCGTAGAGGCGCGCCAGCTCGACGCGCGCGTCGACCAGCAGCGGATCGCGCTTGAGCGCCTCGTGCAGCCAGAAGCGCGCGCGATCGCCGGCGTGCTTGGCCGCGTGCAGCGCGCCGAGCGCCGCCGCCACGTCGGCGCCGTGGGTCGCCTGCTCCAGCCGATCGAGATCGCGCTGCGCCTTGTCGAGCCGACCGTCGGCGATGTCGACGCGCGCCAGCGCCACCTTCGCGACCAACAAATCCGGCTGCACGCGCAGCGCCGCCTCCGCGTCGAGGCGCGCCTGCTCGCGGCGGCCGAGCTGGATGTTGGCCAGCGCGCGCAGCACCAGCGCCTCGGGCCGCGACGTGGTCGCCTCCTCGATCACCGCCAGCGCCTGCGCGGGACGCCCGCGGCGCAGCTGCACCTCGGCGAGCACCAGCCGCGGCGCGAGGCGGCTCGAGCCGGCCATCGCGCGCGTGGCCTCGCGCTCCGCCGCGTCGAGCGCGAACGCGCGCGCGAAATCTTTCGCCAGCTCCTCGGAGAGCAGCGTGTCGCCCTCGCGCCGCTTGGCCACCGCCGAGTCGAGCGCGCGCCGCGCCGCCTCGAGATCGCCGCGCGCCAGCTCCAGCTCCGCCAGCCCGACGAAGCCGCGCGCCAGCTGCCCCGACGACGCGTCGCCGACCAGCTTGGTCACCACGCCCTCGAGCGCCACGCGCGCGGCGTCGCGATCGGCCGGCGCGCCGCGGCGCACCTGCAGGATCGCGCGATCGACCAGCGTCGCGATGTGGTTCGAGTTGGAGTCGAGCGCGCGGCGGTACGCGTCGAGCGCCTTGTCGTCGCGGCGCGCCTGCGACTCGGCGAGCCCGAGCGCGTGCAGCACCAGCGGATCGCGCGGCTCGCGCTCGGCTGCCGCGCGCAGGGCATCGACCGCGGTCTCCGGACGCTCGAGCAGGAGCTCGGCACGCCCGACGAGATAGCTCGACTGCCCGTCGGGAAGCTTGCGCCGCAGCGCGGCCGCCATGCGGCCCGCGCGCTCCAGCTCGCCGCGCGTCATCGCCAGGTAGACGCGCGCCGCCTGCGCGTCCTCGCAGCCGGGCCTCGCGTCCTTGCACGGCATCAGCTCGTCCGCTTCGCCGAGGCTGGCGACCGCGCGCGCGGCGGCGTCGGGCGGATCGCCGAACTCGAACGCCATCTGCGCCAGCACGCGCGCCCGCAGCGCCCGCGCCGGCGGATCGTCGCGCTCGGTCAGGATCTGCCGGTAGAGCAGCTCCGCCGCCTGGAAGCCGGGATAATTTCCCGACGCCAATTTCTGTTTCGCCAGCTCGTGCCGCCGCGCCACGCGCGCGCGCATGCGCATCTCGCGGATCAACAAACCGGTCACCACGCCGACGGCGATCACGACGACGATCGCGGTGGCGATCAGCGCCAGCCCGCCGCGCGGCAGCCGCTCGGCGCCGAGCGCGTGGCGCAGCCGCTCCCAGACGTTCGGCATCTCCGCGGTCACCGACGGCGGCGAGCGCCGCCCGATGGGCACGCGCACCACGCCCGGCGTCGTCGGCGGCCGGTCATTGTCCGAGTACGACTGGCCGGCGTTGTGCGACTCCATCGTCGGCGCGTCCGACTGCCACGTCGGCTGCGGCGTCACCAGCGGCGACGACAACGGGTGCATCGCCTGCGGCCGCGGCGACGGCGAGCGATCGACCGCGCGCTGCGCTTCGAACGGACGCAGCGGCCGATTGCGATTGACCACCGGCTCGGGCGCCTCGGGCCGCGTGCCCGCGTTCTCGTCCACCTGCCGCTGGTGCCGCTGCTCGGTCAGCTCGTCTTCGTCCTCCGAGAGATCGAAGCGCTCCGCCGAGCCGACGCTCACCAGATCGCGCGAGTTCAGCTCGATCGACGGATCGGTCGACTCCGGCGCGAGCTTTCCACCGTGGGCCGCGGGGCGGAGCGGCCCCGGGCGGTGCGGGCGGCGGCTCTCGATCGGAGTGCGCGTGTCGACGTGGCCGGGATCGCTCGGCTCGTCGATCAGCGACTGCACCGCCGGCCGCGCGCGCTCGGCGTAGTCGTCGGCCGCCGGCGATTCGTAGCTCGACTCGACCGAGCCGCGCACCGGCAGAAAGGTCTCGGTCGAGCTCTCGTCGACGTCCTCGTCGGTGTCGTCGGGCAGCGTGGGCGTGGTCGGCGTCGGCTCGCGCGCGCGCTTCGATTTCTTCGGCTCGTTGGGATCCGGCTGCTTGACGCTCGGCGCGGCGCCCATCAGCAGGCGCACTTGATCCGACGGCTCGGGATCGACCTCGGTCGCCTCGTCCTCGTACTCGAGCGCGATGTCGCCGCTCTGCGCGTCGAGGATCCCGGGATCGGTGATCGGCGTGGCGCTGTCCGGCTCGGTCGCCTTCGCCGGATAGACTTTCGTGTCCGTCGGCTCGGCGGGAATCCCCTCGAAGCCCGCCGCGCGCGCGATCTGGATCTCCGACAGCAATTGATCCGCCTTGCTGTTCGACGGATCCAGCTCCTTGGCGCGCTTGAGGCTCGCCTCCGCCTGCGCGTAGTCGCCCTTGCCGACCAGCGCCTCGCCCTTGAGCAGCCACGCGAGCGCGCTCTGCGTGTCGATCTCGAGCGCCACGCGCATCTCCGCGAGCACCTCGTCCCAGCGCTCGAGCGCGGTCAGCGCCATGCCGAGCACCAGCCGGCCCTCGAGGAGGGTCGGGTTGCCGAGGAGTCCCAGCCGGCAGATCTTCACCGCCTCCGCGTATTGGCGGCGCACGATGGAGACCTTGCCGCGCTGGACAAACTCTAAGGAGTCGTTCGCCACGCGTCGCGCATGCTAAATCGCGGGCAAATTATACGATTTCTCGTCGAGAAAGGCTAATTCGAGTTTGCCGCTTTGGTCGGTTCGTCGAACAAGCTCAAAGGCGCGCCCTTGGTCCGTGTCTCCGAATCCACGATCCACTGCCCGCCCCGCTCCACCCACACCTGCTCGATGGCGGTTTTTTTCAGCAGCCCCTCGCGCTTCATGGTCCACGTGTACTCGACGTGCGCCATGGCGCGGTCCTTCTTCTTCGGGTCGACGAGGTCGAGGTCGAGCACCTCGCAGTCGGCGAACTCCAGCTCGTCCTCGAGCGTCTTGTGGCGCTCGATGAAGTGCGCGCGCTTGTCCGCCGCCACGTGCACCGCCGCGCGGTCGTAGCGTCCCCAGCGCACGCCGTCGTTGTACTCGCGCGCCGCCAGCGTCACCTTGTCGCGCGCGGTGTAGCCTTCGCCGAGCATGCAGCCGGTCCCGCCGAGCACGAACAGCACGATCGCGACCAGGCGCCTCATCGCTCCAAGGTATCCCTCGGCGCGCCTCGGTCAATTTTTTGCGGGCGTTATTGTCGGGTGCCGGTCCACGCGCCGTTGAAGGTGCCCGAGTAGGGCGTGCCGCCGGCGGTGGTGCCGACGTACGTGCCGGCGATGTTGACGGTGACGGTGGCGCCGCTGATGGTCGCGGTGTGCGTCGAGTTGGTGTTGGTCTGGTGCGAGCCGTTCGCCAGCGTGTACGAGCACGTCTGGTCGGCGGGCGACGCGGTGGCGCTGTCGCCGGTGCGGTTGTACGTGAACGTGCAGGAGCCGGTCGAGTCGGTGAGCACCTCGATCATGTCGGTGGCGGTGCCGTCCTTGAACGTCATGGTGGCGTTGCCGCCGAAGGGAAACGGCTGCGAGCCGTTGAGCGTGACCATCTCGTTGAGCGTCACCGCGTAGCTGCCGGCGAAGTTTCCCGCGCCGTTGTTCCCCGTCATCATCATGTCGCCGCCGCCGGGCGCGACGCCCGACGAGCCGCAGCCGAGGACGAACAGCGCGAGCAGCGATGCGGTCAGCTTCACCATGGTCCCCCTCCGTCGATCAGCGGCGAAATTTTTTGAGCGCGTCGAGGCGCAGCTCGCCGAGGCCGATCGCCACCGCGAGGAACGCGGAGCCCGACGCCGCGCACGCGATCAGTGTACCCAACTTGCCGCCGAGAAAACCACCCGACGGCCAGAACCGCCCCACGCCCACCGCCGCCGCCGACGCCGCCGCGACGCGCGCGATCGAGACGAGCGGCAGCGACGCGCCGAGCTGGCGCTGCAGATACAGCGACGAGAGCAGCACGCCGAACGCCATCGCGCACGTGGTGGCGATCGCGGCGTAGAGCAGCGGATCGCGTCCGCTCGCGAGCGCGTACGAGATCGCCGCCCAGTTGGCCAGCGCGCACGCGGCGAGCGTCACCGAGCCGATCACCGCCGTCGGCCGCGTGCGCCCCGCGCCGTTGATGATCGTGCCGGCGATGTTGAACAGCGAGAAGCAGACGTAGCCCGCCGCCAGCACCGCGAACGCGGCCGCGCCGGCGGTGTACTCGGGTTTGTAGAACAGGCGCAGCACCGCCGTCGGGCGCGCCGCCAGCGTCGAGGCGAGCAGCGCGACCACGACCAGCGAGTAGCGCATGGTCGACTCGACGTAGCCGCGCGTCTTGGCGGTGTCGGCTTCGAACGTCGCCTTCGACACCAGCGGAAAGATCACGAACGTGACGGCGAGGATGAGCTGGTACGGGATCCGCGACACCGTCTGCGCCGCGCCGTAGTAGGCCACCTGCGCGTTGGCCATCGCCGCCGCCGCGTCGCTCGAGAGCCCGCGCGCGAGCCCGGCGCGCGCCTCGAGCGCGCTCAGCAAGATGCCGTCGACGAACATCAGCAGGTTCACGATCAGCAGGTAGAACGCTACGCCGCCGAAGAAGCGCCACAGCCGCGCCGGCGGAAACGGCTCGGTCTTTTCATGGGGACCGAGCCCGACGACGACGAACGAGATGACCAGGATCAGCGCCGCCGCCGCGACGAAGCCGCCCACCGCGCCGAGCACCGAGTGCGTGACCACCGCCGCGCCGACGACCAGGAGCGCGCGCAGCGTCGAGAACGTGGCGTCGAGGCCGGCCTGCTTGTGAAACGCGCGCGTGCCGTTGGCGCGCCCGACCAGCACCGCGTACAGCGAGTAGCAGAGCACCACGCCCGCGGCGATGCGCAGCGGCGCGACCAGCGGCTCGTTGTGCAGGAAGATGCGCGCGCCGAGCGGCGCCAGGAAAAAAAATCCCGCCGCGATCGCCGTGCCGAGCACGCCCTGCATGCGCAGCGCCGCGCGCGCCACCGCGCCGCTCTGCCCGTCGCGCTCCGACGAGAACTTGCTCACGCCCTGGATGGTCGCGGTCACCATCACGTTGTTGAGCGTCGACACCGCGGCCAGCACGGTGAACCACACGCCCATGGCGCTGTCGGCGAGCGCGCGCGGCAGCGCGAACTGCACCACGTAGCCCGCCACCATGAACCACAGCTTGGCGCCAGTGATCAGCACCAGCCCGCGCGCCGCACCGACGGGGGCGGGCGCCTTCTCGGAACTTTCGGAGTCGCTCACGTCGGGAAAACGTCGCACGCCGCTTTCCACGCGGTCAAGGTTTCGCTTATGATTCGGGGCTCCGCCGTCACTGAGTAGGGGTGAATGATGACGCGCCGCTCTAGCTTTTCCACGGGCTTTGCCATGGGCTCGCTCGCGCTGTTTTGTTTGCTCGCGCCCGCGCACGCCGCGTGGCCTCCGCCGACAAACGACACCGGCTTCGACTATTCCGATCCGTCGAATTGGCCGAACGACCCCGGCTACTCGGGCGATTGGCAGTTCTGGAGCTTCGTGCCCAACGTCATCAAGGCGCAGGTCGACGACGCCACGCGGCGGCTCGGCACCGGCGCGCACTACGATCGCGCGTGGGCCAAGACCACCGGCGATCCGCGCGTGCTGATCGCGTACACCGACTCGGGCATCGAGTGGTCCGAGGGCGAGCTGGTCAACAAAGTCTTCCTGAACGCGGGCGAGCTCAAGGCGCCCGTCGGCTGCCCCGGCGCCGACGGCGTGAAGTTCGACGTCAACGGCGACGGGCGCTTCAACGTGCAGGACTACACCACCGTCACCGGCCACGCGCTGCCCGACTTCGCCAAGGTCTGCGACGCGCGCATCACCAAGGACGTGAACGCGAACGGCGTGCTCGACGCGGAGGATCTGATCAACGCGTTCTCCGACGGCAAAGACGACGACGGCAACGGGTACATCGACGACATCAGCGGCTGGGACTTCTTCCACAACGACAACGATCCCGCCGACGACACGCACTTCGGCCACGGCACCGGCTCGTCGCGCGACGGCGCGGCCGAGACCAACAACTCGATGGGCGGCGCCGGCGTGTGCCCCGACTGCACGATGGTCATGCTGCGCATGGGCGACGCGTTCGTGCCCGAGGACTCGAAGTGGGGCGCGGCCGTCGCCTACGCGGTAGATCTCGGCGCGTCGGTGATCGACATCTCCGGCGGCGGCGGATTATCGAACACGCCGTTCTCGCGCGACGCCATCGACTACGCCTACAAGAACAACGTCACCATCATCGCGTCCAACTCCGACCTCGACTCGTTCCACCACAACTATCCCAACACCAACGATCACATCATCTCGGTCCACGCCATCACCTACGACATGGGGAACTACGAATCCTCGACGACGTTCTTCAACTACGAGACGTGCACCAACTACGGCGCGCAGCTCATGCTGTCGATCCCGGCGACCGGCTGCTCGTCGGAGGCGGCGGGACGATCGGGCGGGCTCGCGGGGCTGCTCTACTCGGCGGCGCTCAAGGCGGGCCTACCGGCGCCGTCGGGAAAAGCCGGAGACAACCGGCGGCTCACCGCCGAGCAGGTGCGGCAGCTGCTGATCACCACCGTCGACAGCTTCTACAATCCGGCCGACGCGACCAACCCGCTCAAGTATCCGACCAAGCCGGGCTTCGCGCGCCGCTTCGGCTACGGGCGCCCGAACGCGCGCTCGGCCGTCGACGCGATCCTCGCCGGCGCGCTGCCGCCCGAGGTCGACATCCGCACGCCGGCGTGGTTCGACACCATCTACAACGACAAGGTGCAGTCGGTGCCGATCGTCGGGCACGTCGGGCTGCCCGTCGGCGTTCCGGGCGCGGGGCTCACGTACGACTACGTGCTCGAGTGGGCGCCGGGCGTGGATCCGGATGATTCGGCGTTCCAGACCATCGCGCACGCCGAGATGCAGACGCAGGCGGTCGACGGGCCGCTCGGCACGTGGGACGTCTCGAACGTCACCGTCAACAATCCGGTGCCGGCGCTCACCGATCCGTCGTGGCAGCCCGACGACGCGTCGAACGTCCACGTGGTGACGCTGCGCCTGCGCGCGACGCTGCACTCGTCGAATCCGATCTGGAACGGCATCAAGGCCGACGCGCGGCGCGCGGTGCACGTCTACAAAGATCCCGATCTGCTGCCGGGCTTCCCGATGTTCGTCGGCGCGTCGGGCGAAGGCTCGGCGCACCTCGCCGATCTGCTCGGCGACGGCAAGCGCGAGATCGTCTACGGCGAGACCTCGGGCCGCGTGCACGCCATTCGCGCCGACGGCACCGAGCTGCCCGGCTGGCCGGTCAAGGTCGAACTCTTGCCGCTGCTCGATCCGATGAGCCACCAGGGCAAGGGCCACGCGGCGGCCGTCGCGTACACCACCGGCGGCCTCGCGCCCGACGTGCACGCGCCGCTCGGCGGCACCATCGCCGTCGGCGACATCGACGGCGACGGCAAACCCGAGGTCGTCGGCGGCACGTGGCAGGGCTACATCTGGGCGTGGCACGCCGACGGCAGCGTGGTGAACGGCTTTCCCGTCGAGCTGGATCGCGACACCGCGCAGGTCGCGCTCGACTCGGGCCACGAGCTCGAGGACGGCTTCTGGGCCTCGCCGGTGCTGGCCGATCTCACCGGCGACAAGACCTACGAGATCATCGCCGCCGGCATGGACGCGAAGGTCTACGTGTGGAAGGGCGACGGCTCGCGCCTCGACGGCTTTCCCGTCGTGGTGCAGGACCTCAGCTTCCCCGAGGCGATGCGCCAGCGCGAGCGCATCATGACCACGCCCGCCGTCGGCGATCTCAACGGCGACGGCGTGCCCGACATCGTGGTCTCCACCAACGAGAACTACAACGACACGGGCCGCATGTACGCGATCGACGGCCACGGCGCGAAAGCCGCCGGCGGCCCGTTCCTCCCCGGCTGGCCGATCTCCGTCGTCTCGACGCGCTTCCTCCCCGTCGTCGCGCAGGGCCTGCCCAACTCGCCGGCGATGGGCGACACCAACGGCGACAAGATCCCCGAGATCCTGCAGAGCGGCCTCGCCTCGACGCTGCGCGTGTACGACGCGCACGGAAAGCCGTCGGGACCCGCGCTGGCCAACAACTCGTCCAAGTACGGAGCGAAGTCGAACGCCAAGAACATGGTCGAGTTCATGATGGTGTCCAATCCCGCGGTCGGCGATCTCGACGACGACGGCACGCTCGATCTGCTCGAGGGCGGCGCCGGCTCCGACGTGGCGCTGGCGTTCGCCACCGGCGGGCAGCGCCACGACTTCGAGCACCACATGGGCGCGTGGGACTCCAAGACCGGCCGCTACAAGAACGGCTTTCCGCAGGTGATCGAGGACTGGCAGTTCTTCTCGCAGCCGGCGCTCGCCGACGTCGACGGCGACGGCAAGATCGACGTCATCGCCGGCTCGGCCGGCTACTTCGTGCACGGCTGGAACGTCGACGGCGTCGAGGCCAAGGGCTTCCCCAAGTTCACCGGCGGCTGGATCATCTCCACGCCCGCCATCGGCGATCTCGACGGCGACGGCAAGCTCGAGGTGGTCGTCTCGACGAGAAACGGCTGGCTCTACGCGTGGCACGTGGCCGGCTCCTCGAAGGGCCGTATCGACTGGGCGGGCTTTCACCACGACAACCAGAACACGGGAAACTTCGGCACCAAGCTGGACGAAGGGCGCGGCGCGTCGCCGGGTGGCTGCTCGATGGCGGGCGGCGAAAACCCGCCTCCCGTCGGTGTGATCGCCGTCGCCGCGCTTGCGCTGGCTTCGATCTACGCTAAAAGGCGAAAGCAAAGAGGGTGACGATGAGCTCGCTCGGACGGTACGCGATCGTGATCGGCCTCGCGCTCCCGTCGGTGGCGCTGGCGCAGCCGCAAAATGATCCGCAGCAGCAACCGCCGCCGCCGCCGCGCCAGCAGCGGCCGTACTATCCGCAGCAGCCGCAGCAGCCGTATCCGCCGCAGCAGGGCTACCCGCCGCCGCAAAATTATCCGCAGCAGCCGCAGCAACAGCCGTATCCGCAGCCGCCGCAGCAGGGCTACCCGCCGCCGCAGCAGCCGTATCCTCAGCAGCCGCAGCAGGGCTACCCGCCGCCGCAGCAGCCGTATCCTCAGCAGCCGTACGGACAGAATCCGCCGCCGTACGGACAGCCGCCGTACGGACAAAATCCGCAACCGTACGGACAGCCGCAGCAGCCGTATCCTTATTACCCGCAGCAGCCGTATCCGCAGGGCGGCTATCCGCAGCAGGGTTATCCCTACGGCTACCCGCCGCCGCCGCCCAAGCCGCGGCTGGTCTTGCCGTCGATGAACCCGGAGGCGGTGGCGCTGACGTGGGCGTGCGCCGACGCGATCGACAACCGGCACCTCGACCAGGCGCGCGCCAGGTGCGGCGACGCGCTCGGGCGCGACGAGTCGATCGCGTTCGCGCACTTCCTGCTGGCGCAGGCGGAGCCGCCGGACCTCGCGCGCGTCGAGCTGTCGCGCGCGAGCGAGCTGGCCAAGCGCGGCGCGCCCGCCGAGAAGTTATTCGTCGACGCGTTTCGCGCCATGAAGGAGCAGAAGCTGGCCGACGCGCGCAAGCTGTACGATCAGCTGGTCACGGCGGTGCCGGGCGAGCCGCGGGCGTTCACCGCGCGCGGGCGGTTCCGGCTGGCGCTGCTCGGTGACGTCGAGGGCGCGCTGGCCGATTTTCGCGCGGCCATCGAGCTGGATCCGAAATTGGGCGCGGCGCAGGGCTACCTGGCGGCGGCGCTGGCGTCGCGCGGGCAGCTCGACGACGCGATCGCGGCGGCGAAAAAATATCGCGACCTGCAGCCGACCGAGGCCAACGCCGACGTCACGCTGACGCGGCTGGCGCTGCTCAAGGGCGACGTGCTGGTGGCGCTGGCGGCCGCGCGGCAGGGCGTGACCGCCGACGAGAAGTTCGCGCCCGCGCACGCCGCGCTCGGCGACGCGCTCCTGTTCGCCGGCAAGGGCGCCGAGGCGCGCAAGGAGTACGGCGTGCTGGTCGGCAACGAGGATCCGGCGATCCACCACGAAGGCGCGATGCGCGAGGCGCGCAGTTGGGTGTTCGATGCGCGCGGCGGCGACGCGGAGCGCGCCCTCGCCGTCGAGGCGGACCTGGCGGCCAAGACGCACCGGCCCGGCGATCAAGTGGACGCGCTGGTCGAGCTCGGGCGCATCCAGCTCGATCGCGGCGCGGTCTCCGACGCGGGGCAGAGCTTGCGACAGGCGAGCGAGGTGCTGGCGACGCCCGAGGCGCAGGCGGCGTTCGACGACGAGGAGCGGCGCCACTTGCAGGCGGAGATGCTGAACGTGCGCGCGATGGTGCTCGGCGCCGTCGGGGAGCGCGGGCTCGCCGAGGCGCGCGCCGACGAATTGGGCGGGCTGCTCAAGGCGGCGCTCGATCCGCGCGCGACCGAGAAGGCGACCGCGCTCAAGGGCTGGATCGCGGCGCGCAACCACGACGACAAGACCGCGCTGGCGCAGCTGCAGACGGCCTATCGCCCGACGCTGCGCATGGCGCTGGCGCTGGCCGCGCAGCGCGCCGGCGACGTCGCGCGCGCGCGCCAGATCATGGAGGAGCTGTCGCGCCGCATGGAGAACGATCTCGAAGGCGCCCTCACCCGCCCCCGCGCCCTCGCCTGGCTCAAGCAGCAAAAATCCTGAACAGAGGATTGAAACGCCAAGACGCCGAGACGCCAGACAGAAAATTATTAATTTCTGAACTGGCGTCTTGGCGTCTTGGCGTTTAATCCGCCGCTGACGTGAGTCGCGCGGCCACGACGCGTTCGATGTTGGCGAGGTCGCGCGTTATCGACGGAGCGGCGTAGCCGGCGGCGGTGAGCAATTCGGCGACGAGCGGGGCCTGGCCGGCGCCGACTTCGAGGACCAGCGCGCCCGCGGGATGCAGCAGCGGGCGGGCGTCGGCGATCAGGCGGCGCAGGACGGCGAGGCCGTCGGGGCCGCCGTCGAGGGCGGAGTGCGGCTCGCGGCGCACCTCGGGCGGGAGCTGCGGCAAATCGCCGCTGGCGATGTACGGCGGATTGGAGACGACGAGGTCGAACGGCGCGCGCGCGGCGGCGGGCGCCAGCAGATCGCCGACGAGGATCTCCACCGCCAGCGACAGCCGCTCGGCGTTCGCGCGCGCCACCTCGGCGGCGTCGGGCGAGCGATCGATCGCCAGCACCTCGACGTCGGGGCGCGCCGCCTTGATCGCCAGCGCGATCGCGCCCGAGCCGGTGCCGACGTCGACCACGCGCGGCGCCGCGCCCTCGCGCGCCTCGGGCAGGAGCCCGAGCGCCACCTCGACCACGGTCTCCGTCTCGGGACGCGGCACCAGCACCCGCGCGTCGACGCGCAAGTCGAGCGAGCGGAACTCGCGCCGCCCGAGGAGGTACGCCACCGGCTCGCCCGCGAGGCGCCGCTTGATCAGCTCGCGATACGCCGCCAGCTCGTCCGCCTTGAGCGGCTGATCGAAGTGCGTGTAGAGCCCGACGCGATCCAGCTTCAAGACCTCGGCGAGCAGCAGCTCGGCGTCGAGGCGCGGCGTGGCGATCGCGCGATCGGCGAAGCGCCCCTGCGTCCAGCCGAGCACCTTCAGGATCGTCCAGATCTCGCCCGCCACGTGCGAGGTATATCAGACGCGGAGGCGGAGGCGGAGAACCGCCAAGGCGCCGCAGACGCCAACAGATAAAAGATTTTAAATTTTTAAATATAACAATCTGGTTCTTTGGCGTCTGCGGCGCCTTGGCGGTTCAATCCTCTGTTTCTTCTATCCCGTCGAGCGGGCGGGTTGCGGCGCGGCGCCGGCGGCGGCGAGGCGCGCGAGCTGCAGGCCGTGACGAAAGCGCGCGTCGAGCGGCGCGCAGCGCACGGCGCGCTCCAACTCGGCGACCGCGCGCGCGAACTCGCGGCGGCGAAACAGCGCCATGCCGCGCTCCCAGCGGCCCTGCGCCGACCACGGCGCGATCTCGAGCCCGTGCCGCACCCGCCCGGCGCACGGCCGGCAGTAGTCGGGCGCGAGCGCGTCGAGCGAGTCGAGCTGCGTGACCACGCCCATCACGCACGCGCGCGCCTCGCAGTGCGGCGCGCCGAAGGTGTGCCCGACCTCGTGCACCAGCGCCCGCTCGACGCGCGCCGCCTCGACCGCGGCGTCGGGCGCGCGCGCGTAGAACTGCTCGCGCAGGCGCGCCAGCGAGTAGATCGCCATGCCGTCGGTGAGGTGGGCGTAGCCGAACACGAACGTCCGGCCGCTCACGTAGAGATCGTGCTCGGTGACGCCCACCACGCGCAGGCAGCGCTCGGGCAGGCGGGCGAACAATTCGTCGAGCAGCACGTCGGCGTCGAACTGGCGGCGGTCGGCGGCGAACGCGAACGGCGGCAGCGCCACCGGCTCGAGCGCGACGGTGGCGGCGGCGAACCGCGCGCCGATGATGCGCTCGGCGCGCTCCACCTCGACGGGCGAGACGTCACCGAACGGCAGCACCGCGATCGGCGCGGCGGCGGAGATCCTCATGCAGAGGGTCTAAGCAGCGCGCGCCAGCAGATAAAGGTCCGTGAGGTTGGTGCCGGTTGAGCCGGTGCGGATCGCGGCGCCGGCGGCGTCGAGCAGCGGGTGCGCGTCGAAGCGGGCGAGCGCGCGTTCGGGAGCGAGGCCGCGCCGCTCGGCGTCGCGCCACGTGTCGCCGTCGACGGCGCCGCCGGCGGCGTCGGTGGGGCCGTCGCTCCCGTCGCTGCCGCAGGCCACGAACGCGAAGCCGCGGCCGGCGAGCGCGCGCGCCATCGCCAGCGCCAGGTGCTGCGCGCGGCCGCCGAGCCCGTCGCCGCGCACGCGCACGGTCGGCTCACCGACGGCGATCAGCGCCTCGCCGGCGGACAGCCGCTCGGCGGCGGCGGTCAGCTCGGCGGCGAAGTCTTCCAGCGCGCCTTCGACCAGGCCGGCGCGCTCGACGGCGACGAGCCCGTGCGCGCGCGCCGCCTCGGCCGCGACCGCCGCGAGCGCGAGCGGGCTCGCCAGGATCCGGTGATGCACGCGCGCGAACGCGGGATGATCGCGCTTCGGCGTCTCGCCCGCCGCCGCGATCGCCGCGCCGATCTCCGCCGGCAAACGGTAGCGGCGCGCGATCTCGAGCGCGTCGTCGACGGTGCTCGGGTCGGGCGACGCCGGCCCGGAGCCGATCGCCGCCGGGTCGTCGCCGACGACGTCCGAGAGCGCGAGCACCTCGAGCGCCGCCTCCGTCGCCGCCGCCAGCCGCCCGCCGAGCGCCGCGCCGAGATGGCGCCGCACGACGTTGAGCTCGCCGATCGACGCGCCTCCGAAGAGCAGCGCCTTCGTCGCCGCGCGCAAGGTATCGAGCGTCGCCGGCGGCACGGTCGCGGCCAGCAGCGCCGAGGTGCCGCCGGAGAGCAGGAGCAGCGCGCGTTCGCCGGCGTGCCGCGCGCGCGCGTCGTCGAGCAGCGCGCGCGCCGCGATGACGCCGCGCTCGTCGGGCAACGGGTGCGCGGCGACGAAAAACTTCAGGCGCGCATCGACGCGCGCGTCCGCCTTCGCGATCACCAGCCCGCCGTCGAGCTCGCCGCCGAGCGCGCTCGCCGCGCCCTCCGCCATCGCCGCCGCCGCCTTGCCCACCGCCCACACGCGCACCGCGCCCGGCGCGCGTCCGCCGAGCGCGCGCTCCACCAACCGCGCGCCGTGCAGGCTCGCGATCGCCTCGCGCGCGACCCGCTCCAGCGTCTCCTTCAATCTGACGCAATGCGCCACAAACCCATCGTATCACACGCTTTTTCGTTGCTCGCCCTCCGAGCGGCCGATATAACGCTCGCGGAGGAATCGTGGAAATCTTCGAGTCGCTTTCGTCGCTCGGCTACGGCGAGCTGCACTTCGGCCGCGATCCGCAAGCCGGCCTGCGCACCATCGTCGCGCTGCACTCGACGCGCCTCGGCCCCGCCATCGGCGGCTGCCGCGTGCGCGCGTATCCGACGGAGGCCGCGGCCATCGAAGACGTCACGCGCCTCGGCCAGGGCATGACCTACAAGGCGGCGCTGGCGCGGCTGCCGCACGGCGGCGCCAAGTCGGTGCTGATCGCGCCGCCCGAGCTGGGCACGCCCGCGTTCACCGCCGAGCGGCGCGCCGAGATGTTCCGCGCGTTCGGCCGCTTCGTCGACGGGCTCAACGGCCGCTACTACACCGCCGAAGACTCGGGCACGAGCGCGAGCGACATGGACGTGATTCGCGGCGTGACCAAGTATGTTTTGGGCGCCTCCGCAGAACGCGGCGGATCGGGCGATCCGTCGCCTTTTACCGCGCTCGGCGTCCGCCGCGGCATCGAGGCCTGCGCCCACGCGATCCTCGGCCGCGCCGATCTCAAGGGCCTGCACGTCGCGGTGCAGGGCGTCGGCCACGTCGGCACGTACCTCGCGCGCGAGCTGCACCAGGCGGGCGCGCGCCTCACCATCAGCGACGTCGATCCGGCGCGGCGCGCGGCCATCGCCACCGAGCTGGGCGCCGCGGTCGTCGAGGTCGAGCGCATCCTCGAGGTCGACTGCGACGTGATCGCGCCGTGCGCGCTCGGCGGCGCGCTCACCGAGGACGTGGTGCCGCGCCTCAAGGCCAGGATCGTCGCCGGCGCCGCCAACAACCAGCTGCGCACGCCCGCCGTCGGCCGCGCGCTCAAGGAGCGCGGCATCTTCTACGCGCCCGACTACGCCATCAACGCCGGCGGGCTGATCAACGTCGCCGAGGAGTACCGCGGCTACGACCGCGAGCGCGCGCGCAAGAAGACGCTGGCGATCTACGACACCATCGCCGACATCGCCGAGCGCGCGCGCCGCGATCGCGAGCAGCCCGAGGTGATCGCCGACCGCATGGCCGAAGAGATCATCGCCGCCGGCCCCACGAACTAGAAGATCCTTCGCCGCCCGCGGACGTACTAAGGAGCGTGGGACGGCTCGCGCTCCTGGTTTCGCTGGTCGCGGTCTCGGCCGTGGCGCTCTCGCAGACGCGTCGAAAAGCGGGTTTGGCGCCGGTTCAGCCGAGCGGATCGCGCGCCGCGCCCGTCGCCATCGACGCGACGCCCGAGCCCGAGCGGCCCGCGACGCCGCGGCTGTGGCAACCGCTTCCGGCGCCGGCCGTCGCGCACGCGCCGGCGGGGTTGAGCGGCGTGGTGGTGGATGGGCGCGGCCAGCCGGTGGTGGGGATGCTGGTGATCGTCGAGCCGCCGGATCAGGGCTGGCACGCGGTGGCGCGCAGCGACGCGGGCGGCGGGTTCCGCTTCGACCTCGCGCCCGGCCGCTACCAGCTGCGCACGCTCAACGGCATCAGCGAGCGGCTCGAGCTCGACGTGGGCGCGGGCGAGCGGCTCGACGGCGTCGAGCTGCGCTGGGCGCCGCAGCCGCCGAGCCCCGTCGAGACCGGCGAGGGCGACGTGCTCGATCAGCGCGACCGCTGCCCCAATCAGCCGAACGACGACGAGGACATCGACGGCTGCCCCGAATACACCGTGTACGAATGATGCGGCTGGCGGCGGTGGCGGTGTTCGCCGCGCTCGGGCTGCTCGCCTGGAGCGCGCAGTCGCAAACGAAACCGCAAAACCAACGTCAAACTTTTCCGCAAAACGAACCGCAAAGTTTGCCGCAAAGTAAAACTCAATCCGAGCCGCAAAGCCGCCGTCAAACGCCGTTGCCGGATCGCGCGCCGCCGGCGACGGTGATGGTCGCTCCGCCGGTGGCGCGGACGAGCGGTTTCAGCGGGCTCATCATCGGCATTAACGGGCAGCCTTGCGGCGGCGCCAACGTCTTCGTTGGATCGGGCGGAGTGACCGTGGCAAGAGCGACCGCAAACGACCAGGGCGCGTTCGCCGTGGAGCTCCCGCCCGGCGACTACACGCTCACCGCCGACGACGACATGGGCGCGTCCGAGCCGCTGGCGCTGGCGCTCGAAGCGGGCGAGCGCCTCGACGGCCTCGAGCTCGACCTGAAGGAGCACGACGCGCCGGCGAACGCCGAGCCGGTCTACTTTACCGTCGAGACCGGCGAGGACGGCCGCAAGATCTTCCGCATCCAGACCGAGATCATCATCGACTGAGCGCGGCGATCAGCTCCGCCTCGGTGAGCCGCCGCTCCTGCCGCGACTCGGCGTCGCGCAGCGCGAACACGCCCGAGCGCGCCTCCTCCTCGCCGACCAGCACCAGCTTGGGCAGCGCCGCCGCCGTCGAGTACTTGAAGATCTTGTCCTTCTTCGCCACGCCGGCGAAGCGCGCCGCCACGCCCGCGCGCCTGAGCGCGAGCGCCAGCTTCTGCGCGGTCTCGACGCGCTCGGCGTCGAGCGCGGCCACCAGCAGCGGCTGCGCGCCGAGATCCTTCGCGCCGCCGCGCTCCTCGATCAGCCCGATCAGCCGCTCGACGCCGAACGAGATCCCGACCGCGCCCTGTGCCTGCCCGCCGTACAGCCCTATCAGATCGTCATAACGCCCGCCGCCCGCGAAGCTGCCGAACCCCGCTTCGCTCTTCGCGTGCGCCTCGAAGATCGGCCCCGTGTAGTAGTCGAGCCCGCGCACCAGTGTCCAGTCGAAGTGCAGCTTGTCGCCGATGCCGAGCCGCCCCGCCTTGGCGAAGATCTCGCGCAGCTCGGCCACGCCGCGCGCGCCGGTCTCGTCGCCGGCCACCCGCTTCTCCACGTCGTCGAGCGACTCGACGACCACGTTGGCGAAAAAATCCTCGAACTGTTTTTCGCTGAGCCCGTACTTGACGAACTCGTCGCGCACGCCGTCCTTGCCGATCTTGTGCAGCTTGTCGAGGCCGCGCAGCGCGTCCGGCTTCTGCTCCGGCGGAATCCCCGACAGCCGCACCTGCGCGTCGAGGATCTTGCGGTTGTTGATCAAGAGCCGGTACTCGGGCAGGTCGAAGCCGCGCAGCACCTCGGTGGCCATGAGCAGCAGCTCGACCTCGCAGTCGCTCGAGTAGGAGCCGAGGATGTCGGCGTCGGCCTGGTAGAACTCGCGGTAGCGGCCGGCCTGCACGTTGTCGTAACGCCAGACCTTGCCGATCTGGTAGCGGTAGATCGGGCGCGGCAGCTCGGCGTGCGCGGCGGCCAGGCGGCCCGTCGACGACGTCAGGTCGAAGCGCAGGCCGAGGCGGCGGCCGGCCTTGTCGTCGAAGGCGTAGATCTCCTTCTCGGCGGCGGGCCCGCTCTTGAGCGTGAGCACCTCGAGGTACTCGAACGCCGGCGTGTCGAGCTCGTCGAAGCCGTACAGCTCGAAGTAGCGGCGCAGGCGATCGAACACCGCGCGCCGCGTGCGCATCTCGACGGGAAGAATGTCGCGCGTGCCTTTCGGCGTCTGAAACGTTTTGCTCATGGCGGGCGCAGCCTAGCAGAATTCAGAAGGGCTGGATGGTGAGCGTCGACGGGGTGGAGGAGTTGATCGTGGGGCGGGTGACGACGACCACGGCGGCGACGATCGCGCCGGCGGCCACCACGCCGCCGATGACGCCCCAGAACCACGCCTTGGCGTAGAGCGGCTTTTTGTAGATCGCCACGTCGACGGTGAGCGGCTGCGAGAACGAGCCGCCGCGCGCCACCGCCGCGCCGCCGTCGTCGACCAGCTCGACGTAGTACTCGACCCCCGGCGCGTGCACCGACAGGCCGGGGATGACCACCTCGAAGGCGCCGTGCTCGTCGGGCCGCGCGTCGACGCGCGAGAACATCTCCTGCCCGCGCACGCGGTGGAACAGCTGCAGGTGATCGACCGCGCCGCCGTGATAGCTGAGCGAGACGGTGAGCGGGCGGCCCTCGCGCTGCGCCGGCGGCGACACGCTCGGCACCACCTCGGGGATCTTGAACGAGCCCTCGCCCGTCGAGACGTGGCCGGTGGCGACCGCCGCCTTGGCCTTCTCGAACACCGCGCGCACGCGCGGCGCCACCATGCGGTCGAGCTCCATCGACGGATTCACGCGCAACAGGTTCTCGAAGTCGATGCGCGCCGCCTCCATCTGCCCGAGCGCCGCGTGCGCGAAGCCGAGCGTCTTATAGGTGAGGATGCGCTCGTCGCGCGTCAGCGTCTCGCGCAGCGCCCGCTGCAAGAGATCGATCGCCTTCGGGTACTCGAGGTCGTCGTAGGCCGCCACGCCGGCGCGGATCAGCTCGCTCTCGACGGCTGCGCGCGCCGGACGCGAGGCCAGCGAGCCGGCGAGCACCACGGCGGCGATCATTATTGTGCGCTGCAACATGGGCTGCGAGGCGATCGTACCACGTCCGCGCGCCGGGCGGCAAACCGGCGCTTGTTGCTGCTTTGCCGTCGGATTTGATACGATCCCCCTGGATGTCGAAGCGGCTGGCCTGGGCGGTGGGGGCTCTCTTCGCGGTTTCGGCCGCCGGCTGCGGCGTGAGCGCGCCCAACACGCCGTGCACGCCGATGAACGGCCCGAGCCCGCTGGTCACCGGCGCGGCGCTGCTGCGCCTCGACGTGTACGCCGCCGGCACCGCGTGCGCGGGCGTGATCATCGCGCCGGGCGCGGGCGCGCCGCTGCTCTCGCACAGCTTCAAGCCCGGCGAAAAAGTCTCGCTGTCGATCCCGAACGGCCCGCACACCGTCGTGCTGACCACGTTCTCCGACGCCGCCGGCGCCGTCGAGCTGGGCTCGGTTTGCCAGATGGTGACCATCCAGCCGGGCGGATCGCTGTGCCTCGATCTGACGGTCGAGCCCGCGCCCGACCTCGGCCCGCCCGACGCGGCGATGGACCTGGCGATGACGTGCACCGGCCCGCAGTGCCCGTGCGCGCACGACGGCGACTGCAAAGAGTCGTCGCGGCCGCGCTGCTCGCCGGGCGGGCTGTGCGTGCCGTGCGTGCCGACCAACGACAACTGTCCGTCGCAGGAGTACTGCACCGCCAGCTTCGCGTGCTCGTCGGGATGCAAGGACGATCCCGACTGCGCCGGCGCGACCGGCGGCGCGGACGGCGGCGCCACCGACGGCGGCGCGCCGAGCGCCACGCCGTTCTGCAACACCACGCGCCACTCGTGCGTGCAGTGCATCTCGGCCAACGACTGCGCCACCGGCCAGCTGTGCAGCCCGTCGGGCGCGTGCGTGCAGGGCTGCGATCTCTCGATGGGCAAGGGCTGCCCCGGCACGCTCACCTGCTGCAACAAGCTGTGCGTCGACACGCGCTCCGATCCGCTCAACTGCTCGGCGTGCGGCATGGCGTGCACCGGCGCGAGCACGCAGTGCTGCAACAGCGTGTGCTCCGATCCCAACTCCGACGCGCTCAACTGCGGCGGCTGCGGCAAGCCGTGCAGCACCGTCAACGCCACGCCTCACTGCGGCGCGGGCGGCGTGTGCTCGTGGACCTGCGCGTCGACGTTCGCCCACTGCGCGAGCGGCAACACCGGCTGCGAGACCGGCATCACCACCACGTCGAACTGCGGCGGGTGCGGCACCACCTGCGCCAATCCGAACGGCACCACCACGTGCACGTTCAACGGCACGTCAGGCGGCTGCGTGCCGACGTGCGACTCGACGCACGGCGTGTGCGGCGGCAATCCCAACGCGGGCTGCCTCGTCGCGCTCAACACCACCGCGCACTGCGGCGCGTGCGGCACCACCTGCGCCAATCCGAACGGCACCACGACCTGCACGTTCAACGGCACGACCGGCGGCTGCGTGCCGACGTGCGACTCGACGCACGCGCTGTGCGGCGGCAATCCCAACACCGGCTGCCTCACGTCGCTCACCACCACGTCGAACTGCGGCGCGTGCGGCACCGTGTGCCAGCAGGTCGGCGGCACCAACGCGTGCACGTACAACGGCTCGACGGGCGGCTGCGTGCCGTCGTGCGACTCGACGCACGGCGTGTGCGGCGGCAATCCCAACTCGGGCTGCCTCGTCCCGCTCACCACCGTCAGCAACTGCAAGACGTGCGGCGCCGCGTGCACCAACTCGAACGGCACCACGAGCTGCACGTGGAACGGCACCACCGGCGGCTGCACGCCGAGCTGCACCGCGCCGTTCGGCGACTGCGACGGCATGCCCAACAACGGCTGCGAGACCAACACCAGCAATTCGACCAGCCACTGCGGCGGCTGCAACCGCCCGTGCTCGAACTCGAACGTCGCCACGCCGAATTGCTCGGGCGGCCTGTGCAACTCGACCTGCGTCTCGCCGACCATCAACGGCAACTGCACCACGCCCGCGTTCCCGACGGCCGACAACGGCTGCGAGACCAACTTCAACACCGATCCCGGCAACTGCGGCGCGTGCGGGCGCGCGTGCTCGGCGTTCAACGTCGCCACCGCGCAGTGCAGCGCCGGCCTGTGCACGTCGTCGTGCTCGGGCGTCCACGCCAACTGCACCATGCCCGCTCAGCCCACCGCCGACAACGGCTGCGAGTGCAACGGCACCGCGTGCTGCAGCGGCGCCTGCCAGACGCCGCACTCGATGAACGGCTTCGGCTCGACCTACTACAGCTGCGTCGCCACCAGCGGCACGCCGGGCACGCCGAACGGCACCAACTGCGCGCCCGGCACCGCCATCGCCGCCAACTACACGCAGCAGATGGCCGACGACGCCGCCGCGCAGTACGCCGGCCAGCCGGGCACCGTGCTCGACGGCTTCACGTGCACCATCGGCACCGACACGCTCAACCTGGTGTGCAAGAGCGTCGACGTGAGCGGCGCGACCGGCACCTGCACGTGCTGGGCGTACGCCGGCACCGGCAACCAGCAGTACGCCGTCGGCCACGTGTACCAGTCGACGGGCGGCACCGGCGACAAGGGCTGCTTCTGCCCCACCTGCCTCGCGAACTCCTGGAACTGATGATATGATCGCCGTCGGTGTCCGCACCACGTCCACCGTCCGGGCCATCGCCGAAGGCTGAGCGCGCCCCGGTCGACGTGACCGCCGGGTCCAAGCTCGGCAAATACGAGATCCTCAAGCGGCTGGCGACGGGCGGGATGGCCGAGATCTTTCTCGCGCGCGCCTCCGGGCTGCCCGGCTTCACCAAGATGGTGGTGATCAAGCGGATCCTTCCGCAGCTCGCCACCAAGAGCGACTTCATCGAGATGTTCCTCGACGAGGCGCGCATCGCCGCCACGCTCCAGCACCCGAACGTCGTGCAGATGTACGACGTCGGCGTGGTCGACGGGAACTACTTCATCGCCATGGAGTACCTGCACGGCGAGGACGTGCGCTCGCTGCAGAAGACGCTGTGGAAGCGCGAAGAAAAAGTTCCGCTCGAGCACGCGCTCAACATCATGATCGGCGTCTGCTCGGGGCTGCACTACGCGCACGACAAGGTCGGCTTCGACGGCAAGCCGCTCAACATCGTGCACCGCGACGTGACGCCGCAGAACATCATCGTCACCTACGAAGGCGGCGTGAAGCTGCTCGACTTCGGCATCGCCAAGGCGTCGAACCGCTTCGGCGAGACGCGCTTCGGCACGCTCAAGGGCAAAGTGCCGTACATGAGCCCGGAGCAGTGCCGCGGCGAGCCGCTCGATCGCCGCTCGGACATTTTTTCGCTCGGCATCATGCTCTACGAATTGACGCTCGGGCGGAAGCTGTACAAAGGCGCGAGCGACTTCGAGGTGCTCAAGCAGATCGTCGAGGGGACGGTCACGCCGCCGCACCAGATCGATCCCGGCTACGACCGCGAGCTGGAGGCGATCGTGATGCACGCGCTCGAGAAGGAGCGCGACAAGCGCTTCCAGACCGCGCGCGAATTGCAGACCGAGCTGGAGACGCTGGTGCGGCAGGCGCAGCTCTACGTCTCGCCGATCGCGCTGCAGCAGTTCATGGAGAAGGTGTTCGGGCGCAAGATCGAGGCGTGGCGCGAGGCGCAGGCGCGCGGGCTCGGGCTCGACGAACACTTGAAGCACGTGCCGGTGGTCGAGGATCAGATCCTCGACGACGAGGACCTCGAGGAGATCGACGCGCGCGACGCCGAGGCGGAAGAGGCGGCGGCGCGCGAACGGGCGGCGCTCAAGGCGGCGATCGAGGCGCGCTCGACGGCGCTGTCGCTCTCGGACCTGCGCGCGCCGCCGCCGGCGCGGCGCAGCCGGGTGCCGCTGATGCTGGCGATCGGCGGCGTGCTGGTGCTCGGCGGCGTGGCGCTGCTCAAGCTGCGGCACAAGAAGGAGCCGGTGGTCGTCGTCGAGAAGACCGTGGCGCCGCCGCAGACGCCGGCAGAGAAGAAAGTAGAAGCCAAAGAGCCGGAGAAGGCGAAGGAGCCGGAGGCGCCGCCGGCGGGGATCGCCAAGATCGTGACGTCGCCGGCGGGAGCGACGCTGTATCTCGACGGCAAGAAGCTCGACGCGGTGAGCCCGTACACGTTCGATCGCATCGACGCCGGGCGCGAGCACGTGCTCCTGGCGCAGCTCGACGGCTACAAGGACGCGGTCGAGAAGTTCACGCTGGCGCCGAACGAGGTGCGCACCGTCGAGGCGCGGCTGCACCACGCGGCGTCGGCGTCACATCACGGCTCGCACCCGCGCGAGCCGGCCTCCGCGAGCAAGGAGCCGAAAGAGCCGAAGGCCGCGCCGGTCGAAACGCCGGTGAAGCTCGAGGGCGAAGGCACGCTGGTGGTGGCATCGAACCCGTGGGCGCAGATCTCCGTCGACGGCAGCGATCGCGGCCAGACGCCGGTGAGCCTCAAGCTGCCCGCGGGCAAGCACACCGTCGTGCTCACCAACCCCGAGTTCAAGATCAACCGCTCGATCTCGGTGATGGTGCTGCCCAACGAGACGGTGCGGAAGAAGCTCGACTTCACGCAGTAACGATCAGTAGACGAGGCCGAGCGAGCGGCGGCGGCCGGGCGACGGCTCGACCGGCAGCGCGAACACGCCGGCGATGCGCCGCCCGCACGACGCGCACTTGCCGCCGTCGAGCCCGACCGGATCGATCGCGTAGTAGTCGCGCTCGATCACCGCCTCGCCGCACCCGGGACAGAACGTGGTCGCGCCCTCGCGATCGTGGATGTTGCCGGTGTAGACATACTTGAGCCCGACCTCGCGCGCGATCGCGCGGGCGCGCCGCAGCGTCGCCGGCGGCGTCGGCGCGATGTCGCGCATCTTGAAGTCGGGATGAAACGCCGTGAAGTGCAGCGGCACCTCGTCGCCCAGCTCCGCGCCCACCCACTCGGCCAGCTTGCGCGTCTCCGCCGGATCGTCGTTGAGCCCGGGGATCATCAAGTTGGTGATCTCGATCCAGACCTTGGTCGAGCGCTTGAGCCACACCAGCGTCTCCAGCACCGGGTCGAGCTTGGAGAACGTCACCTTATGATAGAAGTCGTCGGTGAACGCTTTGAGATCGACGTTGGCCGCGTCGATCTCGGCGAACAATTCGGGCCGCGCCTCGGCGGTGACGTAGCCGGCGGTCACCAGCACCGAGCGCACGCCGCGCGCCCGCGCCTCGCGCGCGACGTCGATGGCGAACTCGGCCCAGATCACCGGATCGTTGTAGGTCATCGCCACCGACGGGCAGCCTTGCGCGCGCGCGAGATCGATCACCTGCGCGGGCGAGACCTCCGCCGACTCCGCGTCGGCCAGCCGCGCCTTGGAGATGTCCCAGTTCTGGCAGAACTTGCAGCCGAGGTTGCAGCCCGCGGTGCCGAACGACAGGATCGGCGTGCCCGGCAAAAAGTGATTGAGCGGCTTTTTCTCGACGGGATCGACGGCGAAGCCGGTGGTGCGCCCGTAGCCGAGCGACTCGAGCGCGCCGCCCTCGTTCTTGCGGATGTAGCAGAAGCCGGCCTGCCCGTCGGCGAGCCGGCAGAAGCGCGGGCACAGCGTGCAGAGCAGGCGCCCGTCCTCCTGCTTCGACCACCAGCGCGCCGGATGTGCAGCCATGAGGCGATCCTGATATATCGGCAGGCCATGCGCAAAACTGCTTTGTGGCCGCTCGCCGTGCTGGCGCTCGCCGCGTCGCCGGCCGTCGCCGAGCCCGTGCTGAAGGACGGATTCGACGCGCTCGCGCGCCCGCTCGTCGAAGGGCAGTACGTGACGGGCCTGGTGATCGGCGTGATCGGCAAGCCGAGCGAGCCGCTGGTGTTCGGCTACGGCCGCGTCGCGCTCGCGGGGCCGGCGCGCGCGCCCGACGGCGACACGCTGTTCGAGATCGGCTCGGCGTCCAAGGTCTTCACCTCGCTGATGCTGGCCGATCTCGTCGAGCGCAAGCTGGTGTCGCTCGACGATCCGGCCGCCAAGTACCTGCCGCCGTCGGTGAAGGTGCCGACGTGGAGCGGCAAGCCGATCACGCTCGCGCACCTGGCGACGCACTCGTCGGGGCTGCCGCGCATGCCGAACAACTTCCACCCGAAGGATCCCAACGACCCATACGCCGACTACGGCGCCGACGCGCTCTACGCGTTCCTCTCGTCGTACACGCTCACGCGCGAGCCGGGCCTGACCTACGACTACTCGAACCTCGGCGCCGGCCTGCTCGGGCACGTCGTGGCGCTGGTCAACAAATCGACGTATGAAGCGGTTTTGACCGAGCGGATCGCCAAACCGCTCGGCATGGCCTCGACGCGGCTAACGCTCAGCGCGGCCGATCGCGCGCGCTTCGCCGAGCCGCACGACGCCGGCGGCGCAGCGGTGCACGAGTGGAACTTCGCCGCGCTCGCCGGCGCGGGCGCCATCCGCTCGACGGCGAACGACCTCTTGCGCTTCGTGCGCGCCAACCTCGGGCTGGTGCCGTCGCCGCTCGCCGCCGCGATGAAGCTCCAGCGCGAGCGCCGCCACGACGCGCCGCCGCTCGACGCCATCGGCCTCGGCTGGCACCTGCGCGACGACGGCCGCACCGTCTGGCACAACGGGCAGACCGCCGGCTTCCACAGCTACGTGGCGTTCGATCCCGAGCGCAAGCTGGGCGTGGTGGTGCTCGCCAACTCGGCGGCCGGCGTCGTCGACGAGCTGGGCTACCAGGTGCTGCGCGCGCTACGCGGCGAGACGGTCCGCCCGCTGGAGTTGAAGTCGCGCGTGCGGCCGGTATTCCCGCTCTCGGAGGCGCAGCTCGACGGCTACACCGGCACGTACCCGCTGATGCCGGGCTTCGCGCTCGACATCCGCCGCGACGGCGATCACCTCGTCGTCCAGGCGACCGGCCAGCCGTCGTTCCCGCTCTACGCCGAGACCGCCACCCACTTCTACCTGCGCGTCGTCCCCGCCGAGCTCGACTTCCGCCGCGACCCCTCCGGCGCCATCACCGACCTCACCCTCCACCAAAACGGCCACGACCTAACCGGCCCCCGCAAACCCCACTAGCCACCCGATCTCGTAAACCGCGTCCATTCGCTGTTTCTCGCCTCTTTATCCGAGCCGGCACATAGCGGAGCGCAGCGTGCGGGCTGCGGCAAATTGCCGCCGCGCGCAGTTCCGCAGGGAGGTCTGCCGACCGAGGACTGTTTGAGCACGGCGGCAATTTGCCGCAGCCCGCGCGCGGAGCGTAGCGCCGTCACACGAGCACGATCCGGTCAGGGTTCGAGGCTTCCGACGATGGCGACGATGCGCGGCGCGCTGGCGTCGACGAAGAACTGCGCCGTGCCGGTGAGCTTGCGCGCCACCTTGCGGAAGATCCACTTCTTGCCGATCACGTCGATGTCGTAGCTGACGTCGACGAGGATCTCGCCCGAGTCCGCCGGCGCGCGCTCCTCGACGCTCAAGCTGCGCACCTTGAACTCGACCTGCGCGTGGTGCTGCGCCGCCTCGGCGTCGATGTGGCCGAGCAGCCGCGTGATGCGCAGCGAGGCGTCGCCGCCGGTGAGCGCGAGCGCTCGCCCGAAGTCCTTGCGCTCGAGCGCGTCGAAGAAGCCGCGCACGGTCACCGAGGGGGAGCCGGCGCGTGCGAACGCCGGCAAGAGGAGGGAGGCAGCGATCAAGAGCGCGGCGAGTTTCATCCTCCTCGGTTTGACATGAGTTTCTCGACGGGCAAACGCGAATTTCCGTCGGAGACGCGCGTCACCGCGCGGCGAGCGCGCGCGCGAAGCGATCGAGCCCCTGCTCGAGCAGCGGCGGCGGCACCGCGGTGAAGCACAAGCGCGCGTGGTTTTCGAAGCCGCGGCCGAACTGCTCGCCGGGCGAGATCGAGACGCCGGCGTCGAGCAGTTTCTCGACGAGCGGCCAGATGGTGCCGCCCTGGCTCCAGCGCGAGAGATCGACGAACAGGTAGGTCGCGCCGTCGGGGAGAAAGTGCGGCGCGGCCACGCGCGACGACGCCAGGTCGCGCGCCGCGCGGTAGGTCGCGCGCGCGCCGGCGAGCCACGCCGGAGACGCCGCGTCCTCGACCACCGCCAGCGCCGCGCGCTGCAAGACGTCGGGCACGTTGTAGACGGTGTGGTTGGCGATCTTGCGCAGCGCGCGCATCGGCGCCTCGGCCGCCACCGCGTAGCCCAGGCGATAGCCGGCGAGCGCGTAGCTCTTCGAGAGCGAGAACACGGTGATCGTGCGCTCGGCCATGCCCTCGAGCGCGGCGATCGATTCGTGCGGCGCGTCGAACGACAGATCTTCGTAGACCTCGTCGGAGAGCACCCACAGGCCGCGCGCGCGGGCGAGCGCGGCGAGCTGCGCGAGGTGGCGCGGCGCCAGCACCTTGCCGTCGGGGTTGTTGGGCGTGGTGACGTACAGCGCGGCCGTCCGCTCGGTTAAAAGTGGTTCAATCAGCGAAGCGGCGTCGAGCGACGGATCGGCGTAGAGGCGCTGCGTGAGCGGCACCTCGATCGGCACGCCGCCGGCGTTCGACACGATGCCGCGGATCAGCGGCCAGTGCGGCGACGGCACGATCACCTCGTCGCCGGGATCGATCACCGCGCGCGCCGCCGCCGCCAGCGCGTGCGTCGCACCGCAGGTGATCTGCAGGTTCGACGGCTGCGCCCACGCGAGGCGGTTGCGCGCGCGCAGCTTCTTGGCCAGCGCGTCGAGCAGCACCGCGTCGCCCGCCGGCGCGCCGTAGCGCCACAGCGACGGATCGTGCGCCGTCACGCGCGCCGACTCGGGCGGCGCGAGGTACGTGTCGCCGAGGTGCAGCGGTACGCCGCCCGGCGCGAGCCGCCCCTGCAGCCGCGCGAAGATGCTCTCGCGCAGCGCCCGCGCCGCCGACGACAAATCGGGCGCGCGCGGCATCAGGGGAGCGGCGTGAGGTCGCGGCGCTCGGCGAACATGATCTCGACGCGGCGGTTCTTGGCGCGCCCCGCCTCGGTCTTGTTGTCGGCGATCGGCTTGTCCGGCCCGTAGCCCTGCGCCGACACGCGCTCGGACGCGATGCCGTGCTCGACCAGCCAGCGCCGCACCGCCGCCGCGCGCGCGCGCGAGCTGTCGAGGTTCTCGATCGCGCTGCCGCGGTTGTCGGTGTGGCCCTCGACGCGGATCTTGGTGATCTCGGGATGCAGCGACAGCAGCTTGGCGGCCGCGCTCAGCGTCTTGAAGGATTTTTTGTCGAGCTGATCGCCGGCGTCAAACACCGGCTGCTGGAGCAGCACGATGCGATCGGCGCCGAGCTCGACGAGCGCGGCCGGCTTGTCGGGGCAGCCGTCGTCGTCGTCGACGCCGTTGAACACCTCGGCGTCGAACGGGCACTTGTCGAGTCGATCGACGATGCCGTCGCCGTCGGAGTCGACGTCGGGGCAGCCGTCGTTGTCGATCGAGCCGGGCACGTCGGGGCAGCGGTCGACGATGTTGGGCACGTTGTCGTGATCGCGATCGTCGTTGGGGCAGCCGTCGTTCTTGGCGTCGCCCTTCATGTCGGGGCAGCGATCGAGGCGGTCGGGCACGCCGTCGCCGTCGCGATCGGGATCGGGGCAGCCGCCGTTCGACGCCACGCCGCGCTGGCGCGGGCAGCGGTCGAGCCCGTCGACGATGCCGTCGCCGTCGGAGTCGACCACCTCCGGGCAGCCGTTGTTCATCGCCGTGCCGGGCTCGGTGGGACATTTGTCCTTGGCGTCGGGGATGCCGTCGTGATCGGCGTCGGGCGGGGCGAGGTTGCGCGGCGGCGACTGGTAGCGGAAGCCGAGCACCACGCGGCCGTCGGGCGCGCCGTAGCCGCGCGTCAGGCCGGCGCCGCCGGCGAGCGAGACCTCGAAGCCGAGCGGCGAGCGCCAGCGGCCGCCGCCGAGGATCTCCAGCGGCGCCTCGGCGGACGTCGTGCCGCCGGGAACGCCGAGCCCGACGAGCCCGGCCAATTCGAGCAGCGCCTCGAACCCGCGCGCGATGATGAAGCGCCCCGCCGCGCCGTAGCTGAGCTGGTGCCCGACGGTGAGATCGTTGAACTGCCGCGACGCGCGCAGCGCCGCGCCGATGCTGATGCCGGCGCTCGCGCGCGCGCCGCGCCACTCGACCACCGCGCGCGGCCGGCCGACCACGCCGCCCTGCCCGAGGAAGCTCTGCTGATCGCCCGACGGCACCGTCAGCCCCGCGATCAGCGTGAAGCCGATGCGGTTGTTCTCACCGAGCCGAAGCGTGTAGAGCAGGCCCTTCAAGTCGATCCGCAGATCGCCGACCTGCGTCGACGCGATGCCGCCCGCGACGCCGGCGAGACGATCGTCGGTCACCTGATAGAGCGCGATCGGCAGATCGATCCCGAGCTCGAGCCGCCCGAGCACGCCGAAGCTGCCGACCACGTCGGCGGCGAGCTGGTTGCCGATCACCTGGCCGCCGTCGGGCACCGAGCCGTTGGCGGCGCGCAGCACCAGCGGCTTGTGCGCCCAGGTGCCGTAGAGGCCGGCCGAGTAACCGAGGTGGCGCACCGGGAACGCGCCGTCGACGGCGTAGTAGCCGTCGCCGGTGTCGGTGGGGTGGAACAGATCGGCCTCGAAGCCGGCTGCGCGCGCGCGCGCAGCGACGGTGACGAGGGCCAGCACGAGGAGCGGGCGTAGGAGCTTCATGCGATTTTTTTGCGGCGCCGGAGAACGAGGAGGAGCAAGGCGATCGCGCCCGGCGCCCATGCGCCGCGCGGCAATTCGCCGCCAGGAGAGAACGAGCAGGCGCCGCCGGTGAGCGACAGCGCGCCTTGATCGGGATTGGCGTCGGCGCCGCCGTCGAGGATCGGCGGCGTCGAGAGATCGGCCGGCGCGGCGTCGGGCGCGGCCAGATCGGGCTGCGGCAAATCGCCGCTCGCCAGATCGACGACGCGCAGATCGGCAATCGACAGATCGACCATCGATAGATCGGCGTGCGCGAGATCGACCACCGTCATGTCGACGATGCCGCCGTCGGGGCACGCCGGATCGATCGTCGTGCCGCAGGTGTTGGCGCTGCACGTGGCGAGCATGCAGCTCGGCGGCGTCGGGCAGTCGCCGGGCGTGGTGCAGCAGCCGCTCATCGCCTTGGCGCTGAGCACGCAGCGGTTGGCGGTGCACGCGGCGTTCTGGCAGGCGTTGGTGACGCAGGTGCCGGCGGCGTTGCAGCAGCCGGCGCCGCCCGTCGACGTGAAGCCGCACGCGCCCGACGCGCACGTGCGCGCCTGGCAGGTGTTGCCCGTCGGGCAGTCGGTGGGCGCGCAGCAGGTGGCGCAGCTTCCACCGCCGGGGCTCGAGCCGACGCAGAACAGGCCGCTCGCGCAGGTACACGTGTTGGCGTTGCAGGTGGCGGTGCCGCCGCAGTCGGGCGCGGTGGTGCAGCAACCGGGCGCGCCCGTCGAGGCGGAGCCGCAGGTGTTGGCGGCGCACGTGGCCATCTGGCAGGCGTTGCCGGCGGCGCAGTCGACCGGCGACGCGCAGCAGCCGGCGCCGCCCGTCGAGGCGAGCCCGCAGGTGTTGGCGCTGCACGTCGCCTGCTGGCACGCGTTGCCGGCGGCGCAGTCGACCGGCGACGCGCAGCAGCCGGGCGCGCCCGTCGACGCGAGCCCGCAGGTGTTGGCGTTGCACGTGCGCGACTGGCAGGCGTTCCCCGTCGGGCACGTGGTCGAGGCGTTGCAGCAGCCGGCGCCGCCCGACGACGTGAAGCCGCAGGTGTTGGCGCTGCACGTGCGCGTCTGGCAGGCGTTCCCCGTCGGGCAGGTGTCCGGCACGCAGCACTGGCCGCACACGCCGGCGCCCTGCGTCGCGCCGGCGCAGTAGAGCTGCCCGCCCGTCGAGCAGCCGCACGTATTGGCGACGCACGTGAAGCTGGCGGCCGACGCGCCGCAGTTGCCGGGCGTGTTGCAGCACCCGGGCGTCGCCTTGCCGCTGAGCGCGCACGTGTGGTTGTTGCACGCGGCGTTCTGGCAGGCGTTGGTGGTGCAGTTGCCGACGGTGTTGCAGCAGCCGGCGGCGCCCGTCGAGGTGAAGCCGCACACGCCGGCGTTGCACTTCGGCGCCTCGCACGCGAAGGCGCTCGACGGGCAGTCGGCGTCGGCGCAGCACGCGGCGCACGTGCCGCTCGCCGGGCAGTACTTCGTGCCGGCGGCGCAGCACGTGTTGTGGTCGCAGGTCTCGGTGGCGTTGCAGTCGCTGGTGTCGTCGCAGCAGCCGGCGACCGGGTTGCCGCCGCCGGTCTTCTTCGACGTGTACGTGCAGGAGAAGCCGGTGGTGCCGTTGAACGCCAGGCCGGGACAGGTGACCGCGTTCTGGCAGGCGTTCGAGGCGGCGCAGCCGGCGGTCGACGGCGACGCGCAGCAGCCGGCCGCGTTCGACGCCGCGTGCACGCAGTCGCCGCCGCCCATGGCGCCGGCGCCGACGCACGTGTCGCTGGTGCACGGATCGCCGTCGTCGCAGTCGGAGTCGCGCGCGCAGCAGCCCATGCCGTTGCCGCTCGGGACGCAGAGGTTGCCGCCGGTGCAGCGCTTGGCGTAGCACGAGCCGACCGCCGGGCACGTGGTGGAGATCGCGCAGCTCTGCACGCCGGCGACCTGCTTTCCGACGTCCGGCGGATCGGCGCTTCTGCAACCCACGGCTGCGAGCGCGAGCAGCGCCGCCGCCAAGCCAGGCTTCATAAGGTCCCCTCGACGGTCATCGTAACATGAATCGCGCGCGCGCCGCGACGTTGACGGCGCCGCGCCGCGCTCCTACGCTCGCGGGCTTGACGCTCGATCTGCTCGACGAGGCGGTGCGCCGGTTGCGCCGGGCCGGCGCGTCCTACGCCGACGCGCGCCACGTGTCCGACGAGCGCGAGCAGGTGGCGATGCGCGACGGGCGCGTCGAGCGGCTGTTCCGCGGCTCGTCGGAGGGCGTGGGCGTGCGCGCGATCGTCGACGGCGCGTGGGGCTTCGCGGCGCGCGCCGGCTCGGGCGACTTCGCCGCCGCGCTCGACGAGGCCTGCCGCGAGGCGCTGCGCACCGCGCGCGCCGCCGCGTCGCTGCGCCCGGCGAAGTCGCGCGGCGTCGAGCTGGCCGAGGAGGAGCCGCAGCGCGGGCACTTCGCCACGCCCGTCGCCGAGGATCCCTTTGCCGTGCCGCTCGACGAGAAGCTGGCGCTGCTCGACGGCGTCACCCGCGCGCTCCGCGAACGCGCCGGCGCGCGCGCCCGCTCGGCGTCGGCGCACGTGGCCGCGCACCGCCAGCACAAGGCGCTCGCCACCTCCGACGGCGCCGCGGTCACGCAATCGCTCACGCACACCGGCTGCGG
>Ga0070741_10003462_pt1 | contig 39184 bp, 33 predicted proteins | sample Coa_R1_4_FD_66440 | JGI IMG/M metagenome (GOLD analysis project Ga0070741, IMG submission 66440) | Surface soil microbial communities from Centralia Pennsylvania, which are recovering from an underground coalmine fire - Coalmine... | ecosystem: Environmental > Terrestrial > Soil > Unclassified ...
CCATCCCAAGGACCACGCCAGCCGTCGCGGCCTGCTCAAGCTGGTCGGACGCCGCCGCCGCCTGCTCGACTACCTCAACCGCAACGACGTCGAGCGCTACCGCGCGATCATCGCGCGCCTGGGGCTGCGGCGCTGACGGCGGCCCGTCCGCCGCTCCGCACGAGGGAGGGCTGGTAGCCCGCCGGGCGCGCGGAGCACACTGCCAACCGACAACACGAAATCCGGCCCGGCACCCCGCCCGACCTTCGAGCGGAGCGCGCAGACCATCCACGGTGAGACGTTGGCGATTGGATCAGCACTGACGGCGCGAGCCAGACGCAGCCGCAGTCGGCGCGAACCGGCGCATCCAATCCCCAACAGCCTCACCGCCAGTGCGCGGCACTCGAACTGGGCAGCGCCGGGTCACCCACACATCAGGGAGACCCCATGTCCAACCCCCAACCACAGCGATTCGAGACCGACTACGCCGGCAAGCGGCTGGTCGCCGAGATCGGCTCGGTGGCCGAGCAGGCCAACGGCGCGCTGCTGCTGCGCCTCGGCGACTCCGTCCTGCTGGTCACCGCCGTCGCCTCCCAGGCGCCGCGCGAAGGCATCGACTTCTTCCCGCTGACCTGCGACTACGAGGAGAAGCTCTACGCCGCGGGACGCATCCCCGGCAGCTTCCCCCGCCGCGAGGGACGCCCCAGCGAGCAGGCCATCCTGGCCAGCCGCATGATCGACCGCCCGATGCGGCCGCTCTTCCCCAAGGACTTCCGCAACGACGTCCAGATCGTGGCCACCGTGCTGAGCCACGACCAGGAGCAGGACACCGCCACCCTGGCGATCACCGGGGCCTCGCTGGCCCTGGCCATCAGCGACATCCCCCACGGCGGCCCGGTCGCCGCCACCCGCGTCGGGCTCATCGACGGGCAGCTGCTGCTCAACCCCAGCCTGCAGCAGCTCCAGGAGTCCGACCTCGACCTGGTCGTGGCCGGCACCGCCGACGCCATCACCATGGTGGAGGCGGGTGCCAAGCAGGTCCCCGAGGACCTCATGCTCCAGGCGCTGCGCATGGCCCACGACCAGGTGCAGAAGCTGGTGCAGTGGCAGCTCGACGTCAAGGCGCAGGTCGGCAGGCCGACGATGTCGTACCCGAGCGCGTCGGTTGCCGCCGACGTCTCCACCGCGGTCGCCGGCGCCGTGGCCGGCCGCATCTCCACCGCGGCGCGCAACGTCGACAAGGCAACGCGCGAGCGGCAGATCGACGAGCTCAAGGCGGCCGTCGTCGCCGAGCTCTCCGGCGCCTTCCCCGAGCGGGAGGGCGACGTCAAGAAGGCCTTCGAGTCCGAGCTCAAGAAGGCGGTGCGCCGGGCCATCCTCGAGGAGGGCATCCGTCCCGACGGCCGCCGCACCGACGAGATCCGCCCCATCTGGTGCCAGGTGGGCGTCCTGCCCAGGGCCCACGGGTCGGCGATCTTCACCCGCGGCCAGACCCAGGCGCTCTCCATCGTCACCCTTGGTTCCGGCCAGGATCAGCAGAAACTCGACGACCTCGGGCTGGCCGAGTTCAAGAAGTACATGCACCACTACAACTTCCCGCCCTACAGCGTCGGCGAGGCGCGACCGCTGCGCTCGCCGGGCCGGCGCGAGATCGGCCACGGCGCGCTGGCCGAGCGGGCGGTGCACAACGTGATGCCGCCGGACGAGGACTTCCCCTACGTGGTGCGCATCGTCACCGAGATCCTCTCCTCGAACGGCTCGACGTCGATGGCCTCGGTGTGCGGCTCGACGCTGGCGCTGATGGACGCCGGCGTGAAGCTGGAGTCGCCCGTCGCCGGCATCGCCATGGGCCTGATCACCGACGAGGGCGACGACCGCGCCGCCATCCTCTCCGACATCCAGGGCATGGAGGACGCGCTCGGCGACATGGACTTCAAGGTCGCCGGCTCCTCGCGCGGCATCACCGCGCTGCAGATGGACATCAAGATCAAGGGCCTCAAGTGGTCGCTGCTGGAGCAGGCGCTGGAGCAGGCCCGCACCGGCCGCCTGCACATCCTCGGCAAGATGCTGGAGGCGCTGCCCGCGCCGCGCGAGGAGATGTCCCCGTGGGCGCCGCGCATCGAGACCATCCAGATCAACCCCGACAAGATCCGCGACGTCATCGGCCCGGGCGGCAAGATGATCCGCAAGATCGTCGAGGAGACCGGCGCCCAGATCGACATCGAGGACGACGGCCGCGTCTTCATCGCCTCCAACAACGGGATGGCGATGCAGCAGGCCATCGCCATGATCCGCGACCTCACCGAGGACGTCGAGATCGGCAAGATCTACAAGGGCAAGGTCACCCGGATCATGGGCTTCGGCGCCTTCGTCGAGATCATGCCCAAGAAGGAGGGCCTGGTCCGCATCGGCCAGCTGGCCGACCAGCGGGTCGAGAAGGTCGAGGACGTGGTCAACATCGGCGACGAGATCATGGTCAAGGTGATCGAGGTCGACGAGCGCGGCCGCGTCAACCTATCGCGCCGGCAGGCGCTGCAGGAGCTGGCTCAGCAGCAGCAGCAACCCGCAGAAGTCCCTTCCTGACCACTTCCCGACCGTAGGTCACGCATGACAACGGGCGAAGCCCCGCTGCGCGTCGCAGTGTCCGGCGCCAAAGGCAAGGTGGGCCGGGAGATCGTCGCCGGTCTCCAGGCCGACGCCGCCTTCGACTGCGTCGCCGCCGTCGACGTCGAGGACGACCTTCCCGTCGCCCTGCAGTCCTCGCATGCGCAGGCGATGGTCGACTTCACCACGCCGGAGTCCGGGTTGCGCAACGCGCTCACCGCCGCGCGCCTCGGCGTCGCGCCCGTCATCGGCACCACCGGCCTCGGCCCCGACGGCGTGGCACAGGTGCGCGACGCCTGCGCCGCGGCGGGGATCGGCGGCTGCGTCATCCCCAACTTCGCCGTCGGCGCCGTCGTGCTGATGTGGCTGGCCCAGCTCGCCGCACCGCACTTCGACACCGCCGAGATCATCGAGGCGCACGCCCCCACCAAGCACGACGCACCCAGCGGCACCGCCCTGCGCACCGCGCAGCTGCTCGTCGAGGCGCGCGACGGCAGGCCCTTCGACCACTCCACCCCGCGCGTCGAGCCGCTCGGCGGAACCCGCGGCGGCGAGGTCGGTGGCGTCGCCGTCCACGCGCTGCGGCTGAGCGGGGTCGTCGCCGACCAGTCGGTCATCTTCGGCACGCAGTCGCAGACGCTGAGCCTGGAGCACCGCACCACCTCGCGCGCCGTCTACGTCCCCGGGGTGCTGCTCGCCTGCCGCGCGGTGATCGGGCAGGCGCGCTTCTTCGACTCCCTCGACGCCGTGCTGGGGCTGGCCGAGGTGGGCAGCCTGCGCTCTCGCGCCTGATCCCCACACCGTGGAGCTGAGGCTGGCCAGCCCGGCGGACGCGGAGGCCGTGGCGGCGATCTACGCGCCGTACGTGGCGTCCACCCCCGTGTCGTTCGAGGTCGAGCCACCAGGCGCCGCGGAGATGGCGCGCCGCATCTCGGCGACGCTGCCCGCCCATCCCTTCCTCGTCGCCGTCGACGGCGGCGACGTGCTCGGCTACGCCTACGCCGGCGCACATCGCAGCCGGGCCGCCTACCGCTGGGCGGTCGAGGTGTCGGTGTACGTCGACGGCGCACGGCATCGCGGCGGGGTGGGCCGGGCGCTCTACGCCGCGCTCTTCGCCCTGCTCCGCGCCCAGGGCTACCGGCGCGCGTTCGCGGGCATCACCCTGCCCAATCGGGCCAGCGCCGGCTTCCACGAGGCGATGGGCTTCCGCCCGATCGGCGTCTTCCGCCGCATCGGCTGGAAGGGCGGCGCCTGGCACGACGTCGGCTGGTGGCAGCTCGACCTCGACGCCTCGGACGGCGCCCCCGGCGAGCCGCTGCCCCTCGACGGGCTCGACGCCGCCCTGGTCGCCGGAATCCTGTCTCGTGGCATCATCGGCGGCAACCCATGACCACCTCCCCGAACCTCCGCGTCGCCGTCGTCGGCGCCACCGGCGCCGCCGGCAGCACCGTGCTGCGCATCCTCCAGGAGCGCGACTTCCCCGTCGCCGAGCTGCTGCCGCTGGCCAGCGCGCGCAGCGCGGGCACCACGGTGCAGTTCCGCGGCCGGCCGCTGACGGTGCGCGAGGTGTCCGACGAGGCGCTCGACGGCGTCGACGTCGCCTTCTTCGCGGCGGGCTCGGGCACGGCCAAGCGCTTCGCGCCGGTGGTGGCGCAGCGCGGCGGCGTGGCCATCGACAAGTCGAGCGGGTACCGCATGGACCCGCAGGTGCCGCTGGTGGTCCCCGAGGTCAACGGCGAGCTGGTCAGCGGCGAGCCGGGGATCGTCGCCAACCCCAACTGCGTCGCCATCCCCCTCACCGTGGCGCTCAACCCCCTGCACCAGGAGTTCGGGCTGCGGCGGATGACGGTGGCCACCTACCAGTCGGCGAGCGGCGGCGGGCGCAACCTGGTCGCCGAGCTGCGCGACCAGGAGGTCGCCGACGCCGAGGGTCGCGAGCCGCAGCACAGCGTCTACCCCCACGTGCTGCACGGCAACGTGGTGCCCGGCGGCTGGTCGATGCACGGTGACGACAACGACGAGGAGGTCAAGGTGGTGCAGGAGACGCGCCGCGTGCTCGGCCTGCCCGAGCTGCGCGTCAGCGTCAGCACCGTCCGGGTCCCCGTGGCGGTGGGGCACAGCGGGTCGGTCTGGCTGGAGTTCGAGCGGGCGGCCGACGTGGAGACCGCGCGGCGTGCGCTGCAGGGCGCGCCCGGCGTCCGCTACGTCGACGACCCGGCCAACCAGCGCTATCCCACGCCCCGCCAGGCCGCGGGGACCGACGACGTCTGGGTGGGCCGGGTCCGCGCCGACGCGGGCAACCCCGGCGGGCTGGTTCTCTTCTGGTCGGTCGACAACCTGCGCAAGGGCGCGGCGACCAACGCGGTCCAGGTCGGCGAGCTGGTGCTGGCCCGGCGGGCCGCGCGCTCGGCCGTCGCCTAGAAGCGTGGCGGACGACCTCGGCAGCGCCTTCCGCCTGCCCTTCGCGGAGCGGGCGGGGATCGAGATCACGGCGGCGTCGAAGGACGAGGTGCGCGGCCGCATGCCCTGGCGCGAGGACCTCTGCACCCTGGGCGGCATCCTCCACGGCGGCGCGCTGATGACCCTGGCCGACACCGTCGGCGCCGCCTGCGCCTTCCTCAACCTTCCCGAGGGGGCCTCCACCGCGACGATCGAGTCGAAGACCAACCTGCTTCGGGCGGTCCGCGGGGGCGTCGTCGAGGCGGTGGCCGCGCCGGTCCACGTCGGTCGCACGATGATCGTGGTGCAGACCGACCTCCGCGACGAGCAGGGCAGGCGCGTCGCCCTGACCACCCAGACGCAGGCGGTGCTGGTTCCCAGCCCGTAGAATCGCGCCCATGCCGAGACCCCTGGGACGCCTGATGACGGCGATGGTCACCCCCTTCGGCAGCGGCGGCGAGGTGAACCACCCGGCCGCCGCCGAGCTGGCCCGCCGCCTGGTCGCCGGCGGCTGCGACGGCGTCGTGGTCAACGGCACCACCGGCGAGTCGCCCACGCTCCACGCCGACGAGCGCCTGTCGCTGCTCGACACCGTGCGCGCCGCGCTGCCCGACCACGCGGTGGTCATGGGCACCGGCTCGTACGACACGGCGGCGTCCGTGGCGCTCACGCGGGAGGCGCAGCAGCGCGGCGCCGACGCGGCGCTGGTGGTCACGCCGTACTACAACAAGCCGCCGGAGGAGGGATTGATCGCCCACTACGAGGCGATCGCCGACGTCGGGCTGCCGGTCGTCATGTACAACATCCCGAGCCGCTGCGTGATCAACATGCCCGCGGCGCTGCAGCTGCGCCTGGCGCAGCACCCCAACATCGTCGGTACCAAGGAGTGCGCCGACCTGGAGCAGGTGGCCCAGATCGTCGACGGCGCGCCCGACGACTTTCGCGTCTGGAGCGGCGACGACGTGGCCACGCTGCCACAGTTGAGCGTCGGTGCATACGGCGTGATCAGCGTCGCGGCGCACGTCTGCGCGCCGGCGATGCGGCGGCTCGTCGACGCCTACGTGGGCGGCGACGTCGCCCATGCCAGCGCGCTGCACCGCCGCCTGCTGCCGCTCTTCAAGGCACTCTTCATGACCGCCAATCCCATCGCCGTCAAGGCCGCGGTGACCATGCTCGGCCTCGACGTCGGTGTGCCGCGCCTGCCGCTGGTGCCGCTCGACGCCGAGCGCAGCGCGCGGTTGCGTGCGGTGCTCGAGGCGGCGGGCGACCTGGTCGAGCTTCCCCAGCCGTCGGCGGCCGCGGCGAGCGCATGACCGAGGCGGCGGGCGCGGCGGCGCTCGAGGCTCTGCACGAGCAGATCCGCGCCTGCGTCGCCTGTCCGCTCTCGCGGACGCGCATCCAGGCGGTGCCGGGCGACGGGCCGGTGACCGCACGGATCATGGCGGTGGGGGAGGCGCCCGGGGAGACCGAGGACCGCACCGGCCGTCCCTTCGTCGGCTCGGCGGGACAGCTGCTCACCAAGCTGCTGGAAGGCGTCGGCCTGGAGCGCGCCGACCTCTACATCTGCAACGTGCTGAAGTGCCGCCCACCCGGCAATCGCGACCCGCTTCCGGAGGAGGTGGAGGCCTGCGCCCGGTTCCTCGACGCGCAGGTGGAGCTGATCAAACCCGACGTCATCCTGCTTCTGGGCAGGCATGCGCTGCAGCGCATCCTTCCCGGCGCGCCGAGCATCTCGCGCGCGCACGGCACCCGCATCCGCGACCGCGGGCGGCTCTACGTGCCGCTCTACCACCCCGCGGCGGCGCTCTACAACGGCAGCATGCTGGGGACCCTGCAGGAGGACATGCGCCGGGTGCGCCAGTACCTCGACGATGCCGAGGCCGAGCGCGCCCGCGTCGCCGCCGCCACGGCGATGAGCGACGCCGAGGCTGAGGCGGTCGCTGCCGCCCACGAGCAGATGACCCTGTTCTGAGCATGACCGCCGTCGAGTCCGCTGCGGAGGCAGGGACGGGGCGCCTGACCATCGTCCCCCTGGGCGGGCTGGGGGAGATCGGCCGCAACATGCTGGCGGTGCAGTACGAGGACGACATCGTCGTCGTCGACGCCGGGCTGATGTTCCCCGAGCAGGAGATGCTCGGCATCGATCTGGTCATCCCCGACATCAACTGGCTGATCGAGCGTCACGGCCAGGTGCGCGCCATCGTGCTGACCCACGGGCACGAGGACCACATCGGCGGGCTGCCCTACATCCTGCCGAGGCTGCCGGTGTCCGTCTACGGCACGGGTCTCACCCTGGGCATCCTGCGCAACAAGCTGCGCGAGCATCGCCTGCTGGAGTCCACCGACCTGCACACCGTGCGCCACGGCGACACCGTGCAGCTCGGCGCCATGTCGGTGGAGTTCGTCCGCGCCACCCATTCCATCCCCGACGCGTGCGCGCTGGCGATCCACACGCCGCTCGGCGTGATCATCCACAGCGGCGACTTCAAGATGGACCACACGCCGATCAACGGCCAGCCGCCCGACCTGGCCCGCCTGGCGCGGCTCGGCGACGAGGGCGTGCTGCTGCTGCTCAGCGACTCGACGAACAGCGAGTCCGAGGGCATCACGCCCAGCGAGCGCACGGTGGGGGAGGAGCTCTCCCACATCTTCGAGTCGACCGACGGCCGCATCATCATGGCCACCTTCGCCTCCAACATCTCCCGCCTGCAGCAGGCGATGGACTGCGCCGAGGGCTGCGGCCGCAAGGCGATCCTGGTCGGCCGCTCGATGATGAACAACGCGCAGGTCGCCCAGGAGCTGGGCTTCCTCAAGGTCTCCAGCGGCCAGCTGGTCTGGCCCCGCCAGCTCGACAAGCTGAAGGACGACGAGCTGCTCGTGCTCTGCACCGGCTCGCAGGGGGAGCCGCTCTCCGCGCTGACGCGCATCGCCAGCGGCGAGCACCCCATCATCCAGCTGAAGTCGGGCGACACCGTCATCCTCAGCGCCAACCCCATCCCCGGCAACGAGGAGCTGGTGCACCGCACCGTCAACAACCTGTACCGCCACGGCGCGCGCGTCTTCCACTCCTCGCGGCATCGCGTGCACGCCTCGGGTCACGCCTCGCGCGAGGAGCTGAAGCTGCTCATGACGCTGACGCGTCCCCGCTACTTCGTCCCCGTGCACGGCGAGTACCGCCACCTGGCCATCCACGCGGAGCTGGCCAGGAGCGTCGGCATCCCGCCGGAGAACGTGGTGCCCATCGACAACGGCACCGTCGTCGAGGTCAACGAGGACGGCATCCACCGCACCGGCCGGCGTGCCCCGGCGGGCTACGTCTACGTCGACGGGCTCAGCATCGACGAGGCCGGCGACGTGGTGCTGCGCGACCGCCGGCTGCTGGCCCAGGACGGGGTGGTCATCGTGGTGCTGGCGGTGGAGCGCTCCAGCGGCGCCGTCGTCGCCGGGCCGGACCTCGTCTCCCGCGGCTTCATCGAGGACACCGGGATCGACACCCTCTTCGAAGAGGCGCGCGAGGACGTGCTCAAGGCGGTCGGCAAGCTGGAGCCGGACGCCGGCTGGCAGGTCTGGCAGTCGGCCATCCACGATTCCCTGGGGCGCTTCTTCTACCAGCGCACCCGCCGGCGGCCGATGATCCTCCCGGTGGTCACGGAGATCTGACGAACGGCCGTTTCGGTGCTACGATCCTCAGCACCCGCTCGACCGGCGCCGCCGGCCGCAGCCCATCGCCTCACCCCACGCTCCACACGAGGCTGTCGCCGCCGCCATGGCCCGTTCGGCACCCCCTCGGCCCTCCGCTCGTCGCAGCACGCCCGCGCGGCGGCGCCCCAGCGCAGCAGCGCGCCGCCGTCCTCCGGCAAGGAAGCCTCGGCCCCCGCTCCTGACCCCGGATCAGCGCCGCGAGCTGGGCGGCGTCGCCGCCATCGGCCTCGGGCTGATCCTCGCCGCGGTCCTCGCCCTTCCGGGCGGCGGCTCGATCGCCTCGCGGGTGCACGACTGGCTCTTCGCCACCTTCGGCGCCGGCGCCTGGCTGGCCGCCGCGGGCTTCGTCGTCGCCGGGGTGCGCGTGCTGGGGCGGCGCGGCTGGACGGGCGGCCTGCTCGGCGCGCTGGGCAGCCTCGTCACCGTCTTCGCCTCGCTCGGCTTCCTCGGCCTGGCGGCGCCGGGCAGCGCGGGCGTGGTCGGCCAGCACCTGGGCCCCGGCATCGGCGCCCGCCTCGGCGACGCGGCCACGGCGGCGAGCATGCTCGTGCTCGCCTGCCTCGGCCTGGTGCTGGCGGTGGAGCTCAGAGTTGGACGCATCGCCGCGGCGGTGGCGGCGTGGTGGGCGGAGCAGCGGGAGGCGCAACGGGTCGCGCGCGAGTCGGAGCCGCAGGTGCAGACGGCTGCCGAACCGGCGCGCCAGCTGCGCGGGCGGGCCGTCAGGACAGGGGAGGCGGTGCCCGGTGCACCAGCTCGGGCCGGGACGCCGGTGCCCGCCCTCCTGCCCGTCGACGCCCCGCCGCTCCCGCCGCTCCTGCCCACCGACGACCTCGACTTCGACCTGGAGAAGCTGCGCAGCCAGCCCGATCCTGAGCCCGAGGTGGCGCACCCCGCCGTCCCCGGGCCCGTCGAGCCCTTCCAGCGCGAGTTCGAGGGCCTGCCGATCGACGCCGGCCTTGCCGCCGCGGCCAGGCCGGAGAAGCCGGAGCTCGGCGAGGTCCCCGACGTCGCCCTGGCCCACGCGGGCGAGGTGGTCGAGGAGCCCGAGAAGTTGTGGGTGCTGCCCAGCAGCGACCTGCTCGACACCGTCACCGGCAAGCGCGAGCGCCTGGAGCAGGAGGTTCGGGCCACCTCTGTCGCCATCGAGCGGACCCTGCAGTCGTTCGGCGTCGAGGCGCACGTGCGCGGAGTCAACAGCGGGCCGACGGTGACCCAGTACGAGCTGCAGCCCGGCCCCGGAGTTCCGGTCAGGAAGATCGTCAACCACCAGACCGACCTGGCCCTCGCCCTGGCGGCGCCGATCCGCATCCAGGCCCCCATCCCCGGCAAGGCGGCGATCGGCGTCGAGGTGCCCAACAAGGCGGCGCAGCTCGTCACCCTCAAGCAGGTGGTGCAGTCGCCGGGCTTCTCCGACGCGCGCAACCGGCTGGCCGTCGCACTCGGCGCCGACGTCAGCGGGCACCCCGTGGTCGGCGACCTGGCGCGCATGCCCCACCTCCTCGTCGCCGGCGCCACCGGCAGCGGCAAGTCGGTGTGCATCAACGCGATCCTCGGAGGCTTCCTGCTGCAGCACACGCCCAACGAGCTGAAGCTCATCCTCATCGACCCCAAGCGCGTGGAGCTGAGCGGCTTCGCCGACATCCCGCACCTGCTCGTCCCGGTGGTGGTCGAGCCCGAGGCGGCGGTGGCGTCGCTGCGCTGGGCGGTACGGGAGATGGAGGAGCGCTACAAGCTCTTCGCCTCGCACGGCGCGCGCAACATCGCCGCCTTCAACGAGCGGGCGCCCGGCCTGGGCCTGCAGCCGCTGCCGTACATCGTCACCGTCGTCGACGAGCTGGCCGACCTGATGATGGTCGCCGCCGGCGAGATCGAGGACCTCATCTGCCGAATCGCGCAGCTGGCCCGCGCCGTCGGCATCCATCTCATCGTGGCCACGCAGCGCCCCTCCGCCGACATCATCACCGGCCTGATCAAGGCGAACATCCCCTCGCGCGTCGCCTTCGCCGTGTCGAGCGGCGTCGACTCCCGCGTCATCCTCGACGAGATGGGTGCGGAGAAGCTGCTCGGCCGCGGCGACATGCTCTACCTGCCCATCGACGAGGGCAAGCCGCGCCGCCTGCAGGGCGCCTTCGTCAGCGACCGCGAGCTCGACGCGCTGATCACCCACTGGAAGCAGCAGGGCAGGCCGGAGTACCAGGAGGAGATCTTCCACGTCGAGGCGACGGTCTCCTGGGCCAGGGACGCCGGCAAGCGCGACCCGCTCTTCGCCAAGGCCGCCCACTGCGTCGCCGCGGAGGGGCGCGCCGCCGCCTCGCTGCTGCAGCGCAAGCTCAACGTCGGCTACACCCGCGCGGCGCGGCTCGTCGACCAGCTCGCCGAGCATCGCGTGGTCGGCCCCTACGAGGGCAGCAAGTCGCGCGAGGTGCTGATGGACGTCATCCAGGTCGACGAGCTGCTCGCCGACCTCGGCGAGGAATAGGCCAGCGCAATATCGGCGCCGGGTCGGGCGTCTTCCCCCGTATGCAGCCAGCCACGGCTGTGTCTGCGCGTGCTCAGGGGAGAAGGAAGACAACGTGATCACCGCCCGCCGCCTCGCCCGTCTCGGCATCGCCCTCGGGGGAGCCGCCGCCGTCGCGCTGCCGCTGGCCGGCACCCCCGCGCTCACCACCCATGCGCAGACGGCCTTCACCGTCGGCATCCCGACCGTGGTCGACCCCATTCGCGGGGTGGGCGAGCCGGACATCCTCGTCGACAACGGCAACCAGGCGCTGATCACCGGGCCCGCCGGCTCGGGCGCGCAGACCTCCTTCTTCTGGCACACCCGCGACGGCGGCCTGACCTACCCGATGCTCGGCCCCTCGCAGGGCCACTGGATCTGCCCCGGCGCGGGTGGCGGCGACAGCCTCGCCGTGATGGACCGCAAGACCGGCGACGTGTACCTCACCGACCAGGAGGCGCTGGCCGACATCGGCTCCGCCAAGGTCGACGGCACGACAGGCGCCGTGACCACCCAGTGCGCCACCGCACCGGGCATGACCGCCGACCGCCCCTTCGAGGGCGTGCTCGACTCGACGACCGCGCCGCAGAGCGTCGCCGACGGCGGCAAGCCGATCGTCTACCTCTCCTGGCTCTGCGCGGGCTGCGCGGGGGCGACAGGCCCCAACGGCCCGAGCGACGGCGGCCTGGCGTTCGGGTGGAGCGACGACGGAGTCACCTTCCACGCCGCCGATCCCGGCGTCACCGGGGACACCATCCTCACCAACACCTTCCAGGAAGGCGGCACCTTCCAGTCCTTCAGCGAGCACGGCAACACCGTGGTCGATCCGAGGACGGGCTACGTCTACACGGGCGTCACCTGCGCAGGCGCCAACTCCGCCAACTCAACCGGGTGCCCCAACGGCGCGACGGACAACGAGGTCGGCGTCGCCATCGGCGCACCGCAGGCATCGCCGAATCCCGCCAACATCGGCCAGTTCTCGGCGCTCAGCTACCAGCCGGCAGTGACCACCGATCCTGACGGCAAGCCGATGCGCGAGCCCAACAGCCTCTTCCCGGTGTTGGGCATGGACTCGAACGGCACCCTCTACGAAGCGTACATCGAGGGCGATGGATTCACCGACCCCACCCAGCCGATCGCCGACGACACCGCGTGGCACATCTACTACACGTATTCCACCGACGCCCCGCTGCACAAGCACTGGTCGACGCCCGTCCGCGTCGACCAGGGTGCGCAGACGGCGACCACCGACTTCGGCTGGATGTCCGTCGGCGACCCGGGCAAGCTCGGCTTCGTCTGGCTGGGCACCAACGTCCGCGAGCATCCCAGCGCGCAGGACAGCGGCACCCTGCGCCAGTGGCACCCCTTCATGGCGGTGACCACCGACGGCCTCGACGCCCATCCCAGCTTCGAGCAGCAGATGGTCGGCGTCGGCCCGAACCACATCAACGACATGTGCCTGCAGGGCACGGTGGGCTGCATCCAGAACGTCGGCAACCGCAACATGGCCGACTTCATCAGCTGCGACATCGGCCCCGACGGCGCGCTGCAGATGACCTGGGCCAACGACAGCAACCTGCTGGCCACCGATCCCTCCACGCTCATCCCCGGACTGCCCCTCACCGAGACGGCCCGTGAGGTCTCCGGCCCGCGGCTGATCGGCAGCGGCGACGTCAGCGACACGCGCTTCAGCACCGCGCCCACCTCCGGCATCAGCGACGCCACCGGCGACGCGCTCTACCCCGTCGACCCGACCCAGGGTGCGCAGCAGGAGCAGCCCCAGCTCGACCTCACCGGCTCGAAGATCGACTGGGACGGCAGCAACCTCACCATCCACGTCGATGCCAAGGACCTGAGCAGCATCAGCAGCCCGGCGACGACCCAGCCCAACGTCTGGTACCTGACCACCTGGCAGTTCAACCACACGATCTACTTCGCCCGGGCGCAGTCGAACAGCGGCGGTGCCCTGAGCTTCTCGGCCGGCCCGGCCAAGTCGTTCGACCGCCCCGGCCTCAACGGGCAGACGGTGGCGACCCTGGTCGACTACAGCGGCGGCACCGCCGTGCAGGGCAGCCAGAACGGCAACGACATCAGCATCACCGTTCCTGCCAACCTGGTCGGAAACCCGACGCAGGGCTCGCTGCTCGAAGCCGTCACGGCCTACGCCGCGCTCGACAACGGCGCCCCGCTCCTCATCGGCCCCGGCTCGGGGAACATGCCGACCCTCGTGGACGCGACCCCCGACTACGACTTCGTCGCGGGCGGGTCGCTGCCTCAGGCGGGCGGCCTGGGTGGCGGCGGCAACGGGTCGACTCCTCCGGCGACGGGCGCCACGCCGCTGGCCATCCCCAACACCTCGGGGGTGGTCGCCTCGGCCCCGCTGGCGGCAGGGCTCGCCGTGGCGGTGCTGGGCGGGGCGCTCTGGCTGGGCCGGCGCCGACGTCACACCACGTGACTGCCAAGTCGGCGGCCCGTCCTGCGGATGACGGCTTTACGCTGCGGGCTTGCTGAAGCACAGCATCAGCGATCCAAGAGGTCGACGCGCGACGCCTATGGGACGCGGCCGTCGGCGCTCAGCCTGAGCCGCCGGCGCGTGGACACGCCTAGCGAGAGACAGCGTCGAAGAGGTGTCGATGGCCGACGTCGTCCCGAGTACGCCACCTCGGACGATCCATTCCCTACGTAGATGTGTCCAGGTGCGGTGTCAGGGCTGAATGGCGCACAGCGAGTGCGTCAGGGCGTCGAAGTTGCATACCATCCCGTTGATGTAGCTTTCGGACGGCACTGCGGCCATGGGCTCGCTGATCCAGCCGGTGTCTGCGGGCGCGTTTACAGGACTCGGAGCGGTGTCATCCACCGTAGGGGCAGCGTCGACATTTGTCATGGACAGGAGCACTTGGCCGTTGTCCCCGTCGACGACCGCATAGGCGTCGGCTACCACGTTCGACTGGCCCGAGGGATTGGCCGCCGCCACCAGTTGGAGCGCCCAGATGTCCCGCGCTGGTGAGGCCTGGTAGAAGACGGTCCCGTTCGTCACGTCGGTGGCCTGCGTCGCGGAGGGCTGGAACGCAATCGATTCGACCTTCCAACCGGTGATGTTGTTGACGTTGACCAGGTTCGCAATCGCTGACGCCTCCGCTTCGGCGGCTGTCACCGTGGGATCGGTCGGAAGAGGCGCCGCGTGGGCTACCACCGTGAATTGGAACGGGCCGATCCGACTCCCTGAGACCGCCGTGCCGCTTGCGGGACTCAGTGTCAACGCGGCGGTGCTAGCGCAACCGAGCGCGACGGCAATTCGCGCAACTCTCTTCTTCATTACCACTTCCTCAACAGTCCGTTCCGCCGTTCGGGCATTGGGGAATGTTCTGCTCTTCGAACTGGTTCTCGTTCACGTAGACGGTCGTGTACTTGCTGTCGGAGTACACGTAATGAAAGGTCCCATCCGCCTGCGGGCCGCAGGGATTACTGGTGGGTCCGTAGTTGATCCATGGCGTGGTCACGTCGACGTACGCAGAGTTGTTGTAGCGGATGCCGCGCTGTCCGGCCTGCTCGCCGCAACTCCACGCTCGGGCGCCCTCATCGAGGGTGCTGACGTTCCTGTAGTTGTTGGTGTTGTTTGCGTCGCGTACGTCTGAGCCGATCTCGTAGTAGCGCTCAGTGTAGCCGTTGGTTTGGTCGCACCGGTTGACCAGATACCAGACATGAACGCGGTACACCCCTCGGAAGGTGTCAAAACCGTCTTGCCGGGCCGACGGGTAGTAACACGTGTCTGCATGAGCGGTGATCGGGTTCGCTGCGCCGAAATGGAGCAACCCGAAGAGGCTGGCGGACACGGCCGCTAGTCCTATTCCTATTCCCAGGGATGCGCGCCTCCAGACGCGCGGTAGCGTTGATCTCGCGATTCTCACACCCTTCCTTCCAATCGGGGCACCGGACCAATGGGCGCGCAGCATATGAAGGCGGAACTCGTCTGTCAATTAGACATCGAACGCACCGAACGGACGACGGGGTTGACCTTCGGGACTCCCTTCGCGTGGCTTGCCGGTCCCCCCAACCACCTACGACCGTCTTGCCCCGACGGGAAGGAGGCGATGGGACAGCGTGTGCCACGCCGCGACGGCCCGTTCGGTGCGACACGATCGTCCGCTCGAGGTCCGTCCACCTCACCCGCCGCTACCGGGGGGTAGTCCGCTTGGTGAATCTGCCGGGCGTTTTCGAGGCCTCAGGCGGTGGTCGCCTCGGCCCCGCTGGCGGCAGGGCTCGCCGTGGCTGGGCCGGCGCCGGCGCGGGGTGTCCTGAGCGGGGAGTAGCGGACCGCGCCGCTCTCCGTGGAGAGTCGGCGACATGCGCTGCCGCCCGGCCCTCGCCGCCCTCGCCACGGCGGTGCTCGCCACCGCCTGCGGCGGGGGAGGGGCCGCGGCGCCGCCGACCACGTCGGCGCGCGGGTTCCCGCTCGGCGACCTCACCGTCCAGCGCGGCGGCGCGACGGTGCTGAGCCTCACCGTCGAGGTCGCCGACAACCAGGCCGCATGGGAAAAGGGCCTCATGGGCGTGACGGCGCTCGGCGAGGAGCAGGGGATGGCCTTCATCTTCCCCGAGGTGCAGGGGGCCCAGTTCTGGATGAAGGACACCCTCATCCCCCTCGACATCGCCTTCTGGGACGCCGCCGGGCGCGTCGTCGGCGTGGAGACGATGACGCCCTGCAGCGTCGACCCCTGCCAGGTCTACAGCTCTCCCCAGCCGTACCTCGGCGCCGTCGAGGTGCGCGGCGGGCTGCTCGGCAAGGTGGGCGTGCGCACCGGCGACGTGGTCCACTTCACCCGCCGTGGCCACACCGCCGCCGCCTCGCCCTGACCGCATCCAGGACCCCGAGCAGCGCGCCGTGGAGCGGCGTCGCCTCGCCGAGGACCTCGCCGCGGCGGCCCGCCGGGTGCGCGGGTAGGCGCCCGCCGCGCGGCGGGGCCGGTATCCTCTTGGCCTCATGGCACAGGACTTCAGCTTCGACGTGGTCAGCGACTTCGACCAGCAGGAGCTGGTCAACGCCCTCGACCAGACCCGCCGGGAGATCGGCACCCGCTACGACTTCAAGGGCGTCACCGCCGAGATCGAGCAGGAGAAGGACCAGCTCGTCCTGCTCACCGACTCGGACATGCACCTCAAGGCCATCCTCGACGTGCTGCAGAGCAAGATGCACAAGCGCGGCGTCGACCTCAAGGTGCTCGACCCCCAGAAGCCCGAGCAGGCGGCCCGGGGGAACGTGCGCCAGGTGGTCAAGCTGCGCCGCGGCATCAGCGACGACCTGGCCCGCGACCTCAACAAGAAGATCCGCGGCAACAACCCCAAGTCGCAGGTGCGCATCGAGGGTGACAAGCTGCGCGTCTCCTCGAAGTCGAAGGACGAGCTGCAGTCGGTGATCGCTTTCCTCAAGGGCCTGGAGCTCGAGGTCCCCCTGCAGTTCACCAACTACCGCTGAGTTCCTGCCGTGCCTGACCGCAAGCCGCTGTACTTCCTGCAGACCCTGGGCTGCCCCAAGAACCAGGTGGACTCGGGGTACATCGAGGGCCTGATGGAGCACGGTGGCTACGTCGCCGCGACGGCGCCGGAGGAGGCCGACGTCTGCATCGTGCACACCTGCGGCTTCCTCGGCGCGGCCTCGCAGGAGTCGATCGACGCCCTGCTGGAGCTGGGCGAGCTGAAGAAGCGCAACCCCTCGATGCAGCTGGTGGCCAGCGGCTGTCTGGCCCAACTGCACGGCGAGGAGCTGGCGGCGGAGATGCCGGAGCTCGACGTCGTGGTGGGGACGCGCGACTGGCCGGAGCTGCCCTCGGCCCTGCAGGCGGCGCGGGTCGGCCGGCAGGTGGTGCGCATCGAGTCGCTGGCGCCGGTCGACTACTCGGCGCTGGAGTTCCGGCCAACCGCGCCCGCAACCACCTACCTGAAGCTCAGCGACGGCTGCAACTTCCGCTGCGCCTTCTGCACCATCCCGTCGTTCACCGGCGACCTGCGCAGCAAGCCGCCGGAGCTGGTGCTGCACGAGGCGCGGACGGCCGTGGAGTCGGGCGTGCAGGAGCTGGTGCTGGTGGCGCAGAACCTCACCGGCTACGGTCGCGACCTGCCGGCGCGCACCAACCTGTCCGCGCTGCTGCGCCGTCTCGCGGCGCTCGACCCCGCGCCACGCTGGATCCGCCTGATGTACGCCACCCTGGAGGGTGTCAGCGACGAGCTGATCGAGACCATGGCCTCGCTCGACCGCGTCGCCAAGTACCTCGACATGCCGCTGCAGCACGTCCATCCCGCGACGCTGCGGCGCATGAAGCGTCCCTACAGCGCCGACCGCGCGCACGGCGTGCTGCGCAGGCTCCGTGAGGCGATGCCCGACCTGGCGCTGCGCAGCACCTTCGTCGTCGGCTTCCCGGGCGAGACGGAGGAGGAGTTCCAGGCGCTGCTCGACTTCCTCCCGGAGGCGCAGCTCGACTGGGTCACCGCCTTCGCGTACAGCGAGGAGGAGGGCACGGTGGCGGCGCGCATGGAAGGCCAGCTGCCGCTGCGCGAACGCGAGGCGCGGCGCCGCGCGGTCTACACCGCCCAGGCCGCGGTGTCACGGCAGCGCAACCGGCGCCTGGTGGGGCGCGAGATCACCGTCCTGGGCGAGGCCGTGTCCGCCGCCCGCGACGGCGATCGCGCCGTGCTCTTCGCCCGCAGCGAGCGCGAGGCGCCGGAGATCGACGGCCGTGTCGTCGTCCGCGGCCTCGAGCGCCCTGAGGACCACCTCGACCGCTTCCTCCGCGTCCGCGTCACCACCGCGGCCACCTACCAGGTCGGCGCCGTCGCGGTACCGCAGGACGCGCGGCCGCAACCCCTCGACAGAGCACGGCTCAAGCCCCTGCAGGTGGTGTGACCTCCCCTCCAGGAAGGCTCAACCTTCCCAACTCCCTCACCGTCCTCCGCCTCCTGCTGGTTCCGGTGATCGGGGTCACCCTCACGTCGAGCGGCTCCTGGCACGACCAGATCAGCGCCGCCGTCTACGCCACCGCCGCCGCCACCGACACCCTCGACGGGCAGATCGCCCGCCGCCGCAAGTCGGTCACCGACCTCGGCAAGTTCCTCGACCCCCTGGCCGACAAGCTGCTCGTCATCACCGTGCTGGCCATCCTGGTGAGCAGCAACGTCCTGGCCTTCTGGGTCGTGGTGGTGATCTTCGCGCGCGAGTTCGTCATCACCGGCCTGCGCTTCGTCGCCGCGCAGCAGGGCGTGGTCATCGGCGCGTCGCCGTGGGGCAAGTCGAAGACGCTCTCCCAGAACCTCATGATCATGCTGCTGATCCTCTCGCGCCCCTATCCCCAGATCCACACCGCCGCCATGGCCTGCGTCGCCCTCGCGGTCGTCGCCACCGTCCTCAGCGGGCTCGACTACCTCTGGCGCTACCGCCGCTTCGTGGTCTGAGCCGCGCGCGCGATGATGCCCTCCACCACCTCCGACTTCGCGTCGGCGTAGTTCTGCACGTAGCGCCAGGTCTGCGCGGCGAGGGCGCGCTTGCGCCGCTCGTAGAGCGCCCGCTCGGCGTCGTCGGCGCGCAGCGTGTCGCGGAAGAGGAGCATGCGGTCCACCTCGGGGCAGCCGCCGCTGAAGACGTGGAGGTTGACGTCCGTGTCCGGTCCCTTGAAGACGCGGTGCTCGTACCACGCAGGCTCGCGGATGCGCAGCACGTAGCCCGCCGCCTCCAGCGCCGGGACGTAGCCCGCCTCGTCCGCGGAGTCGGGCACGGCCAGCACCATGTCGATGATCGGCTTGGCGGCGAGCCCCGGCACCGACGTCGAGCCGCAGTGCTCGAGCAGCACCACCCGCTCGCCCAGCGCCGCACGGATGCGCGCCGCCTCGCGCTCGAAGAGGCGCGGCCATTCCGGGTGGTACTCGGCGAGGTGCACCGGCCCGTCGAGGCGGGCGGGCTCGCCCACGGTGGCGGCGTGGATCTCCGCCTCGCGCAGGGCGGCGCGGTCGCCGCCGTCGGGACCCTTGCTCATCGCCGGCCAACCTTAGCGGCCCCGCCCCGCTGCGGCATCATGGCGGCCGACATGCCGGCCACCGCCCCGCGTCTCGCCGACGACTTCCCGGAGGCCGCCCGCACCGGCGAGCTGCTCCGCGGGCGCGGCTGGCGCGTCGCCGTCGCCGAGTCCTGCACGGGGGGGCTGCTCGGCGCGGCGCTCACCGCCGTGCCCGGCTCCTCGGACTACGTGCTGGGCGGCGTGCTCGCCTACGCCAACGAGGTGAAGACGGCGCTGCTCGGCGTCGATCCCGAGCTGCTCGCCGTCCACGGCGCGGTCAGCGAGGAGGTGGCGCGCGCCATGGCCGAGGGCGTGCGCAACGCGCTCCAGGCCGACGTCGCAGCCGCGGTCACCGGTGTCGCCGGTCCGGCCGCCGAGAGCAGCAGCAAACCGGCCGGGCTGGTCTTCGTGGCGGTGGCCGGCCCGGGCGGGAGCACGCGCGTGGTGCGCCTCGACGAGGACCTCGGCCGCGAGGGCAACCGGGCCGCGGCGGTGCGGGCGGCGCTGCAGCTCATCGCGGAGATGGCGGGGTGAAGCACCGCGTCCGCCGCACCGGCGCCCGCACCGTCACCGGGGCAATGCGCGCGCTGCCCGGGCCGGTGGTGCAGCGGCTGGTGTCGATGTGGGCGCCGCTGGCGCGGTACGGCGGCACCAGTCGAGGCGGTGCCGCCGCCCTGGCCAGCGCCATGTCGCTGCTCGCCGAGCCCCCGGTCACCTTCCGCCGTCCCGACCGCACCGTCTCGCTGCCCGAGCTCGCCGAGATCCTCGGGCGCAGCGACGAGGACGTGGAGGGGTGGGCGGGCTCGGGGCTCCTGGGTGGGCCGGTGGTGGCGGCCGAGCAGGGCGCGCCGTCGCTGTGGGGCGCCGACGCCATCGAGCGGGCGCGGCTGATCGACTACCTGCTCGCCCACGGCGTGTCCGAGGACGACCTGCGCGGCCTGCGCGACCCGCGCCAGCTGCCGCTGCTCGCCATCGACCATGCATTGAGCGAGCGCGCAACCCTCACCCGCGGCGAGGTGGCCGGGCGGGCGCGCGTCGACGAGGACTTCGTCGCCCGCGTCTGGCGCGCGCTCGGCCTGCCGCCCGGCGATCCCGACGAGCCGCTGTTCACCCGCCGCGACGTCGAGGGCCTGCGCATCCTCGCCGCCATGCGCACCATCTTCGACGAGGCCGACCTGCTGGAGGCCACCTCGGTGCTGGGGCTGGCCATGTCGCAGGTGGCCTCCAGCCAGGTCGACCTCTACCGCCGCTGGGCGACCGCGCAAGTTTCTGACGCTGATGGCGGAAACCTGAACTTCGTGCTGCGCAACGTGGCCATGATCGACCTCATGCTGCCCACCGCGGCGCAGCTGCTGGAGATCGTGCATCGCCGGCACGTCGAGGCGGCGGTGCGCAACGAGTCGGTGATCATGGTGGAGGAGGCGGAGGGCGGGCTGCCGGGTGAGGTGGAGCTGTGCGTCGGCTTCGCCGACCTGGTGGGCTTCACCGCGGCCTCCGAGCAGCTCATGCCGATGGAGCTGGGCGAGATGGCCGGCGCGCTGGTTCGCCACGCGGAGGAGACGCTGCCGGCGCGCGGGGTGCGCATCGTCAAGACGATCGGCGACGCGGTGATGTTCACCGCCACCGACGCGGGCTCGGCGGCGGCCGCGGCACTCGACCTCGTCGAGCAGGCGGGGCGGGACGGGTCGCTGCCGCCGCTGCGTGCGGGGCTCGCCTTCGGGCCGGTGCTGCGCCGCTTCGGCGACTGCTTCGGGCGGACCGTGAACGTCGCCTCGCGGCTCTGCACGCTGGCGCCGCCGGGGGCCGTGCTGTACCACTGCTCGGGGCCGGTGGCGGAGGAGGCCTGGCGGGCGTCGGGCGTCGCGCCGGGGAAGTCGACGCGGCTGCGGGCCAAGGGCATCGACGGGGGGCTGGAGGCCGTCCCCGTGCTGCGCGCATGAGCTCTCCGGCGGAACCTCACGGCGGGGGTTGCGCACCACACTCCCCTGTGGTACCGTACGTCCGTTCGCCTGAACCGGGCGGGCCCGGTCCCTGCGCCCGAAGCGTGGGCCACGTGTCGCACCTGGCGTCGGAGTACAGTCTTGACAAACACACTGAACAGTGGCACACTCGAGGTCGTCGCTTCCACCAACGGCGCTGGGCGGCGTGAGCGCGCGTCCGCTGCGTCCAAGGAGACCGAGCCCTTGACGACCGAACGGGATCGCGCGCTCAGCACCGCGCTGGGCCAGATCGAGCGCTCCTACGGGAAGGGCGCGATCATGAAGCTGGGTGAGGCCAGCGCGCAGCGCAACGTCGAGGTCATCCCCACCGGCGCGCTGACCCTCGACATCGCGCTCGGAGTCGGCGGCATCCCGCGCGGCCGCGTCGTCGAGATCTATGGCCCGGAGTCCTCGGGCAAGACCACCCTCACCCTGCACGTCATCGCCGAGGCGCAGCGCGCCGGAGGCGTGGCCGCCTTCATCGACGCCGAGCACGCCCTCGACCCGCAGTACGCCGCGCGCATCGGCGTCAAGACCGAGGAGCTGCTCATCTCCCAGCCCGACACCGGTGAGCAGGCGCTGGAGATCGTCGAGGTGCTGGTGCGCAGCGGCGCCGTCGACGTCATCGTGGTCGACTCCGTCGCCGCCCTGGTGCCCAAGGCGGAGATCGACGGCGAGATGGGCGACTCGCACGTCGGCCTGCAGGCCCGCCTGATGTCGCAGGCGATGCGCAAGCTGACCGCGGCGATCAGCCGCTCCAACACGTCGGTGATCTTCATCAACCAGCTGCGAGAGAAGGTCGGCGTGATGTTCGGCAACCCCGAGGTCACCACCGGCGGGCGCGCCCTGAAGTTCTACGCCTCGGTGCGCATGGACATCCGCAAGGTGGAGACCATCAAGCAGGGCCTCGACGCCATCGGCTCGCGAGTCAAGGTCAAGGTTGTCAAGAACAAGGTGGCCCCGCCCTTCCGCAACGCGGAGTTCGACATCCTCTACAACGAGGGCATCTCCTACGCCGGCTCGGTGCTGGACATGGCCATCGAGGCCCGCGTGATCGAGAAGAGCGGCGCCTGGTTCTCGTACGGCGACATGCGCCTCGGCCAGGGCCGGGAGAACGTGCGCGACTTTCTCAAGCAGAACACCGATCTGCTGGGGGAGATCTCCGCCAAGGTGCGCGAGAAGTCGATGCCGGAGCCCACGGCGCCGGTCAGCGGCGCCCCGGCCACCGCCAACGGCACCGCCGGCCCGGTGGTTCCCGTCACCCAGCCCAACTAGCCGCCGCTCCCGCTGGTATCCGGTGCCACCCGCATCCGCGCACGCCTTCGACGACGCGTGCCCACCTGACCCTGACGAGGAGCGCAGGGCCGCCGAACAGGCCGCCCTGCGCATCCTCGGCGGCGCCGCCCAGTCCGAGGCGTCCCTGCGGCGCCGCCTGGAGCACCGCGGCTTCTCCGCCGGCGCCTCCCGCGACGCCGCGGAGACCGCCGCCCGCCTCGGCTACGTCGACGATGCCGCCCTCGCCGATTCGATCGTCACCCGTCGCCGCTCCCGCCGCGGAACGGCCCGCATCGCCGCCGAGCTCCGCTCCCGGGGAGTGGGGGAGGAGGCAGTCCGAGCCGCCCTGTCCGGCATCTCCCCCGACGACCAGCGTGCCGCCGCCCTCGCCGAGGCCCGCCGCCGCCTTCCCACTCGCCTCCCCGACGACCCCACCGAACGCCGCCGCACCCTCACCCGCGTTGCCGCCGCCCTGAGCCGCGCGGGCTTCCCCGCGGACGCCGTGTCGCACGCCCTCCGTCACGCCGCGTCAGAGGACGGCGAGGACGCCGCCTGAGCGTGCGGGACGGCGGGACGCTTGTGAAGCCTCGCGAGCTGCTGGACCGCGCGTCGCGGGGTGACGTCCGCAACGTTCGATTCGCTGACCTGCAACGACTGATGGAGGCGGTCGGGTTCCAGCTAGAACGCGTCCGCGGGAGCCACCACGTGTACCGCCATACAAAGCCTGAGGGCTATGGTGAACCTGCAGCCCTATGGCCGGGAGGCCAAGCCGTACCAGGTGCGGCAGGTCGTCGAGGTGATCGCGCGCTACGCTGTGAGCGTGGGGGGGCGACGCGTGACCACCGACTACCACATCGATGTCTTCTACTCGGTCGAGGACGAATCGTGGATCGCCGACGTCCCCGATCTGCGCCACTGCTCAGCGCACGGTGCCACGCCGGAGGACGCCGTCCGGGAGGTGATGGTCGCCATGGATGCCTGGCTGGCCACGGCGCGCGAGCACGGCGACCCGATCCCGCCCGCCACATACCGCCCCGCCACGTCCGCGGCGGGCTGAGGCTCCCCGGGCCCTCCGAGCGGCTCAGTCGAGCGCGAGGTCCGGCCGCCCCGCGGCACGCCGCTGGCGCTCGAAGCGCAGCAGCATCCCCAACGAGAACCAGGCGATGCAGCCAAGCCCCAGCCCCAGCAGGATGACGCCGTCGAGCAGCAGCGCCCGCGACATCAGCCCGCCCAGCACCGCGCCCAGCGCCCCGCCCCCGGCGAGGGTCAGCGTGTAGAACGCCATCAACGCCGAGCGGTCGGCGGCCAGCGCCTCGGAGCAGTCCGCCAGGTAGGTCACGGCGGCCGGCCCGAACCCCGCCTGGATCAGCACTCCCACCGCGAAGACCGGCAGGAGCAAGGGCGCCACCCAGAGCGGCAGGTGGTTCATCGCCAGCAGGGCGAGCAGTGCGATGAACGCCCCGGGCACGGCGCGCCGCATCACCACCGGCCCGCCCAGCCGGTTGACCACCGGCGTCCAGAGCACGATGCCGATGATGAGCAGCACGACCCAGCCCAGCAGGAAGAGCCCGATCAGCCGCTCGTCGAACCCGTGCACCAGTGTCTGCTGCGGATCGGGCGAGCGCTTCAGCAGCGCGCTGAGGTTCGCGTAGAAGGCGCCCACCAGCCCGTTCACGGCGAGCCAGGCCGGGATGAAGGCGCGCACCGGCCCGGGACCGGTGACCGCGTGCACGATCACGTGGAGCGGGCTGACCGGCAGCGGCCGAGTCTGCTTCACCCGGCTCCAGCACAGCACCGCCGCCGCCACGTAGAACACGGCGAGCACCGGGAAGGCGCCCCGGTGCAACCCGTGGTAGAGGAACGGGCCGACCACGAACCCGCCCGCATACCCGACCAGCGTCGACCCCTCGAACGCCCCGCTCGCCCGGGCCCGCGCCGCGTGGTCGGCCGAGGTGGCCGCCGCGATGGTCCCGAGGGCGGTGGGGACGAACGCCGCCGCCCCGATCCCCTCGATGAGGCGCGAGCCGGCGATCGACGGCGCCGTCATGGCGACGGTCAGGGCGAGCATCCCCAGCACCCCGAGGAGCGGACCGAAGACGAGGAACCGGCGCCGCCCCAGCCGGTCGGCGAGGCGCGCCAGGGTCGGCGCGAAGACCATCTCCGAGACCGCCTGCGCCGCGCCGACCAGGCCGACCGCGATGCCGCTGGGATGGCCCCCGGCCAGGTCGCTGAGGTCGAACTGCACCGCCTGCCCCGCGCCCACCGCCCCGATGCGCAGCATCGCCGAGGACACCAGCAGCGCTCGCACCCCGGCCGCCGCGGCGTCGACCGCCGCCGGGGACGCCCCCGGTCGCGCCGGGACGGTGGCCGGCGGGACGCGCGCGGAGCGGAACACCGCCCGAGGGTAATGGGTTTTCGAGCCGCACGGAGCCGTGCACCGCTCACGGTGACCCCACCCCCTGTGCCGCTCGTACAATTGCCGGACCGCACGACGGAAGGGGCGGACGCCCGCCGCCGGCCCGGCAACCTCACGCCGACGCCGCACACGGCCGCGACCCCGCGCTCGTCCTGCCGGCTGGCGGTGCGTCCCCGCGAGGTGGCGAGCACCTCACGACCTACCCCACAAGGACCTCTCCAATGATTCCCGCCCTGATCGGGCTGGTTGTGGCCGTGGTGATCGCGGTCGCAGCAGTCGTCTACATGCGTTCCCAGGTCGACGCCGAGCGGCGCGCCGTCGCCGTCGAGAAGGAGCGCCTGGCCGAGGCCGGCGCCGAGGTCGAGCAGCAGCGCAAGACCATCGCGCTGGAGGCCAAGGAGGAAGCCCTCCGCATCCGCCAGGAGGTGGAGCAGGAGGTGCGCGAGCGGCGCGCCGAGATGTCCCGCCTGGAGCAGCGGGCCACCCAGCGCGAGCAGCAGCTGGAGCGCCGCATGCAGGAGCTGGAGCAGCGCGACGAGCGGCTCGACCAGCGCGAGGCCGAGCTCGAGGGGCTCCGCGCCGGCATCGACGAGGAGCGCTCCGGCATCGCCCGGGAGATGGAGCGCGTCGCCGGCCTCAGCCTCCAGGAGGCGCGCGGCGAGATCCTGCGCCGCGTCGAGTCCGAGCTCGACCACGAGATCGCCGAGCGCATCCGCAGCGCCGACGAGCGCGTCCGCGAGGAGGCCGAGGGGCGAGCCCGCGAGATCCTCATCGCGGCCATCCAGCGCCAGGCGGCGGACCAGTCGGGGGAGACCAGCGTGACCGTCGTCCCCCTGCCCAGCGACGAGATGAAGGGCCGCATCATCGGCCGCGAGGGCCGCAACATCCGCGCCCTGGAGGCCGCCACCGGCGTCGACCTCATCATCGACGACACCCCCGAGGCGGTCGTCCTCAGCGGCTTCGACCCGGTGCGCCGCGAGGTGGCCCGGATGGCCCTGGAGAAGCTCTTCTCCGACGGCCGCATCCACCCCGCCCGCATCGAGGAGATGGTCGCCAAGTCGCGCACCGACATGCAGGTCCGCCTCCGCGAGGAGGGCGAGCAGGCCTGCTTCGAGGTGGGCCTGCAGGGCGTCCATCCCGAGCTGGTCAAGCTGCTCGGCACCCTGCGCTACCGCACCTCGTACGGGCAGAGCGTCCTCATGCACGCCCGGGAGTCCGCGCTGCTCGCCGGGATGATCGCCGCCGAGATCGGCTACGACGAGCAGGAGGCCAAGGAGATCGCCCTGTTCCACGACATCGGCAAGGCCGTGGAGCACGAGATCGAGGGCTCGCATGCGGTGATCGGGGCGGAGATCCTGAGCCGCCTGGGGCGGCCGAGCGCCATCGTCCACGGGGTGCGGGCGCACCACTACGACGAGGAGCCGCGCAGCGTCGGCGCCTTCATCGCCATCACCGCGGACGCCATCAGCGCCGCCCGGCCGGGCGCCCGCAGGGAGACGCTGGCGAGCTACATCAAGCGGCTGGAGCGGCTGGAGGGCATCGCCACCGAGTTCGAGGGCGTGGAGCGGGCCTTCGCCATCCAGGCGGGTCGGGAGCTGCGGGTGATGGTCACGCCGGGGCGGGTCGACGACGACACGGCCACGGTGCTGGCCCGCAAGATCGCCAACCGGATCCAGTCGGAGCTCACCTATCCCGGGCAGGTCCGGGTGACGGTGCTGCGGGAGACCCGGTCGGTGGAGTACGCCAAGTAGGGCGGGTCGCCGCACTTCACAGCACGGTCGCGCCGTTGGACGGCGTCGAACTGAGCAAGTACACTGCGGTCAACCGTCTGCCCGGGCGCTCGCGCCGCCCGTCGCCGCACACGCTCCTGCAACGATGCTCTAGAGGGGGTGCACTCCCCGTGGAAGTCCTCAAAGTTTCGGCCACCTCGAAGCCGGTCGCCGTGGCCGGGGCGATCGCCGGTGTGATTCGCAGCCAGCAGAAGGTGGAGGTGCAGGCGATCGGGGCGGGGGCGATCAATCAGGCGATCAAGGCGATTGCGATCTCGCGGGGGTATGTGGCGCCGGGGGGGGTCGATCTCGTGTGTGTGCCGTCGTTCATCGATATTTCGATCGATGGGGAGGAGAGGACGGGGATCCGGCTGTTGGTCGAGTCCCGGTAGGGGGGGCTTCCGTAGGGCGGCTTCCGTGGGGCGGCTTCCGTGGGGCGGCTTCCGTGGGGCGGCGGCCAGGGGACACTGCCTCCGCGGACACGCTCGTCGATCCGTCCACTGGACGGATCGCGGCTGGCTCTCGGCGTCGGGGCCCCGACCCCACCGCCTCCGAGACGTCCGCTGCGGCAGTGTCCCCTGGCCGCCTCTTGTGGTCACCGACCATAGCGGGCACCGGTAACGGGCCATAGAGGGCGCGGGGAACCCGAGCTCAGGGGTTCCGTGGGGCGACGGAGGGGAGGAGGGGGTCGCGGGGGGGCGGGGAGCCGGTACCCTTTGCGGGTCGTGAAGCCGGTTGCCCTGCTCAGTCCTGACGCGGCGCACCTGCGGCCGCTGCGGCTCGCGGAGCGGGGGAGGCGGGAGCCGATCGTGCCGGTGCTGGGGAGGGCGCCGCGGGTGCATCTGTGGCACATCGGGTGCCAGATGAACGACGCGGATCGGGGGGAGCTGGCGGAGCAGTTCGCGGACATCGGGTTCGTGCCCGAGGTGGGGCTGGAGGAGGCGGATCTGGCGGTGCTGATCACCTGTGCGGTGCGGCAGAACGCGGAGCAGAAGGTCTACGGGAAGTTCAAGGAGCTGGTGCCCTGGAAGCGGGCGCGGGCGGGACGGGCGATCGCGCTGACCGGGTGCATGGGCGTGGAGCACGGGTCGTCCCTGCTCGACCGGCTGCCCGAGCTGGACTACGTCTTCGACGTCCGCGAGTCCGACGGGTTCATGGCCAAGCTGCAGGCGCTCTACGGGCCGAGCCTCGAGGGACCGGTGGCGCTGCCGGCGTCGGACCGGCTGAGCGCGTACGTTCCGGTCATCGGTGGCTGCAACGAGATGTGCACGTACTGCATCGTGCCGTTCGTGCGCGGACGGGAGCGCTCGCGCACGGTGGACGAGGTGGTCGAGGACGTCCGGGGCCTGGTGGGTCGCGGCGTTCGCGAGGTGACGCTGCTGGGGCAGAACGTCAACTCCTACCGGTGTCCTGAGACCGGCGCGGGGCTGGCCGAGCTGATGCGCGCCGTCGACGGCGTCGACGGGCTGTGGCGGATGCGCTTCCTCACCTCGCACCCGCGCAACGCGTCGCCGGCGCTCTTCGAGGCGATGCGTGACCTGGGCACGGCATGCGAGCAGCTCCACCTCCCCGTGCAGGCGGGGGACGACGAGCTGCTGCGACGGATGCGGCGGGTCTACAGCGTCGAGCACTACACGTCGATCATCGAGCGGGCGCGGGCGATGGTGCCCAGGATGGCGTTGACCACGGACATCATCGTCGGCTTCAGCGGCGAGACCGAGAAGGAGTTCCTCGGCACCGAGCGGCTGATGCGCGAGGTGCGCTTCGACACCGTCCACCTCGCGGCGTACTCGGTGCGGCCGGGCACGGCGGCGGCGCGGCGTCCCGACGACGTGCCCCAGGAGGAGAAGAAGCGGCGCCTCAACCACCTCCTCGCACTGCAGCGGGAGATCGCCGGCGAGATCAACGCCGGCTGGGTCGGGCGCGACGTCGAGGTGCTGGTGGAGGGGGTCACCGAGGACGGCCGGGCCTACGGACGGACGCGGCAGGGGAAGGTGGCCTACCTGCCTGCGGGCGCCGCCCGGACGGGCGAGCTGCACACCGCGACGGTGCGTGCGGCGACGGCCTGGCAGCTCGAAGCGGCGTGAGAACGCGCGGCCGGGTGGCGGCGCCGCACCTCAGCGAGGCGCCGGCGGGGACGCGGCCTGGCACCATCGGCCTCGACCAGGCGGGCAGCACGCCCATCCTCCGCGAGTACCGCGCCGTCAAGGAGCGCTTCCCCGACGCGGTGGTTCTGGCCAGGCTTGGCGACTTCTACGAGATGTTCGGCGGCGACGCCGAGACCGCCGCGCCCATCCTCGGCGTGGCCCTCACCGGCCGCAGCTTCGGGCACAGCGGCCGGCTCAACATGTGCGGCGTCCCGCACCACGCCGCCACCGGGTACATCCGCAAGCTCCTCGACTCCGGGCTGCGCGTCGCGCTGTGGGACCAGGTCGGCACCGCCGAGGAGGCCGGCGGCAAGCTGGTCCGCCGCGAGATCACCCGCGTGCTCAGTCCCGGGATGGTGCTCGACGACGAGTACCTGCAGCCGGGGACCGCGGTGCGCTGTGTCGCGCTGCACGCGCTGCCCGGCCGCGTCGGCGTGGCCGCCTTCGACGCCTCGACCGGCGAGCTGCAGCTCTGTGAGATCGCGGGCGGCCTCGACGCCTCGGCGCTCGCCGAGGAATGCGAGCGGCTGGGCGCGGCGGAGCTGCTGCTCCCCGACGGCATCGAGCCCCCGGCACCGCTCGCCGCCGGCGTGCCCCGCACCGCGCTGCCTCAATCGTTCTTCGACTCCTCGCGCGGCGCCGAGCGACTGCGCGAGGTGACCGGGACCGCCTCGCTGCGCGGGCTCGGCGTCGAGCACCTCGGCGTCGCCCATGGTGCGGCGGGTGCGGTCATCGCCTACTGCGAGCGCTCGCGCCTCCGCCTCGAGCCCGGCTTCCTGCGTGTGCGGGAGCGGCGCACCACCGAGGTGATGCGCCTCGACGCGCCGACGAGGCGCAACCTCGAGCTGCTCGCGCCGCTCGGCGGCACGGGCCCGGGCCTGGTGCAGCTCCTCGACCGCACCCGCACCCCGATGGGCGCCCGGCTGCTGCGCACGCGCCTGCAGGAGCCGCTGGTCGATCCCGCAGCGATCGAGCGCCGCCTCGCGTCGGTCGCCGCGCTGCTCGACGACCGCGAGGCGCGCATGCAGCTGCGCGAGGCGCTCGGCGAGGTGCGCGACCTGGAGCGCCTGGTCGGCCGCTGCGTGCAGGGGCTGGCCTCTCCGCGCGACCTCGGCGCGGTGCGCGCGGCATGCCGCGCGCTGCCCGACTGCGCGCGTGCCGTCGCCGCCCTGCACGGCGACGAGCTGCACGCCGCCATCGGTGACCTGCGGGCACCCGACGGCCTGGTCGAGCACCTCGAGGCGACCCTCGTCGACGAGCCGCCCGCCACGTCGCGCGACGGCGGCGCCATCCGCCGGGGGGCCGACGTGGAGCTCGACAGCCTCGACGCCGCCGGCAGCGGGGCGCGCAGCTTCATCGCCACCCTGGAGGAGCGCGAGCGGCAGCGCACCGGCATCCGCTCGCTGAAGGTCGGCTACAACCGCGTCTTCGGGTACTACATCGAGGTCCCCAACGCCCACGCGGACAGCGTTCCTGCCGACTATGTCCGCAAGCAGACCCTGGTCGGCTGCGAGCGCTACATCACGCCGCAGCTCAAGGAGCAGGAGACGGTGGTGCTCAACGCCAGGGAGCGCGCCGTCGCCCGCGAGCTGGAGGTGCTGCGCGAGTGCGCGCAGCTGGTCGCCCGCCACGCCGAGGAGCTGGTGCGCGCCGCGGGTGCGGTCGCCGTCCTCGACGTCGCCCAGTCGCTCGCCGCCGTCGCCGACCACGAGGGCTGGTCGCGCCCCGCCGTCGACGGGTCGACGGTGCTCGACGTCGAGGGCGGCCGGCATCCCCTGGTGGAGCGCAGCCTGCGCGCCGGGGAGTTCGTCCCCAACGACACCCGCCTCGATGCCGAGGTGGAGCAGATCGTCATCCTCACCGGCCCCAACATGGCGGGCAAGTCGACCTACCTGCGCCAGACCGCGCTCATCGTGCTGCTCGCGCAGGTGGGCTCCTTCGTGCCCGCCTGCCGGGCGCGCATCGGGGTCTGCGATCGCATCTTCACGCGCGTCGGGGCCCAGGACGACCTCGCCGCCGGCCTTTCCACGTTCATGGTGGAGATGGCAGAAACCGCAGCCATCCTCAACGCGGCGACGCCCCGCAGCCTGGTCATCCTCGACGAGATCGGCCGGGGCACCTCGACCTATGACGGGCTGAGCATCGCCCAGGCGGTGGTCGAGCACCTCCACGACGCGCCGCACCTGCGCTGCCGGACCCTCTTCGCCACCCACTATCACGAGCTGACGGCGCTCACCGAGCGCCTCGCCCGCGCCCGCAACGCCCGCGTCGAGGTGGTGGAGGAGGGCGACCACGTCACCTTCCTGCACCGCATCGTGCCGGGCGGCGCGGACCGCTCCTACGGGATCCACGTCGCCCGCCTGGCCGGCGTCCCCGGGTCGGTGCTGGTGCGCGCGCGGCAGCTGCTCGCCGAGCTGGAGGCGCAGCGACCGCTCGGGCCGGTGCCGGGCGGGGGCGACCAGCTCGTCCTGCCGCTGCCCGCGCCCGCGCTCCATCCCGTCGTCGAGGAGCTGCAGCAGCTCGACCTCGACGGGCTCTCGCCGCTCGCCGCGCTGAACAAGCTCGCCGAGTGGCGCCAGCGGCTGGCGCGATGAGCGAGCGCATCCGTCTGCTGCCGCCGCAGGTCGCCGACGCCATTGCAGCCGGCGAGGTCGTCGAGCGTCCCGCCTCGGTGGTCAAGGAGCTCTGCGAGAACGCGCTCGACGCCGGCGCAACCCGCGTCGAGGTCGACGTCGAGGGCGGCGGGTTGAGCCGCATCCGCGTCAGCGACGACGGCGCCGGCATCACCCCCGCCGACCTGCACCTCGCGGTGGCCCGGCACGCCACCTCGAAGATCGCCGAGGTCGACGACCTCTGGCACGTGCACAGCCTGGGCTTCCGCGGCGAGGCCCTGGCCAGCATCGCCGCGGTGTCGGAGCTCTGCGTCACCTCGCGGACGCGCCAGGCCGACGCCGCCGCGGTGCTGCGCGTGCGTGCCGCCGAGGTGGTCGAGGAGGGTGCGGCCGCGGCGGCGCCGGGAACCTCGGTCGAGGTGCGCGACCTCTTCTTCAACACCCCGGCGCGCCTGCGCTTCCTGCGTTCGCAGCGCACCGAGACGTCGCTCTGCATCCGTGCCGTGCAGGACATGGCCCTGTCGCATCCGCACGTCGCCTTCACCTGCCGCTGCGACGGGCGCGCCACGCTGCGCGCTCCCGGCAGCGGCTCGCTGCGCGACGCTCTGCGCGCCACCATGCGGGCCGACCGCTACGGGCAGCTCATCGACGTCGACGCCCCCGGCGAGGTGTCGGCGCACGGCGCCATCTCCCAGCCGTACGCGCACCAGGCGACGCGCGGCGGCATGGTGCTCGTCGTCAACCGCCGGCGCGTGCACAACCGCGCCCTGCTCGCCGCCGTCGAGGATGCGTACCGCGGCCTGCTGCCTGGTGACAGGCATCCCTTCGGCGTGGTTGTGGTCGACCTCGACCCGAACGGCGTCGACGTCAACGTCCACCCCACCAAGCGCGAGGTGCGCTTCCGCGAGGAGGGTCGCGTCTTCGCGGTGGTGCAGCGTGCCTGCTGGGCGGCGCTGCAGGGTTCGGCGCCGTCGTCGGCATGGCTGCGGTGGGACGCGGCGCACGGCGGCCTTCCCGCGGCGGTGCTCACCACGGGCCAGGGCGGCGACGGGCCGCCCGCGGCAGCGCTGCGACTCCCCGGCACCGGCGTCGAGTGGGCGGCACTGTCCGCCGCGGCGCACCCCGCCTCCGAGCCGGAGGCGGTCGCCGTCGAGCAGCGGGAGCCGGGAGCCACCGCCGCCGGCCTTGCGGCCGTCGCACCGCTGCGCGCCGTCGGCCAGGTGGGCAACGCCTGGCTGGTCGCGGACTCGCCGCGCGGCGTCGTCCTCGTCGACCCGCACGCCGCCCACGAGAAGGTGCTCTACGGCGACCTTCTCGAGGCCTGGGGCAGCGCCGGCGGCGTGGCCGGCAGGGGAGGGGAGAGCGGTGCCTCGCAGCTCCTCCTCATCCCCGCCGTGATCGAGTGCGACGCCGCCCAGATCGCCCGCTTCGAGCAGAACGCCGGCTTCGTGGAGTCGTGCGGCTTCGCGCTGGAGCCGTTCGGGCTCGCGCAGCTGCGCTGCACCGCGGTGCCCCTCGCCGCCCGCGGCAGCGACGCGACGCGCCTCGTGCACGAGCTGCTCGACACCCTCGACCTCGGCGACCGCCCCGCCTCGGAGCGCCAGCATCGCGTCGCCGCCCTGGTCGCCTGCCACGCCGCGGTCCGGCTCGGCGACCCGCTCGACCACGCCGAGCAGCAGCGCCTCCTCGACCGCCTGGTGAGCGCCCCGGGTGGGACCACCTGCCCGCACGGCCGCCCCACGGTGATGGTCCTGGACGACGCCGCCCTGCGGAAGGCGTTCCGGCGGCCCTGAGCCGTGCGCCTGCTCGCCGTCGTCGGCCCCACCGCGACGGGGAAGACGCCGCTGGCCGTCGCCGTCGCAGAGCGGCTGGGTGCGGCCGAGCTGCTCAACGCGGACTCCCGTCAGGTCATCCGCGGCCTGCACGTCGCCACCTGTGCGCCGACGCCGGCGGAGCTGCGCGGCGTCGCCTGCCACCTCCTCGCCCTGCACGATCCCGGCGAGCCGTTCAGCGTCGCCGGCTGGCTCGACGCCGCCCGGGCCGTCCTCAGCGATCTGCGCGACGGTGGCGTGCAGCCGATCCTCGTCGGTGGCACCGGCCTGTACGTCAGCGCGCTGGTCGACGGCCTCGACCTGGCGCGGGTCCCCGCCGATCCGGCGCGCCGCGCGGAGCGAAGCGCCGTCGCCGCCACCGCCGAGGGTCTGGCGCAGCTCGCGGCGGAGCTGTCCGCGCGCGACCCCGACGCGGCGGAGTCCGTCGATCTGCGCAACCCGCGCCGTGTGATCCGCGCCCTGGAGATCCTCGATGCGCGCGGCGCCCCGTTGCGGAACGCGCGCGGGCGCAGCCAGGCCACGCCGGCCACGCTGATCGGCCTCGACGCCCCGCGCGAGTTGCACGAGGCCCTCATCGAGCGGCGCTCCCGCGGCATGCTGGAAACCGGCGCCCTGGTGGAGGAAGTACACTCCGCCCTGGGTCGTGGGGTCACCCGCGGCGCGCTCGAATCCGCCGGAATCGGCTACCGCGAAGCGCTCGCGGTGCTCGACGGGACGGTCACAACGGAGCAGGCCGCCGCCCTTGTCGCGCAGCGCACCCGTCGCTACGCCAAGGCGCAGCGCACCTGGTTCCGCCGGGACCGGCGCATCCGGTGGCTGCAGCGCGGCGAGGGTCCCCTGGAGCCGCTGGTCGACGAGGTTCTGGATGCGCTTCGAGAAGATGCACGGGCTGGGCAATGACTTCATCGTGGTCGACGACCGCGAGCGCCAGCCCGTCGACTGGCCGGCACTGGCCCGGCGCGCCTGCCAGCGGCACCTCGGCGTCGGCGCCGACGGCATCCTGCTCATCCAGGTGAGCGACGTCGCCGACCTGCGCATGCGGCTGTTCAACGCCGATGGCAGCGAGGCCGAGATGTGCGGCAACGGCATCCGCTGCGTCGCCGAGTACGTCGCCGTGCACGGCATCAGCGGCGATCGCGTGGTCTGGGAGACGGGTGCGGGCGAGGTGGTCACCGAGCGTCTCGGCGAGGACCTGGTCACCGTCGACATGGGTGCGCCCCGGTTCGCGCCGGCGGAGATCCCCTTCGACTCCGACGCGGCGGAGGTCCTCGACCATCCCCTGAGCGCCGGCGGGACGACGCTGCGGGTGTCGCTGGTCAGCATGGGCAACCCGCACTGCGTCGCGGTCGTCGACGACGTCGACGCCTTCCCGCTCGCCGAGATCGGCCCCCTGGTCGAGCGCCACCCCGCCTTCCCGCAGCGCACCAACTTCGAGATCGTGCAGGTGCTGTCCAGAACCCGGGTTCGCCAGCGCACCTTCGAGCGCGGCGTCGGCGAGACCAACGCGTGCGGCACCGGCGCGTCGGCGGTCGGGGTGGCCATGCAGCGGCTCGGCCTCTGCGACTCCCCGGTGACCGTGGAGCTGCGCGGCGGCCCGCTGCACATCGCCTGGGCGCCGGGCGCGTCGGTGCGGATGACCGGCCCGGCGCAGCGCGTGTACACCGGACACCTCATGCTGCAGCCCGCCGAGACCCTCGCCCTCAGCAGAGGTGCGCGATGATCGGGGGTGCCGGCATCCGGGCGGCCAGGCGCATGGAGCGCATCCCCCCGTACCTCTTCGCCGAGATCGACCGCAAGGTGGCCGCCAAGCGCGCCGCCGGAGTCGACGTCATCACCCTCGACATCGGCGACCCCGACCTGCCCACCCCGGCCTTCGTGGTGGAGGCCGCCGCGCAGGCGCTGCGCGACCCCGCCAACCACCGCTACCCGTCGTACTACGGGCTGCGAGCGCTGCGCGTCGCCCAGGCGGAGTGGTACCGGCGGCGCTTCGGGGTCGAGCTGGACCCCGACGCCGAGGTGCTGCCGCTGATCGGGTCGAAGGAGGGCATCGCCCATCTCCCCATCGCGCTGGTCGACCCCGGCGACGCGGTGCTCTGCCCCGACCCGGGCTACCCGGTGTACGTGACAGGCGCGATCATGGCCGACGCCGAGCCCCACCGCCTGCCGCTGCGCGAGGAGAACGGGTTCCTGCCGGACCTGTCCGCAATCCCGGAGGACGTCCTCTCCCGGGCCCGCCTGCTCTGGCTCAACTACCCCAACAACCCGACGGCCGCCGTGGCCACCGACGAGTTCTTCCGCGAGGCGATCGCGCTCTGCCGCGAGCGCGGCATCGTGCTGGCCCACGACGCGCCCTACACCGAGATCGCCTACGACGGCTACCGCGCGCCGTCGGTGCTGCAGTACGAGGGCGCCCGCGACGTCGCCGTGGAGTTCCATTCGCTGAGCAAGACCTACGACATGACCGGCTGGCGCGTGGCCATGTGCGTCGGCAACGCCGAGGTGGTGAAGCTGCTCGGCCAGGTAAAGACCAACGTCGACAGCGGCATCTTCCAGGCGGTGCAGCTCGCCGCCATCGAGGCGATGACCGAGCCGGAGGCGGAGCTGCAGCGGCGCAACGCCGTCATCCGCCGCCGCCAGTTGGAGGTGCGCGAGGCCTTCGCGGCGGTCGGCATCGACATCCCGCTGCCCCGGGCCACCTTCTACCTCTGGGGGCGGGTGCCCTCGGGGTTCGACTCCATCGGCTTCGCCGCCCGCGTTCTGGACGAGGTCGGCGTCAACATCACCCCCGGCGTCGGCTTCGGGCCCAGCGGCGAGGGCTACTTCCGCGTCTCGGTGACGGCGCCGGACGCGCGGGTCGAGGAGGCGTGCGAGCGCCTGCGCGGCCTGCGGCTGTAGACGGCGGCGCCGCCGGCGAGAAGGTGTTCCTGGTCGCCGCGGAGCTGCCGGGCACCGACCACGCGGAGCTGTCCTCGCAGCTCGACGAGATGGCCGAGCTGGCGCGCACCGCCGGCGCCGAGGTGGTGGGGTCGGAGATCCAGCGTCGCGAGCAGCCCGATCCTGCGCTGTTCTACGGCAAGGGCAAGGTGGCCGAGTGGAGGTCGCTGCGCGGCGACCTGCAGTTCGACGTCGTGGTCAGCAACGACGAGCTGTCACCGCGTCAGCAGCGCAACCTGGAGCAGGCCCTCGACACCGGCGTGCTCGACCGCACCGAGCTGATCCTCGACATCTTCGCCCAGCATGCCCGCACCCGCGAGGGACGCATCCAGGTCGAGGTCGCCCAGCTGCGCCACATGCTGCCCCGCCTGGTCGGCGGGCGCGACCTCTCGCGACTCGGCGGCGGCATCGGGACGCGCGGTCCCGGTGAGCAGAAGCTGGAGATCGACCGCCGCCGCATCCGCACCCGCCTGCGCGACCTGGAGAGGGACCTGGGACAGGTCCGCAAGCAGCGCGCCCTGCACCGCGCCCGGCGCGCACGCGGGGCGCAGCGCACGGTGGCGCTGGTCGGCTACACCAACGCCGGCAAGTCGTCGCTGCTCAACGCGCTGACCGACGGCGGGGTGGTCGCCGAGGACAAGCTGTTCGCCACCCTCGACCCCACCACGCGCGCCATGTCGCTGCCGTCGGGTGGCTCGGCCCTGCTCGTCGACACCGTCGGCTTCATCCAGAAGCTGCCCACCGAGCTGGTGGCGTCCTTCCGGGCGACGCTGGAGGAGGTCGTCGAGGCCGACCTGTTGTTGCACGTTCTGGACATATCTCATCCCGCGGCCGCGCAGCAGCTGGAGACGGTGCACGCCGTGCTGCACGACCTGGAGGCGCTGGCCAAGCCGATGCTGCTGGCCGCCAACAAGGTCGACCTGCTCGCGCCCGAGGAGCTGGAGGCGAGGCTGGCCTCCCTCGACGTCGCGCCGGCGCTCGAGGTGGTGCCGGTCAGCGCGCTGCGCGGCGACGGACTCGTCCCGCTGCGCCAGGCGGTGTCCGACGTCATCGCCGAGGGGATGCGAGCGATCGACGCCGTCCTGCCCTATGCGCAGCAGGAGCTGGTCGCGGCGATGCATCGCGAGGGGATCGTCGAGTCGGAGCGGTACGAGGAGCGCGGAGTGCGCGTGCGGGGCTCGGCGCCACCCGCGCTGGCGGCGCGGATCGCGGCGGCGTCGGTGGGCTGAAGGGGCCCGACTCCCTCTCGCCGGGCGTTCGGCGCCCACCCAGGAACAAACGTTTGCAATATCCGCCGACCCGTGTTACAGTCAGCCCCGCCGATCCGGCCAGAGGTTTGATGTCATGGCTGACGCCCTGAATCCGCGCCAGCGGGAGATCCTGGAATTCCTTCGGGAGCACAAGCGGACTCACGCCTACCCGCCCACCGTTCGGGAGATCGGGCAGGCGGTCGGGCTCAGCTCGTCCTCCACCGTCCAGAACCACCTGAACGCCCTGGAGCAGAAGGGGTTCATCCGTCGCGACCCCACCAAGTCGCGGACGGTCGAGGTGGTGGGTGAGGAGCAGAACGGCTCCAATGTCCTCCCGCTGATGCGCGCCTGGCGCGTCCCGCTCGTCGGCCGCGTCGCCGCGGGCTCGCCCGTGCTCGCCGCCGAGAACATCGAGGACGAGCTCACCGTCGGCCCGGAGATCGCCGACGAGGGCGCCTACGCCCTGCGCGTCCACGGCGACTCGATGATCGAGGCCGGCATCTACGACGGCGACATCGTGGTCGTCCGCCCCGGTCGCGAGGCCCCCAACGGCACCATCGTCGTCGCCCGCATCGAGAACGAGAACACCGGCGAGCACGAGGTCACCGTCAAGCGCCTCTTCCGCGAAGCCGGACGGGTGCGTCTGCAACCCGAGAACTCCACGATGGAGCCGATCTTCGCGCGCGACGTCACCCTCGAAGGCACCGTCGTCGCCGTCATCCGTCTCCTGCGCTAGACGGTCACCGCCCGCAAGAGGGTCGCCGCGCGGACGCCATCGCTTGCCTGCGTAGTGCCGGACTCTCGCGCGGCCGGTAGAGCGCACCCGCCCGTCCCCCGCGCCCGCCGGGCCGCACCCCCATCCCTTCGTCACGCGGATTACCGACTGGTAGTACACTCAACCCCTGTCGACACGGAAGGGCGCCGCCCGGAGCACCGCGGCGCATCGATCGGGAGTGAGCCCCCATGCTGCTGACCCGCCAGCAGGTCACCACGCTCTCCGGCCTCAGCGAGGACGACGTCGCCCACTGCGAGTCCGCCGGCCTCATCGTCTGCACCCGCGAGGCCGAGGCCGAGGGCTTCCGCCACGTCGAGCTGACCAAGCTGCACATCATCCGCCAGGTCGCCGACGCCGCCGGCGGGGTGGAGGAGGTGGTCCGCGCCGCCCAGGCGGGCGCGTTCGACCTCTCCCTCCTGGAGACCTTCCTCCCCGACGCCGGGGACCTCGACGAGCGCACCCTCGACCAGGTGCTGCAGGGCACGCCGGTCACCTGCGACGAGGTGCAGGCGATGCTGCGCGCCGCCGGGCTTCCCGACGCACCCGCCGACAAGCCGCTCACCCGCGACCAGGTGGACGTGCTGCGCCACGTCGTCCAGCTGGTCTCGCTGCCGATGCCGCCGGAGGCGCACTACCACACCGTGCGCAGCACCTCCGAGGCGGTGCGCCGTGCTGCCGAGGTGCAGGTGCAGGTGTTCCGCCAGTACGTCGAGGAGCCGGTGCTGGGCGCCTGCGCCGCCGGCGACCCCATCGCCCGCAACCACATCGCCAGCATCGCCCAGTCGGCGGTGCCCTCGGTGATCGCGCTGACCCACTGGATGCACCGACAGCACCTGCAGAACGCGGTGCTGGAGGCGATCACCAACGACATGATGGAGGCCGTGCGCGAGGGCCGCGGCGTGCGGACCCGGACCGGCGACCCCGTCGTGGTC
>Ga0070741_10003463_pt1 | contig 39172 bp, 27 predicted proteins | sample Coa_R1_4_FD_66440 | JGI IMG/M metagenome (GOLD analysis project Ga0070741, IMG submission 66440) | Surface soil microbial communities from Centralia Pennsylvania, which are recovering from an underground coalmine fire - Coalmine... | ecosystem: Environmental > Terrestrial > Soil > Unclassified ...
CCGCGGTCGAAGCCGGCCTGGTTCTGATCGATCGGGAAGTCGGTCGACGGGTGGATGTCGAGGCCGGTCAGCGCGCGCACGCTGTTGTCGTACTGCGCGTGCGTGAGCCGGAAGAGGCGCGTGGTGTCCGGCGGCGCGCCCGCGGAGCACGAGGTCTGCGTGCCGGTCGTCCCCGCGCCGCCGGACGCGCCGCCCATCGGGATGTCGATGATGCCCGGGTCCATCGGCCGCGGTCCGGCGGTGCCGCCCAGGCCGCCGCCGGTGGTATCTGCCGGCGTGCCGCCGATGGCGCCGGTGCAGCCGAATGCCGCGGCCGAGAGGGCCGCCGCCGCGATCAGGGGCAGTCTCGTCAGGCGCCTATTCGATGTTGGCGGATGCACCAACTCATTAGACGCGCGAAATGATCGCCGCGGGTCACATTTTGTCTGGCCTGTCCGGCGCGCGGGTGGGCGCAGGGGCGCGGGTGTGGGAGCCGCGCGGTGGGGCTCGCCGTGGGGTGGCGCGCCCTCGCCCCGGCGGCGCGCGGTCAGGGTGCCGCGCCGGGCCGGCGCTGGTCGGCGAGGATGAGCCAGATCGGCAGCCCGGTGCTCCAGTGGATCTCGCGCGGGCGGAAGCCCAGTGCGGCGGCGAACGATTCGACGGACGACGGGACGGCGAACGGGAAGCGCGGCTCGGCGCGCAGCGCGGTGTGGAAGCCGGGCAGGCGGCCGGCCAGCGCGGACGTCACCATCGCACGCGTCCGGTCCTCGGACTGGGTGCGGACGGCGACGGTGGGCAGCGCGTGACCGAAGCCGGCGGGCGGCGGATCGAACGCGCGCGCGTAGCCGCCGGTGATCAGGAAGCCGTCGGGCCGGCGCTGGGGCGCGTCGCCGACGGCGCCCAGCAGGTCGACGCCGCCCGAGACCGGATCGCGGCCGCCGATCGGCTCGGGCCCGACGCGGTGGAGCTCGAGGCCGCGCGCGGCGGCGCGCTCGAAGTGCGGCTGGTAGGCCAGCGGACCGTAGGTCTCGATGACCGTGCCGGCGGGCAGCGCCTCCAGCGCGCGCTCCATCTCGTGGCGCGCGTCGCCCCACTGGGTCAGCACCAGGCTGACCGGGCCGGTCGCGGCCAGCGCCACGATCGCGACCGCGACCGCGGTGGCCAGGGCGGCGGGCACGCGGCCGCGCGCGAAGGCCGCCGCGCGCGCCAGGGCCAGCCCGCCGTGGATCGACAGCGCGAAGCCGAGCGGCAGCACGAAGCGCGGATCGGCGCGCCCAACCACCAGCGCGAAGCCGACCACGGCCCCGAGGCCGGTGAGGATGGGAAGCAGCCGCTGCCAGCGCGCCGGGACGGCGGCCGTCGCGACGGCCGCCTCGCCGGTGGTCGCGCTCTGCCGCCGGACCAGGGCCAGCACGACGCCGGCCCAGCCGAGCGCGACCAGCGGCGAGATCCAGAAGAACTGGCGCTCGGCGTCCGCGATGTCGAGCACGTTGGCCAGCACGCCGGCGGCGCCGCGCACGTAGGCGTGGTAGTCCTGGCTGGCAGGTCCGGTCAGCGTCCGCAGGCGGACCACGAAGCCCTTCGGGTTCAGCAGCGCGCCCGACAGCAGCCCGTAGACCAGCGCCGCCCGCCACGCCGCGCCGCCGAGCCGCCGCCAGTGCTGGCGGCCGGCCGCCAGCGCGGCGGGTCGGAGCAGCGGCACCAGCACCAGCGCGAGGGGCGCCATCAACACGAAGCCGGCGTAGGCCTGATCCTTGGTCGCGACCGCGGCCGCCGCCAGCAGGCCGAACGCGCGGTAGTCGCGCGCGGCTCCGCGCTCGACGACGGTGTAGAGGCGCTCGAGGGCCAGCGCCGTCCACATCAGCGCCGGACCGTCGAGGTTCGCCGTGCGCCCGTAGTAGCCAAGGGCGATGTTCGTCGCCGCCAGCACGACCGCCCAGCGCGCCGCCGTCCGGCCGCCCAGCCGCTCGGCGATCCGCCCCGCCGCCGCCAAGGTCACGACACCCATCGCGACGGCCAGCAGGCGCGTCAGCACCGCGCAGGCGGTCATCACCGGCACCGCCAGCATCGCCGGGCGCAGCGCGGCCATGGTCAGCGACGGCGCGCGCAGGGCAGCCGGCAGCAGCACCGGCAGGCAGAGCAGCATCATCGCCAGCGGATGCAGCAGCGGGTAGCGGAAGCCGTGCCCGGGGGTCAGGTTCTCGGACACGCCGGGGAACATCGAACGCGGCGCGACCGCGTCGTTCTCCCAGCTGGACGAGCAGGGGAGGTCCCAGCCGATGGCGCAGAGCTGCAGCGCGATGGTGGCGATCAGGACCACGGCGCGCACGCGATCGCCCGCGGTCAGCCAGGCGGCCAGCCGCCGCGCGCGCGCCGTCTTCACGGCGCGGATGGTAGCACGCCGGCGTCGGCTGTCCGGGGCCAGGGACCGCCGACAGACCGCCGCGGATGTGGGAGTATCCGGCCACGCGAATGGACACCACCCGCCTCTACCTCGTGCGCCACGGGGCCACGCAGCTGACCGCCGCCCTTGGCCGCGCCGACCGCTGCCCCAATACCAGCGCCTACCGCAATGGCCTCGACTTCGCGACGCGTATTCATCCCGCGCTTTTCGATCTGGCCTTCTTCGTTCGGCTGCTTGGCGGCTTTTTCACCCGGTATCCCCGTCACGGTCGCAATCAGAGGCATCTTGCCGTGTCCCGTGTCGATCTCGTCGAAGCTCAGAAGCATCCGGGCGTGCATGCCTTGCTCAACTGAGCTAACATGGCCGCGAATTTTGGCGCCGCGCCGGATGGTTGCACCGTTCGGTGCGGACAGATCTTCAGCAAGTTTCGCCACGAACCGCTTACCTGATTTCACTTTGCCGGTATCAAGCTTGTCGTCAAGACGAATGAGGAATGTTTGTCCTTCCGCAATGGCATTGGGTTGAGGAGTTGGCGCGATCAGCGGATCGTGCGACCGGTGCGACAATTCCGGATCTGAGTTTTGTGCTAACAGAGGCAAGCCTGTCAAAAGCGACGCGGCGACACACCACGCCACACGAGAACGAAACCTCGCCATACCCGCATCCTCACTGTGGAAGTGAATACTTGCCCTAAGTTGGATGGAGGAGGTGAGTCAAATGGATGGCTGCTATTTTTTGTCGCGGCATAGCGCTTCTAAGAGCGGACCAAGACCCGGCGAGAAGAATGAAAAGAACAGGGCCGGGCAGACACACTAATCCTAATGGAGTAAAACACGGCATTTTCTTGGAAGTTGCGGCGGGACTACGCTTTCCCGGCCGCCGAGACAAAGCGGTAGACCTGCGAATCGATTTCCTTCCGCAGTTCTTCCCATATGTTGTCTGGCATACTGGAGAAGATTTTGACAATGTCCGGATCGAACTGGCGTCCCGACCAGCGTTCGATTTCTTCACGAGCTGCCTTCAACGATTGCGCCGGGCGGTAGGGACGGTCGGAGGTGATCGCGTCCAACGTATCAGCGATGGAAAAGATTCGTGCCCCGAGAGGAATTTCCTCAGCTTTGAGGCCGCGTGGGTAACCGGTACCGTCGAACTTTTCCTGGTGGGAGTAGACGATCTCGGCGGCTTCGGTGAGGAATGGAATCTTCTTAAGCATCTGGTAGCCCCGCCAGCAGTGCTCGCGCATGATCGCGGTTTCTTCGGGCGTGAGGCGTCCAGGCTTGCGGATGATCTGGTCGGGGATGGCCATCTTGCCGATATCGTGCAGAAATGCACCACGTGCGATGACGCTGATCTGCTCTTTGGGGAGGCCCATGGCGCGCGCGATTGCGATGGTGAACGCTGTTACTCGCTTGGAGTGTCCTTCGGTTTCCGCATCCTTCAAGTCGAGGGCGTCGCCGAGCGCCTCCAGGGTAATGTCGTAGGAGCGTTCCAGGTTCGCCATCGCCTTACGCAATTGCTCGGTGCGGGCCGCAACCAACGACTCAAGGTTCGTCTGGTAAGCGCGGTTCTCCATTTTCAGCCGTCGATTTTCAAGCGCGCGGCGCACCGTGGCCAGCAATTGTTCCCGTTCAAAAGGCTTTAATAAGTAGTCGTAGGCGCCATTGCGAATGGCGGCGAGCGCTACCGATATGTCGTGAACCGCCGTGACCATCACCACCGGCATGTCCGGAAACTTCTCCTTGGTGCGCTCCAGTAAGCCGATCCCGTCTAAGTCGGCCATCATCAAGTCGGAGAGCATCAACTCGAACTCTTCGCCGGAATTCAGCAGCGCCAAAGCTTCCAAACCCGAACCTGCCTGGCGGCACTGGTAGTGGGCAGAAACGAGCATGGAAGTAACTATTTCGCGGATGGCTTCTTCGTCATCTACGACAAGAATTCGGTCGGCTGGCATGGGAGTGGCCTAAATATACCCTAAATCTCGAAAAAGTCATCGTTTCTAAGTCGATAACCTTAGTAATCATCGGCCAACTGAAAAGTCATGATTAGCGTAGCCCGGCGTGATATTAGAAAAGCCGGCACCTTTGTGTCGAAACCGCAATGAACCTGCTTCTAAGCGCCTGGAACTTCGCCGGCATTCCCGTTCCCAAGCCCACTGCCCAAGAATCGGCAGCGCTGATCATGCTGGCGGCCAGCCTTCTGGTATACCGCACATTTCGCGAGCGTTACCTCATCCTCTGGATCCTCGGGTGGGTGGCTTATCTGGCGTCACTGTTGCCGATTCCGGGCATCGATATTCACTCCCAGGCAATGCTCGCTGCCTCGGAAGCGGAGTTTGTGCTGGCGGTCTGCCTGTTCGCCGGTTCAGTTTTCGTCTATACCCACGCGAAGAAACTCGTGGTACCGCTGATCGTTATTTCTTGCGTATTAGTGGGATATGCCATCGGGCGAGAGTTGCTTTGGCCGGATATGCTGGTGCCCCGCGTAGCTTTAGAAGTCGCATACCGATTCCTGGCCGTCGCGGCCGCCATCCAGTTGATCCGGTTCCGGTGGGGCCGATGGGAGTTCGGTGCATGGATGCTGAGCTTCAGCTTCCTCCTCGTTCACCTTGATTGGGCGCCCATCACGAATCGTCTTCCGGTTGAGATCTCGCTCATTACCGACCTTCTGCTCGGGCTGAGCATGTTGTTGGTCGTGTTTGACGATTCGCGCACGCGGACACGGCGATTGGCTGTGGTGAATGCGTTGACCACAAGTATCGCCCGGGCAACGCAGTCGGGGCCGATGCTGGTAACCGCCCTTGAAGAACTCAAAAAATTGATGAAGGCGCGGGCCGCCTGGTTCCGGCTGCAGGAAGACAACCGAATGGCGATCGTGCAACAGATCGGGTTGTCTGCAGATTTCATGACGTCCCGGGGCTCGATCCCGATGGACGACACCCTGCGGGAAGTTATCCAGGCTGCGAAGCCGGCGATCCAGAAGGTATCTGCCGCGGACCCGTTAGTGGCCGAGCACTTGAAGCGCGAGAAGTTCCACCATGTCGTGATGGTGCCGGTGCGCGGCAAGAAGTCGGTGATTGGGATCTTGACACTGGGCTGCAGGCACTGGCGGTCTTACACACCGGAAGACCTGGATTTCCTTGAAACCAGCGCCAACCAGCTTGGCATTGCTATCGAGAACGTACGCCTGATGGAAATGGTGATGCGTTCGCAAAGGCAATGGGTCAACACTTTTGATTCGATCCAGGATTTGATCCTCGTTCACGATGCGGAATACGGCATCATGAAGGTAAATCAGGCGCTGGTACAGCGGCTGAACCTTGCACCCGCAGCCGTCGTCGGCAACCCTTGCGAGACTGTACTGCCGAAAAACCAGGAGCCCTGGAAGGGTTGTCCTTATTGCTCGCGTGGGGATGTTGACTTTGTCGAGGGCGCGGATCCGTGTTTTGGCGGATATTCTCTGGTTTCCACATCGTCCTATACCGACCAGAACAGCAAGCAAAAAGGGACGATCCACGTTATTCGCGACACGACCGAACGCCGCGCCGCCGAAGAGAAATACCGGCTGTTGTTCGAGCAGGTGCAGGAAGGCGTTTTCGTGTCGACCCCGGACGGGCGGCTGGTGGACTGCAACGATGCATTCGTCCAGATGCTCGGTTACGACAGCCGCGATGAGCTGATGGTTCTTAATGTCGAGAACCAGCTGTATGCTTCTCCCGAACAGCGCGACCTTTTCCGCCGGGAAATCGAGAAGCACAACTACGTCCGCAATTTCGAAGTAACCATGCGGCGAAAAGACGGCACGCTGCTGGTCGCCGTCGAGAGCAGTTTCGCCAGCCGGGATGCGGCGGGGAAGATCGACCGTTATCAGGGCTTCTTGCTCGACATGACCGAGAAGAAGCGGGCCGAGGAAGAGATTCGGCGTCGCAACCGCGAGCTGAACGCTTTGAACGCGATGGCGGTTATCGCGACGCAGTCTTTCGACCTTGACGAAATTCTTAACCTCACACTGCGGCAGGTGGTGACGCTCTTCGGTGCGGAAACCGGGTCAGTGTACCTGTCGGACGCGGACAATCAGACGCTCCGCCGTCGAGCCGGTTGGGGACAGCGCAGCGCCTCCCGCCAAAAGTTTTCAGAAGTGTCATTGCCGGACGGATTCGGCGAACTGGTGATGCGGTCGCGCACGGAAGTCATTACCCATGAATTCCTGCCCCATCTACCGTCCCTCGTGGCCGACTTTGTACAGGCAGACGGCCTGCAGTCCTGGATCTGGGTGCTGATGTGGAGCAAGGATCTGCCAATCGGGGTACTGGGCATCAGTTGCCGCGATGCACGGGAGTTCACCAATAACGATGAAAACTTGCTGGTCGCCATCGGACGTCAGTTGGCAACCACGATCGAGAAGGTCCGGCTTTATGAAGAGACGTGCCGGGCTTACGAAGATTTGCGCAAAACCCAGGAACAGCTCCTGCAGAGCGAAAAGATGTCGGCAGTGGGTCAGTTGATTGCCGGTGTTGCCCACGAGTTGAACAATCCTTTGACCGCGATTCTTGGGTACGCGCAGTTGCTCGAGAGCGAAGGCCTGGCGGATCGTGCTCAGGATTACGTACGCAAGCTGTTCAAGCAGGCGCAGCGCACCCATCGCGTAGTGCAGAATCTGTTGTCCTTTGCGCGCCAGCGAAAGTCGCAAAAGGAGCAGGTCGATCTTCGTAAGGTTCTCGATGAGACACTTACCCTGCGCGAATACGACATGAAGGTCAGTAACATCACCGTGGAGCGTGACATTGACGCGAACACGCCGAACGCTGACGCCGATCCTCACCAGATGGAGCAGGTGTTCTTAAACATCATCAACAACGCGCTCGATGCCATGATGGAGAGCGGGTCGGGGGGCAAGCTTCGCGTCAAGGTTTATCCCAAAGACAAGTTCGTGTGCGTCGAGTTCCGGGACAGTGGGCCGGGAATCCAGGATCCGAAGCGCATTTTCGATCCGTTCTACACGACCAAGAGTATAGGTAAGGGAACGGGCCTCGGGCTGAGCATATGCTACGGCATCGTTAAAGAGCACGGTGGCGACATCATCGCCCACAATCATGCCGAAGGCGGAGCGGTGCTGGAAGTGCGTGTTCCCGTCGCTGGGCAGAACAAGATCGTTATCGAGAAAGAAATTGCACTTCCGAAGCGCGATTCGGCAATCGAAGGACGCATTTTGCTCGCCGAAGACGAGGAAGCGGTGCTGGAGTTCGAGCGCGACGTGCTGGTGGGCGCCGGAGCCTCGGTGGTTCCGATCACTGGCAGTGCCGACCTGAAAGAACGCATGCTGACCCAGGTTTTTGATGGCTTCGTGCTAAGCGGAGCGTTCGCAGCCTGGAAAGCACCGGAAATCTACAAGTGGCTGGCGGAGAAGTCTGCTGGGGCAGAAAAGCGAGTCCTGTTTACGTTTTCGACAATGATCGAACCCGAGGTTCGCACATTCCTTCAGGACCATAACGTCCCGTTCCTGGTCAAGCCTTTTGAAGTCTCCGACCTGATTGCTGCCGCGCGCAAACTCACGCACAAGGCTCAGGCAGCTGTTGCAGGGGACTAAAGGGTCTCTCGCATCGTTTTTGCCAGTTCACGCAGCGTAGTCTCATTCCGGCGATACCAGACCCATAGTCCTTCCTTCTTCGCCTCCACCAAGCCCGCCTTCTTTAACACAGACATGTGATGAGAAATCGTGGGCTGAGACAGCTGGATGCGCATCTCGATATCGGACGCACAGAGGCCTACTTCATGGGGAAGGGAACAGCCGCCCTTTTCTTTCAGCGCCTGCAGGATGCGGCGGCGCGTGGGGTCGGCGACGGCGCGCAACATGCGATCAAGGGCCTGGTCGGAGGTCGTCATGCACGAATGGTAAACGGTGCGTGGTGTTTATATCCTCTTCACGGCGGAGGAGGGTCGGAGGTGCTACTTACTTCTTCAGAATCGGGTTGTAGCCGTCAGCCACCAATTTAGCCCGCATCGACTCGGCATCTTTGATGTCTCCATAAGGCCCCACCTGCACGTGAAACAGCTTGTCAGACGTGCCGTTTGCGGTTAGGGCCGGATACTGCTTCTTTTTCAGTGCATCGACGAGCGCATCAGCATCCTCTTGCTTGCTAACGGCGGCAACTTGGACGTAATACGAGCCTGCGCCGGGCAGATTGGTAGGATCGGGAGGCGTCGACTGACTTGCCGGAACCGGAGCGGGCGGAGTCGCAGCGGCTGGTGTTGAGGCTTCGGCAGGTGTCAGCTGGGCATTGGCATCTTTCTGTTCGACCGTCTTATAGAAGGTCAGGTCGGCGGGTTTGGCCGAGTCGGAAGAAGCAGGCCGCGAAGTCTGCACCCTTGTTGCCATAGTGGCGGACGTGGGCGACTCGGCCGAGGCGGCCGGCTTGCTTGTGCCTCGCCCCATGCTGAAACCCAGGCCGAAAAACACGGCACAAAGGGCAACTAACCCAAAGAACAAGACCAGCATTTTGCCCGTGCCTAAGGTTATTTCTGTGTCCTGATCAGCCGACATTCGTTGACTCCAGATTTCGGTTTACTTTCTCGTTCTATGTTGCCGTGTCGTACGCCGTATCCTTCGCAGGCGGTCCGGGTTGTGACGCCGGTGATCCTGCCCCGAGAATCTTCTGGATACCCGAGAAGAAATCGACCGGAACGGGGAACACTACGGTTGTGTTTTTCTCCACCCCGATTTCTGTCAGCGTCTGCAGGTAGCGGAGCTGGACGCTAACCGGTTCGGTGGCGAGCAAGTGGGCCGCATCGACCAGGCGCTGCGCCGCCGAGAACTCTCCCTCTGCGTGAATGATCTTCGACCGCTTCTCGCGTTCCGCCTCGGCCTGCTTTGCCATGGCGCGCAGCATGGACTCAGGCATATCCACCTGCTTCACTTCGACATTGACCACCTTCACGCCCCAGGGAGCCGTGTGAGTATCGAGAATGCTTTGCAGGCGGAGGTTGATCTTGTCGCGGTGGGCAAGCAGCTCGTCGAGTTCGAGTTCGCCAAGCACAGAGCGAAGTGTCGTCTGGGCGAACTGCGAGGTTTGATAAACATAGTTGGAAACTTCGACCACCGCTTTACTCGGATCGATTACGCGCAGAAAGATTACGGCGTTCACCTTCAAGGTAACGTTGTCGCGCGTGATGATGTCCTGCGGCGGTACTTCGAGAGCCTCCTGCCTGAGGGACACCCGGACGATGCGATCAAACGGCGCGAACACCAAAATGACTCCCGGCCCCTTGGCCTGGGGCAACAGCCGCCCCAAGCGGAAGATCACACCCCGCTCATATTCGGCGAGGATTTTGATGGAATTCAGTACATACAGAACGACAATGACAATCGGAATTATGAATGGCAGAGAGAATTCCATCTGCGCCTCCACGTGCTCATGCGCGGATTGTACCGTAGTTGAAGGCCTGAATTCTGTGTTTCCGGCCGCTGAGACGTTACCTGCGAAGATGCGCGCCTTGCGGAAAGTACAGGGGCGTGAACGTACCTTAGGACACTGGTGCGGACACCGGCTGGGTCTGTTGCGCGACCACCGGGTCGACCCAAAGTTGCAGGCCGTCGACGCGGCGGACCACTACGGAATCCCCCGCTTTAAGGGGAACTGAGGAAATGGCGTCCCACAACTCGCCGTGCACAAAGACTTTTCCTCCGGGATTCAGGTCGGTGCGGGCGGCGCCGATCTCGCCGATCAATCCTTGTTCTCCGGTGACAATCTTATTGCGCCGCGCCTTCAGAGCAATTCCCATCAAAAACACGGTAATGGCGCCCACCGGGATGCTTACTGCGAGGGCAGTAACGAGCTTTACGCGCATTTCCGGGATCGGCGCGTCCACCAGCAATAAAGCACCGAGGGTGAGCAGAGCTATGCCTCCAATCCCAAGCACGCCGTGAGTCGCAAACTTGGCTTCGAGCGCGAATAAGACAAACGCTCCCAGGATCATCAATACCGCGGCATAGCGCACGGGCAGCAGGTTCAAAGCAAATGCCGCGAGCAGGATGAAAATGATGCCCACCGTTCCCGGGAGGACCGCACCGGGATGGTTGAACTCCGCGTACAGCGCCAGCGCGCCAATTGCCAGGAGAATAAAAGCGATGTTCGGGTCCATGATGAACCCGAGAATCTTCTCCTTCAATGTCATGTCGTAATATCGCACAGACTGTCCGGAGAGCTTGAGCGTCACTTCCTGGCCGTTGAAGCGCTTAATCGTGCGGCCATCGAGTTGTTTGAACAGGTCTTCCTGGCTGCTCGCGACCACGTCGATCAGCTTCTGCTTCAGGGCTTCGTCTTCGGTGAACGATTTGGATTCGCGAACGGTGCTTTCGGCGACCTGGACATTGCGGCCCCGTTTCGATGTTACGGAGCGCATTAGGGCGGCGGCATCGTTTTCCATCTTTTGCTTCATCACGTCGTCGATTTTGCCGGCCCCAATCGCCACCGGATGCGCAGCGCCCGTGTTGGTGCCGGGCGCCATGGCGGCGACATCGGCGGACTCGAGAATGAAAAAGCCGGCTGAGGCTGCGCGGCTGCCGCTGGGCGTGACGTAAATAATTACCGGGACGGGAGACTCAAGGATCTTGTTGATGATGTCGCGGGTGGAGTCGACGAGGCCGCCTGGCGTGCTGAGATCGATCAGGACAGCCTGGTCGCCGTGCGCCTTCGCATCCTGCAACGCGCGCTCAATGTACTCGGCAGTGATCGGCTGGATTGTGTCGTGTACGACGATCTTGAGGATCTCGGCGGAGGCCGATCCATAGGTAAAAAGGACCGCCAGCAGCGCGAAGATGAAACGGCCGAAGCAACAAGCTAACCGACTATGTCCTACGGTGGATCGAGGCTCAGGACGAAGCGAAGGTAACGACATCAGTTTGGCAGCGGCTGCGCTTTCTCCGCGAGCTTGGCTGCAATTGCGCGCTTCAGGGCCTGCGCCGAGGCGTTCGCGGGCTCCAACTGTAAAGCCCGATCTACGTACCCGGTCGCGGCGTCTTCCTTATTTTCGCTCAAGTCAAGGCGGGCGAGAACCAATAGTGGCTCAGCAAAAGCGCGCAGCCGCAATGCCGCCTCGGCCTCGTTTCTCGCCGCGGAAGAATCGTGCTTGGCTTCGAGTACCCGAGCCATTCCAGAGTGCGCTTCGGGGCTGGATGGATCGAGAGACGTCGCTTCATGAAATTCGCTTTCGGCTTCCCCTACGAATCCCTGGGCGAGCAGTTCGTGGCCGCGCGCGATATGGAACTTCGCGTGAGCTTTTGGATCGGTTTTGGCGAGGCGCTGCTCGGCAGTTGCCTGGATCTCAAGAGCCAGCTGGCGGAACGAGCTCTCGTCATAGTTCTGCTTCAAACGCTCACCAAGGTTTTTCCCGCCATTGGAACTGGTACCCGAAGCTCTCACCACCGGCATCCCGGAGACGACATCCAGCAAGCCGCGAGCGTCGGCATCATTCGGATGCAAAGCAATTGCTTCCCGCAGATGTTTCGCCGCGGATTGCGAATCGTTGGTGCGGAAAAGCGCAAGCGCCAGGTTGTAGCGATAGTCAGCATCATTCGGATCCATGCTGACGGCCTTTTGGAAAAAGGGAAGAGCGCTCCTTTCATTCCGTTTTGCGATCACCACACCCAGGTTGTTGGCGACCTCGCTCAAGGGCAATTGTCCCTCAAGAAACCGGAATGACGACTCGGCCGTTCCGTAATCTCCCCGGTAGTAGGCAGCCAGTCCGAGATAAAAGCTTGCCTCACGTGCCAGTGATTCGCCTTGCGGAATTTTGCTTAACCACGTGATGGCCGCTTCATGCTGTTTCTCTTTGTAGTACGTCTTGCCGAGTTGCAGGAGCGCCTCGCTATAGTCCGGGCTGCTGCGCACAGCTTCCCGGAAGTGCTGAATTTTTTCGGCAGGCGAGCCGGCCAGGACGCCTCGTATGTAGTGCTCCAAGGCGTCGAGGCGGATGGGCGGCGCGGCCGAGCGGAATGCGTCGTGGGTGATGGAAATATTCGGCCGAAGTTGATGCAGCAAGTCCCACGCCAGCCCGCTTTGGATGTCAATTAGTTCAAGCAGCGGTCCGGATTCGCCAACCTCCTGTGAAAGACGCTGCCGGTTCACGTCAAGCAACTGTGCCGTGGCGGAGAAGTGTCGACCATCGAAGTCATAGCGTCCAAACACGACATAGTCGGCGCCCATTTGTTCCGCAATCCGGTAGAGGGTGGCGCGTGATGGGCGGAGTTCAAGGGGAATACCGATCTGATCGAAGGCGCGCAGGCGGTCATCACGCCCAAAAACATACATCGACGGGGAGGCCAGGCGCTTGCCGAGGACCTCCGGAAACGCCTCGCCGACCCACTCGATCCCCGGGGCGTTCGACGCGTTTTCAAAAGGAAAAATGATGAGAGTTTGCGCCGCTCTGGCGGGACTTTGGGCAAGACTGAAGGTTGCCTGCAAGGCAAGCACAACAACAACCAGCACGATGCGAAGCATTTTCAGAACATCATTATAAGTGGCACGAACAACATTCACCATCGAGGCGCGGAGACACGAATGGACGACGCTCGCCGCCTTTCATTCAGCCAAATATAGCCGGGCGATCTAGTCGGCCGCAGCGTCGCTGCTGGTTTTCGCCGGTTGGTCCTCAATCATAGGGTGGGTTTTTGCCCAGCTTGGCAGGCGGAGATCACCTGTGATCAGGCGGGCGCCGCGCTCGTAGGTGAAGTAGGACCACGCCCACTGGATCAGGACCACCAAGCGGTTCCGGAAACCAATCAAATAAAAGATGTGAACAAAAAGCCAGGCTAGCCATGCAATGAAGCCGGAGAAGTGAATTCTCTTGACCTGCCCGACGGCGGCTGCGCGGCCAATCGTCGCCAGGGTGCCTTTGTCGATGTAGTGAAAGGGCTTCCTGGGTTTTCCGGCCAAATCCGCTGCGACGGCGCGAGCCGCAGCGTGCCCCTCCTGAATGGCAACCGGGGCGAGTCCCGGCAGCCAATTACCGCGTTGATCTTTCAAAGCAGCCAAGTCACCGATCACGAAAACTTCGGGATGTCCGGGAATGGTGAGGTCAGGCTCGACGAAGACGCGCCCGGCACGGTCAGTAGGAACTCCCAATTTCCTGCCTAAAGGTGAAGCGGCGACTCCGGCCGCCCACAGGATCACAGCCGCAGGCAGGCGCGTGCCTCCAATGTGAACAGCATCAGCTTCTACGCCAGTGACTATGGCCGAGGTGCGGACTTCAACGCCCAGGTGGCGCAATTGCTCCTCGGCGCTCTTGGAAAGATCCTCGGGATAGGCGGGCAGAACGCGAGGACCACCCTCGAGGAGAGTGATCCGTGTTTTGGAGGGATCGATGGAATGGAACTCGTGAGCGAGGGCCCGGCGGGAGATTTCGGCGAGAGTGCCGGCCAGTTCTACACCGGTCGGTCCGGCGCCAATGACGACAAAATTGAGGGGGATCTGTCCTTCACCACCGGCGGCCTGACGTTCCGCCAGTTCGAAGGCGAGCAGCACGCGGCGCCGGATCTCCGTGGCATCCTCAATAGTCTTCAACGCGGGAGCAAATGGCTCCCATTGGTCGTGACCGAAGTAGGAGTGAGCCGCGCCGGCGGCAACGATCAGGTAATCGTAGCCGATCTCCGCGTCGCGTAGTTTCACCTTGCGCGCAGTAAGATCGAGGTCCACGACTTCTCCCAGGAGAACTTGAACATTTCTATGGCCGCGAAGGATCCAGCGAATAGGAGCAGCAATGTCGCCGGGTGAGAGTCCCGCCGTAGCCACTTGGTAGAGAAGAGGCTGAAAGGTGTGGTGGTTCGTGCGGTCAATCAGGGTGACGTGTACGTTCTTGCGGGCCAGCCGGCGGGCCGCCGATAGACCCCCGAATCCGCCTCCGATGACAACGACGTGAGGTACGCGTTTGTCGTCCATAACTACCACTCCTCTGGTCTTTTTAGATTCCAGTCTACAGGGGTGGGTCGAAAAGATTTCCGGGAGAGCTGGCCGCTGAGAGAAGGCGCTTTCCGCTGTGATGTGCCGGCTTGACAGCCAGTCGGGGGGAACCTAGAGTGAGTAATTACTTACTTACTATGGCATCCAGTCCTGCCCGTTTTAGCGCCGCTGACCGCCGCCAGCAAATCCTCGCGGTGGCTACTCGCCTCTTCGCCCGGCAAGGTTTCCAGGGAACCACGACCAAGGAGATTGCAGGTGGTGCCGGAGTCACGGAAGCCTTGATATTCCGGCATTTTAGGTCCAAAGAGGAACTGTACTGGGCAGTGATTGAGGACAAAATCAAAGGCAGTTCCTCACCTCGCGAACGGTTACGGATGCAGCTCACCGAGGCTGGGACGGACGCCGAGGTCTTGGCCCGGGTTGCGGCTGACATCCTGGAGCGTCGAGCTAAAGACCAGACTCTTTCCCGGCTGTTGCTCTACAGCGCACTGGAGAATCACCGCTTGTCGCACCGGTTTTTCCGGACGTATGCGGCCTCCCATTATGAGGTCTTGTCCGACTATATCCGTCGGCGGATTGCAGACGGGGCCTTTCGCCCGGTGGACCCATTGCTGGCAGCCCGTGGATTCCTGGGCATGATCATTTATCACTCTTGGGTACAGGAGCTTTTTGGCGGCAAACGTTACCAGGAATTTTCCGTCCAAGAGGTAAGCCGGACTCTGGTCGAAATCTGGCTGCAAGGAATGTCGAATCCGGCCGTGAGCCAGTCGCGCAACTCTAATAACGGAAATCATCGCGCGAATAGGAGCTACCGTGGCGTTTCGAATTCATAACAATGTTCCAGGCATTCGTTTGGCACTGCTGACGACGGTTTGTGCTCTGCTGGCGGGCTGTGCAGGAACGAAAGCGGCGCCGCCTGCGCCCTCGGCAGTGCCAGTGATCGCGGCCAGGGTCGTATCCCGTGATATGCCGGTGCAGGTGCACGCGATTGGGGCGGTCGAGGCGTACTCGACGGTTGCGGTGAAAACGCAGATTACAGGCGAGTTGACCGGTGTTTATTTCCGCGAAGGACAGGAGGTCAAGAAAGGTGATCTGCTCTTCACCTTGGATAAGCGACCGTTTGAAGCCGACGTTAAAAAGCAAGAGAGCAACTTGGCGCGCGACAAAGCGCAGGCGGAGCTGGCCCATACACAACTGAAGCGCTATGCCGCTCTCATGAAAGAGGGCGTCATTGCCAAGGAGCAATACGACCAGTATTCGTCCAATGCGGACGCAATGGACGCCGCTGTCGAGGCTGACAAGGCGGCCGTTGAAAACGCGAAGGTACAGCTCGTGTACTGCTCGATTTATTCGCCGATCAATGGCAAGGTCGGCAGCATTCTCATTCACCAGGGAAACATGATCAAAGCTAACGACGTGCCGCTGGTGAATATCAATCAGATTGAACCGATCCGGGTAGCATTCACGGTTCCGGAGCAGTACCTGGGCGAGATCAAGCGGTTCTCCGCGGCGGGAAAGCTGCCGGTGCAGGCGAGCATACAGACCGATCCCAAACCCGCAGTTGGAACCCTCAGCTTTATCGATAACACCGTCGACCAGACCACGGGTACGATCAAGCTGAAGGGGGAATTTCCGAATCGCGACCGGCGGCTGTGGCCGGGCCAATTCGTAGACGTCAACCTCACGCTCAATCGTCAGCCGAACGCGATTGTGGTTCCCGCAGCGGCTGTGAATACCGGGCAGCAGGGGCAGTACATCTTCGTCATTAAACCTGACATGACGGTGGAGGCGCGGCCGGTCAAGGTAAACCGCACTGCCGGGGGCCAGGCGGTCATTGATAGCGGTGTAGCGTCGGGAGAGCAGGTCGTCACGGACGGCCAGCTTCGCCTCGTACCTGGAGCGAAGGTGCAGATCAAAGAGGCGATCGCGCCGCAGCCGCCGGCGGCAGGCCCTGAAAGGAAGCCGGCGGTGATGTCCTCCAGACCCGGCCAGGACGGGCGTTCATGAGCATCTCTGCCTTGTTTATCAAGCGACCCGTCATGACCACGCTGGTCATGCTGGCGATCCTCTTGTTCGGCGCGATGGGGTACCGCATGTTGCCGGTCAGCGACCTGCCAAACGTGGATTTCCCCACCATTCTGGTCAGCGCGAGCCTGCCCGGAGCGACGCCGGAGACTATGGGGTCGGCCGTCGCAATGCCCCTGGAAAAGCAGTTCTCGACGATAGCCGGCGTTGATTCGATGACGTCGACCAGCACACAGGGATCGACACAGATCACGCTGCAATTCAATCTGAGTCGCAGCCTGGATGCCGCGGCGCAGGATGTGCAATCGATGATCGCCAAGGCATCACGCGATCTGCCGCAGAACATGCCGTATCCGCCCTCGTATCAAAAAGTGAATCCGGCGGATTCGCCGATCCTGTACCTGTCTTTGAGTTCTCCCACGCTGCGGTTGTCTGACGTCGATGAATACGCAGAGACGCTGATCGCACAGCGTGTATCGATGATCACTGGCGTTGCCCAGGTCAGCGTATACGGTGCTCAAAAGTACGCCGTCCACGTAAAGCTTGATCCGAAAGCACTGGCGAGCCGTCAGGTTGGTGTCGACGATGTCGCAAATGCGATTGCGAACGGAAACGTCAATGAACCCACGGGCACGCTGTACGGAAAAGACCAGGCATTTGTTGTTCAGGCAAACGGGCAGCTCGAGAAAGCGTCCGATTATGCGCCCCTGATCGTGACCTATCGCAATGGCGCCCCAGTACGTTTGAAAGACGTTGCCCAGGTCGTCGATGGCGTCGAGGTAGACAAGACCGCCAGCTGGTTTTTTGATTCTAAGGGTTTGCGCCGCGCGATCGTGCTGGCCATTCAGCGGCAACCGGGAACAAACACCGTAGAAGTCGTCGATTCCATCAAGCAGTTGCTGCCCGCCTTTCGCTTGCAGATGCCTCCGTCTGTGGACCTGGAAATTCTGTATGACCGCTCGGTGTCGATCCGCGACTCCGTCAATGACGTGAAGTTCACGTTATTTCTGGCGCTGATGCTGGTCATCCTGGTTATTTTCCTGTTCCTGCGAAACCTCTCTGCGACCACAATTCCGAGCCTCGCGCTACCCATGTCGATCGTGGGGACGTTTGCGCTGATGTACTTGCTGGGGTATTCGCTCGACAACCTGTCCCTAATGGCGTTGACGCTGTCGGTGGGCTTCGTGGTGGACGACGCGATCGTCATGCTGGAAAACATTGTTCGCCACATGGAAATGGGCGAGCGGCCCATGGAGGCAGCCTTCCGAGGCGCCAAAGAAATCGGGTTCACGATTATCTCGATGACCTTGTCGCTGGCCGCCGTGTTCATCCCGGTGCTGTTCATGGGGGGCATTCTGGGACGGCTGTTACACGAGTTCGCAGTAACCATCGGGGCCGCCATTTTGGTTTCGGGTGTGGTGTCGTTGAGCTTGACGCCGATGCTTTCCAGTCGCTTCCTCCGCGGAACGCATGAGCAGCGGCACGGGCGACTCTACGCAGCGTCGGAGCGGTTCTTTGATGGAATGTTGCGGATCTACGACCGAACCCTGCAGGTCACACTCAAGTACCGGGCCACGACGATGGTTGTTTCCGGGCTGGTGCTGGCGGCCACCGTGTACCTGTTCATGGTGATCCCAAAGGGATTTCTGCCCGACGAGGATACTGGTCAGATCTTCATCTTCACGGAAGGTGTGCAGGGCATTTCCTTCGACAGCATGGTCGAGCACCAGCAGGCGCTGAACAAGATCGTCATGCAGCAGCCGTGGGTCGACTCCTTCATGTCGACCGCGGCAGGAGGCAACGCAGGCCGCATTTTCCTCCGACTGAAGCCGCGGTCAACTCGCCCTTCGGCAATGGACCTGGTGCAGCAGCTGCGGCCGATCCTCTCCCAAGTGCCGGGTATCAAGGCCTATCCGCAGGTGCTTCCGCCGATTCGCATTGGCGGCAATCTCACCAAGAGCCAGTACCAGTTCACCTTGCAGGATCCTGACACCGATGAGCTGTACCAATACGCGCCGCAGCTTGAGTCCAAGTTGGCCAATGATCCCGAATTTCGCAAGCTGCTCCAGGACGTGACTAGCGACTTGCAGATCAAGAATCCGCAGGTCAATGTCGAGATCGACCGCGACAAGGCCTCAGCGTTAGGCATTACGGCGAACCAGATCGAGGATGCGCTGAACACCGCTTACAGCCAGCGGCAGGTTTCGACGATTTATGCACCCAACAACGCGTATCGCGTGATCACCGAAACCGAGGACCAATACCAGTCGGATCCGTCTCTGCTCTCGCTGCTTTATATCCACTCATCTTCAGGACAGCTGGTCCCGCTGAATACTGTCGCCAAATTGACCTATGATGTCGGGCCGCTGAGCATCAACCACCTTGGCCAGTTGCCGGCAGTTACGATCTCGTTCAACCTGCGGCCCGGAGTTTCCTTGGGAGATGCCGTGTCCGCCGTGAACCGCGTATCACAACAGATGCTCCCGGCTACGATCAGCACCAGCTTCCAGGGAACTGCGCAAGCCTTTCAGTCGTCCGTAACAGGTCTGGGAATGCTGCTGGTCATGGCGATCCTGGTCATCTACATCGTGCTGGGAATTCTGTACGAAAGCTTCATTCATCCTTTGACGATCTTGTCCGGGCTTCCGTCAGCCGGGTTCGGTGCGCTGCTGACGCTGATGATCTTCCGAGTCGACCTCAGCTTGTATGCGTTCGTCGGCGTGATCATGTTGGTCGGCATTGTCAAAAAGAACGCCATTATGATGATCGACGTGGCGTTGGAGAAGCAGCGGGAGTCAGGCGAAGCGGCAGAGCAGGCCATCTACCAAGGCGCCCTGTTGCGCTTCCGGCCCATCATGATGACGACAATGGCCGCTCTCATGGGAACTCTGCCAATTGCGCTCGGGGTCGGCGCGGGAGCAGAATCCCGCCGTCCGCTAGGCCTGGCAGTGGTGGGAGGGCTGGTGTTCTCCCAGATGCTGACCTTGTACATCACGCCCGTTTTCTACATTTACATGGAATCGCTCCAGAACTGGTTGAAGTCCCGCAAAAACCGCCGCCGGCCTCAGAAGGAAGAGATGGAGACCCCGGCGCTGGCCGGCCGCGCAGGTGACTAGTTCTTGCCGCCGCGGATCACGGGTCCGGCGGCCTGGGGAACACGGTTTCTTTCATACCATCTGATACGCTTGTCGCCAGACACGCGTGAGCACAAACCCGCCAACCCCGAGGCCGCTTCGGTATATTTTGCTGCCCTCGGTCACTGACCTGGTTTTCATTTTGTTGCTGGTCTCTTTGACCTACGGTCGGCTTGCGCCGCGCCTCCTCTGGGATGGCGACGTAGGATGGCATATCCGCAATGGCGAAAACATCCTCAGCAGCCATGCGATTCCTACAAGCGATAGTTTCTCAGCGACCAGGGCCGGCCAGCCCTGGTATTCGTGGGAGTGGCTTTACGACGTCGCATTAGGTTGGACCCACTCTGTTGCCGGACTAAACGGCGTTGTGTTTCTGACCGCGGTGATCATCGCGGTTACGCTGTCATTGGTCTTTCGAAGAGCATTGCTGCGCGGCACGAGTCTTCCTGCAACGATATTTCTGTTTGTGCTGTGCCTGGTGGCTTCGTCCATTCACTTTCTGGCCCGTCCTCACGTGGTGAGCTGGTTTCTCGGAATGATTTGGTTCTGGGCGCTCGAGGATTACGAGCGCACCGGGAAATATGGCGCGGTATGGCTCTTCCCATCCTTGATGATGCTGTGGGTGAATCTGCATGGAGGATTCATCCTCGGATTTTTGTTGCTGGGCATCTTTCTCGCGGGGGCTGCGGCCGAGGTCGTTTTCCACCGCGAAAATCCGAACAAAGCGGTCGCCATGGGTCGCTTGAAGATAATCAGTTTAGTTATTGCGGGATGTGCATTCGCCAGCCTGATCAATCCGTACTCCTATAAATTGCACGCGCACGTGTACGAGTACCTGACCAACCGCTTCTACATGCAACATATCGACGAATTCCGGGCACCAAATCTCCGTGGGTTGCCGGCACAGGCGTTTGTGCTCTTGTTGGTGGTGTCGGTCCTTGCAATTTGGAGGGCGAAGGCGAAACTCCGCCCATCGGCTTGGCTCATCCTAATCTTCTGCGCGTTTTCCGGGTTATGGGCAGCCCGCAACATCCCCATCGCGGCAATGCTTCTCGTTTGCGTGGTAGCTCCCCTGGTCCCCGGAAAGGCAAACATCGCGGCACTCCGCGACATGCGCCTGGATACTGTCGAATCTCGTTTCAAGGGACACCTCTGGCCGGTGCTGGTGGTCATCTTCACCTGTGGCGCGCTGCTGGCCGGCGGACGCCTTTTCCATCGGCAGGTGATTGACGCCCATTTCGATCCGCACCGCTTTCCCGTGCAAGCGGTCGAGACGCTCGCGCATCGTGGCATCAAGGACCCCGTATTCAGTCTCGATGCATGGGGAGGGTATCTCATCTATTCCCGCTACCCCGAGCAGAGAGTCTTCATCGACGATCGTCACGATTTCTATGGTGAAGCATACCTGCGCGAATACCTCAAAGTTCTGCACCTCGAACCCGGGTGGAAGGACATTCTGGACAGTTGGGGCGTGAACCTCGTCGTGTTTCCCGCCAAGGCAAAGCTTTCAACCGAACTGTCCAAGGCCGGATGGAAGGCGATCTACCAGGATGAAACCGCGGCGATTTTCGCTCGACAATGATGGCAGCACGTGTGCGCGTAGAATACTGCGGTCGCTCTTCGAGATGCGGTGCATTTGTGAATTGGACTGACGTAGAGGAATAACCATGGGCCGCTCCGTCGCCTCTCCCCACGTTGTCAACATCGATGACCTCCGCCGGATCGCGAAGGAACGAATCCCGGCGGCAGTGTTCGACTACCTGGATGGAGGCGCCGAGGGCGAAGTCACATTGCGTGCCAATTGCCGCGCCTTTGAAGAAATAACGTTCCGCCCTCGCCACGCGGTTTCTCTTCCTGCCTGTGACACGGAGACGCAAGTTCTGGGTATGAAGCTGTCAATGCCGATCATGCTTGCTCCGGTCGGCTACAGCCGCGTCATGCATCCGGATGGCGAGAAAGCCGCCGCGCACGCCGCAGGCGAAGCTGGTACGGGATACATCCTGTCGACCATTTCAGGGCACAGGCTCGAGGACGTGAAGGCTTCTTCGAGCGGCCCCGTCTGGTATCAGCTTTACTTGTTGGGCGGCCGCGCTGTCGCGGAAGGGGCTGTGGAACGTGCACGCAAGGCAGGCTGTTCCGCATTGGTTCTCACCATCGATACTCCTGTGAGTGGGATCCGGGAGCGTGACGTTCGAAACGGGATCAGCCAACTTCTCGGGGAGAGCCTGTTTGCCAAGATTCCCTACATTCCCCAGGTATTGGCGCATCCAGGCTGGTTATTGGATTTCTTGAGGGATGGTGGTGTGCCGAATCTGGCCAACGTGGTTATCCCGGGTAAAGGCCCAATGCAGTTGGTGGATGTCAACACGGCGCTAGCCGAATCCGCCGTTGCCTGGGACGATCTCCGCTGGCTCCGTGAGCTCTGGTCCGGACCCATCGTCATTAAAGGAGTCTTGACCGGCGATGATGCGCGGCGTGCTGTCGACGCGGGCGCGGCTGCTGTAGTTGTGTCCAATCATGGCGGGCGTCAGCTGGATTGTGTATCGCCGACGATCCGAGCGCTTCCGGAAGTCGTCGGAGCCGTAAACGGCCAAATCGAGGTATTGATGGATGGAGGCGTACGGCGCGGCAGCGATGCAGTGAAGGCGCTCTGCCTCGGAGCTCGCGCTGTCCTGGTTGGCCGCGCCTATGCTTACGGCTTAGCCGCGGCGGGAGCGGAAGGCGTTGCCCGCGCGCTGGAAATCCTGCGAACCGACTTGCAGAGAACACTGCGCTTGCTAGGGTGCGCGTCGGTGCAGCAACTCGACGCGTCCTACGTCGAAGTCCAGAACAGGTGGATGCCGGCATAACGTTGTTGCAATTTGAATCTCCCGAAATCTTCGCGCAAGCTGGCGCATGTTGACGCTTGGTTTTGCCATAGCGGCGAGATAACTTACATCGTGAAGCGTCACGGAAGGTTCCTAAATCAGTTATGGCGAAGAAAGATTCTCTCCCGCAGCTGTATCCCCCATCCTCAAGCTTGAAAGCAGCCCTCGCCCAATATCCAGCCGGAACGTGGGTCGCCCTCTCCGAAGACCAGCACCGGATTGTGGGCTCCGGCAAGACAGCGCTCAAAGCAGAACGTCAGGCGGCTGCAGCCGGCCACCGGGCAAACGTGCTGATGCAGGTTCCGGATCGCGGGTCGGACGGGAAGTCCGGTCGAAACGGAAACGGCCACAGCGCGAAAATGTCGATGCCGCTGAATCTGCCGTCGTTCTACCGGGGCATCTACAAACGAGTCGCGAGTAGACTCGGCTGCGACCCTTCGTATGTAAGCCGCGTTGCTCGTGGCGAGCGTACCTCTGAAACGGTCTCGCAAGCTTTGCAGTCGGAACTCAGCCATGCCATGGCTCTGACTAACAGAAATGGCGGGAGACTCCTCCGGGGTCACGCGTGATACGTCACCGAATGTGACACTTGACGGCTGAACAGCGCTTCCCCGCTTTAGTTTGTCGAGACCGGATCAGCCGACTGTCTGGAGTTGCTCTTGCGATGCAGCCGCGGTCGTTTCCCGCACAATCAGTTCCGGTGTAACCGCGATCTCGTGCGGGTATTGCGTCTTATTTTCGATCCTGTCGACTAAGGTCTCTGCTGCAAGTTCTCCCATGCGGCGCAATGGCTGATGGATGGTCGTAAGCGCAGGCACGTGATACGCCGCGTCCCGAATATCGTCGAAGCCCACGACGGAAATATCCTCCGGCACTCTCCGCCCGGTCTCTCGAACCGCCCGGATTACCCCGATGGCAGAAATGTCGTTGTATGCGAAAACTGCAGTAAAGTGAGGTTCGCGGTCCAGCAGCTCGCTGGTTAAGCGGTGGGCCAGACTGGGAGAGGGATCATCCGCGTTCAGTTGTATGGTGAGGGTGCGACGAACGGGCAAGTTTAGTTCGTGGCACGCCGCTAGTATGGCGCGCCACCGGTCCTCTGAGTCGGAACTGAACGGCTGCCCTTTCATCAGCGCGATTTCGCGGTGACCTAAATCTTTCAGATGCTTCAACGCCATCATCGCACCGTAATCCTGGTCTAAGACAACGTTGGTCACATCTGGTACCCGTCGCCGCCCCGCGACAGCCACTGTGGGCACCGCCGGAGTTTCATTGAGGCTGGTGTCAATCGTAATCAGACCTTCCACTCCACGGCTGACCAGGATGTTGGCGTACTGTTTCAACTGCTCATCTTTGTGCCGGTGCGCGACGGTGATGAAAAAATATTTTCTCTGGGTCAGGTATGACTCGATTCCACTGATCACCATGCCGCCATAGGGATCGCCAATTTCCTCCGTTATGACGCCGATCGTAAAAGTGCGCTTGGCTCGCAATGACTTGGCGAGGAAGTTGGGGGAGTAATTCAGTTCGCGTGCCGCCTCACGGACGCGGTCCTTGGTATGCTGCGGAATCGCGCGTGCTGCCGGCGAGTCATTTAAGACTGCCGACACGGTCCCGGGCGTCAGGCCGGCACGCTTTGCCACATCCTTCAGTCTTGGCGCGACACTCTCGGAGTGATCTTGGTCCTTGCGTCTTCTCATCTCGTGCCCATTTCCCGAAAGTGGCGTTTTTGCATGACGCGCCTCCGACATACACAACGGAATACTTGACAAAACTCCGTTGCTGCCTAATGCTCTAGAAAAACGTTATTGTAGTAGAGAATACCGCACTATATCGGTTTAGTGAATGGTTTCTTTAATGTCTTTCCATTAGGCTGTCGACCGCTAAGGGAGGGTGCATGAAACCCCGAGCCGTAATAGCAGCTGTCTTTTGTTTCATAGTCATTTTCACGAGCAGTGTTTGGGCGGGCGATGCCATTCCGCAGGCAGCTTGGAAGCGCGGCATTGGGGAGCCACTCGCCAACCCGGGAGGGAAGAAGCCTGCCCTGGACGCGTCTCATATCGATGATGGTTATTGGCAGGGTGCTCCGGTGGGAGGCTTAGGCGCAGGGACGTTTTCGCTCACTTATCGCGGCGACTTTGCCCGCTGGCATTTGATGGCTGGTGTGCACAAATACCAAACCGTTCCCGCGAACCACTTCGCGATGTTTCAAAAATCGGATGGCGACCGCGAGGGTGTGGCGCAGGTCTTGACCACCAACCATCCCGATGATGGCAGCCTCAGCTCCTGGAAATGGGATTACCCGCTCGGCGCCGGAAACTACTATTCCCTATATCCCAAATCATGGTTTGACTACACCTGGGACAAGTTTCCCGCGCACGTAGTCCTCGAGCAGTTCTCCCCTATCCTTCCGGACAACTATCGGGAAAGCAGCTACCCCGTCGCGGTATATCGATGGCATGCAGAAAATCCGACTGCCAAGGCTGTCACTGTTTCCGTGATGTTGTCCTGGACGAACATGATCGGTTGGCTGCGGACGTACGACCGTACGTTTCAGGGGCGCTTGAGCGCCGGGGATCGAAATCGCATGATCAGCGAGAAAACCGGCAACGGAACCATGAAGGGAATTGTCTTTGATCGTGAACGCACGCTGCCGGTGACTGAATCATGGGACGGCCAATTCGCGATTGCCAGCCTCGAAGACCCTGGCGTTGAAATCAGCTACCAAACCACTTTTGAAGCGGGCAAGGACGGGAAAGTAGTCTGGGAGCCGTTCTCCACGGACGGCAAGTTAGCGAATGACGACAATAGCTGGACCAGCAGCGACGAAAATCTTGCCGGCGCGATCGCAGTTCGCTTCACTTTAAAGCCGGGAGAAAAGAAGACGGTTCCCATGGTGATCACATGGGACTTGCCCGTCGTGCAGTTCGGGTCGGGGCGCGATTGGCATCGCCACTACACAGCTTTCTATGGGACCAAGGGAACAAATGCATGGGCGATGGCCAAGGACGCCATCGCAAATGCCGCGAAATGGAGCGACCAGATTGACGCCTGGCAAGCTCCCTATGTGAACGACAACTCCAAGCCGCTGTGGTATCGCGGAATGCTGTTCAATGAAATGTACATCCTCGCCGATGGGGGATCGTTCTGGGGACATCCCGTAGGCGCAAAGGCCAAAGTGGCCGATACGTTCTCCTTCTTGGAGTGTTACGACTATCCGTATTACGCGACTCTGGACGTGCGTTTTTACGGTTCGATGCCGCTGGTGAAGTTTTGGCCGGAGATCGATAAGCAGGTCCTGCGCCAATTTGCCGATACCGTACCGCAAGAATATCCGGGTAAGTACATGTGGTTGTGGAAGACGCAGCATACCGGCGAGCCGCAGTTCCGGATCCGAAAGACTCGCGGCGCCGTTCCCCATGATTTGGGAGCACCCCAGGAAGATCCGTTCGTCGCGCCCAACCAGTTCAGCTGGCAGAACACCAGCGACTGGAAGGACCTGAACAGCAAGTACGTGTTGATGGTCTATCGCGATTGGGTCTTTACCGGGAAGAAGGACACCGCCTTTCTGAAGTACACATGGTCGTCGGTGAAGTTGGCCCTCGAACACCTGCGGCAGTACGACCGCGACGGTGATGGGGTACCCGAGAACGACGGGTATCCGGATCAGACTTACGACGAATGGATCGTGCGCGGCGAGAGCGCTTATTGCGGGGGGCTGTGGCTAGGCGCGGTTCGTGCCGCGGAAGAAATAGCTCGCGCGCTTGGAGATTCCAGCGCCGCTGCTCAATATCATGACTTGTTCGCAAAAAGCCAGGCCAGTTATATCAAGAAGCTCTGGACGGGCGAGTATTTTCGTTATGACACGTCCAGCCAGTACAAGGACAATGTGCAGGCAGACATGCTCGCCGGGCAATGGTACGCCACCATGACAGGGCTCGGGGACCTCGTGCCCAAGGAAATGCAGGTGAAATCCCTGCACAAAATTTACGACTGCAACGTCCTGAAATTTGCTAATGGCGAGATGGGCGCTGCCAACGGAATGAACCCTGACGGAACCGAGATCGCCGCAGATCTCGCCAATGAACAGGTCGGGGAAGTGTGGGGCGGCACCACCTTCAGCGTTGCCGCGCTCATGCTAGCCGACGGGATGAAAGATGAGGCATATCACACCGCCTCCGGCGTCTACAAAGTGGTCTGGGAGAAGCAAGGATATTGGTTCCGCACGCCTGAAGCCTGGGACAAAACTGGACATTACCGGGCGTCAATGTACATGCGCGAAGCGGCGATCTGGGCGATGGAAATGACCCAGCCGCCAAAATAATCGCTCAATGCCAAAGGCGTCCGACGGAAACTCACGTAACGGTGACGTGCACATGCACAAACGGATATTGATTGCTGTTTTTTGCGCCAGTTTGATTCATGCCAGTTGTGGCGGTCAGAGTGCGCCGCCGGATGCGGCCAGGGCAGGCTGGAAACTGGTGTGGAGCGACGAATTCAACGGCGCGGACGGTTCTGCACCCGATCCTTCCAAATGGGTCTTGGAGACCGGTGGGAATGGCTGGGGAAATAACGAACTCGAGTACTACACGAACCGCACGCAGAACGTCCACCTGCAGGGCGGCAACCTGGTCATCACGGCACTAGCCGAAAACTTCACTGGGTCTGATGGGGTCACGCGCGACTACACCTCGGCGCGGCTTAAGACGCAAGGCAAGTTCTCCCAGACCTACGGCCGCTTTGAGGCGAGGATCAAAATCCCTTACGGGCAAGGATTGTGGCCGGCGTTTTGGATGCTTGGGTCCAATATCGATCAAATCGGGTGGCCCAATTGCGGTGAGATCGACATCATGGAAAACATCGGCAAGGAACCGGCGGTCGTGCATGGAACGATTCACGGTCCCGGGTATTCCGGCGCGCAGGGGATTGGTTCGCCTTACAGCCTGCCCAGTGGCCGGTTCGCCGACGATTTCCACGTCTACGCGGTCGAGTGGGAAACGAACGCGATTCGCTTCTACGTGGATGGAAATCTATACGCCACGCGCACGCCGGCTGAGCTGCCTGCGAAAGCGCAGTGGGTGTACAACACGCCCTTTTTCCTTCTCTTGAACGTTGCCGTAGGGGGTGGTTGGCCGGGAAATCCGGACGGGACGACGGTTTTTCCGCAAACCATGACGGTCGATTACGTCAGGGTTTACGAGCCCTCGCCGGCCACTTCGACGAAATCACCGGCAAAGTGACCTCACCTGACGAGTTCACGCGCTCGTGCGCTCCAGCGGATACGCGGCAAGCTGTTCGCAGAGACGCCGAATTCTTTCATAACGGCCTTCATATTCCTCCAGGCCGGTTACGTCGATGTGGCGGAGGTCTCCGCTGAGAAAACACAGTTGCTCGTCCAGCAAGTCATTTATTTCATGAACAATGTCATCAATTTCTGCACACGCCATAAGCACTCCAAAAGTGATGTAGCGTGTTCATTGAACATGTGGTCGAGCGCAGGTGGCCGTGTATCTCGTCACATGCCTGTGTGACGGCGGTTACATTTGGGTGAGGAGGATTGGACCAAACATGCCCCTAAAAGGAACGGCAGACGCCAAATGTTGGAGTATTCGGCGCCTGCCTCGCTTCGCGTCGGTTTATGCGCAGTGATGCTGTTATAGATGTTCGTCTCGGCCGCCACAATCAATGCAATACCGTATTCAGCTACGGGAAATCCTGTATATTTTGGGCCGCTTCTGTTGGCTGAAGACAATTCCGGCGCTCTGGCTGCTTGCGTCAGCTGCTTTGGTTTGTTCAATTTGGGACATACCACCCTATTCCGCGACCGCTTACTAACTACAGGATACCCTGTATTTTTTCGAGAATGGAACCATGCGATAAGAAGGAGCAAGAATCCCTTATCAGGACGGTCTCGGTGGTATCCAATTGCGCCAATCCCGCCTGTGCCACGCCGCTTCGGTACTTGAGAGACGGAAGGTTATTTCAGTTTGAGGTGAAGTCCGTAGCCTCGAATGAACCTTTGCCGCAAGTGCATCCAGGTGCGAAGAAGATCTCGCGCGGCGTGTGGCACTTCTGGCTATGCGGTCACTGCTCGTCGAACCTCACGCTGGAGTTCGACCAGCTGAAGGGAGTAACCCTGAAGCCGCTGCACAGTTCTTACCCGCAGCTGGCTTCGTAAGGTTCCTCCTCGGCTGGGTTGATTCGCTAGGAGCTGGGGTTCTCTACTTGCAGTTCGTCCTTCACGGAAAACACGCCTGACACGCTCTTGGCCTGCATTTCCGCAATTTGCTTGTCCATCTGCCGGGCCACAACGCCGGTCAGCGTGACATTGCCATTTTTCACGATGATGTGGATCGGCGGAACGGCGCGTAAAGAGTAGGGCGCAAGGGTCTCGTTGCCATAGATTGCCCGATAGACCGCCTGCCGAATCCGGTCATCATTTGGCGAGGTAGGGAGTACCTCGATCTGGTTGTCGACGCGAGTAACACCCTCAATGTGTTTGATCGAGTTCTCTGCGTCAGACTTCAGTGTGGGACGGACGACTTGGCCCATCAGCGTGACTGTCCCGTCCGGCGTAACCTTGTACGCGAGGTTATCAAACACGCTGTAGAACGGCAGCAGTGCAAGTTCGTGGTGAACCTCTTTGATGATTCGATCAACTCCCTTGGGGCTCAACTCTCCCCGGTTCTGCTGACTAGTACCCATGTTGGGCATCGAGGAGTTGGATCCCGACTGACCAGCAGCCGCCGATTGCGCCAGCGTCGCGATACTCAGGGCGAGACAGACTGCGCAGGCCATCAGAATGGATTTCATGTTCACCGCCTTTCTTCTTTCTTTACAAAGGGGCAAACGCCCCCCCATGGCCTAAGTAAAGACTCTTTGCGGAGACATGTTAATACCGCCCCTAACGTAAATACGTTTGGCGGTTGCTGTAGCGAACGCCGGGGGCCCGGCCAGCTACTGTGCCGGGGCGTAGTAGCCGGTCCGAGCGTAGACCTGCAATGGCGGCAAACCCTTGGGAATTCGTAGCTTGATCTTGATCTTGTGCCACTTGCCGTCGCGTTTCACCTTTTCGGGCCGGTAGGCGATTACGTACTGGTTGCGCAACTCCATACCGATCTTGCTGGCAACATCGGGAAGATCATTAGGATTGTCGATGGTAAAACTGCGGCCACCGGTGACTCCGGAGATATCGCTCAGCAACTGCGGCCCGAGCCGCTCCTCCATCGTAGGAAAATAATGATCGTAGATGCCGATCGAGTACACCATCGTGTCGGCTTCTTTGACCATGGACTTGATTTCATTCTCGTTGTAGCGGCTGTGATTGTCCCCACCGTCAGAGATGATAAGCAGCGCCTTCTTCTGGTTCTTGGCCTCTTTCATCTTGTGCATGCCCAGGTAAATGGCGTCGAGAAGCGCAGTCCGGCCGCGCGGAACGGTGAAGACCATTTTGCTTTCCAGTTGATCGAAATTGTTGGTGAAGTCCGAGGCCAACCGGGGTTCGTCGGAGAACGTGACCATGAAGAACTCATCCTGCGGGTTGGCCGTCGTGCAGAACTCCTTGACCGCCTCGCGGGCCCGCTCGATCTTCTCGACCATGCTCCCGCTCATATCGAAGATGATGCCGACCGATACCGGCGCATCTTCGGTTGAGAAATGCTTGATCTCCTGCTCTTCTTTGCCTTCGAACAGGCGGAAATTTTCCTTGTCGAGGCCGGTCACCAGGCGGTCCATCGGATCAGTAATGGTGACAGGCACCAGCACGAGATCGACATCCTTCTTGATCGGCTTGGCGTGCAAGTCGAGAGCGTCGCCGGGCGCATTGGCCGGCTGGTTGGGCGCCGCTTTGTTCTCCGCCTGCATGCGGGGAGTAATATGGACGTCGTCGGTGGGACTTTGGCCCAGGCACGACGTGACGCCGCATACGAAAGTGAACAATAGAACGGCACCGATGGCGAGAGCGGGACGGGTCATGGGGATCGGTCTGCAACAAGCAGGCATGACGCACCTGACTTTCTTCTTTCACCCGTGCCAACGCGTAGGGTCGTTGAAGCACGGCATTAACGTTTGTAGCGTCCACTTCGTGAGTACACAATCGAGCGGAAACTGTAACTCCTGCCCGAAGTGGCCCGACAATTCTGTAAGAAACTTCGCATAGACAAACATCAATTCCGAACCGATCGGTAACGTTAGTAACCGGCGTGGCCAGTACAGGAGTTCCGGATTTCTCTTACGGTATTCACTGGATGGAGCCTGGTTCCTGACGGTTCGTACAGTCATTAGGTCGCAACCGGGCGAAGTCTCACGCCGGTTGCGGGTTCAGCGGCTATAGTCCAGCCGCGATGCCGAACGTCTTCCTGCCCGTTCACACGGCAAGCCAAGGCATCTGAGGAATTGCGCGCGATCGTTCCTGGGGCGACTTCGTGAACGTATTTCTTAATTCAAAGCCGATTGTCTGGCCTGGTAGGCCCTATCCGCTGGGGGCATCTTGGGACGGCGAAGGGGTGAACTTCGCCATATTCTCCGAACACGCAGAAAAAGTGGAACTCTGCATCTTTGACGGGACGGGCCGTCGTGAGCTGCATCGCGTCGGCATGCCCGAGCAGACCAATCAGGTATGGCATTGCTACCTGCCCGAAGGCCGGCCCGGGATGCTCTACGGCTATCGCCTGTACGGCCCCTATGATCCGGGTCGTGGCATGCGCTTCAATCATCACAAGTTGTTGCTCGACCCCTACGCCCGGCAGGTCCAGGGAACTCTGCAGTGGAGCGACGCACACTTTGGGTATCGCGTTGGCCACAAAAGCGAGGATCTTTCTTTCGATCGGCGCGACAGCGCCTCGGGCATGCCGAAGTGCAAAGTTATCGATACGGCGTTCACCTGGGGAGCAGACCAGCCACCCCGCATTGCCTGGCATGACAGTGTCATCTATGAGTTGCATGTGCGCGGGTTCAGCATGCGGCATCCGGGAGTTCCGGCGAATTTGAGAGGCAGCTACGCTGCGATTTCGACTGCGCCGGTTATCGACTATCTAACCCGACTCGGGATTACAGCCGTCGAGCTCATGCCGGTTCACTACTTCATCGACGACCGGCAGCTCGTCGATCGCGGGCTGCGCAACTACTGGGGGTACAACACCATCGGGTTCTTTGCTCCCGAGTTGCGTTACGGGGTTTCCGACCCGATTCGCGAATTCAAAACCATGGTGAAGACGTTGCACTCGGCGGGCATTGAAGTGATTCTGGATGTTGTTTACAACCACACCGCCGAAGGCAACCAGCTGGGACCAACCCTGTCCTTCCGGGGCATCGATAATGCCGCTTACTATCGGCTGGTAGCCGACAATCCTCGCTACTACATGGATTACACCGGTACGGGCAACAGCCTGAACATGCGGCATCCGCGCGTATTGCAACTCATCATGGACAGCTTGCGGTATTGGGTGCAGGAAATGCACGTCGACGGTTTTCGCTTCGACCTCGCAGCCACGCTCGCCCGCGAGTTGCACGAGGTGGATCGGCTCGGCGCGTTCCTGGACATCATTCAGCAGGATCCCGTTTTGTCGCAAGCCAAGCTGATTGCCGAACCATGGGATCTCGGTGAGGGCGGCTACCAGGTCGGCAAATTCCCCGTGGGCTGGGCAGAGTGGAACGATCGCTATCGCGATGCCGTCCGGTCTTACTGGAAAGGCGATGGCGGCCTGATCGGCGAACTGGCCTACCGCATCACGGGGTCTAGTGATCTGTACGAGCGGAGTGGCCGCCGGCCATACGCCAGCATCAACTTCGTGACCGCCCATGACGGGTTCACCTTGCGCGACCTGGTCAGCTACAACTACAAGCACAACGAAGCCAATGGCGAGGAAAACCGGGACGGAACAGACAACAACCGTAGCTGGAACTGCGGGGAGGAGGGGCCGACCGACAACCCGGAGATCAATGCGCTGCGAGCACAACAGCAACGAAACTTTCTCGCAACCCTGATGCTCTCGCAGGGAACTCCGATGGTGCTCGCGGGCGACGGCATCGGTCATACCCAGAGCGGAAACAACAACGCCTACTGCCAGGACAATGAGATTAGCTGGCTCAATTGGGACAAACCCGATGAGGCGCTCCTCTCGTTTCTTCAGAAGATGATCGCCATTCGTAAGACTCACCCTGTCTTCCGCCGCAAGAAATTCTTCCAGGGACGACCGATTAAGGGGGAAGGCATCAAAGACATCTTGTGGCTGAATCCTGATGGCGCCGAAATGACAGACGAAGAGTGGAAGCAATCGTCTGCGCGTTGCCTGGGCATCTTCCTCGGAGGCCAGGCGCTTCCCGAGCAGACGGATCGAGGGGAGCCGGTCACCGACGACAATTTCCTCCTTCTGCTGAATGCGCACCACGAGGATGTTTCCTTCGCGCTTCCTGCAATTCCCGAAGAGCGAAAATGGCGGGTCGTCGTCGACAGTTCCTGGAATGACTACTCGCAACGATCTCTTTGGTCGTCGCCGGGCACGTATCCCCTGAAGGCGCGCTCTCTTGCTTTGCTCATCGAACACCTCGGCTCGGAGCGGAGGTCGTACGATTGAAGCGGCAGCATGCGATGCCCTTCGGCGCGACGGTCCTCGACGGCCGCAGTATGCGCTTCCGCCTGTGGGCTCCGAAGGCTGAGCGAGTCGACTTGATTCTCAACGAGGGGCACGATCGTCTTCCCATGAATCGTGCTGAGAATGGCTGGGCTGAATTGCTCACCGATCAGGCCGGCCCAGGTACGCTTTACAAGTTTCGAATCGATGAGGGCATAGAGGTTCCTGATCCCGCATCGCGTTTCCAGCCCCACGACGTTCATGGCCCGAGCGAAGTCATTGATCCGGGCGCTTTCACATGGCAGGACGATGCATGGCGCGGCGCTCGCTGGGAGTCGGCCGTCATCTACGAGCTGCACGTCGGCGCTTTGACACCAGAAGGCACGTTTCGAGGTGTTCAGACCCGACTCGACTATCTTCGTGAACTGGGTGTCACAGCGGTCGAGTTGATGCCCGTCTCAGACTTCCCCGGGAGGCGAAACTGGGGATATGACGGAGTCTTGCCTTTCGCTCCCGACAGCAGCTACGGGCGCCCCGATGATCTGAAGGAATTGGTGCAGGCAGCCCATGCCAAGGGTCTCATGATGTTTCTCGATGTGGTTTATAACCACTTCGGTCCGGAAGGGAACTATCTGCGCGCCTACGCTCCCGAATTCTTTACCGATCGCCACCGCACGCCCTGGGGCGAGGCGATCAATTTCGACGGGCGTGGTAGCCGTGCTGTCCGCGACTACTTCATCAATAATGCCCTATATTGGCTGTCCGAATATCATTTCGACGGCCTGCGCTTCGACGCTGTGCATGCGATTGCCGACGATTCCAAACCGGACATCCTGACCGAAATTGCGGAAACAGTTCGCCGCGAGATCCCCGCTGACCGGCACGTTCACCTGGTCCTGGAAAATGACAAGAACGTCTCTCGATATCTGTTTCGGCCAGGACGGCCACGCCTCTACAACGCTCAATGGAATGACGACATCCACCACGCTTTGCATGTCATCGTTAGCGGGGAAAAGGATGGCTACTACTCAGATTATGCTGATTGCCCGGTTCAGCATTTAGGACGATGCCTGGCGGAAGGATTCGACTTCCAAGGTCAGCCATCCCATTATCGCGACGGGGAACGCCGGGGAGACTTCAGCCGCGGATTGCCGCCATCCGATTTCGTGTCCTTTCTGCAGAACCATGATCAGATCGGAAACCGCGCGTTTGGAGACCGCATTCTGAAAATAGCGGAACCGCAGGCCGTTCGGGCAGCCATGGCCATTCTGCTGCTCTCACCTCAGCCGCCGCTCCTCTTCATGGGCGAGGACATGGGAGCGGATACGCCGTTCTTGTTCTTCTGTGACTTTGGTCAGGAACTCGCCAAGGCTGTCACCGAGGGCCGTCGAAATGAGTTCGCCAGATTCGAGAAATTCAGGGATCCCGCGGTGCGGGAGCGAATTCCTGATCCAAATGCCGAGAGCACCTTTCTGGCATCTAAGCTCGATTGGGCCAGCGTGTCCGATCCGGCACATCGAGAATGGATAGACTTTTACGCTGGTTTACTGCGGCTTCGGCGGGAACGCATCGTGCCTCTAGTTGGGGAGATCGTCGCGGAAAACGTCGTGAGCGAGGTCGTCGGTGATCGGGCCCTCCGGGTGCATTGGCCGGTGCGGAACGGTCGAGGTCTGACTCTCCTTGCGAACCTGGGGTCACAGCCAAGTTCGACTCTCAGCTTCGCGACTGATCAAGTGCTCTATACAACCGCCGCACCCGACGACGGCGGTCAGATGCCGGGCTGGTCCGTCACGTGGTTGCTTGAAACATGACAACGAGTGCCTCCATCCCGCTGGCAACGTACCGCTTCCAATTTAATAAGAACTTCAGCTTTAGAGACGCGACCAGACTGGTTCCGTATCTTGCGGAGCTTGGGATCAGCCACTGTTATGCATCACCCTACCTGCGTGCGCGTCCGGGCAGCACGCACGGGTACGACATCATCGACCACAATTCATTGAATCCGGAGATCGGTACGCCGGAGGAATACGAACAGTTCGTCGCCGAGCTGCATCGCCACGGCATGGGACAGGTGCTCGACATTGTCCCAAATCACATGGGCGTGATGGGGGCCGACAACGCATGGTGGCTCGACGTGCTGGAGAACGGGGAAGCCTCGCCCTACGCCGACTATTTCGACATTGACTGGGAACCGGTTAAGGATGAACTCCAGGGAAAAGTTCTGGTTCCGATCCTCGGAGACCAGTACGGCAATGTGCTGGAGCGCGGCGACTTGAAACTCGTGTTCGATGCGGAAAAGGGCGAGTTCAGCCTGTTTTATTTTCAACACCGGTTTCCAATCAATCCTCGAGAGTATCCACGTATTCTCAGCAGCCGGATGGAAATGCTGGATCGCACGCTCGGTTCCACTCACGATGATGTGCTCGAGCTGCACAGCATCAGTACCGCCTTCGGGCATTTGCCGAGCCGCCACGAGATCACGCCCGAGAGCATTGCGGAACGCAACCGCGAGAAGGAAATTCAGAAACGCCGGCTCGCGGCACTCTGTGCCAGGTCCCCTGAAATCAAAACCTATCTCGAACAGACCGTCGAGACGCTGAACGGCAACCCGGGTGACTCGAGAAGCTTCGATGCGTTGCACGAGCTGATCAAGGCGCAAGCCTACCGTCTGGCGCAATGGCGAGTAGCCGCAGACGATATCAATTACCGCCGTTTTTTTGACGTCAACGATCTGGCTGCTTTGCGAATGGAGATTCCGGCCGTTTTTCACGCGACGCACGCGTTTGTTCTGAAATTAGTCGAAGAAGGAAAGATCGACGGCTTACGCGTAGACCACCCGGACGGTTTGTATGATCCTGCAAAGTATTTCTATCAATTGCAATGCGGTTTGCCTTGCGACGATGCAGCTATGCAAGCGGTCCCCACAAAGCCGGTCTACGTCCTGGTCGAAAAAATTTTGAGCGGTAATGAGCGGCTGCGGCGCGAGTGGCCCGTTTATGGAACAACCGGTTACGAATTCGGAACCCTGGTCAACGGCTTGTTTGTGGATCACGAGGCCGCCGCCCGAGTCGAGCGGATTTACCGTTCATTTACCGGACACAGCGTCGACTATCCCGACTTGGTCTATGGCTGCAAGAAGCTGGTCTTAAAGAACTCGCTTGCGAGTGAGTTGAACGTGCTGGCAAACCAGTTAAGCAGAATTGCCCTGGCAAACCGCCACACCTGCGATTTCACGCTGAATGCCTTGCGCAGTGCTTTAGCGGAAGTAATTGCCTGTTTTCCCGTGTACAGGACGTACGTCGCGGAAGGGCGGATTTCGTCGGAAGACCGGCGCTACGTTGAGCAGGCCGTAGCGGCGGCTCGGCGACGCAGCAACATGCCCGATCTGACTGTATTCGATTTCATACGGCGCATGCTGTTGGTCGAAATCAACGGCGACGAGCCGCAGTATTACTCGCGTGCCGTATTGCGATTTGCTATGAAGTTCCAGCAGGTGACCAGTGCGGTCATGGCCAAAGGGCTGGAGGATACCGCGTTCTATCGCTACAACCGGCTTACCTCCTTGAACGAGGTCGGAGGCGATCCGGGGAAGTTCGGAATCACCGTCGAGGAATTTCATCGGGCGAACGCATTCCGGCTCGATACCTGGCCGCATGCAATGCTCTCGACATCAACCCATGATTCGAAGCGCTCGGAAGACGTACGCGCTCGAATCAACGTCGTATCCGAAATCCCCGCGGCGTGGAGAATGAGCCTGCGCCGGTGGCGCGATTGGAACCGCTCGCGCAAGAGGCTCATTGACGGTTTCCCTGCGCCATTCCGTAATGATGAATACCTCCTGTACCAGACGCTGCTCGGAGCATGGCCGGTCGAAGGCCTTAATGATGAAGCCTGGCAAAACTTCGTAGAGCGGGTGGGCAACTACATGCTCAAAGCCCTGCGCGAGGCGAAGGAGCACACGAGCTGGGCCAGTCCCAACGAGGAATACGAGAAAGCAGTTGCCGACTTTGTCCGCGCGATCCTCACTCGCGGGAAGAAGAATCGCTTTCTGCCTGACTTCGGCGAGTTTCAACGGCGAATTTCCCGGATCGGAATGTTCAACAGCTTGTCGCAAGTGCTGTTGAAACTCACGTGCCCCGGCATGCCTGACATCTACCAAGGCAATGAGCTTTGGGATTTCAGCCTGGTCGATCCTGACAACCGGCGCCCGGTAGATTACGAACGACGGGAAAGAATGCTGGGCGACTTGAAAACCACATTCGGCGCTGCAGAGTGCGCGTGCCAAGCCACTGAACTGCTGCGCCATCTCGACGACGGCAGGATCAAGCTTTACACCATTGCGAGGGCATTATCCGTCCGCAAGCAAAACCCCGGTCTGTTTCGAGAGGGTGAATATCTTCCTCTGAAGGTGAGTGGTCCCCGGGCGGAACACATTTGTGCCTTTGGCCGCCGCAAGGACCAGGCAATGACGCTCACAGTGGTGCCGTGCTTAAGCGCGACATTGCTCGCCGACAGGTTCGAATCTCCCGTGGGTGAAGAAGTATGGGCAGATACACGGATTGAGATCCCTGCCGGCTGGCCTGTCCGTAAGGTGCGCAATTGCTTTACCGGAAACGCGCTAGATCTGGATCCCGCAGCCGGTCTTCGGATTTCCGAAGTGCTAGCCACATTTCCCGTTGCCCTGCTCGTCGGCCAACAGGAATAGCACGTCATACTACTCGATAGAAACTGCCGAGGATGATCCCAAAGACGACGTGTGCGATCACAATGGAGAGAGGCGTGCTGAAACCGTAGTTCAGCCCGAGAAAACCTGGAGGCTCCAACATCCGGCTTGCCGTGGGCCCGTGCGTCTCGCTTGCCATGCGGGGGTGGACGCCTGGCATCAGCGACATCACAACCACAAGCATAAAAAGGGAGTGTCCCAATCCAATGATCGCCCCGATCCACCAACTCGCTTCGCGCAGAGACTCAAAGACGAGGACATAGATAAGAGAGAACAACCATCCGTTCACGAGATGCACAAAAAAACCGTACAGTTTTGCCCGATCGTGATCGGGTGTGAACATGCTGCCGAGGAGGTAGGGAAAATTCATTCGCGTAAGACCGAGGCCTTCGCTTCCGGACAATAGCGTTGTCAGAGCTAATGTCCCGACAAATCCCCACAACAACCAGCTTCCCCAGTTCACGCGGCAACCTCCGAGTGCGAGTTTCGTGGCTTTGCTTGTTCGGGGCGGTGTGCCAGCTGGCGAGCGCCGATTTCACGTTCGGCAATGGAGAGCGCGGCGCCGATCAGGCCGACGTGCGTGAAGGCCTGCGGAAAATTCCCGAGAGCATCTCCGGTATTGGGTTCGATCTCCTCCGCGTATAAGCCGAGATCATTCTGAAATCGCAGCAGCGATCGAAAGTTGCCATGAGCATCCTCGAGACTCCCGCCCCCAAGTGCCAGGAACTCCGCCGCCCAAAAACTGCAAATCGCAAACGCACCTTCAGGAGGATCCGCCCGGTAGCGGTAAAGCAAGTTGTCGCCGGCACCCAGATGCGCCGAAATCGCGCGATATGTTGCACGCATTCGGGGAGAGTCGGCCTTTTCAAACCCGTACCAGGACATCAGCAACAGAGATCCATCCAGTGAATCTCCGCCGAGTGTGCTGACGTAGGATTGCAATTGATCGTTCCAAGCCTCGCGTCGGATTTGTTCGGCGATGGCGTGACAGTTGCGCTTGTATTCATCAACCGGCACTCCGGGAAGTAACTTCTTGGCACACAGGTCGGCCAGCCGGTCGAGCGCTACCCAGCAAAGCAAGCGCGAGTGAGTATGGTTGGCGCGGCCATTGCGCGGTTCCCATATGCCCTCGTCAGGACAGTTCCAATTCTTCACGACGTACTTGCCGAAACCGAGCAGCGCCTTGCGCATGTCCTGGTTGAACTCTCCGCCGTGATAGGCGTACTGGGCCGCCGCATCGATGACTTCGCCATAAACGTCCATTTGGAGTTGGTGGCGCGCTCCATTTCCGACACGCACCGGCCTCGAGTCACGGTAGCCCTTCAGCCACGGTAATACATGCTCGGGCGGAGCGGTGTTCCCGTACACGGTATACATGATGCGCAGTTTAGGGCGAGTGAGACGGGTGGCCAGCAACATCCATTCGAGAAAGTCATCGGCTTCTTCCCGGTAGCCAAGCCCGAGCAGTGCCCGCACGGTCAGAGACGCGTCGCGCAACCAGCAGTAGCGATAGTCCCAGTTG
>Ga0070741_10003464_pt1 | contig 39169 bp, 33 predicted proteins | sample Coa_R1_4_FD_66440 | JGI IMG/M metagenome (GOLD analysis project Ga0070741, IMG submission 66440) | Surface soil microbial communities from Centralia Pennsylvania, which are recovering from an underground coalmine fire - Coalmine... | ecosystem: Environmental > Terrestrial > Soil > Unclassified ...
GTGACCTATAGCTGGAGCGCCAGCGGAGGAGCAACGGTCAGCGGAACCGGCTCATCGGTGACTGTAGATGCGACGAGCCTGTCAGCAGGATCGTACACGGTGACAGAGACCGTCAGTGATGGACACAACAACAGCGCAACCTGCAGTGTCAACTTCACAGTTAATGAGAAGCGGAACAACTGCCCGACAGTCAGTGTGACGGCAGACCCGCGAACGGTTGATCCTGGAACGAACACCAGAGTGACCTTCCACGCAGTGGGCAATGATGCCGACGGAGATTCGTTGACGTATCAATGGACGACAGATCAGGGAACACTGAGCGGATCAGGAGACACAGTGACGCTGGATACCTCCGGACTGAGCGGAACCATAAACGTCAGGGTTACGGTCTCTGACGGCAAGTGTACCGGCTCCGATTCAGCATCGGTAACGATCAACCAGCCGCCGCCGAAACCGGTTGCTACACAGCTGTCGACTTGCGGTGGGTACAAAGCGCGCAACGACACGCGACCGAACAACGAATGCAAAGCATTCCTTGATCAGGCAGCGTCTCAATTGCAGCAGAATCCGAGAGCAATCCTGGTAGTCCAGGGATTCTCAGAAGAGAAGGAACGATCGAATGTGGCGCAGCAGAGAGCGGAGAGGGTAAGAGATTACCTGATCGGCAAGGGAATCGATGCCAGCCGCATCAAGGTAGTGGCAAAGGGAACAAAGGACAAGTCAGTAGCAATCTGGCTGGTACCTGAGGGAGCAGACGAGCCACAGGAATAACGTAATCACCAATCAAATAAGAAAGGCGGCCAATATCGGCCGCCTTTCTTATTTCCAGGAATAAAATTATTAAATCAGGATGCCGCAGGCACAACTTCGAGAGAATAATCTCCGATTCGAATCTGCTGACCTTTTGACACTTCCGAGGTTTTTCCTTGGATCAATTCAGCTCCGTCAATTGCAATGGAGTTCTTGCCTTCGCAGACTACAGTGAATCGCCCATTCTCATAATTCAAAACAGCCTGACGTCGGCTGATCTCCATATCTCCTGCCAATGGCAGGTCAACTTTAACAGTTCGCGCTCCGCGGCCGATGGAAATCGAAGGCTGGCTGAAATCGCGACGTTCTACCTCGACTCCGGATTTTCGGACGATGACTGAGAACAGCGCAGGCTTGCGCGTTTGTACCAACGTCGACTCGTCATCAGAATCGGCGCCTCGCGGCCTAACCATAGTTGCATCAGGATCCTGGGTCGGCAGTCCGCCAGATGATGGCTGTTTGCGAGCCTTAACCATCGTCTTGGCGGTTTCGGTGTCCCACACCGCCTGCACACGAAACTGTCCCGGTTGAAGTGTTCCGTCGACCTTCAGATCAACTGCGAAGGAAGTCGCTTGAATCTGTTGCTCGCTGGCAATGGCGCTGGCCCGTTCTGACAAGACGTGATAGAGACCTTGTTCGAGCCCACGCCGCTTTTCCCCGCGCCATTCGTCGTCATCTGCTGGGCTGAGATAAACAATGTATTCCTTTGGTATATAAGTCGGTCCCCCGGGGGGCGTGAACATTTCAGCGATCATGCTTTTTTCGACGGCGCGCGCAACTCCAACCAGAAACTCCTCGGCTTTGTTGCGCGGTTTAATGTCCTGATCACTTGCGATTGCCTTGGATTCTTCTTCATCGGCATCCAGCCACTTGCGAAATTCGCTTAACAATCCCATCTCTTGTCTCTTTTCTTTTTTGCTATCTCATTACCACCAGCGCCATGTACTTGGCTCGACAAATGAACCGTATACATAGCCATGTGTCTGCGTTGTAGCTTGGGTTTGTGGATCATTCCAATCGATAACGTCAACTTCCAGCCAGCTATTAGACCAGTCATCGGGTTTATCGCCAATAGCCTTGATCACATGCAATTTGGCCCCGTGTTTTAAATATGCAACCTCCCGGGTCCCACCTTTCGGTTGCTCTCGTAGAGTCACATCCTGCATTACAACTGCATTTATTCCGCTCCCAACCGAATGACCCATAAGCTCGACCGAAGCGCCTTTAAAGCTGTTATACACGATCGCCAAAATTGCGATGAATATGCACAAAGCGATCAGCGTCAATATGATTCGCCTGTGGCGCGAAAGGAAGATGTCTGCCCGCTGCCAGCGGTTCAGCGTCGGTAACGTTGCAGGTTTTCGAGATGGGACAGCATTGCCTGTTGATCCATTGTGAACTGGTTTTTCGACCGGCTGAACGAAAACCTCGACTTTTCTCTTTAAATCATCGATAGGCGGAAGTGGCCGGGCGGGATTACTCTTCACGGCAGGCGCAGGCAATGGCTGAGAGCCGCGCGGAATTGAAACCACGATTTTTGGATAAAGCGTATCCGTTTTGGCGAACTCAGGCTTTGGCGGCGCTGGCGGAATAGGTCCAGGCTCGTGACGCGCGCGAACTACTGTCTCGTCACTTTCGACATTTTCGGCCAGCGATTCCATATCGGAATAAAAATCGCGGACGTTCTGATAACGCAAATCGATCTCGCTGCTTGTCGCCCGTCTCAGAATCGCCAACAGGTCATTAGACCAGCTCTTCTCAGAAATGTCGGGAGGCAGCTCAGTAATCGGTCTGAGCGAAAAGCGTCTGGGTGACGTGCCGGTCATTAACGCATAAACGGTCTTTGCAAGGGAATAAATATCAGCGGACGGCGTAAGTATTCCTCTCGTCGGCATCTCTGAATTCAGTGGGTGATGCTCTGGCGGAGAATAAACATCCGTTCCGACGCGGGTGATCTCTTCGCCTGCCTGCGAGGAAATTTTCGCGACGCCAAAATCCGCAATTTTTACGATTTTCCTGTCCGTTGTAAGAAGGAGATTCTGCGGTTTGATATCTCGATGAATAACACCACATTCGTGCGCGTGGTCAAGCGCGCTGCAGACCTGATTCAAATAATAAAGCGTTTCTTCCAGCGACAACGGATGATTGTGGCAACGCTCGCGCAAATCGCCGCCGGGAAGATACTCGAAGATCAAATAGTGAAAGACCGTTCCATTCAGGTCGATAGCTGTTCCGTGACCCAGACGACGAACGATGTTCGGATGCCGGACTTTATCTACTGCTCTTGCCTCATTTTCGAAATTCTCAACCAGGGTCCTGGCCAGATCATCGTCTATCTCACCCTGAAGAGCAGTATTCAACGCCTTCAGGATAACCAGCCGCCCATCGTGCGACCGATCGCGGGCCGTGTAAATCTCCGCGTACGAGCCCAGGCTGAGCCGAGCGAGAACTTCGTATCGGTCGTCTACCAGGCTATGCTCAAGATTTAACGTCGCCATCCAAATCTCTTATCGCGCTTTACTGTGACTGTCCGCTTTCTCTTTCAATCGCATAGGCGTGTAATGCCCTCTGTGCCTCTTCCTCTTGTTTCAGGGCGGAAAGGCACAGTGCTTTGTATAAGAATGCGTTGCCGCCTGAGCCTTTAAAGCCTGCATCCAGAGCTTTCTGAAATCCGGACAGCGCCTCTTTGTATTGATGCTGTTCGAACTGAGCGCGAGCAAGCCAGTACTGGTATTCCGGCTTTTGCGTATTCTTTTTGGCCGCGATGCCAAAACTTTCCGCCGCGGCAACCCACTGCCCCTGATCAAAAGATCGCACACCGTTATTATAGTTTTGGTCGGCGGCAGCGTCGACGGTCGGCAAATCAGTGGCAGAAGGGATATTGGGCGCTGGTTTTTTTACCGCCAGTTGTTGATCGAACCACATCCCTCCGTAAAATGCGCCAATTAACAAGCCGCAGAAGAGAAGCGCTAAAACAATCCGTTTGGTTAAGCTGGATACGCCCGTTGCAATTGAGGTGGCATCAGAAAAGGGTGGAGTTGGACCCGTACTCGCGAATTGAGTGTCGGCTATGCCGCCTCCAACAGGAACCGTAATTCGCGCGCGACTGCCAGGCAGATTCAAAGCCTGGGTTTCGCCGGTATTGTTTCCTAACTTGGTCGTCAGGCGCGATTGTTTAAATACCTGTGTGCCGTTTTGTTTGCCTTTACGAGCAGTCTGCAAAGTTGCGTCATCATCAGCGTGGCCGCCAAGGCGTACTACAACTGCTGTAAGATTATCGTCTGCTCCTCGGCTATAGCAGCGATTTTTCAGTTCCTGGCAAATTTGCTGGGGCGATGCGGGCGACGACAGCAATTCCTTTAATTCGGCGTCGGGGATATGACCTGTGATTCCATCGGAACAGAGCAGGAAGGTATCGCCATCATTTGCTTTTATGTGGCTGAACTCCGGTTCTACTTCAGGCTCGATCCCAATCGCGCGATTGATGACGTGTTTCATTGGGTGATCCTGGGCTTCCTGTTCGGTCATCTGCCCTGCGCGAATCGCATCTTCCACGACAGTGTGATCAGTGGTTTCCTGCGTCAGTCTATTTTTGCTGAATCTGTACACGCGGCTGTCACCGACGTGCGCGATCAGTGCCGATTTGTCGTCGATCCAGACCAGCGCGACAGTCGTTGCCATTCCTCGCATTCCGCTGTCACGGCTGGCCAGATCGAATATGTCGTGATTGACTCTCTGAAGAGCGAGCTCGATGAAATCCTCTTTGTCGCCAACGGGAGAGCCGTTAACGCTCTTTGCCAGGGCGTCGACAACCATCTGACTGGCAACCTCGCCCGAATTATGTCCACCTACGCCATCGCAGACGGCGAACAACCCGCTGTCAGACAGCGCCAGCAAGCGGTCTTCATTGAGCGTTCGCCGTGGGTTCAATCCGCGATCTGTTACTGTGCCGACTCGTAGCTCCATAATGGCTTCGCTGGTTATTAGATGCTGTTAACCGCCCCGACTAAGCTGTGCTTGCCAAATTGTTCTCTTGCAGGTTCACTACCTTGTTTTTCTCTCAATCGCTCTGATTCATTTCGATGAGAGATCGCCAACAGTATTCCCACCATCACAAACGATGTTACCAGCGACGATCCCCCGTGACTGACAAAAGGCAACGTGATACCGGTCATCGGCAACAGGCGAATTACTCCTCCAATGTTCACTATCGCCTGCAGCCCCAGAAATCCGGTGATCCCCGCCGCCAAAAGCTTTGTAAACATATCCCTTGAATCTCTGGCTGTGCGGATACCTGTCATTACCAAAGCCAATAAAGCCCCGATGACAATTATTCCCCCAAGCAGCCCCAACTCTTCACCGATAGCTGCGTAGATGAAGTCGGAGTCAGATACTGGAACAACCTCGGGAAATCCAAGACCGAGTCCCGATCCAAATATGTGACCTCTGCTGATGCCGAATAGTGCCTGAGCTAGTTGAGATGATTGATCAAACCACGCGTCAAGGTTCGAAATCACCTGGCCGTGATATGCTTTCTGAATCTCATTAGCGAAAGGCTGCCACCATGCGACGCCTGGATCAGGTGGTTGCCAAAGGTTCCACCACAGATAGAATCGCAGTTTGATTCGGTTAGGCAGACCAATTCCAAAATAAAATACAGGCATAAAGACCAGCGACATCAAACTGCCGTAAACCATCAGAGGTGTTCGTCTGACAGTGACGAAGAATAGCAAAGCATAGACGCCATAAAAGACCAGCATCTGCCCGAAATCGCTCAAAGCAAAAAACGGCAGCGCCGGCAGCATAGCGATTGCGATCAACGGCAAAAGAAATCGTCCAGACGGTAATCCCCACCTCGTCCTCGATAAATTTCGATAATTGTCGGCCAACACACCGGCGAAGCTGAACAGGAACAAGATCTTCACCGGTTCCCACGGCGTTGTGCCGAAAATCTTTCCGGCTCTTGCCAGGAACAAAACTGCGAACGTAAAAGGGACCAAGGTTGCGACGCCGATTACCAGACTGCTGCGCTGAATCAAGAGCAATACATCATCGCGTTTCATGAAAAGATAGGCCACCGCCAGGCCAAGCATTCCCAGCAATGGCATATAAGTAAATTCTGAAAACAGGATTTGGCCGAGCGTAAAAGTCCGATTGAGAACGCTGGTCTTCGGTTGCGGCAAATGGTCCCGGTCAGTTGTCCCAAAGAGCGCCTTCAGCTTTGTATCATCGTAAGCTGTTTTTATATTGCGCATCTTTATCACTTGCATCTTGGCTTCGCGCGTGTCGACCTTTTCGTTAATGTGCCTGGCGCCGTATTCAGGGTCGGAAAATAATCGGTATTGAGCTACCGTCCCGACTGTGAACAGGATCATCATCGCCGTAAAAAGTGTGAAATCAGCTTTGCAGCGTTGCGTCCTGAGCAGCCAAACGAAAACAGCAAGCAGCGGTACAAACAGCAATACATCGCGCGCGCCCATCATCAAGTTCGGCGTGTAGCCTCGAAGCTGGCCGGCAATCACTATAGCCGCGAAGCCAACCAGGCTCATCGCAACCAGCGCCAGCATTATCATAAAATGTATGGAGGGTTTTATTTTCATCTCACAGTCCCTCCGGGCGCTTTCTTTCCATTCTTTGTTTGCGGTTTGTTAGCGGGTTGAGTTGCAGGAGCATTAGCGAATAAACCAAGTTGTGAAGCTCGAATTACGATCTCTTTGGCTATCGGCGCGGCTGATTTTGCTCCCTGACCACCCGCTTCGACGACCACCGCAAAGGCTATCTTCGGATTTTCGTATGGGGCGAATCCAATAAACCAGCCATCGACCTGGCCGGTTGTCACTGTGTACTCTCTGCCTTTTTCATCCTGGCGTTTTACTGGTTGACGAGTTTTGGGATCGAACACGCGCACGTCGCGGTCCGCCGTTCCGGTCTTACCAGCGACGTTTACGGGACAACCATTAAATGCCCCCGCCGCTGTTCCGTTAGTGACTACCAATCGCATCATTTGTCGCAGGTGAGCTGCAGCCGGCGCGGGCAGAAACGTTCCGCGTATTTTTGTCTCGCCGCCCGTAGTGAATTTAAGATAAGGGATATTACCGTCAGGTCGAGCGACGGCCGCTGCCAGAATCGCCATTTCAAGCACCGTAATGCTGTCATAACCCTGGCCAAACGATTGAAGAGCGATGTCGTATGGTGTCACCTTTGACGTCAAATTCATCTGACTCTGCGGCGGCGCGAAGACACTGTTAAAATCCTTTTGTATTGCTGGATCGACCGACCAGATATTTGGATCGCCTCTGACCGCTGCGTTGTCAGGATCGATTGACAACCCGAGCGCCTGTGCGTGCTGGGCTATCGTGCTTTTTCCAAGAGCCAGCCCAAGCTGCGCGAAATATTGATTACAGGACACTTTGAATGCATCCTCGAATCCGATGTGTCCGTGGACTTCGCCTTCATAATCGTTGATTGCGCGACCGGAACCTGGCGGAGTAAAACCTTCGTGTTTGCACTCGAAAACCAGATTTGTTTTGCCTTCGGCTACCGCAACTGCCGCAATGAAAGTCTTAAACGTGGACCCGGGCCGATAGTAAAACTCTAGAGCGCGATTGACTGTCGGGCTAATTTCGGGAAAGTGGTCGTGTTCGTAAAGCTGCTTGTCCTTAGTCTCATTATCAAGCTTTACGGACGGATCGAACGTCGGCCAGGATGTCATCGCCAGAACTTCACCAGTGGTTACATCGACGACAACCGCAGCGCCAGCCTTCTTGCCTTGAAACTGCTGCGCGACATCTCTTTGCAAGTCGGCGACGATTGAAGTTTGAATATCTTTGCCGACCGGAAGAGTCGAAACCAGTTCGTTGTAGGCGCTGACAGGTTGCGTGAGAATAGCGTTGAACGCCTGTTCGATTCCGCCGCGGCCAGTTGGATTGCTCGTTAAATGGGCTGCGGCCGGTCCCAGCGGATAAACTCTGTCGATCGTGGATCCATTGAAGCGATAACGCGCCAGCGCGGAATCGGGGTTGTTGCTTCGGTCGTAGACCCAGCCACGCAATCCACCCTCATCCAGACGAAGATTTCTTCGGTCACGACCGTTCATCAAGGAGACATACTTGTCATTCGAGCTAACAGGTCCCGCCGCGAACAGAGACCAGTACCCGTGGAATCCCACCGCAACGATGCAGATTGCGCCGAAGATAAATCTGATAACGTTAAGCCATTTATTAGTGGCAGCAGGACCAATATCTCCTGCGGGGACGTTGTCTTTTGTGGTCGACGGTCGCCGACGCGCGAGCGTGGCATAGACCGGAACAAGCGTTATCAGTAAAAGACCGAGAATAAAAATCAGGCTCAGAATGTATGGAAGAATCATAAAGAACGGCAGGTTATCCTTTGCCTTTGGCGGACCTTATAGATTGCCGGTCCGCAGTAAGAGGGAAGCCGTATCAGACCTCCAGTCTGACCTCGACTTCGCCAAACCCTATCACATCGCCAATATCGACAACTTCGCGTCCTCTGACGGCTTTATTGTTCACAAATGTTCCGTTCGATGACCCGACATCGGCAACAATCAGTTTGCCATCTTGCGTCAAAGCAATCGTCGAATGGAATTTGGATACGCTGCGATCGTCTATGACGATATCGTTGTCTCTACCGCGACCGACGGTGACGGGCTGGCCGCCTAAACGAAGCTTGTTTAAAGTCTGATCCAGTGAAAAGCGCGAGTTAACCGAGCGCAATCGCAGCGGCAATCTGCCAGAAGGCGAAAGGTCACTTCTGCTGGCCTCTGGACGAATTGCCGAAGCGCCGGCGACCGTTTGAACGACCGGGCTGGCAAATGTTGCACGGACCATCGGCGAAGCAACCAGAGGGTCGTACGAAACTTTCAGACTAATCGCCGATTCTGTTGAATATCGTCGATTCAAAATGTGCTCTTTTGCGACTTGCTCTAATTCCTGTTTCAGGGCTTTCAATTCCGGCTGTTCAAATTGCGCGAAAGTGTTGTAATCGAGGAGGACCGAAATCAAATGAGGAGCGACCGTCGAAAGTCCGCTAACGTGATCTTCGCGCAGTCCGTTATCGATTGCTTTTTGAACTGACGGCGAGAGGCGATTGGATAATTCCCGAGCCGAAGGCTTTCCCGCAGGTCCTTTCCCGCCGTGCAGGAGTTTGTCAAAAGCCGCACCGGTACGGTCAAAGAACTTTCTCAGGTTCGTTTCCAGCGACAGTAATGGGTTCACGCTCAACTCCTCTGCCGCGCCTCTACCGGGGACTTACGAAAAAGGAAGCGCATTCGTTTAATCTTTTTGTGTCAGTATTCTACCAAGAGTTTCCGGTACGTGGAAGCAGCCCGGCAAATTATTGGAAGGAAAAGGAAAAGAGTGTTTCAGACAAATACCGCGAAGACCTCGTTTGACAGTGCCAGACCTTCGCGAGTGAGCCGGATTGTATCGCCGTCTATTTCAAGTACCTTTGCTTCGAGAAACTTATCCAGATCGTCTTTATATTCGGAAACAATGTCTACCCCGTATGTTTCCTGGAAATACGTCAGGTCTATACCTGACATGCGTCGCAAACCGAGGAAAATGGCTTCCTGCATGAGTTCTCGTTCGCTGAGCGGGGTAATTTCGCTGATTGCCTTGCCTGTGGTTAGGATTAGTTCGATGTATTGTTTGGGGGGCTTAACATTCCACCAGCGCGATTGACCATCATAGGCGTGCGCCCCACAGCCAAAACCATAATAAGGAACATCCGACCAGTACTTCAGGTTGTGTCTGGACCGATATTCCGGACCGCAAGCAAAATTGGAAATCTCGTATTGAGCCAAATCTGCTTCCGCTGCTGCGTCGATCAATTCATAGTACATCTGCACGCTCAACTCGTCGTCCGGTCGAGCGACTTCACCTCGGTTGACTTGATGAAAAAGAGAAGTTCCTTCGTGAACTTCCAGCATATAAACCGAGACGTGATCGGTTTGCAGCTTTAACGCTTCGGAAACATTGAATCGCCAGTCATCAATTGTTTGATACGGCAAGCCTGCAATTAGATCGATGCTGATGTTTTCAAAGCCACCGTCGCGCAGCATCTTCACTGAAGTACGAGCATCTTCGGCTGAATGAATTCGGCCGATGAAGGTTAGCTCGCGATCAATAAATGACTGGACGCCGAGGCTGGCTCGGTTGATACCGGCTTTGCGGTATGCCGCGACCTTTTCAGGCGTGATGGTACCCGGATTAATCTCGACTGTGATCTCGGTATCTTTGCTAACATCAAAGTTGGCTCGACAGGCATTCAAAACCGAGATCAACTCTTGGGCCGGCAAGATCGACGGCGTGCCTCCGCCAAAGAAGATGCTGTCGACATTCTTTCCTGCAATGCTTTTGTCTGAAAGCTCAATCTCCCGGCAAAGCGCTCCGACGTATTGTGAGCCTTGAACAGAATCATAATCGCCTGAATTAAAGGCACAGTAAGTGCATTTTGTCCGACAGTATGGAATATGGATGTAAATGCCCGCAGGTGTCACTGCAAAAGTATAACAGATCGCCTGATATAAATACTTTCCCGTCGTGGGAACTTGCTGTCGGTTCCGGTATCTATAATTGTTAAAGAGCTCGCTTGTTCAGGAGGTTCTTAATGCCACCATCAAATCTGGAAGCTGGTTCACCGATCAAGCCCAACCAAGGTGAGCAAGCTCTCGTTGAGTTTCTTGGAACAATCGAGCTGCCGCCTTTGCCAAGCCCGCGTGCTGTGCGAATATTGGATGTGCTGGATGCTGTTTACAGCGACCATCCTGTTGCAATCGAAGTTAAAAAAAGACCTGAGATAACCATCGACACTCAGTTGCCTGTAGTAAAGGCCGTATCAACTAACTCTGAAAATAGCTTGAGCAAGACGGAAATCGATCCGGGAGAGGAACTTTCACCTTCATTATCTGCAAGAGTCGGATTCAAACTTGCGCTTTTTTCCAGCATTTCATCCATTGTTGGCTGGATCGCGATTCTGCTATCGATGGACGAAACTGGTGGTGTTCTTTTTCTTTGCTGCGAATTTCTGGCGATCTGCTTTGCGCTCGCAGGCATCGGACGTCGGGTTGACAAACCTGAAACGACTACACTCAGGATGATTGGACTTGCCTTCAGCATCGGCTGGCTGCCGATTATAGGACTGGTCTTCATAGGTTGGCCCTTGTTCGTTATCATAGCAATAATCGGCGTGATCTGGTTTTTGTGCAGCCTTGCGAATGAAGACAGTCGCAGCGAAGTGCTCAATATCAATTAGGCCTTGAATTCCCGAAGTATAATTAATTACCAATCATACGATCAGGAGATACTATGAGCACCGTTTCACCGTCCGAAGAGTCTAGCCACATTCAGTCATCCTTAATCGAATGGCAGTCCAGTCCTATAGATGGAGTTTCATACAAACGTCTTAGGTCCTGTTCAGAGTCTGGAGAACAGACTGCTTTGATCAGATTTGCGCCGGGCACAAAGTTCCCCGCGCACAATCATCCGGCCGGAGAACAGGTATATGTAATCGAGGGAGAGTTGCAGGTTGGCAAATATCACCTGGTTGCTGGCGATTATCTTTACACTCCGCCTGATGGAAAGCATGCAGCCTCGACAAAAGATGGATGTCTGTTTCTGGTAACGGTGCCGAAAGCGATCGAGATTCTTTGAAAGCTGTCAATGCACCTGCTGCATCTGGTTCAGAAATTCCTGCGGACGCACAAAGCCGGTTATCCGAGGATCGTTCAACAGATTTCCTTTTGAATCAATGAACAGCACCGTTGGGGCGCCAGGAATCTGGCTTTCCTGGACAAATTTGGCCAGTTCGCCTGTCGGTGGATTGGTTAAGTCTGCTTTCATAGCAACGAATCTGGAAGATTCTGCTCTGACTTTGGGATCGATGAAAGTCTCGCGGTCGAGTTCGTGACACGGAACGCACCAGTCGGCTGAAAAATCTATTACCACCGGTCTGCCTTCTGCTTTAGCGCTGGCCAACAGGGTAGTGTCGAACGACTTCCAATCTATCGATGGCGGAACCGGACTCGGCCACAGGATGTAAAGTCCAACAACAACTGCAAACCCCGCAACTCCGCGCAATGCCCAGTTAAACCATACGGGCTTGCTTCGAAAGCTATCAAAGACCAGCACTCCTGCGGCGACTATTATGTAAACACCGATCACTCTGACCATGTTCACATATTTGCCCAGGACCGGCATCAGGAAATAGAGAGCCATACCGAGTAGTATAAGCCCGAAGAGTTTTCTTACCTTGATCATCCATTCGCCAGAGCGCGGAAGACTCTTTGCCGCGCCTGAAAACGCGCCCAAAAAGAGGTAGGGAAGTCCAAGTCCCATCGCAAGCACGAAGAAGAAGAGAAAACCACGACTGGCGCTGCCAACGTTGCTAACATAGGTCAAAAGCCCCAGGACAAATGGCCCGATGCAGGGCGCCGCGATAAATCCCATCAGCAATCCCATTATCAACGCGCCGAGAATGCCGGAAGTCGATTCCACGCTTTTGTTCAGAACTCGATTAAAGCCACTTGGCAGGTTGAATTCATAGACACCGAACATCGACAAAGACAGCGCGACCATCACGCCGGCGATTACTATCAGTGTGATCGGGTGTTGTAATGCAGCGCCAAAAATACCGCCTGTAGTCGCTGCGATAACCCCAAGAGTAGAAAACGTAATGGCGATGCCTATCACATAAACCGCGGCCATTAACAACGTGCGGCTGACCCGCCCTTCGCCCTGGCCGCCGAAATAACTGATCGTTATCGGTATCAACGGATAGACACACGGAGTAAAACTTAGAAGCAATCCTGTGCCGAATATGCCAAGCAACGTCAGGAACAAACCGCGCTCGTTGATTTTGCGCTCGATGTCGGTTTGCTTCGTGGGTTTCTGTTGGTCGCCCGAAAGCTCTCTAACTGGCCCCAGATCTGGTGTTACCGGTGCCCCTGGATCCGAGTCAGCCGTGGGAGTTGACGGAGACTCCTGCGAAGTCGGACTTTTCGCGGACGCATCACTCTTTGGCTTGTCTGCTGGTTTATCGTTTTGACCGGTTGCTGCGTCATGCTTTGAAGCTTGAGCAGAAACAGTAACTGGAACCTGAAACTTAACCGTCGCTGGGGCAAGGCAGAACTTATCATTGCAGGCTTGTGTATGGAAGCTGCCCTCGACCGTTCCGCCTGCGAAATCCTTTGCTGCCTTAACGGGAATCTTGAATACCACGTGTCCGGCAAAAACGGACAGCTCGTCCGGAGAAAACGCGAACTTCTCCATCAGCGGTTTCGGATAAACCGCCGCGCTATAGGTAAGCCCCGTGAACGGACTTAACTCGACCTGTGTCGGCTGAAGGAAATCCTGAAGCGGCTTGTTCGAGTTGATATGAAAGCCTTCTTTTATGTCGACCGACACTACCACGTTGAACGATTTTCCGGCTTGAACACTCGGGCTATCTGTCTGAGCCTGCACGGTTACGACGGAACTGCTGCGGCCCTGGGCGCTTGCCGTGGAAATGATTGCCAGTAACAAAAATGCAAGTGAAACCAGCGTGAGGAGATATCGTTTTGGCATATGTATAGAAACTATTGAAATGTATTCAAATTCAATCCTGAAATTCGTCTGCAAGTTCTCTTGCTCAGAACCTATAAACTTCAGAGCCAGGTCTTTATTCCACGGCTATACCTGCGGTACAGGCGCTATTTTCTTTTCTGATTATCCAGTTCTTTCGGATTTATGAAAACGCCCTCCACTTCGCTCATCAATAGATACCAGTAGACCGGGTCGCTGCCGTGGCGTTCGTATCTTAATGTAACCATATTGTCGTCGACCTTTTCGACGACGCCTGCTGGATCAAGACCGCTCTTTGTTCGAAGCACGATCCACTTGTCCTGGTATTTCTTTAACAAGTCTTTCATACATAATCCCCCTTCTGACGACGTTCGCACGTTGCGGAACTTCAGTCCAGCGGTGCGTTTAAATAATATCATGTCAGTGCGTTCGCTTCACGGCATGAGCATTGTTAATATACCTGGCCTCTTACTTTGTTTCCCTCGTTTTTGCTAAGCTTAAGAGGCGGGTTTGCAGGAGGTCTTCGTCGTATGTTCTGGCGAAGCTCGAGGATTTGAGCAATTGAAGTTCAAACTTGGAGGTTGCTATGCCGACTTACATCGTCAAAATCCAGGGTGAATTCGAGGTTACACAAGCTGTAACGGCAGATACCGAGGACGAAGCCAGAGACAAGGCCAAGCAGGGACTTGGCGAGACGATCACGACAAAGCCACACAACGAGCTTGAAGTTGTTTCGATCAAAGTAATGTGATCGTCTGAGCGGTAGCTCGCTCGACCGTTGAAATCAAGATTACCTGCTGCACGACCGGACGAAGTTCGTCGTTGCGACATTGTTGTGTTTAATAGGAAGCACTAACTAACAAACCGGCAGTTACTCCAGTGGTTTTGAAGATATTTTGAAGAATGGCTGTTTCTCGCTTTCCCAATCCAAAATACGCAGAAACTTACGAAGGCATTCTCGCCGTCGGAGGACACCTGACAACCGACTTCCTGCTCGAAGCCTATTCCAATGGAATATTCCCATGGCCTATTGACGGTCTTCCGCTTACCTGGTTTTGCCCCGAAGAACGGGCTGTTCTTGAGTTCGCCGATTTGCATATTCCAAAGAGTCTTGCGAAAGCACGCAAAAAATCAAACCTCCGCTTCACAATCGATAAAGATTTTCCTGGCGTAATCACGGCTTGCGCCAGAGTAAGACGACCAGGTCAAAGCGGCACCTGGATAACACCTGAAATGCTGCGCGCATATTGCGAGTTGCATCGTCTCGGTCACGTTCACAGCGCCGAAGCCTGGGATGGCGACAAACTTGTAGGCGGCATCTACGGCGTTGATGCCAACGGCACGTTTACCGGAGAGAGCATGTTTCATCTGCGCCCATACGCGTCGAAGCTTGCCTTGTTACACCTCATCGACCACTTAAAATGTCGGGGACTCGACTGGCTCGATATTCAAGTTATGACACCCCATATGGAAGCTATGGGTGCAAAGAGCATTTCTCGCGACGAATTTCTAGATAAGTTGGCCTCAACGCAGACTTTGCGCCTGGACCTGTTCGGAAACTAAATTGAACCAGCCAGCCCTTGGTTCCTAGTCCCGCCTTCAGGCGGAAAGTTTTTAAAATTCAGCCTAAAGGCGGGACTACGAGCTCCGATGGCCTGATTAGCCAATCATCTACGTTGTCCGGTCAGAGTGCACGTAGTCTTTTGATCCTGTCATACAAGCTAAACAGCAAAAAAATAACCGCGACATATATTGGATAACCAATGAAAAACGACGCAAGATCGCAAATTAACTGACCATTCTGTGTCGTTGGTTTCAGGATCAAATAGAAGATGTAGCTTGGCCACAAGAACGCCGGCCACCACGAGATAACAATAAACGACGCCACCCACGCCCCGCATGTAACCAGCAGGCCAAGGATTAACGATTTGTCCCAGATATTTTTATCGATTTTCATTCATCTCGCCAGCGAGTGCAGTATCCATATGTAATAGGCATCGAAAAATGTTACCCATCCCTGTCTGACGTGCCACCAGTTATGTTCGTCGAAATATCTGGTTCGAACCGGATACATTCTGAGAGTCAATGATTGGCTACCGAGGCCGCGCCTTAAATCGGATCTCGACAGTCGTGACATTGCTGGTGTGGTCGCAACAATCACGCTTTTCAGATTCTGCGATTTCGCATATTCACCCAGGGCTCTTCCCAGATCCACATCGTCTTTCAAATCTTGTCCGAGAAATATGATTTTGTCAGCCGGTACACCGCGCGACTGCAGAACCTGCCGGCAGAGCTCCTCTTTATGTTCAGTGATATTCAGTTCCTCGATCCGTGACAGTCTTTGTCTTGGCACCGCAACTAACGGCGCAAAGCCTTGCTGATAAAGATTCGCGGCTGCAAATGGATTCCAATGCCCCTGTTCGTCGTCTACAAGAATCAAATCAGACTTTTCAATTGCGTCGCGGACGGCCATAAAAGAACCAATCTCACCCAGAATCCAATTATGAAATATTCCGAAAACAAGCAGCACAGTAACAATCACGATCAGAAATCTTGCGAACAGCCTTACAGGCCTTTTTGACAGCAAGCTTCGAAGTCGGGTAGAAGGGCGCAACCTCGATTGGTTCTTGCTTGCTGTTCCAACCTTGCTCTCAGGCATGTTCGTTACCACGCGTATCGGACATAATAAAAAGGGAATTTCAGGTACTCGTGCGCGACACCCGTCGCGCCCAAATCGTCCTGCCACCAGTTCGTTTCGTTGTACCAGGGATTATGCGATGCGGCCATTCGGATATCAGTCACGTGGTTTTTCAAAATCTTTTTAAAAACCCACCGCGCGCGCCTGGTATGTTCAGCCGAAGTCACAATGGTCAAACTGACGGAAGATTTGTCAGCAAGAAACCTCGCAAGAGAATTGGCTTCATCTTCCGTGCTCTCGACTGCGCCCGGTAATTGTTCGATGGCATCAGACGGCACACCCTCGCGTTCCATAGATTTGGTGTAAACCTGATCTTCAGTCATTGCCAGCCCAGCTTCAATGATATTGTCAGTCTTTCCCTGGCACACCAGAATTGTGGGAGCTATACCTTTTTTGTACAGATCGGCCGCCAGAAAGGGTCGCGAGTTTGGATCGCCGCCCAGAACGATGATGTAATCCGATTTGGCCGGAGCGTCATCTACAACCAGAATTCGCGCGGCTTCGATCAGGATGGGTCTTCGAAGCAGGTACAAGGCAACCAGCGCGATCACAAAAATCGCGCCGCCAATTAACAGGGCAGTAAAACGTCGGCGACGTATCTGTCCCGCTTGATTATTCCCGGTGTTTCCCCTCAAATCAGAACGCTACAACGCCTGACACTTAGCGCATATCAAGTGTAAATTGGTGATCGAAGGCATCATGCCGCGCGATGAGGGAACGATCTCGCTGAAATGCAGATAAGAATTGGATCCGCATTTGACGCACTTGCCACGATCTCGTTCCCAGACTTCCTTTTTAATCTCGGCATCCAGCTTACTGTCGACTTCTTCTGGAAGCAACTGCTGTCTTCGCGCGATGCGAACCAGTGTATCAATAATCGCTTCGACCAGGACAGGATCCTTAACGTCATATTGCCCGTTGCCGGTCTTTGTGTTCAACTCAAGGTAGATGCCTTGTGAACGGCGCTGAACATCGTTAACTTCTGTCCATTCAACTTCTATAACGCGATCGGAAAGGTAAAATCGCAGTTTTCGATTGGTTGCAACCAATCGTCCAGGTATCAAGGTCAGGGATTTCGAGCCTACCCGATGATAGGTTGCCGGTACGTCCAGATGGCATCGCTCGCCTGGAAGCAAGCCCAAATCCCGATCAGCTCTCAGCTTTGGCAGGTTTCCGGCGCGAATGTCGGTCAGCTGCTTTTGATAGGCTAAACGATCCAAAATCGGTTTAGCCAAAGGCTTCGGAATGTCCAGTATGCGTCGAAGGTCTAGAATGAATTGCTCTTCTTCCGCAGTGATAATTCCATCAGCTGCGGCGAACGCCAGTGTCCGCTCCAGGAAATGTATCGCGTCGCCGCGAACGTATGCGAGAGCCTCCTTACGATCGATTTTTTCCTGAAGCGTGCGTTTCTTAAGTATTTCCCATTTCTTTCGGTTCAGGACTCCATCGGCACAGCAACTCAGAAATACTTTTCTGAAACGATGCAATCCTTCACGGACTTCCTGCTCGCAGTTGACGCATCTGACGATCTGGTCATCGGATATCTGAGCACCTACGGTTACCTTTACACTGCAACGCGAGCAGAGTCGCTCCGTGTTTACAACCAGCTTGGTTCCGCAAGCCGGACAGAAATCCGCCCCGTCATCTTCGTTTCTGCCGCACTTTGGACAGTACCTTAATTGCTGCATGCTAACTCCAGAGGCGTAGGCCATGAAACCCTCCGTACATTTTGAAAGAATTCTTGTGCTGGTGTTTGTTTTTTGAATTGAAGGGTGCCACCCTCCCAAAGACTATAAGCCCGCAACACCAAAAAAATCTAGTCTTTTTAGAAGCGTTCCGATCAACGCCTCCGATTGCGTGAAGAGGCTGTAATCTCGCTGTACCGGGCCATTGTATGAGGAGGATCGTTATGGCTCTTGTTTGAAAGAAGTGTAGCCGCTGAGTTCCGTTACAGCGACGACTCAGTATAACTCAGGCTTCCCGGATTATCTCAATATTTTCGACTGCGGTTGCTCGCGCCGAAGCGAATTCACATACGCAATCCAGCGAGCAGAAATGATAAGGCGTCTCGAATATTCCGTCACCCATCGCATCGACTTTGCGACCGAAAATGTCCAGAACCCACCAGTTCAACGGAGTAATGTCGCCAATCTCTCCGCAGTTATCGCATTTAACCAGAGTGGACATTGATTGCCCTCCTTCTCGCTCTTTGCCTCTTTGACAAGCTCACTTGCACAGATCAACTCAGTGTAACAGCGGCTCAATTGGTTGCCAAGCCGCAAGTTGGACAAATATCGGACTAAGCCAATGGACTGACTGGCGGTCTTTGCTATAATTTCAATGCCAATAGATTTACGGCTGATGATTCCGCGATTGTCCAGCCCAAATCCTATTAACAGTTAGAGGTCCCAAAGTAGGCATTTGCAGTGAAGTCTCCACGAATGCTTAAGCGCACCCTGCTGCCGCTGAGCTTTATAGTTATCGCCATCGTTTGTCAGTTCATTCCGCTGCTGAACGTCCTGGGCTACGAATACAGCGCCCTGATGGGCATGCTGACGGCAATCTGCGCAGGTGCAGTTGGCGTCTTGCGGGCGAACAAAGCGAAGGTCGCGGGTCAGTCGATAGCAAAGCAATTTTTTATTACAGCAGGGTTTGGATTCGCTCTGTTGGTGACTGCGTTACTGATTTCCGTAACGACAACGTATTCGATTCATCAGTGCCATATCAAAGAAGGCATCAAGCTGTTCGCTTTTATCGCACTTCCAGCCCTTATCCATTTTGCGGGATTAGGAGTGTTGCTTGGCGTATTGTTCAAACGGCGGAGAGTTGCGCTCGCTGTTCTGGTTAGTTATGTGATTGCGACGGCACTTCATTCAGCCTATCAATTCTGGTGGGGCCAGCAGGTGCCTTCCAACGTAATCGTCGGGTTTGCAAACGCCAGTGGCTATGCCGGTTTCAGCGACCGGCTTTTCTGGCATCCGTCGTTCATTTATTTCCGGTCGCTGGTTTCTGTTGCTGGTATTTTGTTTATCGCAATTGCCACAATTAAATCCGAACCTGCCAAAAATCGTCTTCTGCGTCCTTCACTGGCCATGATTGCAGTGGGAGCATTGGTAATCATCGGCTTTGCACTTCATTCTGCGGACAAATGGGGAATAGGCTCGGGAAGAAGCAGGATTGCCTCAACGTTGACCGCGGTTTACGAAACAGACCACGTTGTAATTCATTATCCGCCGAATACTCAGGTTGCATCGCACATCGCCCAGATTGCGGAAGATCACGAATGGCTGTTTCATCAGTTAAGCGGAATTTTGCAGCACACCCCCGCTTGGAAGGTGCAGTCTTATATCTATGCCGATCAGCAGCAGATGGAGCAGTCGACCGGCGCGGATGGCTATATTTTTACTCAACCCTGGCATCACGAGATTCACATTCCTTACGACGGCAGCGTGAACGGAGTTGAATACGCAACCCTGAAACACGAAATGGTCCATTTATTGATGGGTGATTACGGCGATCGGTTCTTGTGCGTGAACCTGAACCGCGGGATTCTGGAAGGAACTGCGGTCGCGATTGCTGATGATCTGTTCCGAGGGCCTGCTTTTCAGATATCGGCCGCCGCAGCCAAAGATTCGGGGCATTTGACCTCCGCAACAGTGCTCTTTAGTGAATCCGGGTTTGGATTTGGGAGTGCTTCTATATCCAAATCTTACAATCTGGCTGGGTCGTTTATTGGTTTTCTTATAGATCGCTATGGCATAGACAAACTCCGAACTCTATATAAGACTTCCGACTTCAAGGGAACATACGGAAGCGATTTATCTCAGCTCGATGGGCAATGGCAGACGTATCTGGCAGGCATTCAACCGGATGAGAGAGAAATCAAACGAATCTCTTATTTGTATGACGATTCCGTTTTCCGGCCGCTCTATAAAGATAATTGCCCGCGAATTGGCAGTCGCGAGCCGTCTCCATACGAAATTGCTGAATCTCTGGAAAGGCAAAAGCGTTATTCCGAAGCAATCGCGAAATACCAGCAGCTTTATAACGACGAAAACCACAACCCGGAATGGCTGGTTCGCATAGCCGAAGTCTATAAGGAAGAATCTGATTATAAACAAGCGATCTCAACCCTCGAGATGGCCGCCGACGCTCCACGCCTGCCGCACGTTATTCTGGAGGATGCCGTCACGTCACTGTTCGATTTGCTGATTCGCCAAAAGCGCTGGGAGGATGCCAGCAGAGTTCTTGCAGACGCAGAGCGCCGCGACGTCGGAAGCCCGGAATGGCGCGAGCTTCGACGACGGATTCTGCAGGAAGATCCTGATGTGCGCGAGCTCATTTTTGACGGGCTAACCGACGCGCGGAACGAGCAGGCATCCTGGGATTTTCGCAAAGCGATCGAGCGCGATCCTTCATTTGGGCTCTCTTACCTCTTTTTGGCTGACAGAGTTAATCGCCACGAAAAAGATAGTTTGACGTATTTCGGCTTAAGCGAGAAATTCCTTCTGCTTACACCGGGACTCGACAGATTGAAGGCGCGGGTGCTGTTGAGATTGGGAGATTACAAGTATACGCGACGTGATTGGGAGTCAGCCAAAGGGTATTTCAAACAAGCTTTTGATGTTGCTCCGGATGTTCAGCAAAAGCAGGCGGCCAATGATTGGCTGGCGAGACTCGATTGGCGAGTGAACTGGACCGCGCATAAATCCGAAACCAACCATAGCAACAAAAGTGGCGTGGACTTTAGCTTTAGTCCGCGCAAGCTATAAAACTTACAGGTTAAAAGAAACGGCCTCTGAGTCTTCTTTCCTGAATTAGATGTCTGATGCATTTAACCTTGGTAGATCTATATCTTGCGCGGACTGAAGTCCACGCCACGATTTCCACTGCGCCTCTTAAACCTGACAGGTTACCTCACTGTAAGATTTATTGTTGACATCAATCCAGACTGTGCGGCACCATATTCAAGGAAACCTATGAATCTTTCGGCGTCCACGAAAAAACGCCGAGCTAGCCCGAAGATTAATTTTGCAGTGCTCAGATTTTATAACGGCCACTGGACCGTTCAGGATAGTTTGCTCAGGAGCAACATATGCGAATCCAAATTATGCGATCCATCGTTCTGTTATTCTTATCCTTGTCTATCGCTGTGGGAGGCGCGTCGGCCTCGCCTCAAGACGCTTCGGCGTATTACGAAGCTGGCAATAAGGCATACAATTCCAAGAATTATGCTGAAGCAATCGATGACTATAAAATGGCGATTCGTTCGCGGCCGGAATGGGCCGAGGCCAACTACTGGCTCGGAAATTCTTATTACAATCTGAAACGATATTCCGAGGCGGCTGCGGCATATAAGGAAGCCGTCAGGCTAAAGCCGGATTATTACGACGCTTATATCTATCTGGCAAACTCGCTCGATGATCTTCACCAAACCAATGACGCCATGATTACTTATGGCAGAGCTATTCAGGTCGATCCGTCAAAACCGCAAGCATACTTTGAGCTGGGTGTCGCATATTACAACGCCGAACAATATGACAAAGCCCTGGAGAATTACATTCAGTGCGCTCGGATTCAACCTGATTATCCGCACATAAAAAGGAACATGGGCGAATCATATCACTTTCTGAAACGCGATCGGGAGGCACTTTCCGCCCTGAATTCCGCGATTATTGATGATCCGAGCGATTTTGAAGCTTACGAGAAGCTCGGCGATGTTTATCAGGCTCTGAAGCAAATACCCGATGCGATTGGCGCTTATAACAGGGCAATTTCGCTGAGGCCCTCAGACTCAAGCGCCTACCTTGGACTCGGTAACACCTATTACAACTCTGAACGTTATGAAGAAGCCGCCGATGCTTATAAAGCAGCAGCAAGATCTGATCCATCCTGGGCGACGGCGTTTTTTTATTTGGGTGATGCTTACAAAAAGTTGAGCAAGAATTCGGACGCAATTGAGGCCTATAGAAAAGCGATATCTATTAAACCCGATTACGCGAGCGCGTATCTTGGCCTCGGCGATATTTATTACAATACGGAACGGTATAAGGAAGCCGTTGACGCGTATAAATCAGCGATTAAATACAACCAAAATTCAGCAACAGCATATTTTTATTTAGGCGATGCTTACAGGAAACTGGATCGGAACACCGACGCAATAGACGCTTATAAAGAGGCGGTTCGAATCAATCCGGAAGATGCAAACGTGCACTATAACCTCGGCTCCCTTTATGCCAAGCTGGGGTTGCCGACACTCGCCACTGATCAGTATCGAGAGTTGGTCAGGTTAAATTCCGAGCTTGCCACCAAGCTATTGCAACAGATTCCAAAGCAGTAGGAAGGTTTTAGTCGAAATGGAAACGGGGAGCGGGTCGCTCCCCGTTTGTTGTGTTTGACTATCGGCCTGTCAATTGGACCGGCAGGTCTTTATCAACCACCGGGCGTTTCGGCTGGTTTGCCAGATTCCACGCCATTACGTAAACCGTTCGCGCTACTTTCTCCATCTTCTTATAATCGATCTTGTCGGGCGAATCCGAAGGCTGGTGATAGTCTTCGTGAACCCCGTCAAAATAAAAGATGATCGGTATGCCGTTCTTCGCGTAATTGAAATGGTCGCTGCGGAAGAAGAAACGGTTTGGATCATTTGGATCGTCGTACCTGTAATCAAAATTCAGGTTCAGATAAGATTTGTTGACTCGCTCGCTCAGGTCGCCGAGATCAGTGCTCATCATCTTTGAGCCAATCACATAAATCTCATTGGGACCGGACAATTCTCTATTTGCCGGGTTCGTATCGCCTTCTTTCTTGCTGCGACCGATCATATCAATGTTGAGCTGTGTGATGACTTGTTTCAGCGGCACAGTCGGATAACTGGTGAAGTACTGCGAGCCCCACAATCCTTTCTCTTCGCCGCAATGCCAGACGAACAGGATAGAGCGTTTTGGCTTTACCGAACCGTTGGCGAAGGCGCCTGCTATAGACAAAATACCAGTTGTTCCGGATCCATCATCGTCAGCGCCATTATAAATAGAATCGCCATTTACCGGTTGTCCGATTCCGACGTGATCATAATGCGCTCCTATCGCGACATATTCATTTTTCAAAACGGGATCGCTGCCCTCCAGAACCGCCACGACGTTTTGCGTCTGGACCATCTCCGTTTTTACCCCGGCATTAAAGGAAATATGCTTTGCCGGATTCAGCTCGAACGACTTCAGGTCGTTGCCCGCCGCCGAATCAGCGAGTATCGAATCGGCCGTCTCCTTTTCATCCTGGAAGATCGCATTTACCAGCTCTCGAGATGCGGTGATTGACGGCAGAGCATTCGCCATTGCGGGCTGGAACTTGTCCACTACGACGTTACCGCGCTCGACTGCGTTTTGTCGGATTCGATCCCAAAACCGAAGCGTTTGCGCGCTGGGTATATATATTATTCCTTTGGCGCCATTTTTCTGTCCGTAGGTCGCCGCGGTCTCGTAGTCCTCGCCCGCTTTTCCGGTCAGATCATTGCGCTGAATACTTTTTGGCAGACCGTTGTACGCGATTATGATTTTGTCTTTGACGTTAACGCCATCGAAAGGGTTAATGCCTTTTGCTTTGTGAGCGATGCCATAACCTACAAAAACAGCAGAACCACTGGCGCTGCCAGCCGAACCATTCAGAAACCCTTCGCCAAAATTAAAGTTCCGGCCATTGATATCACAGTGTGAATCCGCGGGGACCGACGTGGTCTTTCGAAGAGCGATATGCTGGTAATATGTGCCGTCATCGCCCATCGGTTTGTATCCCCAGCGCGACAGCATCATGCCCAGAAACTTCGCCGTGGTATTCAATCCGCGTGACGGAGTATCGCGACCTTCCATTTCATCCGACGCGATAAAATAAAGGTAGTCCTTTAACATGCTCGCGGTTATGTAATCGGCATTGCCGGTAGATACAGACGAAGAACTGGCCGCGCCTGTGCTCTTCTTTACGGCGCTCTTTTGTTGAGCAAGCGAAACTGACAGCGGCGCTGTCAGCAAACTGATCAGCATTAAGCCAACCAAAAAGGTCTTTCGCATCTTTCCTCCTAATGATCAACAGTCACAATCGGGTTTTCGATTGCTGAATATGCCAAATCATCACTATCCAGATAGATTTTTGATTCAGTGCGTTGTTTTAATAATGGATGTGTCGAGACACCGAAGACATACTACAAGATTTACGGACGATTTTCATTAAAGAGTAGCCGCATGCAATCAAAGACCGGAAATTGTCTATGACAAAGTTGCCGCGAAACGATCCAACGGAATATTGCCTCCGGATAATACTCCAACTACTTTCTTCCCTCGCAGCGAATCGCGCAGTTTGACTGCCGCTGCCAGCGAGGCAGCTCCGGCGCCTTCCGCTACTTGCTTGCCGTGTTGTGCCAGCAGGCGAATAGCTCCATTGATCTCCTGGTCGTTGACGAGAATGAAATCGTCCAGCATCTCCCACAGGATGCCAAGAGTCAGTTCGAACGGTACTCTTGTCGCAAGACCTTCGTGAACCGTCTCCATTTTGGAATGCGGGCGAAGCTCTTTGGTGTGCCAGGCTTGCCAGCAAGCAGGTGCGCCATCCGATTGAACCGCTATAATTCTGACGTTGGGATTTATATGTTTCGCTACGATGCAACAGCCGGACGCGCAACTGCCTGCACCAACCGGAGCGACTATCACATCTACATCGGGCAAGTCTTCGAAGATTTCCAACGCTAGTGTGCCCACGCCGCTTATTAGCTTTGGTTCGTTTGCCGAATGTACAAATCGACGGCCTTCGCGTTCCGCCACGCGACCAGCTTCTTCCCGCGCCTCGTCGAAATCGCGGCCGTGCAGGCGCACCTCCGCCCCAAGATCGCGCATTGCCTGCATTTTTGCCTGATTCACGTTTTCCGCCGGGGCATAGATTATGACCGGAACGCCAAACTGCCGTCCTCCATAAGCTATTGACTGGCCATGATTGCCGGTGCTGGCGGAAACCAGTCCGGCGCGCTTTTCTTCTTCCGTGAGTGATCCGACAAGGTTAACGCCGCCGCGGACTTTGAATGCACCCACTGGCTGCGCGTTTTCGCATTTGGCGTAATAATCAAATCCCAAAAGCTGGGACAGTTTCGGAATATGCAGTAGTGGAGTTTTAGGCAGATAACGATTAACAAAGGGCGCTGCGGCTTCTATGTCAACAAAAGTTGGAGGTAACATGACTCGACTCTTTCCTTTAGTAATGCGCGAAATCAAACAAGGACTCTGTCTCCGTGACTGCGCGGCTGCGAGATGACCAGAAATCTTACATCCTCGCCGGAGTTGTTTAATACCTGATGCTGTGTTCCAGGTGATATTTCCACACCTTCAAACTGGCGTAATGTCTCTGTTGAATCCAGGAATTGAATTGTCAGGATCCCCGACAAAACGAAAAAGAACTGTCTGGACCGCTGGTGATAGTGTTTCACTTCGGATGTTCCAGGCGGCATCTGTTCTTCTATGACGCTGAGGTCATCGCGCTTTAGCAGGTGCCAGCCGTCGCAATCCGATCCCCATTTGTAATGCTCAGCGGTTGCATTGTTGATCATTGGATTGAGCCCTACGGACTATGATCGTAATCAGTGTCCGAATACGCGTCAAGTCTGACAAAGGCTCTCGTGTTTCAGAATCATTCAATTGCAGTCTCGGTCTGAGGCAATCGCCGAAAGACCCAATTGCGTAATTAACTGAAAAATAATGAATTGTTGATCGGCATTATTTTTGCCCCGACAACCAGTGGCAATATCACAACAGACTTGAGGAGCTATTTATGCCCGAACAAAGAGGCGATAAGAAGGATAAACTGCAAGGCGAAGGCGATTACGAATCCGGTCGCAAATATCAACACGACGCCACCGATTTCACTAAGACGCACGACGTCGAAGGAATCGCGCGGGAAGCTGAGGCTGATCTGCCGGAAGAGGAAAAAAGAAGAGATCAGAAGGGAAGGCGTTGATCCGTCTTCAAACGTTGAAATCGAGCTCTTTAAGAGCATCGGTTATTGGATGAGTAGCTGACAGTATTGGCGGCTCCTGGTGAAAAGCGTACGGCTGCCTTGTTGCACTATCAGTCTCTTCCTTCAGGAGACGTCTGAGCATTGCGACCAGCCGCTCCAGGTCGTCGGGAGCGTACAGCGTAAATCCGCAGTCGCAGTGTGAGGAGGAGAGAAGGCTGTTCTTCACTTGTGAGTCGCAGCGGTGGTGACTAGCTTCGTTCACCAAGCTGGTTATTGCCAGCAGCCGCTCCGAAATTCCGTGCGATTGAATCTCGTTCTGGCACTTCTGCCATTCAGGACTATGCAGCAGATCGGTCAGAACATCGAACGCATTTCTGCGTTGCGCGCTGTCGTGCGACTCGATATAGAGTGTCTGGTAAGCTCCGATGAACTCCTCTGCTTGTTCAAACATCCGCTGTCGATCAGTCGGATCGAGCAACCGGTTCGGCTCCTCCCAGAAAGCAGCCAGATTGTGTCTGAGAGTCTCAATGCGCTCGTTTCCAGTGTAATCAGCAGTATCGATAAATTCGCGAGCATGTGTTGCCCACGGCGCCCATTCCAGAAAGTCCGTGAGTTTGACCAGGTCCTGGGCAAGCCGATCGAATACGGACTCGCTGCCAGCGAAAATATCGACGATATGCGTCAGTCCCTGTTCCAGCGGAACCCGACCCTGGAGCATCGCCGTTACGGCTGCCGCCATTCGATCAAAATATCTTCTGCACGTGTAATAGATCTGTCCGATGCGCGCTGTTGGCGCTTCCTCTGGTAGCGCCGCGACGCGGCGATCCAGGTCGAGTGACGTCCACCGTTGCTGCCATTCGGCGAACGCTTCGCGGACCTGACGTCGACCGTCGGCGGTGCTGAGGTCAAACCATATCTGTTGTCCGAGCAACCGGCTGCACCATTCGCTCAAACGTTCAGTAGAGTAAACAATCGTCGCTGTTCTGCGCAGCAGTGTATATCGGCTCAGATCGAGGTCTTTTGCAAGATTCGCAGGTGTTAGAACATCTGTCGCTGCGGAGTTTGTTAACTCTACTTGCCAACCGGCAACGAGAGCCGACAGCAGTAACCGCTGGATAGGAGCCTGAAGTCCAAACGGCGGCCGGCGCATCAGTCCGATAACGTCTGCCAGCGGCACGACTCCCTGCGGCGAGCCTTCGATCAGCTTTCTGACGGCCAGCATTATGGGTGAAGTGGCGCATTCATCCGATTCCAGATCGAGCTCGTACTGTCCGTTCAACATGTGGACAAGAGACAGCGGCGCCGCGAATTGGCCAGCATACGACTGCACCCAGGTATCGTTCGGGTTTTCACCGCATAACAGTCCGCGATGAAGCGATTCGATCTTATCAAGAGTAACCAGTCCACCGAAAACGGGGTGCTGCGGAAATTTGACGGTTAGCGCAGGATCGAGCAGGGAAACAAACAGTCCCGAAATTGTCTGATTTGGTCGTTGACTCTTGAGTGGCGAATCGACGTGTCTTCCAACCAGTGAGCCGTTTGTAATGTAGATAGATTCAAATCGTTCGACCACGCGCGAGCGCAAATCGCCCAGCAGAAGCTCCAATCGCGGGCTGATCCGGCTTGCTTCCGCACTGAACCGTTGCGCAACCAGGAATAGCTTTACGATGTAGCGCCAATCCGATCCTCTGGGTCCCTGACCGTTCTCTGCAGCGCCGTATTCTGAGGCTATCCAGAACAGTACGCCGCTGGGGATGGTCGACTGCTCTGGCGGAGCAACATCCGGTGGCAGCAAAATCACTTGCCAGTCTGTTTCGTTCGCAATTGCTGATGTAGTCGGCAAAGGCTGTGATTCGTGCGGCTCCAGATCGAGCTCAAGCAGACTATCGGTTATCTCGGTCGGAGTATTCTCGCCTATATTTTGAGCAATCGTCTCTTCGAATATGAAGTTCGATTGCCTCTCGAACGAGATGACTCCCTCTCGTTCTGCGCCGCGCCACAGGACGCGCATCACCGCTCTTTCGGTTAGGCTTGCATGTTGCCGATCATAGCTGAATGGCCAATCCGAGAAATACCTTCCACCGATTCCAACCAAGGTCTCAAGTAACCGATGATCATTGTCGGCGATGGTCTCCGCTTCGCTCTCGATGGCGGATTCCAGATCGTTCGCATCGCCTATCGGCAGCATGTAATTTTTTTCGCCGGTCTCCGACATGGAGATGATCGAGTTACTGGCCTTTTGATCCAGCTCCAGCAGACACGCCGAAGCGATGGAATAACCGTCAACACGGTCGTCTACCAGCATCAGTCCTTCAGCCAGCCTGTGAATGCCGATGCCGCGTCCGGTCAGCGAAAAAATGAACAGGCTTTTCAGCAGCAATCGAGTCGTAATCCTGCTGGCGACCGGTCCGGTTGAAACAATCGAGTTAGCCAGTTTGTCGTATGTTACAAAGGCCTGCGAAAGCGAGCTGTCTTTGCGAAGCTCGTATTCGAAGCGGTCGAACGCCTCGTCGAGCATTATCATGCTCAGCAAAGGTCTTCCTGCCGCGCGAACTCCGGCGCTGGCCGCAAACCCAAGCAGGGAAAATGCCGTGGTATGGCTGCGCAATGCGGCGGTAACTTCTAAAACTATCGGATGCAAAGGGAAGAGCGCGACGAAGTCAGCTTCGCTCCAGTAAAAATGAGGAAGGCGGCTTTTGACACGCTTGTATAGAGCCTGCAACTCTACTCGTTGTCTGCTCGATTTTTTAAACAGGCGCTGACTTATCAGCTCTTTCAGGCATTCAATCCCAATATATTCAGACTGATAATTGTGCGCAAAGACCGTCAACTCGTGATTGCCCTTTGCCACGTCTTCGTCCAGGGTAATGATGACTTTGATCTTGCCTGTTTGTGCGATTTCGCCCAGAGCTTCCAGCCATTCTATGTCGTCTTTGACGCGCTCTCTGACCCCTGATTTCAGTCGGGCAGAAACGCCATCGACCAGGAAGACAGGTGTGACGCTGATCAGGCTTTCGGAAAGCAGTATCAGGTCGCGGCCGCGATCACCGGACGGCTGAAACGATATAGTTCCGTGAGTGGCTGCTCTAACCGCGGCAGCCAGGGCATCACTGAACGGGGTTCGAAGGTCGCTGTCCAGATATAACGTGATTGGCAGAAGCGCGCCCAGACGGCCTGCCAGGGTTCGTACCTGCTGATGTTGAATTTTGGTTCTTCTTGATGGATTTTCCGCCAGTCGGTGGATCACAGTCAAAAGATGCGATTTCCCGACGCCTCGCAGACCGCAAATCATCTTACCCGGTAAAGGTGCCGCAGAGCTAAGATAAGTAAGTAAAGCAGATACGGAATTTGCCGTCAGATCGGTCAACAAATACGCAGAGATCACCTGTTCCGGGTCACTGTCCCGGAAATGTGTTGTCTCGTCGTATGGCGTTAGCTCTACAAAGTCCTTAATCTGAGGCATACAGGCCCAACCGACAACTCCCTAGAGCCGGAAGTTATTGTTTACCAGCAACTTAGGGATGCGCACGCGTCCTCTCGTTAACGATCAAACAGTTCTACCCATCTCCAATTCTCTTTTCGGCAGAAATGATGATTGTGCTTTATAATGATTTTCTAACTGTTATTTAATCTTGTTTTAATCTGATATCGTCTAATCTCTATCTGGACATATAATCAGTGAGTAACCCTGCGGGCTGCAAGTTGTGGATTGTAACCCTGGGTTGTTAGGTTGTGGTTGTGCAGGTATCCTATCCATTATATGCCGACTGACTGCCGATTAAGGAGTTTCAGAATATGATCAGTAAACTGTTCCGCTCGACGCTGGCCGGTGTGCTGGTGGCAGCGATGATAGTACCGCTGTGGGCGCAGAGCCAGACGACATCGTCTGGTCCGACAATGGTTCCACGCGGGCCACTTTCAGAAGAAGAAAATCCTCTGCTGATTGGCAAGCGAAATATCAACAAGCACCAATTGAATTTTTATTCTCTTGAAAAAGAGGCTGCGGCGGGACGCCAGTTTGCTGCTGAAGTCGACCGTTCAGTGAAACTGGTCGACGATCCAATCGTAGTTGAATACATCAACCGCGTCGGTCAGAACATCGTTCTGAACTCCGACGCGAAGGTGCCGTTTACGATCAAGGTGATCGACACGGACGAAGTAAACGCGTTTGCGCTGCCTGGCGGATATTTCTATGTCAACAAAGGGCTGATTCTTGCCGCCGACAACGAGTCAGAGATCGCTTGCGTTATGGCGCACGAAATCGGTCACGTCGCCGCGCGTCACCAGATGGAAAACGCGACGAAAGCAAACCTGTTCAATTTCGGTATGATTCCGCTGATCATCTTCACGGGCGGTCTGGCTGGCATCGCAGCGCAGAACGCGGCTCAGATTCTGGTGCCGATGGGCTTCCTGAAGTTCCAGCGAGGCGCCGAAGCCGAAGCCGATATGCTTGGTGTTGAATACGCATGGGCGGCCGGTTACGACCCGAACGGAATGCTGACCTTCTTCGAAAAGATTCAGGCAAAGGACAAGAAGAAGCCCGGAACGATTTCGAAACTGTTTGATACCCATCCGCCGACTCCGGACCGAATTGAAAAGGTCCGCAATCTTTTGGCTCGATTTCCAGAGCGCAATGAATATATCGTGAACACCAGCGACTTCGATAAAGTGAAGAACAGGCTGGCAGTGGTCACGCATACTCATCGCCTTGGTGACAAGGACACTGGGCCGAAGCGCCCGACGTTGAAGCGCAAGGGCTCGCAGGACGATCCGAACAATCCGAATCCGCAGAGCACCGACGATAAGAACCAGCAACAACAGCCGCCTGACAAGCCGAAATTAAAGCGCAAAGATGGCAGCAACGGCAATGACGGCAACACTGGTAACACCGGGAACAGCGAGAATTACTGAGGTTTTTCACCAAAGCCGACAAGACGATTGTCGCAGTTGAGTTGTCTCCGCCAGTAGAATGTCTCCTGATACTGGGGCTGATTGTGAAGAATCAGCCCCTTTTTCATGCCTGAGTGTTAATTGCGTCGAGATAGATGTGCTCAGTTGCGGCAACCATCTTTTCAGCGGAAAAGCGTTCAGCGACAACAGATTTTGCGTTTTCGGCGAGCGCACGTGTTAGTTCTGAATCTTCGATTAATCTGAATACGGCGTCGGCTATTTCGGCGGGTCTTTGAGACTTAACCAGCAATCCTGTCTTCTCGTTTTCCACGATTTCGCGTGGGCCGCCAATATCAGTTGCGATGACATTTGTGGCGCTGGCCATAGCTTCGACAAGAACCAGGCCAAACGATTCCTGGTGCGACGGCATCACTAATACATCGAGCGCGGCAAGCATTAACGGCATATCGTCAACGTCGTCTATAAACGTGACGCGATCTGAAAGGCCGGAATTCGCGACTATGAAATCAAGCCGGTTTTTGTAGTGTTGATCTGACGAATGATCCTTTCCTGAGACCACAAATTGAATCGATGGGTTGTTTTTTGTGATTATTGCTGCTGCTTCCAGAAAATCGGCCTGACCTTTGTGCTCTGCCAACTGACCAACCACACCGACCAGAGTTATTTCAGGATCAGCAGGCAATCCAAGTCCGCGCCGCAGTGGGACTATGTCCTCACGGGCCGACGGTTTGTTGTGACTGAAGCGCTCAATTTCAATTCCGTTATAGATCGTCACGAGTTTTTCAGGATTGAAAAGACCGCCTTTTATCGTTTCCTGACGAACGCTTTCCGAGACGCAAATCATTCGACTGGCTATGCGCAAAGCTTTTCGGTAACCAATATTGTTCTTCATCGGGAAGGGCACATGTCGCGTCAAAATTAGACTTACTCGGCCCGCTAACTTAGTGGCCATCGCTCCGATCATGTAGTCACGTCCGTAGTGACAATGAAGGATATCGATTTTTTCGCGCTTGACTATTTGCGCAAGCTGCCTCGCGCTGAAAATATCCAGCGAATTTCTAAGCGGAACGGTGAAAAATTGGTAATCAGGTAATCTCTCCGGCAACGGGCTGTTTGGACGCACTGCCACTGAGACCGAATGTCCGCGCGCGGTGAGTCCTCTGACGAGCGTCACCAGATGCGTCTCGCCGCCGCCTATCTCTTTGGCAGAACTGACCTGAAGGATCCTCAGAGGTTCCCCTTGATGGTCCATATCAAAGGAGGATTCGATCAAAAAAGTGGCGCAGACATTCAGTCTGCGCGGGTTAAGATGCGCTCACGATTATTCCAGCTATCGCCCTTGGCAGCCAGCGCAGACTGAATGTCTGCGCCACTTTATCAGATGATCAAAGGACGCAGTTCTTCGATTCTTCTGTTAATCTCGACGGCAGATTTATGTTTGTAGGCTTCCGGCAACATTTCGCGCGATGTTGATTCACGCACCGCAACCAGGGTCTGGTACTCGACCGCCGTTTCATCGCGAGCAGGCGTAAACTCTCGTGCTACTGAATCCAGATCTTCCTGTCGAACGACCTTGTGCCCACTGTTGCGCGCTACGCGACGGGACCGAATCAGAATGGCTTCAATGTCCGCGCCGGACAATGGCAGAGCGTTCTTGGTAATCGGCGCCCAGTCGGTCACCTCGTGGGCAATGTTGTTCTTTCTAACCATCGCGTCGACAATTTGCTGACGGGAAAGTTCACCTTCCGGGTAAAAGAGAGAGAGATGTTCCTCGCATCGCCCCTGGCGCTTCAAGTCGATTGGAAGCAAGTCGGGACGCGAGGTCATCAATATCCACAGAATCTTGCCGCGATTGTCCGTGTTTCCCATGAAATTGGCGAGCTTCGAGAAAATGCGCGAATCAACTCCTGAATCGCCGCCGGAATCCCTGTTGCCGAGCGTAGCGTCAGCTTCGTCGATTAGAACCACGATCGGCGCAAGGGTTTGCAGCAGGTTCAGAATCTTTTCCAGGTTTGCTTCGGACGAACCTACCCATTTCTCGCGGAAATTCTTGAATATAACAACGTTCAACCCGCAATCTTTTGCAAAACATTCTGCAAGAAAAGTCTTTCCGGTTCCGACGGGTCCTGAAAACAGAATTCCCATTGGAGCTTCATCCAGCGTCCCTTCGCGAATCGTGTTGGCGATATTTCGCAGGAACTCTTTTGCGGAATCCATCCCTCCGACGCTGTCCAGTCCGAATTTTGGCGTGGCGAACTCAACCAAACCAACGCATTCGGATTCGATGAGTTCTTTCTTCTTCTCGCGGACTATCTCGTAGGTCAGACCCTGCGGGCTCAATCCAGCGGTCTTCAGCATTGAATTAATGTGAATTCGATTCAAGCCTGAAGTCATGTGGGCAAGCTGATCTACGCTCATCTCCAGCTTTACTCCCGGCGATTTATCCAGAAAGCTCTTGATGTACTGCTGACGCTCGTTCAGTTCAGGATAGGGAATCTTGACCTTTACCAGGCGAGAGTTTTCCCGCAGCCTGGGATGAATATCCGACAGGTTCTCTGTAACAAAAATCGCGATGTTATCCGATTCCAGCAACTGCAATTTTGACAGCCATCGTTGCAACGTGACCAGAATGTTGCGCTCTTCAGGGCTGAGATACGTCATCTCGCTTGCCGGGATAATCGTCTCGAAGAAATTAATGATGATTGCCGCTTGCTTGCCGTGGAATAGGTACTGTTCCAGCAGCGGCAGGATCGTCGCGGGATCTTTCGGTATTTTTCGTAGTTTGTCAGTTGAGGCAACCGGATCTTGTACGCGCAAATATGCAAGTGCAGTGCGCTGGAATTCGCGCATTGCTCCTTCGGTGACAAAGGTCAATCCTTCGCTGCGGTTGTACATTACGATGTTCTTGTTTCCCAGCATTTCACTATGCAGGAAGGTCCGCAAGCCGTCGTAAGTTTTGCCTCCGCCAATTGGTTGCAGGTCGAAAATGTTATGGTGGAGCAGATAATGTGTCGCCTCGCCCGCGTAATACTTTCTGGCCATATCCGCAGCCCACGCAGGCAAGTGGTTTATTTCTTCTAGTGAGAGCAATTTTCTTTCTGGTGTCATTTGGCGAGTGTCAATACCAGCCGCGGTAGCGGCTGGGTTCCTGTCTGTTTATTACCAAGTTGAATGTTTCCCGAATATCCACTCAGTCGCTACCGCAACTGGTACTGACCTGAGCACGCAGGACGCGTGCGCTCCCAGGACTTATTCTCTAGCTCGCTGCTGCATCGGTCGCAGGGCAGCAGTGGAATCCCGCTCGATTCCTTCCAGCGCGCTCATCATCGGAGCGGTCTCCTGCAGGATTTCCTTCGTCATCTCTATCGACGAAAGCAGGGAATCGAAATCCAGCATCGACAAATGCTCTGGCGTCGGCATCGTTACGACCTGATCGTTGACCAATCCGAAGAAATTCTCAATCGACTGCAGTTGCGCTTCGATCCTTTTAACCACGCGCTCGATGTCGTCCATTGTCTGAAGGCGCTTGCGCAGGATTTCCAGGTTTCTCTCGTAAAGAGGCTTGGTGATCTCATCTGCTGCCGCCAAAGATCTTTCCGCCTGAGTCACTTGGTTCTGTATTGCCTGCCTGTTTATCGTCCGCAAATGCTGTTTGCAGCGACGGTAAATATCCAAAAGGTCGACAAACGATTCCCAGAGCGAATCCAGACGCTGAATATCGATCGGGACCTGCTTTAAACGCGTGAACTTCTTATAATTCTGGTAGATCTGGTTCTTCATCCAGCGCAGGTACTCGACCGCTTCGCGCTCTCGCGGGTCGAAGGTCTTGATCAATTCCTCGCGAGCCTTGGTTCGAGCTTCCAGCTGCTGTTTCATTACCCTGCGCTCTACTAACTTTTTGTACATGTTGCTGGCGGGAACTGTTGCCAGATAGGTTGCCTCGGTGACCAGAGCGGCGACAAGCGGAATGGGAGACTGCATATACGCGGCGGCGGCGGCAAAACCCACCATCGACCAGATATTTACAGGTTCTTTGATTGCTTCTTTAATATAGCTGAGATTAGCGTTCATATTCATGCGCTTCTCTGAGCTCCTCGAGCATCAGGTCAGCTAACTACATACGAATTTCAGATGCTCTATTCTCCAAAAAAGTAGCAATTATTCCAGCGCCTTTGATTTTTCTGCCGGTCCCAGTGTCTTTTCGGCTCCTGCTGAGTCCGACCCAATTGTCACCGGAGCGGATTCTCTCACCAACCCCATCTCACGTTTGTATGCAGCCAGCGTGTCATCTACCTCAATATTAGCGGCGTCACGTTCGATGTCCTGCAACTGGGCGTCGATGCCAGTCGTTGACAACTCCATTTTTGCTTCGGCGGCGGCGGCTCGACGGTTGATTTTGTCGCGCATTTCGTCGAACGAACCAGCTTCGTCGCCCATCTGGAAACTGGCCATCGTCTGCGCTAACTGCTCCTGAATCTTTGCCTGGCGACTCTGGGCGATGAGCTGCATCGCTTCGGAGGTGCGCTTCTTCATCTCCAGGATGTAATTGTCGCGGAAACGAACTGCCTGCTGTGAAGCCTTCTTTGCCAGCTCGAGCTGTTCGGCAGAGCGCGTCATGGAGGTCCGTTTCTCCTGCATCGCGCTGATATATGTGCGTGCAATGTCGTCGCGACCCTGTTTTATAGCGGCTTTCACTTTAGCGTCGAGAGAGGTGATTTCGCGTTCCAGATTACCTGTCTCTTTTTCCAGGAGCTTTTGGGTAGCCATTACCTGCGCCACGTTTTCGTTCATCTGGGGCACTTTATCCCGCATATCGCGGATAACCTGCTGCAGAACCAGTTCCGGGTCCTCGGCTTTATCGATAATGCCACCAAAGATGGAACGGAATAGGCGTTTAATCCGACTCCACATTCTTCCTCCTGAATCGATCTGGGTGTTACCGTCGCAATCTGTACGCTTGCCCGTCGAGGCCGGTTCGTGAAATTGACGGCAGGCGGCAAGTCTATAGAAAGAGTTCCGCCCTACACTACAAAACTAGTTTATCATATTTACAGAAGAGGCAATAACCGGATTGAGGGAAGTTTAGAGTCCAGCCTTTCGGGCTCTGCTTCCGAAAACAGGCAAGCTAAAGCTTGGACTCTGAACGACATTTTATTTGGCGGATCCCGGAAGCAAACCGCTTAATATACGTCCGATTAGCGCCGCAATGGTGCACAGAATTGGTCCAGCGATAAGTCCCCCCACGCGTGTTGCCATTGCCCGCGCCAGAGGAACTGTTGTCCCCTCAGGAATGTTGAGGGCATCCCAATGAGTATAATACGTGTTCAAATGCGCCTGGTAACTGACAAAGGTCGCAATCAGGATAAGGATTTCGGCAAATAATCCAATGAAGATTCCCACCAGGATTGTACCACCCCAGCCGAGTCCGGCGAGCTTTCGAGCCAAGCCGCCAAAATAAACGCTGCTGATAAGCGAGAGCCCGAGAACCGAAAACATCGCGTTCCCGCGTGGAGCATAAGGAACTCCGGCCAAACCAAGAGCAAACCTGGCAACAACCCAGATAACAATCAACAAGAACGGTAGTCGAAGCAGACTGAAAACGCGTCCAATCATTTTGAGCACTCCTATCTTATGTTGTAATCCTCAATACAAAGCTCGATGACATTCAAAACGATACTGCGGAATCATGCGAGACAGGGAGACACGCGAATTATAGTTCACCATTACAAGGAACCCCAAAGCCGCGCTGATATACGAACTAAATAAACAGATACAACCGTGGCGGCCGGCTGTAACTGCGGGCCGATTGTTTAAGAATCGATTTGTTATATTCTGTGAATATGCAAGATTTCCCCAAAGTCTCTATTCTGGTTCCTGCGCGCAACGAGGCTGGGAATATCAGTAAATGCCTAAATTCGCTGGCAAAGCTCAATTATCCTAAATTTGATGTAACCGTCATCGACGACGGTTCGACCGACCATACTGGCGAAATCGCTCGCGGCATAGCGGAAAAAATCTCGGTCAGTCTCAATGTAGTAAGAAACGAATCTCTGCCATCGGGATGGGTGGGGAAGAATCACGCTCTTCATATTGGACAAGAGACAGTGAGTAGCGACTGGCTGCTTTTCACCGATGCAGACACCTTTCATTATGCCGATTCGCTAAAGACCGCGATTCAATTCGCTTTGGAAAAAGGGCTGGATTTCCTGTCATATTCACCCGAGCAGGAATGTGTGACGTTTTGGGAAAAAGTAGCTCAGCCGATGGTCTTTTCGTTTCTATCGCGTCGATTTGCGCTGAAGGACATTAACAATGGAGACCATCCCGCTGCTGCAAACGGGCAATACATCCTAATCAGCAGAAAGGCCTACGATCTGTTTGGTGGTCATCAGGCGGTTAAAGGAGAAGTTTTAGAAGATGTCGCTCTGGCACGGCTGGCGCGATCAAAAGGTCTTCGTGTCGGTTTTTATCCGGGAGCAGGACTGGTTCGGACGCGGATGTACCGAACGTTCAGGGAAATATGGAATGGGTGGACCAAAGGACTTTTCCCGCTGCTCGATTATAGACTCGGCGCTGTCATTAAAATTTTGATCGTGGTCTTATTTACTTCTGTGTTGCCGATTATCGGTTTGGCAATCGCAGCAGTTTTGCTTCTAAGTTTGCATTACGTTATCGCCGTGGTTTTAGCGGCTTTAATGGCTGGGATATTGGTTGCGGCTCTGCTCGAATATAGGACGACTCTACAGGAGAATCGATTTCCTGATTCGAGCCTTTTCCTTTTCCCGCTCAGCGGACTGCTATTTGTTTCCCTGTTGATTGCCTCGGTTTATCGCCACAAGACAAAATCGATCAAATGGAAGGATCGCACATACGATGCATAAGCAAAGCAAGTTCAGAGTACAGCCTTTAGGCTGCTGTTTCGGAAGCAGGCAAGCTAAAGCTTGTACTCTGAACTTCGTTATGGAACATAGAATGGCGGCCGTTTTATTTGGTCAACGCACGACGCATCCAAATCTTTCGCTGTGCCTTTCGATATGAATTCACTCTCCAGGTTGAATGTGCAATCCGTGGCCGGAGTGTGGCTCGCGTTTTTAATAATGATCTGTCGGCTATTCGAAAGATATTTTGCCGCCGCCGTCGCAACGTACGGTTGAGTTACCGGATCCAGATCGCCCGAAATAATCAGCACAGGCACATTTGACTTAACTGGTTCGAGAAAACTCGCACTCACCTTCGCTTTCGGCCAGTCCTGACATGCCTTCATTACACGCCTGATACTCACGTCGCCAAGATCGGTCTGTGCTGTTTCTCGCGCTATGTCTGCTTCGGTAATAAATTGCGTACCTTCCGCGCAGCTCACAGACAGATAGAGCCCGCGCGCAAGCTGGTCTTCCAGTGCGCGACTGTAGAGATACGCAACCCTTGCGAAAGATTCGAAATTACCGAGATATGCCAAATGAATAACGATCGGTAAATAGGTCGCCACGCTCGGATCGTAAAGCATTACTCTCATTAATCCGACAAATGCATTCCTGTCTATTGTCACTTGTTGTCGAACCTGCGTGAGCGGATTGGTGGCATCGGTAGTGACTGGTGCCTTTGCGAGTCTCGCCAGAATTTCTTTGTACTCTGATTGCAGTCTGGGGTACGCGGCATTGCACTTTTCATCCGCAGCGCAGTCGGAAAACAATCTGTCCATTGCGTGTTGCAGAGCTTTTGGAACAGGCAAAGGGTTTTTCCAATCCACTGGCGCAACGCTTTCCAGCGTTACCGTTCGAACGTGATTTCCGTGACTGCGCAAATACACGAGAGCAGCGGTTGTTCCGTAAGAGCCTCCGTGAATATTGATCTTGTCATAACCGAGAGCAGCGCGGACATCGTCCAGGTCATCCATCGCAATTGTAGTCGTGTATTGTGTCAGGTCGGCAACTTTCTCCAGATTCTCTCGACAGGCGCGAAGAGTATCAGCCGGAAAAGGATCGCCGAAAAAGACGCTCATGTTCTTTACATCGCCGTATAGCGTGCAGTTAAGAGGATTCGATGCGCCAGTCCCACGCTGATCGACCAGGACAACAGCGCGTTCCTTTCGAATCTTCGACAATAGATCTTTGCGAGCAGCAGGCATCACTGAAATAATCGATTGCCCAGGCCCGCCGGCCAGGAAAAAGACGGGATC
>Ga0070741_10003465_pt1 | contig 39166 bp, 54 predicted proteins | sample Coa_R1_4_FD_66440 | JGI IMG/M metagenome (GOLD analysis project Ga0070741, IMG submission 66440) | Surface soil microbial communities from Centralia Pennsylvania, which are recovering from an underground coalmine fire - Coalmine... | ecosystem: Environmental > Terrestrial > Soil > Unclassified ...
CGCCCTGTGCGCCGTAGTAGAACGTCCAATCCCATCCCTTGCCGCCGCCGGCGTCATAGGGCACGTAGTTGTCCGGGATCGGCTTGTATGGCCAGCACGCCAGAAATGATTCCGGGTCGGTCGCCGTCTTTGAGCACTGGTGGCCTTTGCCGCCGGTGAATAGCTTTCCAAAGATCTGGGTCCCTAGGCCGATCGCCGGCAGAATGAATGGCAGAAAGCCCATCTGTGCCGGCCGCTGCAACGGCCTCCGGACACGCGGCGGGATGATCCTGACTTGTCCGCGTTGTCTGGCGATATACATCTCGCTCCCCTGGGACTTCTAAAAATCTTTGCTACTGTTGCGGCGCAGGGGGCGTCGCCGGCGCGGGCTCATCTACCAGCGTTTTGGTCACGAACAAAGTGGCCACGTTTTCCGGCGTAATCGCGATGGTGGCCGCGCCTTTGAATTTGTGCAGGGCAGCTTCGCCCAGTGCGACCAGCTCCTCGGCGATTCCCACATACTCGGACGTGCCGGTTGCGGCGCCGATGATCTCCAGAACCTTTTCGATGTCCTGGACAAGTACGTCAACCTTGCTGCCGTCTGCGCCGGTGAGGGTGGCCTGAATCTGAGTGAGTTTTGTTTGCGTCATTTCCTGTTGTCCTCTAATTGCATAACTGCATAAAAGTGCATTAACGTTTTTGCCGCCGCTCAGCTCGCCGGCATGGGCCCGATGTCGGCCGTAGATTGCGCCTTGGGCGTTGGTTTCTGCTTCACCAGGTCATCGACCGCCTGCACTATCTGCCCCAGCTCCAGCAATGCGGCAGCTACTCCCGCTTGTGCCTTTGCCAGCGTATCCTTGCAGCCCTGGTCGCACTTCTGTCCCTGAGTGGCCTGCTCGATCTTCACGTAGCTCAAGAAGAGTTGCGTCACATCGTTGTGCTTGCTGCGCGCGGTGATCAGCAGATTGTGATTCTGTGGAGTCTGCTCGATCTTGCCGCTGTTGTAATCGTCAAATGCCTGGTTGATGACTCCCTGGGAAGCTGCCAGGCTCTGCATGGTGTCGCGCTCCCAGCTTGAACAACCAATGAAGCCGGCCAGGGCGCAAATCAGCAGCAGTGCGTAGAATTTATGTCTTGTCTTGAGTCGCATGATTGTCTCCGTTGATGGTTGGAACTGCGTTTTGCAAAAAGGGAATGCGCGCGGTGATGGCGGCGAGTCCCCAATCGATGAAGAGTCCGAATAGCAGCGCGAATCCGCCGGTCACGGGTAGTTCGAGGGCCAGGTTGATGCCGGCCAGGGCCAGCAGCTTGGCCAGATAATCGCTGTGCGAAGTCCAGAGCCAGAACAGCACGCTATTCAGCGCGGAACGCACGGCCAGGGGGACGCGGTACCAGGAGAAGAATGCACGCATGGTGGCAAACTTCTTCTGCAGGCGGACCTGGTCGTCCGCGATCTGAAGCCCGTGAAGCAACACGCCGATGGTGAAAAGCAGCCACAACGTGAGGCCGCTGTGAATGTGAAACGACGCCATGTAAATCTCCTATGCTGTCGAGTAGTCGGCGGCATCGGCTTCTACGCCGATAAATGCCACGCGAATGGTGTTGCCGGCGCCGCTGATGTCGGCCAGGTCAAACAGGATCGAGCCGCGCTTGCGGAACGTCCACGGCACCAGGACGGGAAATGGATTCTGCGCGGTACCGAAGATGTTGGAGCTGTGCACCGCCTGGTTGCTGAAGGGGCGCTTGCGCTGGCTGTCGCGGATGAACACAGTGAATGCGCCGGTCGAAATTGCCACGGCAAACTGCCAGCGGAAATCCTTATCGAGCACCTGGATCGAGTTACCGTTCTGAACGGCGTTGCCGGCCAAAACAAATGGACCGCCCTCGTAGATGAAAAACAGGCCGGGGTCCGGAGCGGTGCCGGTGCCGTTGCACACGGGGCATTTGATCAGCGTGCCCAGCGCCTGGATAACTCCCTTGCCTCCACATGCATTGCAAGTCATGAAGATTCGCCTTCCTCCGCGGGGCGCACGCGCGCGGCGCGAGAAGAGAAATTAATTGGGGGGCAATTTCTGAAAACAGGGGGCAATTTGTGGCGCGACGTTTACTGGACGCCGCGGTAGAGATCTCCGTCAAAGATGACGTAGAAGGTTGTGCCCACACCGGCGGGGAAAGCGCCGGCCGCGACAAAGTTGAAGGCCGTCTCAGGAAACAGAGTGACAGACAGGTTTTCACCGTTGTCAATCGGGAATGGCTGAGTGAGGCTGTAGACGTTGCGTTGGTCGGGCAGGCCGTTGGTCGTGGAATAAACCGGTGCAGCTCCGCCCAGTGCGGTGCCCAGGTTGGAGGCGGCGGTAACGATTCCTCCGCAACCAGCGGTGAGCAGTCCAAGAAACCCTTCGAACATGGGTTTCTTTCCCACGGTGATGGTAATGCTGACGTTGCGCAGCATGTTGTTCAGGTCGGTCGGATTGGTATCGTTTCCGATGAACACACGCAGCGAAGTCACATACAACCGCTGTGGGTTGGGCAGCACGTTGGCCTGGGTCATGTTGGTCTGGGCGAGAGTCTTACCGCCCTGGCCAATGGGAGTGGAAAAGAGCGTGGTCTTGGTGAAGGCCGCGGCCTGCGCAAACGATACCGAGTCATAGTACGGCTGGTTGATCGTTTCCTCCATGTTGGGCACGTGGGGATTCTGGAATCTCCGCATACCGATCTGGCGGTAATTGTTCTCCCGCAGGAATTGGCGAATATCGAAAACAGGAGGCTGAAGGCCTCGCGTGTCTTCGCGCATTGCAAGTGCTGATCTCATGATTCGTTGTCACCACCTTTCAGGGTGAATTTTGTTCGTCCCCTTTTTGGGAACGTATCTCTGTTTTTTCGCAGCGCGTTTACCGCGGAGCGAATCGGTCAACGTTGCGACGTGCCGGCGGAGCGGGTGTTGCACCAGCTCCGGCCGGAGCCGCTAGTTGTTGCCAGGGGTTGTTGGCGATCAAATAGCCGTTCTCGAGGTGACTCGTGCCCGGCATGTTGTAGGCCGTCTGGATATAGGCGCCCAGCGCGGTTTGCGCGTGCCCCATACCTGTCGATGAAAAGTCAGGATCTCCCAGACCGCTCAAAGCTGCAGCGGGTGAGATCATGGAGACTTTCTCGGACCAGAACCGCATCAGCACTCCGGCAATGGTTCCTGCCGCGACGCCGAGGGCAATGGTTCGGCCGACGAATTTTCCAGCCAGCCAGCTCAAGCCGCCGCCGACCACCAGGTTGACGCCGTATCCCGTGAAACCAGTGTTGTACTTGTCTCCCAGGACGGCCTGTGTGATCGCGCGCGGACCGACTGCCCCTGCAGCCGCACCCAGCCCGACGTAGAAAATTTCTTTCATGCCGCCGGCGTTGAGTGGATTGCGGTGACGCCGGTAAGTCTTGCGCCGGAATCCCAATGAGCTATTGCGCGTTTTGCTGCGCCGCGGATTGCTTTTGCGGGCATAGCTTCTGCGCTTTTTGCTTCTGTGCTTGTTTGCCATGACGATGAGTTCACCTCCCCCCAAAAATGGATTACTCGAGCTGCGGCGTCTCTTGGGAGCCGCGCGGCGCGAGCCGCTTTTTCTTCGCGGATTGGTTACCATCCGCAGTTTGCGAACTTGCATAAAGTTTTTGTCCCAAAAAAATCCCCGGAGCCCTCGATTTAAATTCGAGAACTCCGGGGACAATTTTTTTATGAATTGTATTGGCTCAGCCGCTTTCGGCTGTGCCGGTTATTATTGCCGTGACCGCAGTATCGGCACTCCCCCCATTAGATGCATCATTGCTCCTGGAAGTGGTGACTCCAGGAACAAAAACATGGGATTGCCGTCCTGATCTGGCTTCACGTCGATGATGTTGAATTTCAGATTGAAATCTCCCACGGTGTGAAACACGATCGCGGTGATCGGGCCCAGGACGGTCATGCCGTCGTGACGCCTGGCGATGAACTTTTTCATCACCTGGGGATTCTGACGGCGCACCAGGCCGTGGCCTTGGCAGCTCCGGCAGAGCTTGGGAGCCGGCCGGCCGAGTTTCTTCGTGGCGCCGCGGTGATATCCGGTGCTCATGCGTCCGGTGGCGCGGCACAGAGGGCACGGCGCGATTCCTTTTCCTTTGCAGGTCGGACACTTCATGGGTTCAAACACGCTGCCGCTGCCGCCACAGTTTGTGCAATCAGCTTTGTATTTGCCGCTTTCTTTGAGGCAGCCTGGCGCCGGGCAAGCGACGGTCTTAACTTTGATCTCGCCTTCGCCGCCGCATCCTGGATACAAACATATCCGCTTACCTTTGCCGTTACACTCGTCGCACTTCGCCTGGCAATCGGGACACAGTTTTCCCGTTGGGATGAACTGGTCGGGAAGCCCTGGCCATTCGGTGATGAAACCCAGCTTGCCATCGTGGAAAGTTGCGAGCGTGGGCCCGGTTCGGCCGAACTCCATCGAGCCGCGCGGAGTCAGCAGGCAATCCACCTGGCCCATGACGGTGTACTGCTGCCGCAGGACCTGCTGCTTTCGCTCATCAACGTATTCGCGCAACGTCGCCGGCCGGCGATCGGGCGCAGGCTCTCTTACTGCCATTACCTGTGCTCCCATTTAATTCACAATTCCTTCCGGGCGGACCACGTACTCGCCGCCCACAAATGCCATACGTTTGTTGAGCTGGTCAAAGATCAGGTCCGGAGGCTTCCCGGTTTCTTCGCCCAGCTTATGCCAGTAGATCGTGGTCTTGAATTTGTCGAAGCGTTTTTGCGTGATGTAATCGATCCGGGTGCACAGCCCAATTTTGACCAGGTCTTTTGTCGTGTCAACGCCAAATTGGGAGAGCGGCCGGCTGATGTCCTGGTTGCCTCCGATCAGGTAGAGCTGCGTGCCTTCGGCGTTAGTCGCGACGTCGATGCCGTCGCGCTTGTCGAACTCCAGCGCGAATTCGCCGTTGGGAGTCTTGACCACCATCTTGCTCAGGGCCCCGCACTTGGCAAAGTCTTTCTGATATTCCACAACCTCGATGATTTCTTTGACGTTGTGGCCATCGCGTCCATGAAACTTGCGGTACATGCGGCGCTCGCCGGCAAGATCCCCGTTCTGATTCCGCTTGCGTGGGTTTGGTATGGTTTGCCCGTGCTTCACCATCGCGCGATAGTTTTCCGAGAGTGCTGTCTTCCACTCTTTGAAGTTGCTCTTGCCCAGGGCGGACCAGGTCATAACCGCAACTTGATCTGCGGTCGTCGGCGCCATGCCGGCTTCGCGTGCTACGCGGCGGCGCTGCCCCTCGCTCAAGCGATCCCAGAAGACATTGCGCGCGCTCGCGTGCTTCACCCGCGGGCCTTTGAATCGGCGCTTGCTTGGCTGGCCTTTGAGCACATCGGCGGCTTTGTCATAGAACCTGCGGACCGGCCGGGCATGAGCCTTGCGCTCAAACAATCCAAAAAGGTTTTTCCTGCGAGGCTTTCTGCCGTTGCGGCTGGACACGCGGACGGAGGCTCGGCGCCGGCTCCATATCTCGCGGGCAAATTTCTGGCGCGTTGACTTTGGCGTCTCATGGATCACCTTGCCGCCCTCATCGTAGGACCCGCGCTTGTGCTTCACCGCGGCGTCAACGTACTCGCCAAGGTTCTTGGCGCCGGGATTGTATTGCCGGGTTCTGACGCCTTTGCCAGCTCGCTTCATGGCAATCATCGCCTCGGCATTGTGCGGCCGGCAAAGCCAGCCCAGGTTGCTCTTCTTGCCGTTGCTTTCGTCGCCATCTCTGTGGTGCACCACAACATTTTTGGTGGTGCGGCACTTCTCGCAGCGGCGCGGTCCTGCCGGCCGGCATTCCGGCGTGTTGGCGCGATATCGCTTTTCCCGATCGGTGATTGCCTCGACCGGCTTTCTCCAGCGATCGCCGCATTTCGTTTTTGTGCTGCGTCGTTTCATTTCTTTTTGATCGGTACTACTTCGCTCTTGGCTCCGAAGCGCAGGCCTCGTTGAAACCCCAGGGCTGATCCCACTTGTTTAAATCTCCGCGACTGCCAGCGGCCGTCCTGGAAGTAGCGCACGCGATAACCGTTGATGGGCTGCACTCCATCACTGGGCGGCGCCGCCGCTTTGTTTCTCTTGATGACATATGCCATTGTTTCTGTCCGCGGTCACTTGCCCAGCAGCTCGCGCACGCGCATGAGCGCCAGAAACGATCCGCTGTCTACGGCCGATTCGTCCACCCCCAGCAGCCATGCGATGTAATCGGGCTCATAGCCCTGGGCGAAGCGCAAGATAAACAACAGTCTCTCGGTCGCCGGCAACTGCGGCAACACGCGCTTGAGATCCTGCACCAGCATCTCTTGCGGGATGGGCGCCGACTCTTTGACGAAGATCGGCCTAACCGAAACCGGATTCAGCGGCAATATCTTGCCAATCTTTTGCACAAAAGCCTGGTCCGCGTTCTCACGGTCGCTCAGTTCGAGGCGGTAACGCATTTCGATGAACGTGCCCGCCGTGATCTGCTCGGCTGCAGTGGCACTGCCGGCAACCAACTCCGCCAGTTTGTAGATCCGGCTCCAGTGCCGATTGAGTATCTCGATCTTGCGTGACTCGATCGGAGTCGGCCGGTGCAGCTTTGCGATATCCACTTGCTCGTGTTTTCTTGGGGCCCGTTTTGCAGCCATGTTCATCTTCGACTCCGCCTTACGGTTTTCCACAATTGTGGAATGCTGCCTTGCGTTTTCGTTTAAACGAATGTGGTCTTGGCCGATACCACGCGAACCTTGGCGCCGGGGAAGTGTGAGCGTAAAAACTTCGCCGCCTTCTGTGCTGCCGCCTTGGTCAGCTTCTTAATCATCGGCGTGGGGTTGCGCTTTGCTCCGCGCACCACGGCATATCTGCCGGCCGGCGCGGATCTCGCCTTGGACCTGGTCACAGGCCGGCGAGCTGGCCGGCGGCTGTTTTTCTTCTTTTTCGGTTTGCGTCTTTTTTTACTCATAAATCTCCTATCGCGTCACCAGCAGTAAAAGCACTACAGCTCCAACTCCGCCTGCCACCCAAAGCCACGGTGTCGCGGCGGAGGGAATGGTCGGCAAAAAACCTTGCTGATCGGCATATCCGCCATTCTGTGCAGCCAAAGCATCCAGGTCATGCTGTATCTGGCGATCGAGGTTCGCGCGGATCTGAGTCACTTGCGACTGTGGCACATTTTGCCAGCCTTGCTGGCTCAACATGCTGTTGATGGCATCTTGCTTGATTTGCTGTGCCTGTGTTGTCGTGATGTTCCCATGCCATGCGTTCTGCACCAGGTCCTGGATATTTTGGGCCTGGTCGCCAAGCCAATTCAGTAGTGCATTGTTCTGGCCAGTGGTCCAATCAGCTCCGAGTCCTGAAAGCCGGCGCGGCCGACACTTTGGAAAACACTTCGGCAATGGCCGCGGAACGAGTGTCCCTGGGAGCGCGCGATACGTTTTTGTTTGATAGGCCATCTCTTTACGCTGAGTACTTGCCGTACAGATATCCACCAAGGCCTGCAACCGCACCGAATGCCAGCACAGTTCCAAATCCGTGTTTCGTGCTCGCCCGCCGGCGCACGCGCCTTCCCGCCTCTTCAACGTGAGGTCTAACTAGAAATCCTGAGACGAGCCCCGCAGTGAGCAGTCCGGCCAGGAGATACCAAATCGTGTTGTCGCTCGCCATCGGCAACGAATACCCGCCGGGCAGTGTAACGGGGGATCCAAGGCCTCGCAGCGGCATGCGTACACGATATGGACGAAGGGCGCGCGTCATTTGCGCCCTCGCATCATGGCGAGCAGCAAAAGAAATCCTGCCCCGGCGCCGAGCATCCAGTTTGAAACTCCGGGAATTAGTGATCCGGTCGCCACCTGTCCACTGGTCGCTGGTCGTGGCATAAGGATCGGTCCGCCGGCCGTGGCATAGATCGGCTGGCCGGCATCGGTGCCCACGTTGACTGTCTGCGGAGGCGCTTGGATTTGTGGAACTGGGAGCTGCCAATCAATCGGCATCAACCCAGGTAAGGCTCCATCGTCTCCCATTCCTCTCAGCCTCGCGCGCGATCGACGTGCGACTGCCGCGCCCAGCGTCTTGCTATTACGGCACTGCGGAACACACTTTGGAATCGGCCGCGGGACCAGCGTTCCCGGCAACGTTCTATAAACTTTCAACTGATATGACATGATTCCTTTTACCGCTTCTTGTTAAAAAACAGCATGTACAAAACCACGGCGCCGACGCCTACTCCCGCCCATCGGCCGGGGACCTGGTTCACAAAATTGGTGATTGAATCCGTCCAGCTCGATGTCGTTGTAGCCGCCGTCAGGGCCGTCTGCATGCAATACGTACCTGTCGGATCGAGCACCAGGGGAGCAGGGCAGGTGATCGGGGTTGGCGTGGGCGCCGGCGTTGGAGCTGGAGCCGGCCACGGCACAACCTGTTGACCGCCGTTGCTATTCAGACAAACCGTTCCGGGAGCAAGCGTCGTGTCGGAACACTGCGGCAGTTTTGGCCCCGCTTGCGGCATCGTCGTCAGATTGCCCGCCTGGTCAAGGCACACGGTCCCTGGCGCCAGGCCATCGCTACAATATGGCGGCTGCTTCTGTGTTGGCGTTACCGGCGTGCACTTCATAATCGGCTGTCCGTTTGGATATGTGCCGATCACTCCGCAGCAGGCGCTCGCCGCCGCATTCAAAACATAGCCGGTTGGGCAGGTCGGCAATCCATTCCCCCCGCCGCCTCCGCCTCCACCTGGTGGCGGTGGCGTAGCCCCGCAATGTGGATCTCCCGTTTGGTAGCTCACGCGGCCGCCGGTCACAGGATCGATCACGCTGCAATCGCCCAGACCCCGCATCCGGTACCGCCCGCCGATCGGCGAGCGCTGCACGGCGCCCAGGGTTTGCTTTTGTGCAATCGCGGCAGTTACAAAACTTGGGTAGCCAAGCCCGTGAAAGGTGTAAGACGTTTTTCGTGTAGCAGCCGCGGCGGACCGGCGGATTGCTTCCAGGCCGTTGAGCTTCACATGGCCTGATGGCGAATACATCTGCCTTCCCGTTCCGGGACGCGCGGCATAGGCCGTTCTGGATTGATATGCCATAAAATTATCTCCGCATCATCACCATCATCAGCGCCAGGCCTCCGACGCCGACCATCATCAACGTGGTGGGGGAGATGGATGTATTGAGAAACCCGCCGCCGGTCCCGTAAGGCGATGCCACTCCTCCGTAAATCGAACTCTGCGGGAATCCGTTGGGCGTGTAGTACTGGGCCCCACCGCCATATTGTCCTGGGAATCCGGGCATGTTCCTGGTGGCGAGGTTTTGCCCGATGCCTGCTGCGATCGGACTCTGGAAGAAATTGTTGAACAATCCTCCCCAATCAAAGCCCAGGGCGCCTAACCCATTCAGCCGACGCGTGCGGATAGCGAGCGGAGCGCGGCGCGTTGTCGCTCCCATCCCGCCGGATTTGCAAGCGCAGCTCCCGCTGCAGCCATCGCAACCCAGTCCCTGGAGCCGGCGAGGACGAATTGCCACGGCAGGCCTCGCCGTTGTTCTCGCTTGGGCTCCAAGATCACTGAGTCGCCTCGTAACAACAGATCGAGTTTTCGGTGAATAAGCCATTTACTTCTTCCTGCCTCTCAGGTACCACCAGGCGGTCCCGCCCAGGATCAGCAGCCAGCACCAGCCCGACATTCCGGTGTCGGCCGGAGGCGTTACCACGACTGGCGGGGTGTTGTTGATGTAATTGCCCAGGCCCTGCATCGGTCCCATGGTGCGCCACGCTTGCGCGCGGTAAATGTTCGGAGGAGCCCAGCCGGCTCGCACGCCGGCGACTGTGGTCTCAATCGGGATCCACTCCTGTGTGCGCGGATTTTGTACTTCGGTAAAAACGTGGCTGAAATCGTTCGGCGCCTGGCGATCGGCGGCAACGGTCTTGAATCGTGTCTTGTGTCCGATGCTCATGAGCAATGCGGCGACGAGTTGGGCGTGATCGTCACAATCGCCGGCGCGCAGCTTCAGCGTGACCAGCGGAGTCTGAATGGTTTCTTTGTACTCTCCGCGGAATTTGATGTTCTGCAGGACCCACTGCTGGATGGCGTCGATCTCGCCAATGTAGTTGCGCGAGGCGACGTTGCGCGTGATGTCAATCGCGGTGCGCCGCACTTCCAGGTTGGCGGCTCCCTCGTTGCCCAGGACCAGGGCTTCCATGTACTCGATCGTTCTTTTGATCCCGCTGTCGCCATCGCGCAATGGATAGCGAGCGCCGTGCGTTGGCCAGCTCCAGGCGGTATTGTTGGCGCGAAGTACTGCTTTGGGCGCGGAGATCGCGCACTGGGCCAGGGCGGTGAGGCCTGAGAGTTTGCGCGGAGTAGGTCGGTAACTATAGCGGGCTGCAGGTCTGATGCTCATGTCATCTCATGAAGCATTCACCCCCGCCGCGGAGCTGAGATCAGGAAATTGCCCCCGCAAAACCAAATCATGGCTCGTTGGCGGGGGCAAATTTTTTTGGAGGGCGGCTCGTTCCCCTTGAAGGTAAGCCGCCCTGGGCCCTTGCGCGGTTATGCGCTTGGTACGTGTTGAGTCTGATGGCAGTGTGGGAAAAAAGGCAAGCCGGTATCGTACTGAACTGTACAGTATCCTAGAGCGTCCTAGCGGAATCCTAGCGGACGTCCTAGGGGTAATCCTAGCGGGTGTTTTGCCGCTAGGATTGTTGCGTAATTTAGTCAAAATTACGGCTTAATTTTGACGTTCGCTGCCCAACTGTTAATTATCTTGACAACACGCGGGTTTGCTCTCACCCTTAGCAGTAGCGATTCCCTTAAAACAAACAGATGCCCCTGGCCGAGTCGAACGCGGTCCCTATACCGACCGAGCAGATCGAGCGGGCGCTCGCCTCTGCTGCGATCCCCGGTTTCTATGGTGACGTCACTATCACCATCAGCATCAAACCGGAGGCGGTTGAGGACGTTGAATTCAATATCGAACGCGAGGCCACATTGAAAGCCAGCCAGCCCGACCGCAGGCCGGCGGCCGGCGGCGCCATGCCGGAGCGTGACCAGCTCGTCCGCCAGGCGGTGCTGCGGTTAAAGCAGCAGTTGCATCTGCGCTGCGGGATGATCGGCCTCACCGGAAACTTTGCCGACGGCCGGCTGCTGGATTTGAAGTTGAGGGATACGCCGTGACAGATTCTGCGGTAATATACGCTGTAAGTACGCTGTAGTTACAGCGTCACACAATTTTTTCTCTGGGTTATCCAGACTTGGAACCCCGGTGCTTCGAGTTGAAACGGTCGCTCGATGCTCCGGGGTTTTTCTTTTTGGGAGGGTTCCGTGCCGTATTTCCCGAACATGTCGGAAGTGATTGACCAACCGCTATACGACAAAGAAAGAATGGACGATACAGTAGTCAGCCTCTTTACAACTCCCCTCGGCCAGCGCGGTAAAACCTACGCGGAGACAAACATGTACACCGCCGGGATGCTGCCGGCGCCCACTAAATTTCAGGTCTGCGGATTACGCTGCACGGTTCTGATCGGGGACAACCTCATCGCGGCGCGGCCGTGTCCGCTTACCCACGCTGTTTGGTACACCTCCTATGTCGAACTTCGCATTGGATCTAAGTGGTATTTCAATGGCACGCTGAGCGAGATCGCCGATCCCCTGATGTTTATGGGAAATGAATTTATGACTCTCGCCCCGGCGCTGCGCTGGGCCATCATCGGGCGCCTCAAGCGGTCGTTAGCGCGGCGCATTTCGATCAACCCCCAGGAATCTTTTAGAGTCGCCATCTACCAGAACGAAAAACGTCCAAACTTCTGGGCATTGGTGCATCTGGATGGCGACCAGTATCGGGGTATCCAATGACATCCGAAAAACGAGAGCGACGCAAGGACCGCCAGCAGTTCATCCGTTGGCACTCGCGCGAGTGGCGGTTTCGCGGATGCTCGCGTAAACAATCACGATTCTTTGCCCGTGTTCTCTGGGACCGGGCGCTCAAAGCCGAACGTCAATCCCTTCAGGAGAAGTAATCATGCCCAAGGTCCGCCGAACCAACAAAAGCGAAAATACAAACCAAGCCTCGACCGCCGTCCTCGATCCTCCTCAGGTGGACCAGGACGAGCTCTCTCCAGAGGAACGGATCCAGCGCCGGATCGAGGAGCTGGTCGCGATGCCTTTTTTTGCCATGCTGAAGGCCTTCACTGACAAAGAGTGGTCGCAGCACAGTTGTGTTTACATCTACCGGCTCGATCCCAAAGTGGTCAATGCTGAAAAAGAGGCTTACATCGAAAAGGTCCGACAACCGATCGATGAGGATTACATTCGCGACATGGAGGGCGGCGGCGGCGGCGTGTACCTGGTCCGGATCAATCTCTTTGAATCTGAAGGTAAACACATGCAAAAACCTGTCCAGGAGAAAGTGGTTATTGCCGGCACTCCGCGATTCTTACCAGGACAGAAATTTAGGACTGGCGAACCGGCTACATCATCTCCCATTCCGGCGGCCGCGCCGGCGCCGGCAAATACTCCTGTCACGCGCGAGGGAATTGTTGAGATCGTAAAAGAAGCCTTCGCCGCGCTTGATCGAAACCAGGGCGACCAGAACGCCGCGATCCAGCAAGTAGTGGAGACAATGAAGGTGGCTAATACTGCATCGATTGAGATCCTCTCCGCGGCCGCAAGGCGTGACGCCACCAGCTCGACCGGTAATCCCATACTCGATAAAGTCCTCGATAAGACACTTGAAAACCTGACAAAGGAGCCGGCTCCTCCTCCGCCGCCGCCTGCTCCAAAAACACTTCTCGAACAACTCACCGAGATGAAGGCGATGATGGATTTTCTACAGCCTAAGCAAAAAGATAATGACGTTGTGAAGATGGTCGAAAGTTTAAAGGCTATCGGTGTAGAGATCGGCGGCGGTGGTGGTGGTGGCTGGAAAGAGCAGCTCGGTGTGGCCGCGATCGAACTCGTGAAGGGAGCGCCGGCATTGTTGGCTCAATTTGCCCAGATGGTTGCCGATAACCAGGAGAAGTCACTGCAGATGCAGCGGGAGAATTTCCAGCGCGCTCTGATCGCGGAGCAGGTAAAACAAGGGAAGGCGGTCGTCACTAGTGTTCCGGAACCAGCTCCACCTGGACAGACCACGCCGGCGGGCCCGGCCGCAACACCGTCTCAACCCTCTAACGTTGTCGAATTTCCAAAACAGGAGACAGGCGCGGCTCAACCTGGCGCTTTGACCGAATTTATGATGAACAAACTTCTTGAATTTATCGTGATGCAGTTCAACGCCGGCACCAATGGCAGTGGCACGGCCGACGTGGTTGACCAGGTCTTTCCCGGCGCCGCCGAGCAAATGGCTGGATACTTTAAAGACACCGCGGCCGTGGTTAACTTCGCCAAGACAAACGCCATCCTGAAAGAGATCGCGGCGCATAAAGACTTTGAGCAGTTTGCCCAGGAATTTATTGCGCAGGTACAAATGATTGTTTTAAACGGCGGCGACCTGCCCCCCGCGGCATAACTTTCAATTTCTTCGATAGCCCACGTGGTCCCTCGTGAGTGCAGGCATTGCCCGCTCTTCGCGTTTGCTTTTGCTGTTGCTGTTGCTCTCACCCTTTCACCAGCTCGAACAATTTTTGTTCTTTATTGCTTTTGGCCCCGTGATTGCTCTCCTCGTTCCACAGAGGAGCAGGATCAGGGCGCGAAGCGCCAGATGCGCGCGTTCTCGCGCGCCACCTCATTCTCTTGTCTCAGAGGTTTTCCACAATTCACAGGAGCGTAAGACAAAGGCCGGCTGCTTCCGTAATCCTTTAAATTCTCAGGGACAACTCTTGTACTCCCAAGTTTTTACACATAGCAAACCAGAAACCGCACGAGAAAGCCTGGCTTGCACCAATTTTTCGCACGCCTTTTATCGCGCTCCACAGGCGATCTGTGGAAAAGTTTCTGGAATTGCTGAGTTTTGGTGTAGTTACTGGTTTGTAATTATTGACGCGGTTAATATGTTTACTTTTGCGTTAAGTGATTTTCCAAGAATTGGGGTGCGGCGCGAGAAAACCCGCATGGATATTGGATGCAAGAAAAAACGCACCCGAAGACAATTCGGGTGCGTTGTGGATGCGCGTTGCTAAATTTCGCGCCGGTTTACTGCGTGGTCAAAGCCAGCGACGAACCGCTGGGCTTCGTTTCAAAGGCGGGTCATCCTGGAGGGCTGTGTTGGTGGGGAACGAGGGAATCAATCAAAAACTGTGAGATGCCGGCCTGCGCGTATACCGTTCGTATATGGCGCCAGAAGGCCTCCATGCGATGCTTGGCGCCCTGCCATGCCCTCAGGTGCTCGGCATGCAGCGTGATCGCCTTCTCGATCCATCCTGCGTTGGAATCGCGCCTGGCGGCGTTGGCTGCCGCCATGAGGCGCTCATGTTCCAGCACCGCCTCCTCCCAGCTCACAATCAGCGCGGGCGCGTATACGATGCGCTGCGGTCCGCTGCGGAAGTCCTCGCCGGCCGGCGTCTTGATCTTGCGCGCCTGGGAGTAACCAATCTGGATCAGCCCCAGGTCCGCCAGGTGCTTGTTGCATGTCCGGACCGTCTCGATCGAGAGCCCGCACGCTTTGGCGACGGTCTCCTGCTTGGGGTTGACTACGCCCTTCACGCGGTAGAACTTTCCCTCTTTTTTCTTCTTCATCTCCTGGTTGTTGCTGGGATCGAGGAGCCCGCAAAAAAGATAGAACACCATCACCAGGCGGTCGTTGTCGTTGAGGGGAAGACGTTCGTCAAAAATCCAGTAGGGGATGTCCTTGTACCCCTTGGATCCGATATCGCAACACTGCTCCCAGAATTGCTTTGTTTCTGGGTTAGCCATGAGCTGATCGAGGGACGGCGCATAATAAAGCTCCTTCCGCCGTTTGTGAGAGCATTGCGTTGGATCCGTGCACCCTTGAAAGCAGTTGCCCTCTGGCAGCGCCGGCGAGTAGATGTCCGGGTGGATTCCGCGGCGCTTGCGGTGGACCAAGGCGGCGCCGGTGTGAATCCGATCGGTTGACATGGAGCTGACTCGCCTGGTGACCGTCTCGCGACGTGAAAGCCCCATACGCTGTGCCAGTTTGGCCTGGGTCACTTTACGATTCCATGAACGTTTACCGCCGTGTGAGTGCAAGCAGCCGGCGATTGTCATGGCGATGATCGTCGAGATTTTTCGGGCCTTGGCCTCACCGTTGTAATGAAAATAGACACGTGGAACGAATGCAGCCTCAGTGCGCTCAGGCAAGCCGTACTTCGATCGAAGATGTTCCGGAGTCCTCAGTGGCTGCCGCCTCCGGGGAGTTTGTAGATGCGTTCCAGCTCGTGGATGTCATGCGGCAGGTGATCGATCTTCTTCAAGTAGGACGCTGAGATCCACTTGGTGCGCGTGATGGACAATCCCAGAACTCGAAGGCGCCGCTGAATTTTAAACATCTTCTGATCAGCAGTCGCGCCAAGTACTTCGGCTTCATAGCCGTCGCTGCTGAAAGTGATCTTCTCCACCAGTACTCGATCTCCAGGCTTGATTGTGGTTTTCTCCATAAACCGCTCCATGGCCGCGATAAGGGCCAACCTCATTTTTTCGGTGATCCAGGGGAATTGGTGATTCATAGACTCGCTCCCAGCTCGACCTCTTCCATCTCAGGCCGCTTGCGATGAATTTCGCCGCGGCGCCGGGCCCCCAGGATGTCCAGGCAGCGATCGTATTCAGTGACGTGGCCGGCTGTGATGCTTTCCAAAACAAGCTGCTCTGCGCTACGGCCCGCACCATTCCAAAATACGGTGCGCTTTACAGAGCCACTCCAATAGCGATAGTTACGATAGAGCCACTTCCAATGCTTGCGCATGTCGCGGGGCAGGGAGTCGTAACACTTCGTGCAGAACGGCGTGGAGTGGCGGTCCTTTACCTGGCCACAGTGACACCGATCGGAGTCAATCACTCGCTCCAGGAGCGCGCGGACTTCTTTTCGTGCCTGCTCCAGGAGAGTCAAGCTCGCTCCTGAACAACGTCGTTATGTGGTTCTTCTTCGTCCTCGTATTCCTCTACGTCGATCATCGCCGGCGCCGGCGTCGGCAGATCTGGCGTCGGGACCGCGTCGGCTTGCTGCAATTGCGGCTGCGGAATATCGAGGCGAATTAACGGCCGCCGGTTAGAGGATTCGAGCGCATTCAGCGCCGTTTCTTTTGTGCACGGGGTGATGGCGTAGATTGCGCCTGGTCCTACCAGCTTCGACCGCGCCGGCGAGCTGGTCCGCTTGACTCTTGTCCCCTCCGGAGTCCACTGATGCGCGATCAGCTCCGGAGACTCCAGGACAAATTCCCGTTCTGGCAGCTCCGGGGTATCGATCCGGAAAAGCACAGCGGACCCGAAGATCTCCGTCGTGACGTATCCAATTTCGCGCTGGTGGCCAAACATCTCGACCACGGCCCACCCTTCAAACTTCGCCTGTGATTGTTCCATTGCTCTCCTCTCTTTCCCGTAATACCCGCTCCACCAGCTCGACGATCGTCTCCGCCGCCGGCATGTCTTGTGCTCGCGTGCAGTGGATGTGGCTCCCACTGCCGCAGTTTGGACAATTACTCATAGACGCACCTCGAGAACTTCGCTTTCTCTAGTTGGCGTCTTTGTTGTTCTGTTAACCGCAGCTCCACGGTTCGCCAGGTGAGCCCATCATTGCTGACCTCAATGTGAATGAATGGAATGGTTTCGTTCTGCTGTTCTGTTTGAGCCTTTTGCTCTTGCGCGGCTAGGTCGGCTTTTGCGTGTTTGGTTAGCACCGCTGCAGCCATCACTCCAAAGAATGTTCCTGCCAGGATCGACAATAGTAGAGTGCTGATAAAGGATTTCATTCGTCTCTGTGGACCTGCCCATCCGGCGCCGCGATCGGCAGCGCCATCTGCTTTGACTTCTTTGCCGCGACAACCCAATCCGCCCAGCGGCCGGCCTCGGCCATGATCTCGATCCCGTGTTTCACTGCGTCCAGTCGCCGGCGATATTGCTCGGTGCTCAGTTTTTCCACCTGGCAGTCGCGCATCACTCGCTTAGCCAGGTCGCCGGCGACTTCGACGTGAATGGCGATCCAACGTTCGCACCCATTTGGCTGCTGGTATTTCTTCACTCCGCACGCCGGTAGCCTGTTGCGTGCTGAATAGCTGCATAGCTCACCCACGGTATCGGCGGAGACGTGGGTTACAGTCTCTCCCTGCCGGTACACCGACTTGCTGCTTGCCGCCCGCAGTGAATGGCAGAAAACGCTCAAGGCTTTTGCTCCCTCAACATCGTTTCGAGCTGGTCCAGCTTCTTTGCTTTGTCGAATCCGGAGGGAGATCCTCCGCTGGCCGGCTCTTTGAAGGCTCCATGCGAGCCCACCCATGTGCCCGGGCTCGTGGCTGTGATTGGCGCGGCGACTCCGGTCTGAGTGGCCGACATAATCCAATCTTCGGTCTGTGAATCGCCGGAGGTGCCGGTTTGCCGAAGCGTGTAGTTAGTTCCCGCCGTCCAGGGATTTCCATTGTTGCCGGTGGAGTAGAAAGCAAAGTCAACTTCTGAAGCTTGCGAGGTGTTGAATGTCGAAAGCGTCATGGATCCGCCGTTGCCGTCGCCTGTCCCGCAGTGGTCGAACGTAATGCTTCCGGAATTGGTCGTGGAATATTGCTCAATACTGATACGCCGGAACGTAGGGGTTTGTCCGGTTTGAAACGTTGCCGTCACAACATTGCTGGCGTTGCCGGTGATGTTCGTGGCTAGCCAAATGTCTGTTGATTGCGTGGCTGTGGCGCTGTGCTTGAGACAAGTGGCGTCGGCCTCGGTATATGTATTGCCGGCCGTGTCCTGGACTTTATTAACTGTGCTCGTCGTGTCCGCCCATGTGATGCCAACAACAATGTGGTTGCCGGCGGTCGCACTGGCGGCGGCGGTGGCGATGGTGTTGCTGGCGGTATCGCCTGTGCCATGAGCCGAGTTCACAGCCGTGAACGAACCCCAGCACGGCAGGCACAACGTAAACAGTAGAACGATAACCCGCTTCATCACTGGTTGCACCCCACGGAGTCACAGAATGTGCCGGTGTCACGTCCTGGCTGGATGCCGGCCGCGATCGCGTTCTGCATGGCGAACTGGATCCGCTGGAATTCCTGCTCGATCTGCGCTCGCGTGTCGGTCGCCGCAAAGGTGAGAGTCATCTGCGTTTCGAACCATCCTCCGGAGGCGAGGGCTCCGTTTTCACTGGTGAGCAGCGTTGCATTGGTCTCTGCAGCCGCGCATCCCGTTGTGCGGTTATTGATGGGGAGCGGGGTCAGGATGTAGTTCCAGAAACAAACCGTAACCTGCTGCAGCCCGATTGAGTTGGTGAGTGGATCGCCAGCGACAAGAAAGTTTTTTGCCGGCTGCGCCGTTCCACAAGAGGATGCGCACGCGAGCGCGGTCGTACTGTTGAATGTGAACGTTGTGGATGACGGCACCGATGCTGCCGTGCCGCAAAGCACATCCTGGCTCACGGTCGAGCCCTGCAGGCAGAATCCCGCATTATTTGCCGGGATGTTGTGTGGGGCGCTGGTTGTCACGGTCGCTACGCCCGACGAGATAGTAACCGTGGTCACGCTCACGGGCGTGGACGAAGTGGCGAATGCCCTGTATGCAACCGTGAGCACCCATAGCGCAAAAACGAAGCGAATACAAAGAAACACAAAGTAGCGCATTGCTTTCTCCGAAACTACGGTGAAATCGTTTTGGTTTCGATCCATTCAAACGTGATGATGAATGAACCTCCGGTAACAGTCGTGCCGGCGCCGTCAATCGGCGCTCCTAAATTCACCTCAATCTCCTGGGCGGTGCCTCTCAGCACTTGGGGCTTTTGCTTCCACCATGCCGGCGAAATGTAGACATCGTTGGGTGTGGCGGTCCCTGTAGCCATGCATCCGACTTTGGCGGCGTCGATCATCGCCTCCAGCGTTCCCTTTGTGGGATTGGCTGTCCACGTCTTCGGCGCGCTCGATGCCGCGCCAAAATTCTGATCGTCCTTGTGGATCGTCGTTGTTACGGCCGTGCCGGCCGTGTCTGCGCTGGTGCGCATCAGGATGGAGAGATTCACAATGCCGGCAGTGGTCTGCGTGCATGAAACCCGGATGCCGGTCACCAGGACCGTATTGGTCGCATTGCCCGGCATTGAAGCGATATCGGTTGCCGTGGCCGCCGGCGTCACGATCGCTGAGGCGTGGTAACTGGCCGGCCGCATCGCGGGAAGGGAAGCGGTCCACAGCAATCCATCCGTGCCAATATTAGGGGCGACGTCTCTGCCCTGCGTCGCTGCTGTGCCGTTGTTGTAGTCTGTCTGGGCGATGCCATCGAGGGTGCCGATTCGATTGGCCGCGGCCGCTGCGCCATTACTGGACAGGGTCCCGACAACGCTCCAGGGAGCCCCTCCCTGATTGACCGTGGGAGAGTTGTTCACATTGAACCCGGTATTCGCGATCGTAAAATTGTCCACGCCGGTTGCGACGATCTGAGCGCCGCGCGCCGTCACCTGCGTATCGACCCTTTGTCCGTTCGTCGCCGTAGGCTGCGTGGTGTTGAATACCCCGCCGGTTTTTAGGGGATTTCCTGAGTCGGTTGCCAGCGACGCGACATTCCCTCCGATTGCTTGCACGCCATTCACGCCGGCTTCGACTACCGCGTGCGCGTTAATTTGCGCTTCGTTGATGGCACAGTTAGCGGCCGTACAACTTACCGACCAGGGGCCGGAAGCCTGCGTCACTGCGCCTATCGTGTTTGCTCCTGTGGGCAATGCCGCATTCACCGCGACATTTAAATTGTTTGTGTTCGTGGGCGTATCTTTCAGCGACATTCGTAGCAAGCCGGCGGTATCCAACGAGAGCCCGTTGATCTGCCCGGTCGTGTACGAGGGCGCATTTGTCGTCACAATGCCCCAGGCGATATTGGGCCAGGTAATGACGGTGGACCGCGCCAGCCAGTTGGCGGTACCGGACGTGAATGACGTAACGATCATTTCGGCATTCGAGCTGCCTTGGGGGCACATCACCGGATAGTCCGTTGTCCCCTGGGCGGAGGCCACGGTCGCCGTGAGCGACACCTGTCCACTCACTGGGTCCTGGATATACCCGTTCGTGTTGTAGATCGTTCCGCCATCGTAAGAGCACTTTGGCGTTACGGTGTAAACGCCCGTGCCCCCCGATTGCAATTGAAACGTGGCGCCGCGCTCACCCGTGAGCGCGACGGTGATTGTGGCATTGAGGGCGGCCAGGGCTGTGGAGCCGGTCGTATTGTCTCCCGCCGCCGAGCATCCGTTCTTGCAGTTCACCCACATGCCGTTTGTCTGGTCGCCTTTGGCGCTCACGAGCTGGGAGCCGGCCCCCTGCGTCGTATCCAGCAAGCGAATCGCGGACGTGACTTTCTGTCGCGCGGTGTCGCTCTCTGAAGCGGCCGCGTTGGCCGCTGCGTCTGACGGTCCTCCGCCGGTTCCGCCGCCGGCAACGACGTTGACCTTGAATGCATGATTCACCGTGTCAACAACGTTGTCTCCGCTCTGGGCCACACCGCCGATCTGCGAGATGTTTACCGATCCCAGCAAGTCGCTGGGCGTGTAATTGGAATCGCCCTGGCTCGCTGGTTTGCGGCAAACGATCTGGCCGTCTACTTCTCCCGATCCGGTGGCTGACGTGAGGTTGGCGCGGATCCACGGCTTGTATCTGTAACCGGTTGCCTGGCCGGCCGTGGTGTTCGTCAATGGGAAGCTGGTTCCGCTGGCCAGGTCGGGCCAGACCACGGCGCCGCCCGGTGCCCCGGCATTGTTAGGCGCGTACTCGAGCTGGAGTTGGATGGCGCTGAATCCCGAATTGGAATACGTCAGATGTATGGTTGTGCAGCCGTAGGTGCGGTTGTCGTACCACGCCGTGGGTCCGGCCGCGGTGAGCTTGAAATTCCAGACTGTATCCTGCGCCGGGCCGACTGTCTGTGCATGGGCGTGAATCGAAGTAGCGATCAGAAAAACGATCAGCACAACGATCAAGGCGCAAATGGCAATCAGTATTGACAGCACCCGCAGAACTCGCTGCCGCCATTCCTGTACCGCGCAAAGCTCCTCGATATCCATCTCACCTTTGGCTTCAACCCTTGCCGGCGGAATACCCGTGGTCCCGTTTTCTACTTTCGGGCCATGGTGGTCCTGCCGTTGCTTATAGTGCCGGCAGATTAAGTGATACTTCGCCAGGTCCTCCACCAGGGCCTGGTGCGCCTGTACGCTCATGCCTCCGCGGTGGTGTTGTGTATGCCGGGCAACATGCTGCTGCTCGTGCAATAGTTCGGAATCATCGAGCTGAATGCTCTCGTTCGGGCCGCACAGATATTCATAGCCTGCGCCTTTAAGCCATTGCGTCAACTGCAGAGTTGGATGGAAGGCGATTTTCATTAGTATTCGATCTGCCTCATGCTCGTGGCCGTGGGCAGAGCATTGCGGGCGCCGGCGACAGTTTGCAGGTATCCGATGGTTTGACCTTGCTTGTAAAAACCCTTGTCTGCGCCCTGGCCCTCCTGGGCGAGAAACTCCAGGGATTCGCCGGGCTCATATGTCGCCTGTGGCGAGTTGGAATTGGGTGCGGCCGCCGCAACATAGTTCTGCCGCCCATTGACTCCGGCTCCATCTTCAATCATCACTACCCGCCGGCAAATTGGGCTCTGGATAATCACGGCCGTGGTAGTGACGTTGTTGATCGAAAGCGTGGACGTTGCTCTCACTTCTTTTTTCCTCCTTTGGGAATCGGCGGTAGCGGCAACCAGTACGTTGGCTTGATCGCCCGCTGGGTTTCACGATCACACCATTCGATTTGGCTATCCGGGAATTTGGCGCATGAGGCGAAGCGTATCTCGCCGCCGGCAACGACAACTGGCACGTCATCCGAAGATAAGTAGTCGTCTTCGCCTTCGATACCGGAGGGCGTGTGCCGCATTGGCGGCAACGTTTCTTTAACCGAGATCCAGCGAACTTCTATATGCACTCGCCCCTCGCCTTCCAGCAAATCAACGGCCCTTTGTATTGAACTGGACATTGCTCCCCTCCTCAATCTCCTGTGCCAGTAGACGATCAAACCACCATCCCACTGCCAGGACGAACACGGCGCCGATCGCGCAACAGAGCCAGATCACGTTTTTTTGCCTTTCGTTAAAAAACACCGGCCGTCCTCGCCCCCGGTGACGGCCGGCAAGAGTTTCACGTTGCTAATTCAAACAGGCAAACCATCGCCTGACTGCCGTCGGGGACAGTGCCTTTCAGCACATACCCTTCATCTGCAACTTGGTTGATTTGCGCCTCGGCCTCGAGATGCGGACTCAGAGCCACGCGCAAAAGTCGGTATCGCTGCTTCTTGCCCGGTGGAGCTGGTGTTGTCGCCATCGTTTTTCTCCTTTCTGGCGGCTGCTGCCGCCGGTGTTTTCAAAGCATCACTGCGCCCTAACTACGAAACGCGCCCTCCCCCGTTGACCAGTTGCTTCTTTTTGTCCGGCTCGGCTTCCCTCAAGAAGCTGTTCGTGCGAGACTCGCCGGTTACTTCCAAAAATTTGACCTCGACCCTTGCGGATTCGATTAGCTGTTTGGCGACGGAGCAGACGGCCTTCGCGCGCTCGATATCCATTGGCTTCTCTTTGTCTTTCAGGTCCTCTAGAGTCTCGAATAGGTGGTTGCGCAGATCGGTGATTGTGTTTTTCATTGCGTCCTTTCGTTCGGCAGAGACGTTTCAGTTGGTTTGCCAGGACGATTGCCGATTTCAGTTCTGGCGGATAAACGTGGTGGAAGTAGTAGCCAGTGCTTACCGGCCGCAGCTCGAGCTGATTCAACCTGCAGCCGTGTTTCTGTGTTTTCCAGTAAACAAAGTGCCCTCGCGGAATTGGCCCGCGCCGGTTGAGCCATGCCTGGCGAATGGCCTCGATTCTGGCGAAGAAGTCGCGGACCCTGATCGCTGTTTTTACTAAGACGGTCTCTTTCTTGCCCTCGAGTGCGTGGATGTGCAGCCCAGCGGTCCGTAGATTGAAGGCGTCACGATTGATCAACGATTTGGGATATCCCCAGCGAATCAATTGGCGGAGTTTTTCAACTGTCTCGAAGGCTGGAATGTGTACGTTCCTGGGGAGCGTGTCGAGAGTGGGCTGAATAGCCAGCACTCGCGCCTCACTGCGCCGTCGTATATGTTTTTTGCCATACCAGATGATCTCAGCCAAGCCGGTTTTGGCCACCTTCGCATGCCTTGCTACGGTCTTGTGTCCGATACCGAACTGCTTGAGATATTTCAAGTGCTCCAGGACGCGATCTGTCAACACAAGATCATTGGGGCCATATAGCCGGCGATTTTCGTCCAGTTTGCGTTTGTATTTCACGTTGCCGGCCTGACAACGCCGGCAACGGCACCCCGCCAGGTAGCGCATCATGTGACCATGGGGCCTGCGCTTCGCCAACTCTTTTGTCGGCGGAAGATCCGGAGGCCTTCCGACTTTGGGAAGCAATGTATTCAAAACTTAGTTCCTGCTCGCTCGACGCCTGAGAATTTGCTGCTGATGAAAAGCCATGTGCATTACGATCACCGGATTTGCGGTCAGCCGCTGCAAGTCTTCCTGCATTGGCAGTCTCACGCCCAATCCCTCATCCAAAACAAGAACCACACCGCATCTATTACAGAGCAAGAAGCCTCCAGGCTTGACTTCAGCGCCGGTCATTAGGCGGCAAGTATCATGCTTCAATCCACATGAAGGGCAGTGCGCCGTCGGGATTTTTATGTCTTCCGGCATTTGTTTTAGGCCTCCACCACTCTGACCTTCATGCCGGCGACGGCTTTGTACTGCCCGTTGTCGGTCTTCATCAGAAAGCCCATCTGTGTAAGGTCCTTAAAAGCGTTGGAGACATTGGGCGCCATGTTTGGCCAGCCGCGGCTGGCCAACTCCTGCAGCACTTCTTTGTTGCCTTTGCGCTGATCGAAAAACCCATCGGAGAGCAAAACGGCCATCTGGCCTTTGACCGTGGTCGTGTCCATCCTCAGTTTTTCTCGCTTCACTGTGACTTCGATTTCAGGGATGGTCTTGGTTACAGAGAGGAGCTGCGGCGCTTCGCGCTGCAGGCGGTCCAGGACATATTGGTAGAGGTCCTCGCGATCGATCTCTGAAACGGCCGCGCCGACGCTGCCGGCTTTCTTGCCCTCGACCTGGTGGTGGGAGCGCGTGCTTTTCAGGTTATTCAGACTTTCCTGCAATTGCTGGATTTTCTGCTGCAGCAGCTTGATCTCGCCCTGGGCTTGTTCGTATTTCTCTTTGTACATCGGGTCCTCCTGGTCCTGCGGCTTGGCCTGTGGCCGGTTCACGCTCTCTACGCTCTTGCTGCCCAGCGCGATCTCGATCGCCGGCGTCGGCGTCATCCACGCGGGCTGCACATAGACTTTGTGCATCTCCCGGCCGAAGCACACAAAGAATTCACCGCGGCCCAGGGCCATGACGTCTTTTTTTGAGGGCAGGGGACTACCGAATGGGATGTGCTTCAGCGCTCGCTCAACTTCATTGGCTTCGCGCTGCACTCCAATGATCCACACCGCGATGGACCGTAATACGTCCTTTGCGACCGCGGCGATGTCCTGGGAGTCAAGCCAGATGTAGTTGCCCAGGACCGCACCTTTGCGGATGAGTGTCTCGCAAGCCAGCTTCACCGGCGAGTTGCGTTGCTGCGGGATGAACTCCCAGGCCTCCGGAATCACAGTGACCACGCCCTCTTCGTGCTCGTAAACATGCTGAAGGGATGAAGCGATCACAAGCTGCTGCATCTGGGTGGAATAAGCGGAAAGGTCCATCACGTTCAGCCCGGTATCGAGGCGCAGCGGCTTTATGGGCATGCCTTCCAATTCCGGCATGACAATTTTGAAATACTCGTCCAGCGTGGTGTAGACGCTTTCGCTCAATCCACGGGCCGTCGCCAGGGCCTTTTGCACATTGGCTGCTACGTCTGACAGAGAGTGGGCGCCGCGGCAGACCTTCATGATCCAGCTCCGCTCGAATTTCATCTTTTCGCGGAAGGTCGCCTCCAGGATCGAGCTGACGAACTGCCAGTCCGCGCGTTCGCGGAAATATGGGGGAAGGGAGGTGCGCGTTGTCTGGAAGCTGCGCTCTCCGCGTTTTGTGACGAACGCGATCGCCTTTAATTCGGAGCGACTGATTAAAGCCTCTAGCGTCGTGGTCTTCCCACTGTCCTGGGTTTGCCCGGTCACCGCCAGATGGCGCAGCGGGATCTCGACTCGCTCTCCGGAGCCGATCTCGTAGCCAAGGTGAATTGTCTTGGGCTTCACCTGCGCCTCCGTGGATTGCGGCGACTCATCGTTTGGCCTTTCCTGTTGTGGGTTTTGTTCCACAGCGAATCTGGGAGAGGTCTTTGTCGAGTTGGGCTACCGCTTCAAAATAACCACAGGTACATGGCGGCAGTTCGCCTGTTTCGCCCAGGACTTCTGCCCTCAGCCGCTTACAAAAAGTTTTGTGCGATGTCCACTGCAAGGCGTACTTGTGAGCGGCGGCGAATGCCATCTGTGCTTGCGTCTTGGTAAGAAGGTCGCTCACTATGCGATAGCGACCTCGGCCGGTTTAGCTTCTTTCAACAGCTCAAGCAATTTCTGGGAAGCTCGAAAATAAAAATCCCGAGCGGCCCGAGCGGCCAGATCGGCCCGAGCGGCCCGAGCGGCCAGATCGGCCCGAGCGGCCCGAGCGGCCAGATCGGCCAGAGCGGCCCGAGCGGCCAGATCGGCCCGAGCGGCCCGAGCGGCCAGATCGGCCAGATCGGCCCGAGCGGCCAGATCGGCCAGATCGGCCAGAGCGGCCCGAGCGGCCAGATCGGCCCGAGCGGCCAGAGCGGCCAGATCGGCCCGAGCGGCCCGAGCGGCCAGATCGGCCAGATCGGCCCGAGCGGCCAGATCGGCCAGATCGGCCAGAGCGGCCCGAGCGGCCAGATCGGCCCGAGCGGCCCGAGCGGCCAGATCGGCCCGAGCGGCCAGATCGGCCAGATCGGCCAGAGCGGCCCGATCGGCCCGAGCGGCCAGATCGGCCAGAGCGGCCCGATCGGCCAGAGCGGCCAGATCGGCCAGAGCGGCCCGATCGGCCAGAGCGGCCCGATCGGCCAGAGCGGCCCGATCGGCCAGAGCGGCCCGATCGGCCAGAGCGGCCCGATCGGCCAGAGCGGCCCGATCGGCCAGAGCGGCCCGATCGGCGTAGACACTGTCAGCTAGTTCCTGCCAGTTAATTTTTTCTTTTTCGCCGCTGATTACAGCGCGATAGGCGTCGGCGACGTCGCGCACGGCCTTGGCCGCTGCTTCCGACTTTACGAATCGAATCATGCCGTCTTCTGGATCGGCAAAGAGCCATACTGCGAACTTCGGCCAAACCAGTGAGAGGTCAGCGCCAGGCGTAATCGCTCCCAAGAATTGCTCCGGCCACTCCATCGCTTTCTCGATGGCCATCCGTTCGAACAATCCGTCTTCGATACGAGCGAGTACAGATGGAATCCCCAGCTCGCGCTCATAGGCCCGGTGATCGCTGCCGTGAATGGTGCATCCGACCGCGCAACCTCGGTATCTACCGCCTTCCCAGTTGCCATAGGTTCCGCGAATCAATTCGTCCTTCGCGCGGTGGTCTCGCACTCTCGCCAGGTATTTATCCTTGATGGCCTGATCGCCATGAAACGCAATCAACGGTGTTTCCATTTTTTTGCTCCTATGCGATGGGCAGATCGATCCCATCCTGTTCGTCGTTTTCGTCTTCACGCTTGCGAAATTTCATGCTGCGTAGCTTCCTGTGGGATTTCCTGTTTTGGGCTATTACGCTTAAACTTCTTTTGCCGGCGTAATTTCATCAGCGCTTTATAAGCCCGCCGGCGATCCGCGTGGATGGTCTTGATCCGCTTGCCATATCTGCCGCGGCATGAAACCCCGGCTTGGCATTGGCAGTAACCACACCCAACTTTCTTCACGATCAGCCGTGTTTGCCGTTGCCGTTTTTCCCAGGCCAGGCTCACGCACACCTCGAACACAAATTCGGAGCCACCCAAACGCAGCCTCCGGCGCACGCCACTTGGTCGGTGCATCCGCACACGACGCATTGGGCCTCGCACATGTCCAGGCGGTACACCTGTTCCAAACTCTCAGCGTCATAGACGCCGATCGAGGGCGGCGGAGGCTCCAGCAGCTCCCGCCAGTTTGCCGCAACGGCTAAGGCAGCTTCACGCGGGTCCACCTCGCGCACTCGAAACAGCTCGCCGGCATCAACCAAAAAATCCGTCATGGCGTTATCAACCCCGATGTTTGCGCGGCTGCTTTCCTGAGTAGGCTTTCTATCGATGCCCGTGTAAACGTGACGGTGATGTCCCCGGTATCAATGTCGTGCTCAGAGCAAAGCCAGAGATACATCAGGATGTGAGGTTCGTCCTGGCTGAGCATTGCAAACTCATAACAGACCTCCGCGCGGCGAATACACGGCGTGCCGGCTACAGGGTCCTTGCGCATGCACATTTGGATCTCGCCGGCGACGGATTTCAAACTGACCTCTTTGCGCGGCGGTTTTCGCTCTGACATCAATGCACCCCCAGGCCGGCCCAGCACGCCAGCAATATCAATCCAACGCAATAAAGAAGAAAGCACCGGAGCGAAACCGGAAGTTTGCCCCAATGACGCACGATCACCCACAGCAAACGCCAGCCGGATATCTTCACGCGTTTACCCTCTTTCTGATCGATTCAAAGGAGTTGCGCGGCAACTTGATGTGTCGCGCCGCCCTTGACTTGTTACTTTTCGTTTCATTCAGCGCCGCGCGGATCATGGCGCACTGGAACGTAGCTACGGCATCGCGATAACTCACGCCGTTTTTGGTTAACCGCCGGCAAAGAGACTGGAAGAGGCTGAGCATCGCGAGCTGCTCTTGCTCGTCCGTGAATTGAGCCAGCGTGGTGACTCCGTGTGTCTTAGTGCCTCCCGCGAGGCCTGGGCCTTGGATTGGCGGGCTTTGAGTCGTTGCCATCGATCTCCTCCTGTGAAATTTGCGCGACCGGCGCAGGTGCACTCTGCGCCGGCTGCGCGTCTGTGCCAGCAATGAAATCTGGAATGGGAATCCCTCCGGCTCTCAAAATTGCAGTTATCTGCTGCAATTCTTTCTTTCTCTCTTCCGCGGTTGAGGGCGGCCGGAGCACGAGCATCCGGTCCTCGCGCTCATTCATGATGGCGAGCTGCAAAGCGATCTCGTACCCGGCGATTACCAACGAACGAACTGAGGTTGAGTCGGCGTCCACAATCTCGCTGATACGTTGGCGGATTCCGTCGGCTGTCATACGGCCTCCACTAGTGTGTCGCCTGGCCATTCCTGCCGTGACACTTTGCCCACTTGAAATTTCTTCGACTTCCCAGTGCGTGCGCTTTTCAGTTCGATTTCCACCATCGTGTTCTCGATCTGCACGATCACGCGGCCGGGAGTCTTCGCGACTACGGTTCCATGAAGGGGCTTGCTCTCAATCCACTCGCCTTTATCTTCGCGTTGCGTTGCGAGCCTGATGGCAAATTTTTGCCCAGGGCGGAGCTTCCCGAGTTGTACCGCCTCGCTCATGCTTTGCCTCGACCTGTTCCGAAATAGCGCAAAGCTTGGGAGAGGTACATCATCCCGCGCTTATTGTCGTTACTTTTTTGCCATGAACTGCGCCGTCGATCTAATTCGTCGAGAGCGCAATAAGGGCTTACAAACACAATGAGCGCCTTCTGGATGCACCGCATTGCCTCTGGCCGGCTGGTGCTCATGCGCTCCTCCTGGCGGCGGCAGGACGCTTTGCGCTTTGCACGGGTTTTTTTTCGGGAAGGGAATTGGAGCGGCAGGAAAGAGTTGAACTTTCAACCTCCGGCGTGGACCGTCCCAGCGGGACGGGTTCCGCCGGCGCTCTACCGGGTTGAGCTACTGCCGCGATCGGGCGAGATTCGCCACCCTGGGACACGCCTCTTGTTTCTGCCCGTGACAAGTCAGGCAGGCGGTCCTCGGCGTCTCTCGCCTTATTTTGCCGGGCAGAGGGCTCTGCCGTAGCAAAAGTTACTCGCATGACATCGTTGACCAGACGCCAGGCTAAGTCGTAAATCTCTTGCAATGGATCGCCACGGCGGGATCTCCGCCAGCTTCGCCCACCACGCCAGGACAAATAATCGAGAATCGACAGCGCCCACTGCTCGCCGTTCCGTCCGTCCACGATGTAGGTCTGTGGATCTGTCGCCGGAGCGCAAGTCTGCCGGCACATCTGTTCCCACTTCCGGACAAACTCTAAGTGTTGTTTAAATGGTCGATTCCAAACCGCCTCATAAGTGCGCTCGAAAGCGTTAGGCTGTTCCTTAAAATTCGCCAGTAGAAATGCTCGAGCCTGGGAGTACTCGGTCGCCTGAATGTGGTCACGCGAGATCCAGTGTTCGCCTTGCTCATCAAAATAAGCGCAAATAGCGTGGATGGTTTCTAGCGCGCAGCCATGCAGTGGGTGCCCACCCTTTGCACGGCTGCGTTGCATCGGCCGGGCGCCAGCGGGCTTATGCTTGGTTGATGAGCGGTATCGATGCCCGCGGCGCTCGGACAATGACTCTGGCGATTCTCCGCGACCTCCTTTGCTCACCGAATTCGCAACTTTTTGTTGCGGCTTTTTATTAAGCCTCCGCGACATAGCTGTGGCCAGATCAGCCGAAGAATTAAAACAGTGCTCGTCGCGTTCTTTGTATGAAAGTTCAGAACATGAATGCGATTGTGAAACAGGAGTGGGACAAGGGACTGAAACGGGAATACCCTGGGCTTTTGGAGCCGCTGCGGCGGCAAGCAAAATCAAAAGGCGGGAGTGGGAGAGTACGAGTGATACGCGAGCCCTGGCGGCCGGAGACATCACCGGCGCATTCAGCAGCGATTCGATCGATCCTTTTGTTTCGGCCATGATGTCCTATTCACGGCCTCTACCTCCAATGTCCGATAACGAATATTATGTAAAGTCTACAATAAGTCAGTATTTACGCCATCCCCGCACGCTTTTGCCGGCCTTTCCGTCTATAACCGCGCCGCCTGAGACCCTGCCCCGGTTGTTGAACGGTAATGCGGTTAATCTGCCTGAATTCTCGTCGGCCAGGATGGTTAAAGTATTTCGCAACCAGACTGACCTCATTGCAGTCGTCCAGCGGGTCGCCGGCACCCTGTTCCAGCCCAAAGTGGTGTTGGGATGCGCCGAAAGCCAGGCGCTGGAAACTACAAACCGGCGATAAGTTACGCAACCGGATTTAGCAGCTCTTTGAGTTCGCGTTCAAAGGCCTGCAATCTTTCCTGAAGCTCAGGGGTGGCCTCAATGACTTCCTGTTTTGCCTGAAAGACCTTGCGGCCGTTTTTCTCGACCAGGACGCCCATGATCTCGCCCATGCGCCAGCCGGGCGTACCGATCATTCTTAATCCGTTCGGAGTGGATTCAAACAAGGCAATGCATTGGTCACGGACTACGCCCACGGCCTGGGGATAACGCTCAAATTGTTCAATATCGAAACCGGCCTGGTAGATGCGGGCAAGCTGTTCGGCAGGATCAGGCATAGATGCAGCTACTAGCTCCTAGCTGTGTCTGAGCATGAAGCTTGTCTGCATCATCCAGTCCCAAAAACAGCTAGAAGCTAGTATCTAGCGGCCCCTCTTACATCTTATATCGTCCCAAGTCTTCGTCATTAAGCGATTCCAGCCACTTACGCAGTTCATCAGAAGACACGCGTTCATTGATTGAGCTGGCGAGTTTGGAAGACTTCAGGACCTCGTCTTCCACATAAATTGGGCAATCCAGACGCAGGGCCAGGGCCAGGGCGTCTGATGGACGAGAGTCTATGCTGATGACGTGGCCGTCGCGCTCCATCCAGATGACCGCGTAAAAAGTATCGTCGCGCAGCTCGCTGACTACGACCTTGTGGACGTGGGTATTGAGTCCGACCAGGACATTCTTGATGAGGTCATGGGTCATGGGGCGTGGGGTTGTGACCTTCTCGATCTCCAAGGCGATGGCATTCGCTTCATAGACGCCGACCCAGATAGGCAGGACGGCGTCGCCGCCGACGTCCTTAAGGACCACGATGGGCATATTGGTCACCGGATCCATCATCAATCCCCGAATTTTCATTTCAACTTCCATCGTATCCCCCATATTCCCCGCAAATTCCTCAAACCACAAGTTCCCCTACCAGGCTATTGGGAAAACTTCCTGTCACCTTGATTGGATGATAAGAACCGACTTCAGGTGACGATTTCGACGCGGCGGTAAAATTCAGCGTCTTGTTCTGTGAGGTGCGGCCGATCCACTGGGCGCGAGCCTCGTTTTTACCTTCAACCATTACTTCAACAGTGCTTCCTACCTGCTTGCTGTAATTTATTCTCTGGATCTCCCGCTGCCGATCTAAAACGATGGCCAAACGCTTTGATTTCTCTTCATCCACGATGCTGTCGATCATGCTGATGGCCGGAGTATGGGGACGCGGCGAATATTTGAAGGCAAAGACGCCGTCGTAGCCCACCTCGTCCAGCAGTGTGATGGTTTCCTCGAAGTCAGAGTTGGTTTCCCCGGGAAAGCCCACGATGACGTCGGTTGTGATACTGATAGGGCGGCTGGCTGCTTTGATCCAACTGATGCGCTCCAGGTACTCCTCGCGCGTATACAGGCGCATCATGGCCTTTAGCGTTCTCGATGAGCCGCTCTGTACCGGCAGATGCACGTGATCGCAAAGCGTGGGAACGGAATCAATGGCCTGCACGATGTCGCGGGTGAAATCACGCGGATGCGAGGTGGTAAAACGCACGCGATGGATGCCCGGAATCTCGCCCACGGCTGCAAGTAATTCGGCAAACGACTTCTTGCCGCTGGGGTCCATATATGAATTTACGTTTTGTCCGAGAAGTTGGATTTCGGTGTAACCGGCATCGGCCATCCTGCGGGCTTCAGCCAGTACGGAATCGGAGGTGCGGCTGCGCTCCTTGCCGCGCGTATAAGGCACGATGCAGTAGGAGCAGAACTTATCGCAACCTTCGATGATGGTGATGTATCCGCGATGCGGGTTGCTGCGCGCGGTGAACTCAGTTTCAAAGGTCTCGTCGGTCTGCCGGTCATCAAGGCCGGTGACGCGCGAGTTCCCTGCTTCAAGCTGGACCAGCATTTGGGGAAGATTGCGATAAGAAGCCGAGCCCGCGACGAGTGAAACATAGGGCGCCCGCTCGAAAATCTTTTCACCTTCCTGCTGCGCTACGCAGCCAAGCACGCCAAAGCGTTTGCCCTGCTTTTGGAATTTCTTAAAATCGTTGAGGCGATGGAAGACCTTTTGTTCGGCCTTGTCGCGAATGGAACAGGTGTTGTAGAGGACCAGGCCCGCTTCTTCCACAGTTTGCACCTGGCGATAACCCTGGCCGATGAGCGTGCCAATGACTTTTTCTGAGTCATGAACGTTCATCTGGCAGCCAAAGGTCTCGATGAAGAACGTCTTTTCGACCGATTGCGGCATGTAGATGGGTTCAGTATAACGCAATACCAGCGTGTGTTTGCCGGATATCAGGCGCTGGAAGCTTGTTCTGAACTAGAGCTTTATTTGGTTCTGCCAACATCTTTGAAAATCCTCACAACTTGTTTCAAAAATAGCAGGCGCAGATTTACACGTTGCGGGGGGTTTTTGCGCATGAAGGCTATCGGGAATATGCACGGGCTTTTCCGCATGCTCTTCCCGTGAGCGAAGCCGGTGGCAATGACAAGAAATTGCGACCTCTTCCCCGTCTAGTTGGCAAAAGAATCGGTGGCGGTCTCTTCGTCGTGATAAATCTGGAAGAGCTCCACCAGGCCAACGCGCTGCAGCGATTGCAATGCAAGCTCGGAAGGGTTCACCAATTTTGCGTTGCCGCCCCGCTGCTTGACTGCGGTGAGCGTGCGCACCAGGACGCCGATGCCGCTGGAATCCAGCATTTTCACGTCACTCATATCGAAGACAATGCGGGAGTTGCCCGAGCCCAGGGTTTGAGTGATGGTTCTGCGAAGGGTATCTACGGCATCGCCCACCATGAGGTTGCCATGCATGCTGATGACTTGCACGTTATGATTTGCGTGTTTGCGGATTTGTATTTCCATGTTCGCTCCACCCGTACAATGGAAGAACTTGGGATAAGAGAATTATAGGCAAAATCGCTGCCTTGTGAAAGAAGAATCGCACTCTGAAAACTGCAATGCGTAAAACGCCGCCAGCCTCGGAACGGGAGCTATGGAACGCGAAATATCGGGCAGGTTCGCATGCTTCATTGAAGCCCGATCCCTTTCTGCTGCAAGTAGATAAGGACTACGTGCAGCCGCTGCTGCCCTCGCCGGGCATAGTGCTCGACGTTGCCGGCGGCGCCGGCCGGCACGCTCTTTTCTATGTGAAACAAGGTTGGAAGGTGACGGTTCTTGACGTTTCAGAAACCGGAATTGCTTTGGCGCAAAAGAATGCACGGCGCAGAAAACTTGTTATTGAAACTATTGTGGCTGACTTGAATGGCTATGATTTGCGACAGTTGCCCAGGCGGTTCGATTTGGTCCTGGTATTCTTCTATCTGCAGCGAGAACTGTTCCCTGCCCTGGTTGAGATGCTCAAGCCCGGTGGCCTGCTGATTTATAAAACTTATTTGCGCGGCACGCTGAAAGGGCCGACCCATCCTCTGCATCTGTTGGAACCAAACGAACTCTTGCAAGCTTTTCTCGGTCTGCGCGTCCTGCACTATCGGGAAACAATGGGAGAAAGCCGCACGGCGGAGTTTGTAGGCAGGAAGGAGTAGCGCCGGCGTCCCGCCGGCTGTCGCGTGGGCATCTTGCCCCACGCCTCTTCATCCGAACAGGACGAATTCTACTGCTGTATATTCGTAATCAGGAGGTCATGGCTATGCAACCCGCACCCATGGACATCAACGCAATTAAAGAGCGCATGCGCGATACCTGGATGGCCGGCGATTTCGGCGTCATCGCCGCCTATATCACTGAGGCCGCGGAGCACTTCGTTGCCCACCTGAATATTGCTAACGGGGCGCGCGTTCTCGACGTGGCCTGTGGTACGGGCAACACTGCGATCCCGCTGGCCCGCGCCGGAGCTCTTGTCACCGGAGTGGATATTGCCTCTAACCTGATCGAACAGGCGCGCGCCCGTGCCGCCAAAGAAGGCATAAAGGCAAAGTTCGAAGAAGGCGACGCCGAACAATTGCAATTTCCCGATGGCTCGTTCGACGCAATCATCAGCATGTTCGGGGCGATGTTTGCGCCGCGGCCGGAACGTGTAGCGGCGGAGTTTGTGCGCGTTTGTCGTCCTGGTGGCCTGATCGCCATGGCCAATTGGACTCCCACGGGATTTGTTGGTGAAAGCTTCAAGACTATGGCGACCCATGTTCCTCCTCCGCCTGGCGTTCCCGCGCCGGCGCTTTGGGGCGATGAGCCCACGGTACGCGAGCGCTTTAGCAAAGGTGTAGCTGGAATCAGCTTCTCGCGACAGATGTGTACCTTCAAGTATCCTTTTCCGCCTGCGGAAGTGGTGAAGCTCTTTCGCGAGTACTTCGGCCCCATGAAAGTCGGCTTTTCCCGGCTCGATGCTGCGGGACAATCCGCTCTCGCCTCTGACCTGGAAGGGGTGTGGGCCCGGCATAACAAGGCCAAAGACGGCGCCACGATCGTAGACGGAGAATATCTTGAGGTAAAGGCAATCCGGAATAGCTGAGTACTACAATCTTTTTTGAGGTGATTTGTCGATGGTAATCCCCCTGGTCCGCCGCAGATCGTGGACTACTCCTTACGTTGCAGCGTTGTCAACTTCGGCAATCGCCCTGAGGCTTTTCGCACCCAGGCGGATTTTGCGCGGGATATCAGGAGGACGCTGGGCTGCATTTCTTGGAGCCACCGCAAGCGCCATTAAGTTGATCGAGATTTCCATTCGCGTCCTTCGCCGCCAAGTCCCGCCTGGCCGGGTATTGTTGCCGGCTATTTTCTTTATCGAGCTGCTGCGCATCAGCATTGCCGGAGCATCGCGCGTCGGTTTGATCGTCTGTGCGGTTGCCTTTGAGCTGTGCCTGATCGTGTTCGCAATCGTTCTGCTGCGGCGGGCAAGGACAAAAGACGAACGCTGGCAACTGGAAGACCACTACGAGCATGTTTTCGCGCAATTTTTTCCCGGCCGGCTGGCCGCTTTTGCTTCCCGCGAAGTCGTCCTGCTTTGGGAAGGCCTGCGCTGGGCGGCCAGAGGATTTCGCCCCAGCCAGGTTTCTGGATTTGGTTACCTGGAACAGTCGTTCTTCGCCCTGCTGCCAATAGCGCTTCCCATTCTGACCATCACCGATGAAATCGTGCTGGGAATTCTGTTGCGCCACCAGGCGCTCTGGATTCGCTTGGGTGTAATCGGTTTGGATATTTGGGCCATCCTGTACGTATTTGGAATCTACGCCACCTGCCAGGCCAGGCCGCACCAGATCACCAGCAGTTTGGTGCGTCTGCGGCAAGGCATCTTCGGCAGTTGCGAATTCTCCCCGGCGCTGCTCACGGAGGTTTCCTCATGCTCAGAAGCGGATCAGGCACGAAAAGAACCGGGCATCATTCGCCTGACCTTGAAGGGATCGCCCGCGGTGAAGATTAGGCTAAGCCAGCCCGTCACAGTAAGGCAGATGATTCGAGGAGAGCGAACATCGCAAACGTTGCTGGTATCAGCTGACAAACCGGATGCCCTGTGTCACGCGCTGCGAGAAGCGCAGGCATGCGCCCAAACGGCCAACAGTTGATCTGAGCGTCTGAATCTCTTGCTAGACCCGCATTTCGTTATTAAAGATTGTCATCCTGAGCGCAGTCCGAGCGACGAAGGAGCGAGGACGAAGTCGAAGGAACCCGAGGATGCATCATGCTCCATGCAGCGTCAGAGAATTCTCCCATAGTCTTTGCATCTATTGTTCGCATGAAATAAGAGAGAAAGGTCTATTTCACCCTACTCTTTATTGAGTCAGGGTCGATGTTCATGCTGCGACAGAGTTCGATAAAAGCTGCCTGACGCTCCGTCTGCTCCTTTGAGCGGAATCGAAGATAAAGCGGTCGAAAAGACCAATCGAACGCAGATGCCGACTGCCCGTGCAGATAGTGCGACAAGGCGGCCGCATGGACCCGGATGTCGTCATTTCCGTACAGAGCGCACCAAAGAAGCTTTTGCCGAACACTTGGTGTTGCGTGGGCTCGTGCAAACCTCAGCGTCATAGTCATGCCATTTGTAAGAGTGGCTGAATCAAGGGCATCAAGAATGAGCGACTCGATACTCGCATTGTCAAGTAGCTCGCGCCGTACCAGTCTTTCCGCTGCCTCGATCTTTACTTCGATATTGTTGCTCTTGAGTGCATCTTTGATCTCTTTAAGCGCTCGTGGTGAACCGAGGCAGTCGAGAGCTTCGATGTCTCTCCAATCCGCCGCTTCTCGGGAGATCAGGATATCTAGCGCCAACTCGCGCTCCTCTTCCGTTACTTGTCGAAGAGCCTCCAGGTCGTAGCCGATTCCGTCGTGCCATTTCATATAGTCGATGGCCATACTTTCACGAAATCGCTCAAAATATGCGCTCGCCATCGAACTCCTCCGTCTTCAATTATCGACTTCCAAATTCCTAGAACTCTTTCAACTGCTGGCAATACCCCTTGAAATTTCGAAGAGTCTCCGTCATGGAATCGCCGCCGAATTTTTCCAGGGCAACGCGCGCCAAGGTGAGGGCGACCATGGCTTCGCCGGCAACGCCTGCGGCCGGGACAACGCACACATCCGAGCGCTCATAGGCCGCTTTGACGGCTTCGCGAGTCTTAAAGTCCACCGACTCCAGCGGACGCCGCAAGGTGGAGATAGGCTTCAGGTAGCCGCGAACGACGATGTCCTGTCCGTTGGAGATGCCGCCTTCGATTCCGCCCGCGTGGTTTGATTTTCGGGTGAAGCCGGTGAAAGGCAGGTTATTCCCTTTTTGATATCCGATCTCATCATGAACTTCTGAACCAAAAGAAAGCGCCGAGGCCACGCCGGTGCCAATCTCCACGGCTTTGACCGCTTGCAGAGACATCACAGCGGCGGCGAGGTGAGTGTCGAGGCGCTCATCCCAGTTGGCGTAGGTTCCGAGGCCGGGAGGCACATTGTGAGCAACCACCTCGAAGACGCCGCCAATGGAGTCGCCGGTCTTGAGCGCGCGGTCTACTTCAGCCTTCATGCGCTGCTCGGTCTGGTCATCCACGCAGTTCAGCAGAACCTCTTCGCGGGCATGAAGGGCTTGCAGCCGCTCCCATAAAATTTCGTCCAGGTTCAAACGCGCATTGCCTACAGCGATAACATGACTCAAAACTTCAATCCCCAACTCCCGCAACAAGAGCTTGGCCAGAGCGCCAACGGCAACACGTGCGGCCGATTCGCGGGCCGAGGCCCGTTCCAGTATGTAGCGCGCTTCGGGAAAGTTGTATTTGAGGGCGCCGGCGAGGTCGGCGTGTCCGGGGCGCGGAGACTTTACCTCTTTGTGTTTCTGCATGTCGCCCGCGGCCACCGGCAGCGACTCCTGCCAGTTCTGCCAGTCTTTGTTGGCAAGAGTCATTGCAATGGGCGAGCCGATGGTCTGGCCATGGCGCACACCGGAGAGGATGTGGGCGGTATCGCGCTCAATGCGCATGCGTCCGCCGCGCCCGTAGCCTTGTTGACGACGCCATAGCTCGCGGTTGACGAACTCCTCGTCAACCTTCAACCCGGCAGGCATGCCGGAAAGTAGAGCAACCAGAGCCTCGCCATGAGACTCACCTGAAGTAGAGAATCGAAGCATAAACTTATAGAGTACAGCAAAAAGTGGGTTTTCTGGGTGTTCAATGAGCCACCGACGATCGCGGCCGGATGCCCAAAACATTTGGAATCGGCCACGGCGCTGAGTTCCGGTCATCCTCTTGGAAAGAAGTTTCATAGCTTCCGAACATCTCAAACTCAACTTTGCCAAAATGCAGGTAGAGTTGGGCTTCCGGCCCGCCTTCCAGGTGCTGGGCCGCCACCAGTCCAATGCCTGCCGACAACAGCTCCTGGTTCAGATCGTGCATTGAAAACGGCGAGCGGGAAAAGATAAACAAAATCCTGCCTGCGTCATCTTCTCCCAGAGCTGCCTCGCTCCATTTCTTTTTCTGCTCGCCCCATTGGTTCAGGCCGGGCCGCTTAATCAACCGCAAGTTTTGTACGGCGGATGTGTAGTCCTTGAGGATGCCAGGCAAACTGGTTCCCGGCGCATCCAGATCAAAGATGCGGAAAGGGACAGGGTTCTTAGGATCTCGCGGATCAAAACCTGCAACCGATTGATAATCGTTTACCCGGCTGCTGTCCACCTTTTCATGGAAGCGGGAATATCCGGTGTGGGTCTTGCGGTCCTGCTCGAACATCCCGGCATTAATCGCAGCGGCAAGCTTGTACTTCTCGCACCACTCGCGAGCGCTGTGCGCCGCCGGCTCGCCATTTTGCTTGACGCCAATAAGCTCCAGCTTCCAGAGAGCCGGATCGATCCGCAGCACCGCAATGTGTGAGTCTCCAACCGTGCTCGGCTTGCTGGCCTTCAGAAACTTGAGATCAATCCCCGCAGCCAGTTGCTGCCACCCGGAATTGGCGTCAGCTTTCGCCCCATCGCCAGCCTTGGCAGGGCCGGATAGAAGCACGAGTAAAGTTACGGAGACGAGTATGCGACGCATCTTTTACTACAGCCTGGTAATTGAGAAATTCTGCCAGTTTCAGGATAACTCGACCAGCGCTTCTTCGCTCATCAAGTGGCTCATCCTAACACCTCGGGGTGCGACGTCCTGGCTTTTTGCCCAAGAGGATCCCAAGCAGCTCGCGCGTACCTGGGTGGGAACTGGCGAACTCGTGTGGCACAGCCGTCCCCGGCTGTGTTTTGTTTGAAACTGGCAACAGGCAACTGGTAGCTGGCAACTGGGATGGGAAGCCATCAGGCGGACATGGCTGAGACCGGTGTATCGAGCACTTCCCTCACCTTGCTCAGCAGTTCGACGCGGGTATAGGGTTTGCGTAGAAAGGGCAGGTTCTGATTGAGCACCTGTTCGCGCAGGGCGGGATTGTCGCTGTAGCCGGAGGTATACATGAGACGCGCCC
>Ga0070741_10003466_pt1 | contig 39161 bp, 36 predicted proteins | sample Coa_R1_4_FD_66440 | JGI IMG/M metagenome (GOLD analysis project Ga0070741, IMG submission 66440) | Surface soil microbial communities from Centralia Pennsylvania, which are recovering from an underground coalmine fire - Coalmine... | ecosystem: Environmental > Terrestrial > Soil > Unclassified ...
GACTTGGTGCCTTTGTTGCTGCGGCTGATGACCTTGGATTGTCTAAGGGGGCAGTTTTTCTAACTCAACACTATCCGGTTAGATTGTCAAAGGTCATTAGCCGCCCGAAAGGAAAACGCCGCTGCCAACCTTGCCGATAGGCCAGCAAGAAGACATTGAACGTCAGAGAGGGCTACTCCTTCTGGCCGTGCGCTTATAATTTCCTTTTATGCGCTGCTATTGAAAAAGCGCAAGAAGGGCGCCGGCGCGAGAGGAAATCGAACGGCCGTAGGGAAAACATAAGCATCGGTGGCAGAAAGACCTCCCATGAGGCGGCGCATTGCTGTTATGCGGAGAGAGTCGGACAGGTCAATCGTCCGTTCCCTGGCACGGGACGGGATGAAGTCGTACTGTTGCCAACTCCTGGCCTGCCAGGGGTGAGAGCGAAAAGGAGACGCCAATGTGGGTACGTACCTACCATTCCAACGAAGACAAACGCCATCTGATTAACCTGGAACATTATGCCCAAATTCATCTCAACCAGACTGCCGACCCAAACCTATGCCACATCGTCGCCTCCGTCGCCGGGGACACTACCAGGCATCTGGCGGATACGACGCCGGAGCATGCCCGCAAGATTATGAACGCCCTCAGCGCCGCCCTGATGGACAACAGGGGCTTTATTGACCTGAATACCATCTCGTGAGGGCTCTCTATTCCGGGAGGGAGGGCCGACGCCCGCCACCGCTTATTGCTGGATCGACCCATCCTGGCAGGCTGACAAAAACGACACGGCTTACCGCTACAGGCGGAGCCGTGTCGTTTTTAATGCACGCCTCACGGAGAGATAGCCCTGCCCTAAGGCGTGGCTGCCTCTCGCAAGCTCCCTCTCAAAAGGATGCTGGAGTTTTTGAATTGCAGGCCGATAATAGTACCAGCATGCTGGGTCCCGTGGGAGAAGCAAGCGCGTGTTCAGGCAGGTCAAAAAATCGGGAGCGCGGTGTCTTGCGCTGGGTATGGATATCGGCTTCTACACCATCAAAGCGGTCATCTTAGAAGAGACCGCGGAAGGGCCGGCGGTGCATCATGTGGCGCGCGCATTGACCCCGGCCGAGTCCCTGCGCGATGGGGTCATCGTCAATCAGGAAAAGGTGGCGGCCCGGTTACGGGAGATAATCCGTCCCTACGCGGGGGCCTTGCAGGGGGCGGCCCTCTCCGCGCCGATGCAGTATGTGCTGGTACGCTGGATAGACCTACCGCAGATGGATCAAGAGACGCTTGCCGCCGCAACACGCTACGAAGCGCGCAAATACCTTCCCTTTCCTGTAGACAGCGCCGAGGTGGTGATCGTTCCCACAGAGCCCTCGGAGGCCGGCGACGAAGGACGCATGCGCGCTCTGCTGGCTGCGGCGCCGCGCAATATGATCGGCACGCGGGCCGAAACGCTGGAAAGGGCCGGACTGGAGGCGGCCAGCGTGGAACTGGAACCGCTGGCCCTGCTCCGCACGCTGAATTTGCCCTCCCGACAACAGGCAACGCTCTGGCGCGGACAGCCCCAGGCTTGCATTCAAATCGGCGAGGATTCTTCGGGCATCTGCGTGCTTCAGGACATGCAGTTACGGTTTGTACGCTCTATTTCCTGGGGCAGCCATCGCTTGACGGAGGCGCTGGCGCAGGAGTTGGGCTGTGCGTGGACGGAGGCGCAAGCGATCCTGGCCGATCCTTCCACTGCCATAGACACCACTGGCCTCTTCTCCTGGACCGATCAGGGCCAGCGCTGCCAGACGATGGCGCTGCTGCCGGAGTTGGAGCGCCTCCAGCGGGAGATACAGCGGCTATTGAACTACTATCGTTCGCTCTTTCCGGAACGGAGCTACCAGGGCCTTTTTGATCGGTTGATCCTGTGCGGCGATATGGCCGATTTGCGGGGGCTCGACCGCTATTTCGCTTATACCTTTCGCACGGAGGTCAGTACGCATAATCCATTTCAAGCGGTTGTGGCGCGGATATCGCCTGAGAGCTTCGCCTCCATCCAGGGGCGCCAGGCGAGTTTCGGAGTGGCCATCGGCCTGGCGCTGGGGGAACTACAGCAGCACCACCCGCTAACGCACGCGGCTCATGGTCCCTCGCGTGAGATCGTATGGCGGAGAAAGGCCGCCTAGCCCAAAATGATCCAGCGAGCGCCCGTCATTTCTCCGCCTGCGTTGCCGCGCGTGGATCTCCATCAGGAACGCCGCGCGGAGCGTCGGCGCCTGTTACGGCAGAGCCGACGCGCTGCGCTCCTGCTGGCGATCCTGATTCTGGCAATGGGGATGGCGCTGGCGCCGCTGACCCGTCGGCTTATCCGCCTTCAGTCCCGGCTGGCGCGCACACGGCAGGAAGCCGTTGCGCTGGACCAACAGGACCAGGTTCTCACGCAGGCGAGCGCGCAGGTTGATGAGCAGGTCGGCCGCTGGATGCGATTTCTGCAGGGGCGCAATCGGCGACGGGCCTGGAAAGCGACTTTGCGCGATCTTGCCGGCCGTATGCCGGCCGATGTCTCTTTGGAGAGTCTTCAGATGGAGAGCAAGGTCCAGCGTACGGAAGCTACCCTCCAGGGCTCGGCGGAGAGAATAGAAACGCTCCGGGCCTTTATGGATAGCCTGGCAAGGTCTTCCCGATTTACGCAGCTTTGCCTTACTGAGACAACGGCCGAGGATACATCCGGCAGCGGCGGCAGGCATTTCCGAATGACGGCCTACGTCAGCGGCCCACTGGCGAATGGCGCCGTCGGGGAAGCGCGCTGACAGCAGTCCTAAAGGCACCTAACCCCCATCCCCCTTCCCTCTTAGGGAAGGGAGGGAACCGGCTTCCCGGTTCCCCCTCTCCCGCAGCGCCGGGGTCGCAAGGCGGAGGGGCGAATCATTGTAGCCCCGACCCTGGCAGTGGGGACAGGGGGGGAGGGCTTCTGCTCTCTCCTTCTAAAGGAGAGGGATCGGGGGTGAGGGCCAGAACAGAAGGACCCTGCGGGAGACGAGATGGGCGATGCGCTGGGACCTATGGTTGGCACAACCGAAGACGGCGCGCGGTTTGCGCACCCTGGTGCAGGCAACGGCCTGTGTCTGTGCTGTCTGGGGGGGAACCCTGGCCTACAGCCTATGGACGACGCAGCGCGCCCTGGCAGACGAGCGGGCCAGTCTGGAGGCGCGCCGCAAACAGATGGCCGGGATGGCCGCAAGCCTGCGGCAGAAGCAGGCCGATGCAAAGCGAGCCGCTTACCTGAGAATAAGCGCGCCCGACGGCGTAGGCAGCGCCGAGTTTGCGGCGGAGATCAGCCGGTTATGCCAGCGAACGGGTGTGGGGCTGATAGGGGCGCGCATCGGCTCTGGCAATCCGCCTTCCGCGGCCCCGGCCAGCCAGACAGCCGGGCAGGCCGCGAGCAACAACGCTCAGCCTGCGGACTCCGCTCCCGTTGCGGCCAATGAACCGGTTGGCTCCTCGGCGGAGAGCCGCTGGAGACAGGCAAAGCTTGAGTGTCATCTGGTCGGCCCGTTTCAGAACTTGCTGGCACTCCTGGATGACCTGGCCGCGGAGCCCTTTGTGCTGGAGATTACCGGTATCCAGATGGTGCGTTACAAGATGGACGCCTCCACAGGCGTCGTTGTGCTTCAGATGAAGCTAACCGGCCTGTTATATGGCCTTGCGGACAAGCCATGAAGGCAAAGAGTAAGAACAACCCTATCGTGGTCGGCGCGCTCCTCTGCATCCTCGTCGGCTCCATTGCCATGACGATACAGCAGATGCGCCGGGATAACGGCCCGGCTGCCCCTGTCACACAGACGGCGGCGGTTCCCGCCGGGACAGCCACAGTCGAGCCCGTCCCCTTAGAGCCAGAGCCGCCTGTGCGGGATCCGTTCTCGCCTCCCGCTCTGCGCCGCCCTCGCGCGCAGGCAGCCGTCGGTGCCCAAAGGCCCGCGCGCCCGCCTCTGCGGCCCGGTCCTGCTCCCGCGAGCCTGCCGGTGCTTACGACGCGGCCGCTCCCTGTGAGCCAGCGATCCCCTCAGAATCTCAGCGTTCCGCCAACCGGCAGCGCCGCCATAAAGCCGGATGCTGCGCCCGTTCGAAGCGAGCCGCCCGCGGCGGCGGCGTCCACCGAGGACCTGGAGCGCAGCCTGGTGGAAAAGCTGCGGCTGACGGCGGTGATTGACGGCCCACAACGGAGCGCCGTGATCGAAGGGGCCGGACCGCAGCCGAGGACCGTGCGCGTCGGCGATCACGTGGCAACCCTCCAGATCGCCGCCGTGAACGCGCAGGAGGTCGTGCTTGTCGGTCGGAACGGCCTGTGGACGCTGCCTTTGATGAGCAGTTCCGCGCCAAGCTCCGATCCTGCGCCGCAGGAGGCTGCCGATGCGCCGCATTAGGGGCTTGCTGTGGCCCGCCCTCTGCTGGCTTCCGGCGCTCTGGTACGGCAGCCTGTCGGTTGGGGCATCGGCGGATATGCCTCCCGCCCGCCGACAGCCTGTCCTGATCCAGTCTATCCGCGCGCGCCCGGACCAGAACGCGACGGCACTCGATATCCGGCTGCAGGGCGTGACCGTGCCCGTTCTGGCACAGGAGCCAAGGCGGCTTATCCTGAGGCTGCCCAACGCGCTGCCGGGCCCGCAGCTAGCGGCCAACATGGCAAGCGGTGGACTGGTGGCGCGCATGGCGCTGGAAAGGTTTCCCGCCTCCCGGGCAGGGGTCGAGGTCCGGCTGGAGCTGAGCGCGCCTGCCCTCGGCGAGTTGGTGCCTGGCCCGGATCCGCGTACGCTGCGGGTTCGCATCACCCCCACCGATAGAACGGTCCCGGCGACCTCCGTGCGCCTGGCAGGCGCGGGTCTCTACGACATCAACGCGTCCCAGTCGGATGTCATCGAGCTGCTGCGCACGCTGGCGCGCGAGTCCGGCCTCAGCATCGTGATAGTGGGCGCGGTCAACACGAAGTTAACCCTGGATCTCCATCAGGTTCCCGCCGAGAAGGCCATCGATCTGCTGACACGGGCCGCCGGGCTTGTCTACCGCCAGGATGGCGCCACCTATATGGTCGGCGCGGCCAAAGACCTGGAGCGCGCCTACCCGCAGCCCGAGCCGGCTAGGCCCCCGGCGCCGGTCCTGGTGGAGAAAATCTATCACTGTCAGCATATCACAGCCTCTGACCTGCTGACAACACTAGAAAAGATATTCGGCAAGGATCAACTGACCGTCTCCCTCGGCGCTGCCGCCTCGTCTCCGCGTCTGGACGAGGCGACGACGGCGACCGTGACCGGAATTCAGGCGACGCCCCTGAAGAGTGGCGTCTCCACCGAATCGGGCTCCGGTTCGCGCGACCTCGTTCTCTATGGGGAGCAGTCCGTCGTCGCCCGCGCCCTCCTGCTGGCAGCGCAGTTAGATAACCGCCGCGCGCAGGTGCGAATCAGCGTGCGGATCACGGATATTTCCCTGGATGCGCTGCGGGAGCTGGGCGTGCAGTGGAACTGGAGCAGCTACATCGCGCGGGAGACCACGCCAAGCGGGATCAATTTCGGCACCTTCACTCACGATCCCGTCTCTATTGAGGCGAAGCTTTCAGCGCTAGAGCAGAACGACCGCGCCAAGCTCCTGGCCGCGCCGACGCTCTCCCTGTTGGATGGCGAGCGCGGCTTCATCCTGATCGGGGAGCGGCTTCTCTATCCCAAGCTCATCGGCTACACGCAGGCGCAGACGCCGATCTTCGATAAGGAAGAGGAGCGGGTCGGCATCTATCTCCAGGTCGCCGTCCAGACAGATGGCAACGGCGAGATCACGCTGACGATCTACCCGCAGGTATCGGTCGTCACCGGCTTCTTGACCGTCAACGGCGCAAGCTATCCCCAGATCAGCACGCGCGAACAGCAGACGACCGTCCGCGTCCGGGATGGCGAAAAGATCGTGGTGGGTGGTCTGATTCGCAACGAGGAGATCAATAATATTCAGCGCGTGCCGCTGCTATCCCGCATCCCTCTCTTCGGCGAGCTTTTTACCTATCGCAAGAAAACCAGGCACCAATCCGAAGTCATTATCATGATCACGCCTCAGATTCTGAAGGATTAGCGCCAACTAACTAAACGTTGCCTCCGGCCCCTTGACGGCCCATTCGTTTAGGGGGCTTTTCCCGCCCGCGTAGGCGGGCGGCAAGCGCATCGCGCTCCACAGCGGCAGGGTTCAGCCTGCCGCCAAAGGGACGACGAATTTGCCGGAGGCCGCACCCACGTCGGGCGAACCGCTGACCGAAGGATTAGCGAGTAGCGATGTTTTCGACTTATCACGACCGGACTTTTAGCGACATCCTGATCGAAGAGGGGTTAATTACGCCCGGCGAGCTGGCGCGCGTCCTGGGAGAGCGCGAGGATCTGACCGAACCGCTCGGGGATCTGCTCGTGCGCCAGGGCATTCTGACCGAGAAAGAGAAGGCCCGCTGTCTCGGAAAGCAGATGGGAATCCCTTTTGTTGACCTGGCCCAGCGGGAAGCGGACCCCGGCGCGGCGCGCCTGATACCGCATCGGCTGGCGCTGCGCCTGCGCGCCCTGCCCATTGAGCGCAGCGACACGGCGGTTTCGGTGGCGATGGCCAACCCCTTAGACCTGACCGCGATTGATGAGATTCACGCCCACACCGGCCTGGAAATAGACCCGGTGATCGCCGCGCAAGAGGACATCCGGGAAGCCATCTTGCGCGCGTTCGGCGTTGACGACGATCTGGAGGAGCTTGTCGGCGAGGCGGTACGCGGCCTGGATCCCGGAGAGATCGAGGTTCGCGAGGAGGCCGAGGAGCCGGAGGTCAGCCTGCGCCCGCTCACGGAGACGAGCGAGGGAGCGCCGGTCGTCCGCCTGGTCAATGCCATCATCACCCGCGCCATCGCCCGGCGTGCCAGCGACATTCACATTGAGCCGGAACGCCGCCGCGTGCGCGTCCGGTTTCGGGTGGATGGGATGCTACAGGAGGCGGCGCTCCTGCCCAGGGAGTTGCAGGAGTCCTTTGTGTCGCGCCTCAAAATCATGGCAGCGATGGATATTGCCGAGCGGCGTATGCCCCAGGATGGCCGGTTCACCCTGCTGACGCCGCAGGGCGAGTATGACTTTCGCCTCTCTACCTTCCCCTCCCTTTTTGGAGAGAACGTAGTCATCCGCATCCTGGACCGTAATGCCGGGCGCATCACCCTCCCGAATATCGGGATGCTGCCGGATACGCTGGCCCGCCTGCAGGAGATCATTCTGCGTCCCTATGGCATGGTGCTGGCCTGCGGGCCGACCGGCTCCGGCAAAACGACCACGATGTATGCCTGCCTCAACGCGATCAATTCCGTAGAGCGTAATATTATGACCATTGAGGATCCGGTGGAGTATCAGGTGGCAGGCATCATCCAGGGCAACGTCAACCCGAAAGCGGGGATCACCTTTGCCAACGGCCTGCGCACGCTGGTGCGGCAGGACCCCGACGTTATCCTCGTGGGCGAGATCCGCGACTCGGAGACGGCCCATATCGCCGTCGAGGCGGCGCTCACCGGCCACCTGGTTCTTTCGACCATCCACGCCAACGATGCGGCTGGAGCCATCATTCGGCTGATGGATATGGGGGTCGCGCCGTTTCTGGTCGCCTCGGCCCTGGCCGCCACCCTGGCCCAACGTCTGCTGCGCCTGACCTGCGCCCAGTGCGCCGCGCCCTATGCTCCTGACGCGGCCCTGCTGGAAGCCCTCGGCTGCGCGGATCTGCTCTACGCCGCCGATTTCCGATTTCAGCGCGGCGCGGGCTGCGACGCCTGTAGCAAAACCGGATACCGGGGCCGCACGGCGGCGCATGAGCTGCTGGAGGTGACGGAGGCGGTGCAGCGCCTTATCCTGGCGCGCGCCTCCTCGCAGGAGATCAAGGCGGCGGCGCTCGCGGGCAGGCGTACCCTCCAGGAAGACGCCGTGCTCAAGATCCGCCAGGGCCTGACCACGCCGGAAGAGGTACGGCGCGTCACGGTGGTCTAAACACCCACGCAGAATAACCGCGTCGTTCTCAGAGACTGAAAATATAGGAAATTACCGTGAGGCGGTGTTTAGGCCATGCATTTCACCTACACAGCCCTCGATCCCCGGGGCAAGAAAATCACGGATCGGGTGCAGGCCGAGGATGAGGATCAGGCGGTGCGCCTCCTGCAAAGCCAGGGATATGTCCTCCTGTCGGTCGCGCCCGGCGATCCGCAGCGGCCCCGCGCGGCTAGATCGTCGTTCCAGGGGTTCCCGCGCCTTAGCGACAGGGTGAAGCTGGATCAGGTTGTCGCCCTCACGCGGGAATTTGCCATTCTGATAGAGACGGGGGTTCCGGTCGTCGAGGCGCTGGAAACGCTCCAGGCGCACGCTGACAACGCCGCCATCCGGGAGGCCCTTCTGGCAACCCATGCCGATCTGTCTCAGGGCAAGACGATGGCCCAGGCCATGGGGGCGCATCGGCATGTCTTTCCCAGGCTCTACGTAGATATGGTGCGCACGGCAGAGACGGGCGGCAGCCTGAGCGCAACGCTCAACCAGGCCGCGGACTACCTGGAAGCGGCCCTGGAGATGCGCCGTAAAGTGGTGGGGGCGCTCACCTACCCGGCGGTGCTGCTCTGCGTGGCGCTGGCGGTCTTCCTGTTCATGATGACCTACCTGCTGCCGCAATTCAATCAGTTGTTTGACCGGATGAAGGCGGAAATTCCCCCGACGACCCGGTTTCTGCTGGCCATGAGCCGCTTTGTGAAGGCCCATTGGTGGCTGATTCCGATAATCCTGATCGGCTCGGCGCTGGGAGGCCGCGCCTTTTTGCGGCTGCCTGCCGGGCGCACCTTCCTGACGCGCGTTCTTCATCGCCTGCCCATCCTGGGCGATATCGCCAAAAAAGTGGCGCTCGCGCGCATCCTGCGCGCCCTGGGAACCTTATTGGGAACGGGAGTCTCTCTGCTGATCGCCCTGGAAACCGCAGTCCAGACCTCCCAGGACGTGATCTATGAGCAGGCGCTGCGGCTGGTACGCGAGCAGGTGGAGCGGGGAGTCTCCCTCTCCGAGGCCGTCGCTCATACGGGGGTCTTTCCGGCGACGATCTGCCAGATCATCGCGGTAGGGGAAAAGTCGGGGAAGTTAAGCGCGGTGCTGCTGCGCGTGGCCCAGTTTTATGAGCGGGACGTGGATGCGCGGCTTAAAATGCTTGCCAGCATCATTGAGCCGGTCATGATCGTCGTGCTCGGCCTGATGGTCGGCTTCATCGCAGTCTCTATTCTGACCCCGATCTATTCACTGGCCACCAGCGTCAAGTAGCGCTCGGCTTTCCTGTCCGCACGATGACCCTGATAGATAACTTGCTGGCCGCCAACGTTCGGTGGAGTGGCCCGGCAGTTTGTCCCTCTTTGCCCCTAAATTTAGGGTGAAAGCAAGCCGAAAATGCGGAACAACTTTTCCAGACCTGTGTGCCGATGCTGGAGATTTGCAGGCTAAGGAGGTTAGAGAGATGTTCATGAGGCTTCAGATGCGCCGTGCCTTTACCTTAATCGAGCTGCTTGTCGTCATTGTCGTCATTGCCGTGCTTGCGGCCATTGTGATCCCGAAGTTCACCGACCAGGGCAGGCGCAGCAAGGACGCCGCTTTGAAAAGCAATCTTGCACTGCTGCGGAACGCCATCTCCGCCTACCAGACGGATACGGGCCTCTACCCGCTTACCCTGGCGGACCTGGCAGCAACCGCCGCGCCCGCTAACGGCGCAGACCCGACCTCAGGAGCGTCCACGGCCATTCCGTCCGGCTCCTGGCATGGCCCCTATATCCAGGGCTCTATCCCCAACGATCCGGTTTCCGGCAGTGCTTTTACCTACTCGGTCACCGCTGGCACCGTGGGCAAAGTGAGCAGCAGCGCTACCGGCAACGATAGCAATGGCACAGCGTACAGCAGCTATTGATCTTAGAGGCCAGAGGAGACAGCCCGCATCGGCCCTGCCGGCCCGTTTTGTTTCCGGGCGGCTAAAGCCGCAGCAACCAGGGCACAGAGTCCGCCTGCGCGGACTCCTTTCTCCCCTCTCCCGCAGCGTGGGAGAGGGAGTGGGGGTGAGGGCTTTGTTCGACCACCTGCTGTGGACTCAACAGCCCGCTTTTGGCCTGTTCCAGCACGCGCTCCAGTCCGCGCAGCCGTTCTAACCCGCAGCGTGGGAGAGGGGGTGGGGGTGAGGGCTTTGAATTCATTCGCCCGCCATCGAATCCGGTCTGGATTAACGCTGGTGGAGGTGCTTGTGGCCGTCACGGTTCTCTCGGTGGCGTTGCTGGCCTACGTGTCGGCCTCTCTGGCATCGCGTGCCGCCGTGGATAAGGGGGACTATTTTACTCTGGCCGCGCAGGCTGCCGGAGACAAAATCGCCGACTTGCAGGGAACGGGTTACGCCGGGCTTGTGGACGGAACGACCACTTACGCCGTGGCCGGGCTTCCTCAGGGACAGATGACCGTCGTTATCGGGCCGCTCGACGGCGATCCCGCCAACACCAATATCAAGCAGATAGACGTGACCGTCGTCTGGAACGCCGCCAGCAGCCGCACTCCGCAGACGGCCGGAAGCGTCCGGCTCTCCGGCCTGATCAGCAACCGCCCATGAGCCGCAGACGCGGGCTGACGCTGGTGGAAGTCCTGATGGCGCTGACGCTCGGCGCCGTCGTCCTCGTGCCGGTGCTCCTGATCTTTGCCACCCTGAGCGGACAGTGGGCGCGGCAGATCAGCCGGTCGAAAGCCATCCAGGAGGCCAACCTGGCCGTGGATGGAATGGCCAAGGAGATCCGTGAAGCGATCTCCTTCCTGCCCTATGACGCCGCCACCAATACCGCCAACGTCTTCACCCTCCCGGCGAACCGGGATGCGTCCGGCAACTATGTGCCGGCCTGGCAGAACGGGACTTTGCAGTACCAGCCCGGCACGCAAGTGAGCTTTTATCTGGCCAATGCCAGGGGAAATGCGGGCGGCCCCAACCTCTGGCGTCAGTATAAGCTGCCCGGTGGAAACTGGACGGCAGATGCGGCATGGAGCCTGCTGCCCGGCTCCTCCGTTCCCAGGATAGGGGATGTCCAATCGCTGTCCTTTGACGCGACGGGCACGCCGCCCAACGTCGTCCGCCTTACGCTGACGGTGGCGGTGACAGAGGGCATCCGAACCTGGACCTATACGGTGCGGCGTGATGTCTATATGGCCCATCACAATTAGAGGCGCGGGTCGAGGTCGAAATCGGGGAAGTGTTGCGCTGTCGGCGATTGCCGCCCTGGCTATTTTGCTGGTCGTCGTTCTCGGCATGATGGCTATCGGCAATGCGACGTTTCTGAGCGGCAAGCGGCAATTGCGCCTGCGCGGCGCGCGCGCTATGGCCGAGGCCGGCATCGAGTACGGCTACTGGCAGTACGCCTATAACAAGGCGACCTTGCCCTATACCGGCAGCCGCAGCCTGGGCAGCGGCAGCTTCCGCGTAACCGTCACGGACAATAGCGCCAGCATCCCTTCCACGATTCAGATCGTCAGCACAGGCACGCTCAACGGGGAGACCGCTGCCCGCACGGAAGTTCTGCCGTCGAGCAGCACCCGGACTCCGTTCGACTATGCTCTCTGTAGCAACACCTCTATCAGCGGCCCCGATATGGTCACGGGCGCGGGAGGCACGAACGGGGACATTCGCGCTAACGGCGACATTTCGCTGACGAGCTCCACGATAACCTCCACCGTGAACGGGGATGCCTATGCAGGAGGCACCTTGAGCATTCCTGTCGTCACCGGGGCGAAATTTCCCGGGGCGGCGTCGCTGTCCTACCCCGCTATTGACCTGGCCTATTACCAATCTATCGCCAACCGGAGGTTTAACTCCAGCCAGACATTCAGCGGTTTCCTCTTTCTCAGGCCCAACGAGGTGGTCTATGTCAACGGCGATATTACCTTGAATTCCGGCTACATCGTTGGCACGGGGACCCTGGTTGCCGCCAACCAGATCGTGCTGAACGGCGACCTCGCCTATGCGTTCTCCACCGATAAATTTGCCGGGCTAGCGGCAAACGGCATTACCGTCAGCGCCGCCCAGATCAGCGTTGTGGGCTTCTACTATGCGCATAACAGCAGCAACACCGCCAACGCCAGCCTCAAGGGTAAATTCCAGTTGGCACAGGGCGCTCTGGCCGCGGATACCGTTACGGTAAGCGCAAAACCGAAAGACAAGCCCTATAGTCTGGTCCATGATCCCGCTATGAGCTCCGCCCTTGGAAGGCAGCTTCACCTGCCCGGCTACTGACCGCAATTGTACTTTAAAAGGTGCCGTGCTGTGTGGAATAAGCAACAAGAACCCTTATCTTAATCCAGCCGAAAAGTAATTGAAATGGCCCTGATCTTAATCTTCATTATAGCCAGCCTGGCCGTTTTGCTGCTTCTGTTGAAGCGGCGCGAGGCGGCGCTGCAGCGCCGGGCGCGCAAGCTTTCGACCCTGCTGGAGTTTGGGGCTTGCTTCGCGAGCGGCCAGGATGCGGCCCAGATCATGGAGCAGACGCTGCGGGCTGCTATTCGGGATACCGGCGCGACGGCAGGTTATATTATGCTTGTCAACGAGAGGGGCAACGCGCTGCTGACCGAGATGGCCGTCAGCATGGGGAAGGAGCATTCTTTCCCCAGGGACAGAGCCTGGGGCGAAGGCATGGAAGGTTATGTGGCAGAAACAGGCAAGCCTCTAGTTTTAGCGCGCGAACAGGAACCACGCGGGCAGAAATCCGTTGCGGCGCGCTCCGATCTCCACTACGAGGGAGAGGCCGCTTTGTGCCTTCCCATGCTGGAAAGCGGTTCCACCCTGCTCCATGGTGGGGTCATCGGCGTCTTCACTCTGCTCCACCACCGACCGGGCCACCGCTTTCTCGATGAAGATGTGGATCTGGCGCGCATGCTGGCCGGGCTGGCCACCATGGCCTTCGTCAATTCGCGGCTCTATGAAGACCAGCAGGCCGCCTTTCTGCGCTCTCTGCAAGCCCTGGCAAAGACCCTCGATGCCAAAGATCCGTATACGCAAGGCCACTCCTACCGCGTCTCCGAGCTTTGCGTGATGCTCGGTAAAAAGCTGGGGGTCGCGCCGGAGGTCCTGCACGATCTGCGCAACGGCGCGCTCTTGCACGACATCGGCAAGATCGGCATTCCAGATTTGATTTTACGCAAGCCTGGCCCGCTAAACGCCGCCGAGTTTGAAATTATGAAGCAGCACCCGGTCATCGGCTATGAGATCTGCAAGCCGCTGGGCCTGGGCGATGAGATCCTGAGGCTCATTCGCAATCACCATGAGAAATTGGATGGGACCGGCTACCCGGACGGGCTGAAACTCGGCGAGCTTCCTCTACCGCTGCGCATCATCTGCGTTGCCGATGCCTTTGACGCCATGAGCTCGTCCCGGCCCTATCGGAAGGTGCTGGATAGCCAGCTTCGCAACGCGCAGCTTAATCGCTTTGCAGGCACGCAGTTCGATCCCGTTGTTGTGGAGACGCTTAAGGGGATGGTGAATTCTGGCGAACTGGATGAGCTCTACAAAGAGCATTGGAGGCTGCAGCAGGAAGAGGATGCTGAGGGGGACATCTCTCTGTTTGAAGCCGCCTGATGGCTCACCTAGACTGTCCTGTTTTATTCCCGCAGGCTCCTCCCAGTCCGCAGATATGGGCAGCGGCCTCGGCCGGTTTTGACAGGAGCCTGAGAGCGTCTAACACAACCGTTCTCCCTCTGCCTTGCAGGGAGAGGGCGGGGTGAGGGTGAAGCCTTACAGCCAGGTTTTGTTACGGACTATAAGTAGATTTCCGGTCTCCGCCATAATAACAAGATGAGACGCCAAACGGCTGGATCCTTCAAGGAGAAATACCCGGTATGCGGTGGTTTGGAAACCTGAGAATCATTTATAAGCTGGCTCTCGCCTGCCTGGCCTGCCTGGCCCTGCCCATGCTCACGAGCGTCATCGCTATCGGGTGTCTGTCTCAGCTTATCCAGGAGACGCAAGCTCTGCAAGGCGCTCTCCCCGGCCATCCTGACGCTAAGGAGAAAAACCTGGGCCTTTCCGGTCTACTGCCTCAACACGAGCAGACCGCCTCGGCCCACCCCCCGCGGGAAGTGCCCGACAGGAAGCCCAACAGGGCAGAGGCAGCGCCAGGGCTGGCCTCTCCTCAGCAAACTTACGCTTTCTACGAGTGGAGGATCCATTATCTCAAATTCACTCAGGCCCTCCTTATCGTTCTCTTGGTGGCTACTCTGCTGATTAGCCTGCTGGTAATCCGCTATCTGGCGCGCAGCCTGAGCCAGCCGCTCCTGGCCTTCACGAACCGCATGGCTACCTTACGTGACCGGTGCCTGACCAGTTTAGGCCAGGCCGCTACCGCTATGGCAGCCGGGGATCTCACGGCGGTAATCCAGGTGGAAACGAAGCCTCTCTACGGCCAGACGCGCGATGAGTTTGGCACCATGGCCCGGGTTTTTAACGGGATGCTGACCCAGACACAGCAGGCGATGACGGCCTTCATGCAGGCCCAAGCTGCCTTACGGGAGCTGCTTGGACACGTAGCGCAGGCGGCCCATTCTGTCGCAGACACCAGCACCCAGCTCGCCGCTGCCGCGGCCCAATCCACCCAGGCCAGCGCGAAAATCGCCGCTTCGATCCAGGAGGTCGCTCACGAGGCGCAGCAGTCCGCGGAGACGAGTCAACAGATGGCCCAGGAGAGCGAGCAGCAGTGGCGCAGCGCCACCAACGCCAGCGAGGCCATGCAGCATCTTAAACAGGCCATGAGGCAGGTGCAAAGCAGCGTAGCGGACCAACAGGCAGCCTCCCAGCAAGCGGAGACGGGAATGCAGCAGGCCAGGCAATCCGTCGAGGAGGTCGCCTCCTCCGCCTGGCAGATGGCCTCTACGGCGCAACAGGCGCTTGCCATTGCCCAGGACGGAGGCAAGGCCATCGAGCAAACCATCGCCAGCATGAGCCGGATCAAAGAGCAGGTCCAGGTCTCGGCCCACAAGATGCATGAGCTGGGCCAGAAAGGAAAGCAGATCGGGGCCATCGCCGAAACCATTGACCAGATTGCCGAGCAGACCAACCTGCTTGCGCTCAACGCGGCCATTGAAGCGGCCCGCGCCGGAGGGCATGGCAGAGGCTTCGCCGTGGTCGCCGAAGAGATTCGCAAGCTGGCGGAGCGCGCTCAGGCAGCCACGAAGGAGATTAGCGGCTCCATTAACCACATCCGCGCGGGCATGGAGGCAGCGCTCCAGGCGATGCAGGCCAGCACCCAGGAGGTAAGCCAGGGGGCAGCCCACGGGGAGGAGGCGGGCCGCGGCCTGGCTCAGATGCTGCAAGCCACCCAATCCGTAGCCATGGAAGTAGAGATAATGACAGAGGCTGCCCATAAGATGAGCGCCATGGTGCACTCCGTGCAAGCCTCCGTAGCCACCATGCGCCAGATTGCCGACAGCAACGAGCAAGCGGTCGCCGAGATAGCCATAGGAACGGAACAGGTCGGAACGGCGATCCGGGAGGTGGCCTCGATCAGTGAGCAGAATTTCGCCGGGGCCCAGACGATGCGCGCCTCGGCAGAGGAAGTTTCTGACCATAGCCAGACGGCCAGTGGGGTCATGGAGGAACAGACGGCCAGCATTCAGCAGGTCAGCAGCGCCGCGAACCAGCTCAGCCAGATGGCCGCGGGCTTACAGGGCCTGGTAGACCAATTTAAATTGACGGCGGAGCCGTCCCTGGCGCCTATGGCAAGGGGAGAACTCTGCGTGCTGCCCGACCCCGGCCCCTGGAAGCAGGCGGCGGAGTCGCCTGCGGCGCCCACTCCAGCGCCGGCCCTGTCCGAGCGCGCTGTGCCGCCTGGGCTCGCTCCGTGCCTGCCCGACCCACTTTCCCCTCCGGATTATCTGCGCTACCTGGAAGAGAGCTTGATTCAGCTCGGTCTGGAAAACGTCGATCTATTCCAACTCGCAACAACCGATGCCCTGACGGGCCTGAAGAACCGGCGGGCTTTTGAGGACTATTTCAACCAGGCCTTTTTTGAGGCCCTCCGCTATCAGCAACCCTTCTCGGTGCTGTTAGTGGATGTGGACCATTTCAAGGACTATAACGATACCTTCGGCCACCAGGAGGGCGATCAAGTGCTTAGAGAGGTGGGCTCCCTGCTGCAAACCAACGTGCGCAAGGCCGACTTTACCGCCCGGTATGGCGGCGAGGAGTTTGTCGTATTGCTGCCGATGACGGATAGCCAGCAGAGCCTGCTCGCTGCCGAGCGGCTGCGGGCTGCGATTGCCGAGCATGCCTGGTCTCGCGATGGGGTGACGGTCAGTATTGGCGTCGCCTCCTTAGTCCCTTCGATCCAGGAGGCCGCGACTCTGATTGCCCAGGCCGATAAAGCGCTTTATGCCGCCAAGGCGCAGGGGCGCAACACGATTATTCACTATGCCAATCTCGAAGCACCTCTAGCATGCCAACGGGTCGTTGGGTGCTAGAGTGAACATAGCCCTCACCCCCGGCCCACTGCTAGGGGCGGGCCTGCAATGGACTGCCAGGGTCGGCAGGGTTAGGGCCCCTGCCTCCGCCTTGCCACAGCCCTCCGCCTCGCGACCCCCGACGCTGCGGGAGAGGGGGGAGGCATTCTCCTGCGAGAGAGTGCCCCGAAGGGGCATGGGGCTAGAGTGGAATAGAACCGAAGAACGCATATGGAGCCTACTTATCCACCCAAATCCGATCTGAGCGCCAGGATAGCCGCCCTGGAGGCCGAACAGGCTCGCCTGCAAGCCCGCTGTCAGCAATTGCAGCAGGACCATAAGCGCCTGCAAAGCCGCTATCAGAACCTGTCCGCTCAAATGTCTGCGACCCAGGCGCAACTCCAGCAGGCGGAAGAGAGCTTGAGGCAGCAGTTCGAGCAGTTTAGCGCCCTGCGGGCCATGGATGCCCTGGTCACCGCCAATCTGGGCTTGATGCCTCTGTTGCGGTTCTTTGTCGAGCAGGTGGCATTCCTGCTGCACGTAGATGCGGCGGCGGTGCTGCTCTGCGATCCCCAGGCCCGGACCCTGACCTTTGCCGTAGGCCATGGCTTTCGAACGCAGGGCATTACCCATTCCTGCGTCTCCCTGGGAGAGGGACGGGCGGGCCAGGCTGCCCAGGAACATTGTCTGGACTTTGTTCCCGATTTGCGCGCGGCAAGCACGACGTTCACCCGCGCCGGCTTGATCGCAGGGGAGGATTTTGTTGCCTATTTTGTGATCCCTCTGCTGGCTAAGAACCAGGTCAAGGGGGTACTGGAGATCTTTCACCGTGGGGAACTAGAGCCCAGCCGGGAGTGGCTGGAAACATTAGAGATGCTGGCAGGCCACATGGCGATTGCGATGGATAATGCCATGCTCTTCCAGGAGCTCCAGCAGGCCAACGCCGAGCTTGTAGGCGCCTATGATGCGACCATTGAGGGTTGGGCGCGGGCCTTAGAATTGCGGGATAAGGAGACGGAGGGGCACAGCCGACGGGTCACCGAGATGACCATGCGCCTGGCGCGCAAGCTGGGCATGAGCGCCGCCGAGCTGACCCATGTGCGCCGTGGAGCCATCTTGCACGATATCGGCAAGATGGGCATTCCCGACGCCATCCTGCTCAAGCCAGGCCCCTTGACCGAGGAAGAGAGAAAAGTGATGTGCCAGCATCCGGTCTATGCTCACGAATGGCTCTGGCCGATCCAGTTCCTGCGCCCGGCCTTAGCGATTCCTTACAGCCATCATGAGAAGTGGGATGGCACCGGATATCCTCAAGGCTTACAGGGCCCGCAGATCCCCCTGGAGGCACGGATCTTTGCAATAGTGGATGTGTGGGATGCTCTCAACTCGGATCGGCCTTACCGGCCACGATGGGACCAGGATCGCATCTACAGACATATCCAATCGCTGGCAGGCACCCATTTTGACCCTGAGTTGGTGGAGGTGTTTCTGAGTGTGATGGCTGAGGGGGAGAGCCCAGAACAGGCTAACGAGCTGCGTGAGGCGGCCTGAACGCTTTCCGACCGCTGCCCCGGCAGGAAAGCGTCTCCGTTTTTCTATAAAAGGACGCCTCCGCTATCTGAAAGGCCCATTTTACAGACATTGGAAGCGTTGCCAGGGTTTCCTCTCGACGAGGCTCTGACAGCGACCGGGAAGCATTTCGTCTCCCGTCGGGATTGCTGGTAGACACTCCCAGCCGTGTGGATCAATCTCACGCAGCCTGCTGCTGAGGAGATACGTCCACACCGTTGGGAGGGATTACCGGATTTCTGTTAGGCAGTTTTTTTTCGGTTTTCTGCTGGCTATTACCAACCGAAGCGGTCGCAGAAGGCAGTAGAGGCCATTCAGATACGAAGGAAGCGCGCAGAGGGCACGGTCGCGGGCGTTTACTCTAAACGCCCGCTGCAAACAAAAGCGCACGTACGGAATGCGATCCTGAAGGCGCTCCCGTACGCGCAGATGGAAGGCCGTTCTTTCCATCAGTTCCCAAATACCGGGAGACGCAGAGCCCTCCTGAAACAGATGCGCGCGCACCTGCCCAGCCAGCAAGTCTACGGCAGGCTCTGTCCCGGGCCAAAGTCCGTCCGGCGCAGGTAAAGCTATCCCCAACACATCCTTGACCAGTCGCAGGCCCAGGAGCAGTATGCGCGTACTGCCTAACCGAGCCGCCTGCCGGCCAACCCATTCCCAGTTCATAGCCGGCTGAGCCCGCAACAGTTCCGCTACATCGCAGATCCACGCTAACCGTTCCCAGCAGTGTCTGGCTCCATGCATACATAAGTACAACAGGAGGTCTTCGGGCGCAAAGTGGTGTACGCTGCTCTCGACAAAGGAAAGGCACTCTAAGCGGTTCCACAAACCTTCGCCCGCAAGCGGAAAGGGAAAATACCATTTGCTGAGGTCCCAGTGCAGCTCCACGCAGGCCCTGCCCTCCGGGCCCATAAAGGCATAGGCGCCGTCCTCATGAAGCTTTTCCTGGTAGCCCTGATTGAGAAGTAAGGACCTAGCCACCAGGGCCGATTGCCTGGGCACTAAGATATCCAAATCGCCGCCCTGCCGCAAGGCTACGTTGCCGTAGATCTGAGCCGCGAGAAGTGGCCCCTTGAACGGAACCGCAGGAACGCCGTGCGCTTCGAACAGAGCTAGGAGCCGAAGCAGTTCTTGGGCGAGGCAACGGCTACGGCGTGCATTGGCTTCAAAATGATCGCGCAGATCCTCAAGGGTGGCTTGCGGCACCGCCTCCGGGCAGACAGCGTTTAAATTCTGATAGAGCAACGGCAAGATGCCATGCCGGATCGCCCCTAAGATGACATCGAGCCAATTCAACTTGCACTGTAATAATGCCCGGATGCGCTCGGCGGTTTCCGCGTCCACCTGGGTTCGGGCACAACATACAAGCAGGGCGGCTTCCGGACGCAGACAGGCGCCTGGAGCTACGAAGGAGTACGGGAGGCGGCTGTTCATTTCGGTCAGCCCTTGTCTTCTTAAGCGGCCCAGGTGTCTGTTCAGGCGACAAGATCCGCTAACAGCCTGGGAGTAGTATCGAAATCACGGCCTGTCTCTAGCCGGTAGCAGGGTGTCGTGCGAACAAGCTCTGCCAATATGTCCAGGTGGGACTGGCAGGAACAGCGCTCGGTCAGCAGAATGTTGGGGGCGAGTTCCAAAAGCGCTTCACCCGGGCTCATCCGTTTGAGAAGGCTTGCTTGCTTGGCGGAGATCTGAGGGAAAACAACGACCGCCGGCCGACACTCGCGGACAAATTTAACATCGTAGACTTCTTCGACCAGGAGGGGATGCTTTGGCCACCCGACGGGACGGCGGCATCGCCTCTGAGAGGTAAGCTCTGGGAAGAAGCCTGCCGTTTCCTCCGTGATGTCAACCTCATCCGGGAAGGCGAGCATACGAATGCCCCCTGAATCCTGGCTTAGAAAAATCTGATCATCTCCGAGAAAATCAAAACCGGCGCGCAATAAAGCCAGAGTTAAGGTGGATTTCCCTGCTCCACTGGTGCCGGGCAGGAGGATGCCCTTATTCTGGAGGCATAAGCCCGCCGCATGCAGGCTGTAGCGCTGATGCCGCTTGCAGAGTTCGAGGAGCGGTAACGTGAACAGCGGGTGGGAGACGAGCCATACCTCCTGTTCCCGGTACGGGCGAAAGGCGATGTGGGTTCGGCCTTTCTCAGGATCACAGACACACCGCACGTTATCTCCGTAGCGGATATAAAGCTGGTCTGCCGTAGCGCTATAGACGACTTCTCCCATCTTCAAGTCGTAAACGGGGCGTAACGGTCCCGGTGGCTTTGTAATAGGAAGGTCGCTTTCCTGGGAGACTCGCTCTAGAACAAAGCACAGCTCGGCAAGAGGTTCCCTCAGGATCCTAAAATGCCGCAATCTCCTCTGCAAAGCGGCCAATACGGAGGCATCATTACTGCGGATTTGGAAAGCCAGGCCATGGAAAGCATAATGGTGAGTGCTGTAGGGAATACTCATCCGCTGGGTGCCTGTTCCGATGGTGTGGTTTCTATGCTATTCACAATGGTTGTCCTGTGTGGCAGACGATAGACCTCGGCGAAAAGCAGGCGGGGATCCTTTCGCTCCAGATAAGGCTCCCCCGCAAGGATCAGCCAGCAATGGCCAACAAACTCATCTTTCACCTTGCCCATTCCGAAACAGAGAGTGACATCCAGCCCGGCTCTGTGGAGGAAATAGTACAGGGTCACGCCGCGCGTCAGACAGCCCGGACGAATGAGGGGCGTACCGATCCGGAGCGCCATGTCCACATAGCGAACAATTCGCTGGATTCGATCCCGTCTCGGAGCAGCGCGGGGAGGCTTTGCCTCCAGCAGGACGGCCAGTTTAGACAGCTTCAGCCGCAGAAGCATCGGGACTAGGGCTGCGAAGCAGAAGATAGAAACGAAGAGGAGGAGGTTGTGTAGCCTATTCCGTTGCCGCAGGATCGCAAAGACGCTAGGGTTCCAGGACCACCAGGTTCTCATGGGCCAGGTCCTCCAACAACTCGATCACATCGGCCTGGATAGTGGCGGCGGGCGCCTCGTACTCCTGGCAGAGAAGGGATATGATCTCCGAGACAGGGCAAGTGCCATCGCAGCACTCCCAGATACGGCCGCCTACCTCGTCGAGAGCATAATACTGCCCGTTCTCCAGGTTGAAGAGCACAAAGTCCTCTGCGGCCCGCTGCTTGAGAATATCCTCTCGGCGGCGTGGGTGACTGGTGAGAGCGATCATCTATGCATGGGCTCCTCTTGATGATTTCCGAATTGTCCCCTTGTATAGCAGCAGAGAACTTTCCAGGTGAGAAATCTGGTAGTTCCCTGCTGCCGTTTCTGATCTAGTTGTGCCAGTCCACCCTATTGAGGGACTGAAAACCGAGTGAGCTGGCGAAGCAGTCCCAACCGTTTCAAGCGCGGCTTCACATAGGCTTTCTTGACAGGCATAGAATTGTTCTCCTTTCTGGCGATTGAGATGATTGGCGGTCGATGATATCCGTGTGATCAACCGGTTGCTGCTTCAGAACACAGAGGAATTGCTGGGTAAGGAATGGGGAAGGCCCCGGAGTAGATCAAAACGCCTGAAATGAACATGCCAACAACGGTTAAGATGCTGGCAATCGGTTGGCAACAGCTAGCTTGAGGATCATGACGATCCGACAATTGTGCTGGCTTGCAGAAAGCGTGCCAACTATTCAAGAGCGAAACAATTTTTAATGTTTTTCAGGGTGTTGCCTATTTCGTACTGCCTCTGCTGGCTAAGAACAAGATCAAGGGCATCCTGGGGATCTTTCACCGTGGGGAACGGGAGCCCAGCAGGGAATGGCTGGAGAGGAGCCAGAACAGGCTAACGATCTGCGTGAGGCGGCCTGAAGGCTTTCCGACCGCTGCTCCGGTAGGGTTTCTCTCGGCCTGTAGACTTCGTCACTGTAAGGCAGGGCTTGCGCGCCTCGTTACGGAGACGGTTGCTCGACACGAGGCCGAGCATAACGAAAATCGGCACGGGGACCAGAGAGTTCCAGGCCGGGCAGCGTGCGTTCGGCCAAATCAAACGTTTCTTCTACCAGGCATCGGACGCTCTCGGCGGCTTCGACAGGCGGGACACGAAAGAGACGTTGTATCCGTCCTGGCGTGTCAGGGGGCTGTAGCAGGAAGCTCTGCAAGGTATGGCTCATCCATTTCAGCTCCGGATAGTACTCCCGGTTGATACCGCACAGGGCGCCGAAGATACCCCGCACGGACTCGGTGAGCGCACAGGCGAACAGGAGCAGATCGTCGCGCTCTATGTAGGCGGACATATAATCCCAGGGCGGCAGGTCTAGCCAACGACGCACCATAGCATAGGCCAGGGCCTCTGGATACAAGCCGGTCTTTTCTCGCCAAGCGCTGAGCAAAGCCTGGCCGTAGAGAGGAAGGCCATGCCGAGCCACGTAGACGAGCCCTTGTCTTGCTTCGTCGGCGTCGGCATTGTCTACCACACTCGCCAATACACGTTCCATGCCCGCGACCGTCATGTGGCGCATATCTACCTTCAGGCTGGAGACCGCGTATTCTTCGAACTACACGTCCTCCGTCTCTGGATCAAAGGGATCAAGTACCCAGTCTTGTCCGCCCGCCTGTAGCATGAGAGTCGCATGGACAGAAGGTGACGGCAAGGCGCGCCAGAAGACGCCGATTTCCACGTCCGAGAAGCGATCCGCGCATCCTCGCGCTACGGAGCCTCCCACGAGGATAGCTTCGACATCCGGGTGTTGCGCGTACCACGCCGCCATGTTTTGCGCCTGGGCCAGGCGCCACGCGCTTTGTTCGTTGTGCATACCTTCTTTCTCGCCTGCGAAAGCCAATTTGCTAAGCTAATCTAGCGGAGCCTGGTATGCCGGCCAGTTCCTGGTTATTCTCTGTTCCGCACCACGCGGATGAAGTGGTCGGCCATCGCGACGCTAATCTGGGAGGCTGCCATCAATCGGCGCGAAGGCATGTGGCAGCCGATACAGTGTTCCTTCGGGCTCACGGGACATGGTTTGATCGCCACCGATTGTAACGGCGCGGGACGGTGGGAGGAGGGCGTTCCGGAGTGGCAATTCAGACAGACGGCTTCGTAGGCTTTCTGGTTGGTGCTGACGTTGGTGTGCGGGTCGTGGCAGGTAATACAGGAAAGCGTCTCTTTGCTCTGCTTGAAGCACCGGCTCTGCGCCAATCCATAGGCTTGAAAGCGATGGGTTGCGTCTTTTTGCAAGTTTTTCTTCCGGACGTCCTGCTCCGTCAGGTGGCATCGGCCACATAGCGTGTTGATGCGGGAGGCAGGCCAGGTTTCCAGCTTTGCCATTTGCCCCTGGTCATACTTGCCCGCGCTCATGGCCGCGATATGGGCGCTGCCTGGACCATGGCAGGCTTCGCATCCGACCCCGAAAAAGCGCTCTTCCGGCTCCAGGCTATCGGCGGGAATCGTGACAGCATGGCAAAGAACACATTGCCGCGCGAAAGCTCCCGTGCGTACCATGCCCATCGAGTTGGCAGGCAGTTTTTCGTGCCCCGGCGTGATATACCACCTCTTTTGATGCGGAAAGTAGCTCATCCGCATTTCCGCTATCGCCGCGCTGCCCAGAGGCGTCACGTAGGTCATCCCGGTCTTTCCGGAGCCGAGCGCGTATTCCAGCGGTGGGAGATTGCCGGACTGGGAGGCGACGCCTATCCCGAAGCGGCCATTCTTCTCCTTCATGGTCAGCGGGGAATGGGGAATTGGCCCGGACGGCGGTGCTAAATCCCCCAGGCTCTGGCGCGACATGCGGTGAAACGTCAGCGCATGGTGGCTGCGGTGCTGGCTGTTATACTCGTTCTGGTGGCATGGCGCGCAGGCGTCACTACCGACAAAATCCGGGGGGCGCACGATCTGCTGTACCCTCGCCTGCGCAGCAGACGGCACTCTCTGGCTGCATCCAGCCGCCAGAGCCAATCCGACGGAGGCGGCCAGCAGTCCGCTTACCATAAAACGTAGGCCCAAGAGATTCCCCATGTGTGCCCTCGTTGGGTTCTGAAGCAGGATACGCAATAAGCTGCCGGACTATTCTTCCTAGCCATAGGGCGAGCCCTCCTTCAGGGTCTGCCTTCTTAATTCCGGCTCACGCCTCCTCTCTCCTCCCAAACTGCCGCATCTCTTCCTTGACTCAGAAAATGGGCCGTCCTCTCAGAGAGAGGCAGGCCCATATCGAAACGGCGCAAAATCGTCATGTAACGTTTACCGGCATGTTGTCCTGTTGTAACCTGGAGCGGTTATCCTTAAGCAACAACGGCTCGCATAAAGGCAGCCCTTTATCCGAGTTTATTGCACAAGCCTTGCCCTACCGGGCAAGAGCGCTCCGGTCTGTTTTGGGCGGCTGCGCCGCCCCTGCATCCATGAAGGAGAGAAAGCAATGCACAAACGACTGCACGTCTGGATACTGTTAATGGCTTTGCCGGGTCTGATCCTGACAGGGATCGCACAGGCGCACGCTCAATACTCCGACTCGATGGGCGGCAGCTTTAATAACCCAATCTCCAGCAGTCTATCCAGTCAGATCTGGGGAAATCTCCAGATGCAGCAAAACCTGAATATGCAGCGCATGCTGATGCAGCGACGGCGACAGGTGGCGCCGCAGATCCGCACGGAGCCGACGCCTTCCCGTTCCACTGCGACCGCGCCACAGGCCACCACGACGTTCCGCCCTGTTGCGCCCCAACTGATGCCCAGGCAATTGGCCGCCATGATGGGCAAAACGCCCTCGCAACGTCAGCAGCTAGAGCAACTGTTGGCGATCTGCCTGAAGCTATTCGATTATCTGGAGAAAAAGCAGGAGCCCGCGCACAAAGTGGTTCCGCATGACGTGGCTTGCTCCTTGAGCTATTACCTTGCGGCCAACTACGAAGTCTACACGCAAAAAGAGGTGACGCCCCGCCAGTACGAAGCGCTCTGCGTCCTGACCCGCTCCCTGTTACGGCAGTATCCGTCGTTCCAATCGCTGAGCAATCGGCAGCGGCAGCAGCTGCACGAGAGCTTCGCTATCCTGGGCTCGTTGCCGGCCCTGGCGGCCTACGAAGAGGCCGCGAAGCATAACAACAAGCAACAGCTGGAGGCCGCGCGTCAGCTAGCACTCAAGAACCTGCAAAACCTGGGTCTTTCGCCGGAAACGATGCAGATTACGGATACAGGACTGGAGATCCGGCAGACGGAGTAGTGAAGGGGCTTTCCCTCGATTTTCGGGCCGGGTACGTTCGATACCCGGCCCGGAAGAGTTAATCTCGGCTTGGCAGAGAAAGCGTCATGTGAGCGCCGTCCTGAGCAGAGGCCGTTTCACGCCGAAACAAGACCGAACTCTATGGACGGCTCACACGTTCGCCGCAAGCCAAATTTTGATACTCCTTGCTGCTCAAGCTTAATATAACATCGGACTGTCATATAGGTCCAGAGGTCTATTCTCCTCGGACTTCTGCACCTGACCTAACCGTTGCATAAGCAATCGCTCATAGAGTAAATTCACGATATGCTGCTCAGGAGGAATACCTTCCCGCGCTGCCTGAGCCTCACAGAGCCGCAGCAGACTCTCAGGCAGGCGTATCGTTCGCTCTGTCATGCCCCTCCCTCCTTCCTGCGTAGTGTCCTGGTTGTTAGACGAGGAAAGTGCCGTAAAATGCTCACCGATTTTTAGTTAGGCTCAACGTACTGCGCGGTCAGGACTTTGTTCGGTAGATGCGGATGAAGTGGTCTGGCATGGTCGTGGAGACCTTTGTATCGGCGAATACCTTTCGCCGGGGCATGTGGCAGCCAATACATCCGCTGTGCGCGTTTACCGGGCAGGTTTTGCCCTGGACAGTTCTCGTAGCGCTTGCCGTCCTTGCCGATTGTGCGGGGGAATGACATCCCAGGCACGCCGCCTCATAGGTCCTCCGGTCGGTGCTAGCGTTGGTGTGGGGGTTGTGGCAAGTCAGGCAGGAGAGCGTATCGTGGCTGTTTTGGAAACAGGCGCTTTTCATGAGGCCGTAGGCTTGAAAGCGGTGCGTGCTGCTAACGGAGGTAACGGTGGGCGTGGTAACGTCCTGGGCGGTACGGTGGCAGCGTCCGCAGAGCTCATTGATGCGCGTGGCCGACCAGGAACCGATCTGTTCCGTGTAGAGATGGGCGCGGTCTCCGGCACGCATGGCGGCAACGTGGGCGCTTCCGGGGCCGTGGCAGGACTCACAGCCGACGCCGAAAAACTGCTTTTCCGGCATCAGGGAGTTGTCGGGCAGCGCGGTCGCATGGCAGAGAAGGCATCGGCGCGCAGTGGCGCCGCGATAGGTCACCCCGATCCCATAGTCTGGGGCATTCTCCTGCCCCGGCGTGACATACCACTTGCGCTCATGGGGAAAATAACTTGTGTGAACTTCCGCCAGCGTATCGTCGCTGACGATGGCTACGTAGGTCATCCCGGTCTTGCCGGAGCCAAAGGCCAGATCTAACGGTGACAGGCTCTCCGGCTGCCCGGTGATCTCGACCCCAAACCCTTCCCCCAAACGTTTGATAGTGACCCAGGTATTTGCGACAGAGCCAACCGGCGGAGCCAGCGATCCCAAGCTGGGGCGATTCATGGCGCGTAGGGTCAGGGCATGGCGGCTTGCGCGGTGGCTATTGAACTCCGCCTGGTGGCACTCTCCACAGACGGCATTGCCCACGTAGCTCACTGTGGCAGGCGCGACCACTACCTGCGGCCTGGCGGCAGGCACGCGTTGCGCGCACCCTGCCGCTAAAAGCAGCGCTGCCGTCGCCAGCGCACAAGTTCCGAGGAGACAGCGTATCGCAAAGCGCTCGGGCATTCGAGAAGTTCCCTTCCTGCTTCCAGGACTGTTGTCGGCACGTTTCTGTATCCAGAAGCGAAACTCCTTCCTGGAGCGGGGAACGCACCCACTCGCAGGAGAGGCTGGAGTTGGCGGCGAAGATAGCGGCGAACATCGCCTTTGCCCTGACATGTGGAAGGAGACGAGCGTATGCGACTTGGCGGCCCTCTCTTTGCTGATGCCTCCGATCCGGAGCGCTGGATTGCGGCGCTGCGCCAACGCGGCTACAGCGCGGCCTATTGCCCGATAGATAACACGGCTACCGACGAGGTGATCCGCGCCTATGCGGAGGCGGCGCGCAAGGCAGATATCGTGCTGGCCGAAGTGGGCGCCTGGAGCAACCCCCTCAGCGCCGATGAGGCATCCCGACGCGCAGCTCTGGCCCACTGCCAGGCGCAACTGGCCCTGGCCGACCGGATCGGGGCGCGCTGCTGCGTCAATATCGCCGGTTCGCGCGGGGCGCAGTGGGATGGCCCGCATCCCGACAATCTCACAGAGGCCACCTTTGATCTCATTGTGGAGAGCGTGCGCGCCATTATTGACGCCGTAAAGCCGACGCGTGCCTACTACACGCTGGAGACGATGCCCTGGATGTATCCCGACTCGCCGGAGAGCTACCTGCGCCTGATCCGAGCGGTGGATCGCAGGCAGTTCGCCGTGCATCTCGACCCGGTTAATCTGATTTGCAGCCCGCAGCTTTTCTATGCCAATGGCGACCTGCTCCGCGAGTGCTTTGCCAAGCTCGGTCCTTATATCCAGTGCTGCCACGCCAAAGACATCACGCTTTCAGGAAAGCTGACGGTGCATCTGGACGAGACGCGTCCGGGCCTGGGCGCGCTGGACTACGGCGTGTTCCTGCAAGAACTGGATAAGCTCGATCCGGACACGCCTCTACTGCTGGAACATCTTTCGACAGAGGAGGACTATACTCAGGCGGCGGAGTATGTCCGGTCGGTGGCGCAACAGGTGGGAGTGATGATCCGATGAATCCCGGCAGAGAATACGCCGTCACGGTCACGGCGCGCGAACAGGCCGAGCTCCTTCCTATCGAGCGCGACCCGAACCCATTGGGGCCACACGAGGTTGCCGGGCGTACGCTCGCCACGCTCATCAGCGCGGGCACGGAACTGGCATCCTGCTATCAGGGAACGCGCTTTCCCGCCGTGCCAGGCTACGCCGCCGTCTTTGAGGTCGAGGCGGTCGGGAGTGAGGTCGCCACGCTGCGCCCCGGTGATCGGGCGTTCTGCCTGGGGCCGCACCGCTCGTTTCAGCGGGTCGCGGAGGAGAACGCGCTCCCACTGCCGGAGGGCCTGGCGCCGGAGGTCGCGGTCTTTGCGCGGCTGATGGGCGTTGGGATGAGCACGCTGACCACCACAACGGCGCGGCCACCGCAGAAGGTGGTGGTGACGGGCCTGGGGCTGGTGGGGCACCTGGCGGCAAAGATCTTTGCGTCGTGCGGCTACGAGGTTCTCGCCTGCGACCCTTCCGAGGCGCGGCGAGAGATGGCGCGGCAGTCCGGCCTCCCGACCGTGCTGTCCGCCGTCCCGCTGGACGACCCCGCTATTGCCGGCAAGGTCGCGCTGGTATTGGAGTGTTCCGGCCATGAGGCGGCGACCCTAGCCGGCTGCCGTGTGGTGCAGAAGCGCGGCGAGGTGGCGCTGGTGGGCTGTCCCTGGCGCCGCCAGACTGACCTAACGGCCCACGAATTGCTGGACGTCATTTTTCACAACTACGTCGTGCTGCGCAGCGGGTGGGAGTGGGAACTGCCCCTGCACCCGACCGATTTCCGCACGAACAGCATCTACGGCAACTACCGGGCCGCGCTGCGCTGGCTGGCCGAGGGACGCATTGGGGTGGAGGGACTGTATGCGCTCGTCCCGCCGCGCGAGGCCCAGCGTGCCTACCAGGATCTGCTGCATCAGCGCGCGGAACGGCTCGCGGTGGTCTTCGATTGGGGGGATTGTCCTTGAACCTAACCCCCGACCCCCACTGCCAGGGTCGGCGCTGCAACGGTTCGCGCCACTGCCAGGATCGGCCCTACAATGGTTCGGGCCTCCGCCTAGCGACACCTAGCGATCCTACGAGGGAAGGGGGTGTCGGAAGGCGGTACGTTACCAGGAAGGCAAGAGGAGCCGACGTTAGAGGCACAAGCTTGTGTCTCCCCTTCCCTGCGAACGTAGTGAGCGCATTAGGGAAGGGGGCCGGGGGGTTAGGTTAAAACTCCACCATCGCCTTAATGACGCCGGTTTCCGGCTCTAGCCAGCGCGGGAACTGCCCGATCATCTCCTGGCAGGCGGCGCGGTGGGTTATCCAGGGCGTCGTGTCCACCTGGCCGGATTCGAGCAAGGAGATAATCCGCTGGAAGTCCGCGCCGGTGGAGTTGCGGGTGGCGAGGATGGTCAGTTCCCGGCGATGCAGGTCCGGATCGTGGAAACTAATGTCGGCCTGCACCAGCCCGACAAAGACGATCCGCCCGCCGTGAGCCACGTACTGAAACGCGTTATGCATGGACTGCGCGCTGCCGGTGGCATCGAAGACGGCGGTGGGCATGTCGCCTGCCGTAATTGCCTTTACCTGCTCCAGGGGATTCTCGTCGGCCCGCAGGGTGAACGCAACGTTTAGCTGTCGGCGGCAGAACTCCAGGCGGCGCGGGTTCACATCCAACACGATGACCTGCGCGCCCGCCGCCTGCGCAAACTGGATGACGGAGAGTCCGATTGGCCCCGCGCCGATGACCAGCGCGAACTCTTCCGGCTCCAGCTTCGCCCTATCAACCGCGTGCGCGCCGATGCCCAGCGTCTCGACCAGCGCCAACTGCTCCAGCGTCAGGACGGAAGATTTGTGCAGCTTGCGCACGGGCACGCGGATCAGCTCACGCATGCCGCCGTCCGTGTGGACGCCCAGAACTTGCAGGCGGACGCAGCAGTTGGTTTTGCCGCGCCGACAGGCGATGCACTCCCCACAGTTCAGATACGGCTCGACGGCGCAGCGGTCGCCCGGCTGCAAGCCTGCCTCGTTCGGGCCGACCTCCACGATCTCCACGCCCAGCTCATGCCCCAGGATGCGCGGATAGGTGAAAAACGGCTGATTGCCCTGATAGGCGTGCAAGTCCGTGCCGCAGACGCCGACGCGCCGCACGCGCACCAGCGCCTCTTCCGCAGAGGAGAGCGTAGGCGATTCCGTTTCGCCGAGAGTGAAATGGCCCGGTTGTTCTAACGTGATGGTTTTCATGGTAGCTTTCTGTGCCCCGCGGCAGGTCAGAGCGGCAGATTGGCGCTCTCCTGAATGGCTTCCTCCAGGCGACGGGGTGTTCGCCCGAACTTCGCGATAAACTCATCGCGCGTCGGCACGAGGCGTATCTTCACCTTGGCGTCGTGGTAGATGGCGATATCGCTGAACTTGTGATCCAGGAAGGGATTGGAGAAGCGCTCGAGCGTCTGCCGCGCGAACGTCTCCGGCTCCGCGACGCGCCCCTCCAGCACCGGCAAGACCTCCTCAAAGAGCAGTCCTTCCAGCCAGGAGCGCAGTTCCGCGTCCTGCATGGCCTCGCGCACCAACTTAATGCCGCGTGCCAGAGCTTTAGGCGTCATGGCGGTATGCGCGGCGTTGAGGATGCGCACCTTGCGCAAAAAGAAGGGCTTGACGTCGCCCGTATACTGGATGGCCCAATGCTGACACAGGGGAGCGCCGTTGGGCTTTTCCTGGATGGCCCAGAAGGCGAACGGCTCGGCCATCGTCAGCAGAGGGTCCTGCGCCAGCAGGGGATGGCCCGCCGGTTTGTCGGTGACGATGCGATCCACGAGCGTGTTGGGCCAGGCGCACTCCGTTTGCAGCCACTCCGCCAGCGCCTCCGGCAGATTCCAAAGCCGCGCCTGCTCCAGCAGGAGCGCCCGCAGGCGGTCGGCGTTGTCCTCCAGCAGTTCGGTCGGCAGGATGGTCAAGCCCGGCAGACCGCTTTCATGCCGCGCCTTCAGCAACAGAAGGAGCTTGGCCGGGAAGGAGCGCGGCGGCGCATCCTCCAGCCTGTCTTCCGGGTTCAGGGCCAACCCCGCCTCGGTCGTGTTGGAGAGAATGTACCGGAGTTCCGGCGAGCGCGCCACCTCCAATACCTTGTCCCACTCGGTCTGGGCGACGAGGGCGCGGCGGATGCTGGCCGCCTCTTCCACCCGATCCACAAGCTGCCCCTCGGAAAGCCCGCGCACGGCGACGTGATAGCGCCCGCCCTGCGCGTTAAGCTGCTGCGCCCGCCCGGAGTCGGTGGATTGCACCACGACGACCCGGCCTACGTTCTGCCCTTGCTCGTTGGCCTGATGGATGAACAGATCGGCGAAGGCGCGCAGGAACTTGCCGCCCCCAAACTGTAACACGGTCTCTGGAAGTTCAGTCATACGCATTCGCCTCAGGAGAAAGATTCGGGCGCATTGTTCTCCGGGCGCCCGCTCGGCCAGGTTTTGTTATGAATGGGCGCGAGGATTGCCTGCACCTCGGCCAGCAGTTCCCTGTCTATCGGCTCGGCGATCCAGGCGGCGTTCTTGCGCACGAGAGCCGCGCTTGCCATGCCGACCAGCGTCGTGGCGATACGCGGCTCGGAAACGGCAAACTGCAAGGCCAACTGCGTGATGTCCCGCCCTTTGCTGCGGCAGTGCGCGGCGGCGCGTGCACAGGCCGCTTTGATCTCCTCGGAGGCCGGATGCCAGGAGGGAGGCCCACCCTCCGTCAGCAGCCCCATCCCAAGCGGTGCGGCGTTGATGACACCGACCTGCTTTGCCTGGAAGTAGGGCAGCAGGCTCTCCAGGGAGGTATCGTTGAGCGCGTAGTGGCAATAGGAGAGGATGGTATCCACCTCCGCCCTCTCCAGCACATAGGGGTATATCTTCAGCGGCAGGCCCGTGATGCCGATATAGCGCGCCTTGCCCTGCTCCTGGAGCCTGCGCAGGGCGGGCAGCGTCTCCGCGACGACCTGATCCAGCGCACCGAACTCGATGTCATGGCACTGGATCAGGTCTACATAATCCACCTGCAAACGCCGCAGGCTCTCCTCCACGCTACGGGCAACGCGCTCCGCCGAAAAATCGAACTCCTGCGCGCCATAGCGCCCTACCTTCGTCGCCAGCAGAAAGCGGTCGCGCGGCACGCCCCGGAGCGCCCGACCTAGCACGGTCTCGGCCCGCGTCAGGCCATAGTAGGGCGAGACGTCGAAGAAGTTGATGCCCAAGTCCAGCGCCGCGCGCACCGCCCGAATGCCTTCGTCCTCCTCTATCTCCCCGAAGACGCCGCCCAGCGGAGAGGCGCCAAACCCCAGCGCGGAGACGCGCAGCCCCGTTTTGCCCAGCGTTCGGATTTGCATAACCTAATCCCCCATCCCCCTTCCCAACAAGGGAAGGGGGTGTCGGAAGTTTGTACCTCTACCTTGCTCTCCTCTTGCCCTCTGGTTCTCTTCACCTTCCAATGAGAATAAAGATAGAGCCAAGCTATGGAAAAGACAAAACTGGCATGAGACCGTACAACCTCTCTCCACCCCCTTCCCTACAAGGGAAGGGGGACGGGGGTTAGGTCACAGCCCGGCCAGGAAGTCATAGATCTTATCGTTGACGCCCGGCAGGCCCTCATGGCCGAAGTCGGGGTAGAGGATCAGGCTCTTTTTCGACCGGATCTTGTTGAACGCGGCGAACTGGGTTGAGGGCGGGCAGATGGTGTCCATCAGGCCGACCGCCATCAGCACCTCCGCCCGAATGCGCGGCGCCAGGTGCTGGTTATCAATATAGCCCAGCGTGGTGAAGGTCTCTTGCTCGCGCTCGTGCAACGGGTCGAACAGGCGGAAGTAGATGCGCAGCTCCTCATAGGCGCCGGTAGCCAAATCCATCTCCCAGACGCGCTGATAGTCGCAGAGGAACGGAAAGACGGGCGCGGCCCGCTTGATGCGCGGCTCCAGCGCGGCGCAGGCGAGCGTCAGGCCCCCGCCCTGCGAGCCGCCCGTCGCGCCCACGCGCTCGGCATCCACTTCGGGCAGGCTCATCACGATAGAGGCCAACTGCGCCGTATCCAGGTAGATCTGGCGGAACAGCAGCTTTTCGGGCGCGTCCTCCAATCCCCGGATGATATGCCCGCGATGCGTGTTGCCCTTGACGGCGCCGCTATCTTCGGAGAGGCCGCCCTGCCCCCGGCAGTCCAGCGCCGCCACGGAATAGCCCCGCGCCACATAGTTGAGCTTATCGCTCCAGTCGCCGCTGTTGCCGGAATAGCCGTGGAACATCAGCACCGCCGGATGAGGCTCGGTCGCGTTTTTGGGCCGCAGGTACTTGGCGTGGACGCGCGCGCCGCCGACCCCGGTAAAGTAGAGATGGAAGCATTCGGCAAAGGGCGCCTCCAGCGTGTGGGGCACCAGCTCCACCTGTGGGTCTACCGCCCGCATCTCCGCCAGGGCTTTGTCCCAGTAGGCGTCAAAATCGGCAGGGCGCGGGTTGCGGCCCTGGTAATCATACAACTGCTCCAGCGGCATGTCTATGAGGGGCATCGTTGGTTTCTCCTGCTTCGGAAATCGTCCACTGACCCGATTCTATGTCTCTACAGGCCAGGCGGGGAATTGGCGTTGTCGAGGGCGCCGCTAAGCGGCATGGCACCTATTAGCTATTGGCGCGGGATTTCGCGAATATAGATGTTCTTAAACCAGAGCGGGCCACCGTGATGTTGAAGCTCGATCTGCCCGGTGGGATAGAGGGGTTTGTCGCGCTCCCAGTAGTTCTCCATCGTCTGGGCGTTGACCACCAGCACGTTATTGAGATACACGGTCACCCTGTCGCCCACCATCAGGATACGGAAGCGGTTCCACGCCCCAATCGGCTTATCGGCCCTCTGGAGGGGATGAGTCGAATGCTTCTCGTTGTTGTAGAGGCCGCCGGAGCCTTCGCCGTGCTCCTGCGGGTTGCGTTCCGGGTGGTTGTCCGGGTCCCATATCTGTACCTGTGGGCTGCCGCGCAGGTAGATGCCGCTGTCGCCGCCCGGAGGGATCTTCCAGTCTACCAGCAACTCGAAATCCCCGTAGTCTTTGGCCGTACAGAGGTTGTTGTTCTTGCCGTCGTAGACGATCTGGCCGTCCTCCACTTTCCAATGCTGGAACGCTTCCCGGTCGGCTTTCTGCTGTGCGGCGGCAAGCTCCGCCGTGGACATCTTCGCGCGCGTGGGCGGGTCGGCGACCAATCCCTTCCAGCCCTTCAGGTCTTTGCCATCGAACAGGGCCGCAAAGCCCGGCGGGGGCGTGTTGTCGCGCTCCGGCTTTGAGAGGTCTTTGATCCAGACATCGCGGAACTGTACTTCGCTGGGGCCGTGTCCGAGGAAGCCGATATGCCCCTGGTCGCGCAGCATACCCGGATGCTCCAACAGTGTCTCCGGGTCATGAACGTCGTTGAGGCTGGCATCCACGATGGTCTTGCCGTTGAGGACAACCTTGATACGCCGCCCGATGGCCGTGATCTCCTCCGCGTTCCACTCGCCAACGGGCTTGAGCGCGCCGCGCTTGGCCGGCAAAACCTTATAGATCGAGCCGCAATACTGGCCTGGCAGCAGGTGAGCGTACTCTGGCGCGCTGTCGTCGAGAATCTGGCACTCCATGCCGTTGTAGGCGGCGTCGCCCTCCAGCGGGGCGCGCAACCCGACGCCGTTGTTGCCGGCCCGGTCCAACTTGAACTGAAACCGGAAGATGAAATCGGAATACTCTTTTTCGGTCATCAGCTTGCCGCCGCCGTCAGCGGGGCAGATGAGAACGCCGTCTCTGGCGATGTAGCCCGGCCCCACGCCGCCGACCAGCGTCCAGCCCTGAAGGCTGCGCCCGTCGAACAGGCGGATAAAGCCGTTGCGCTCCTCCGCTCCGGCATGGGACAGCAGGCCGCACAGCATAAGCGCGGCGATAAGCAGAACTCTATTCAGCTTCTTAGCGTGCATACTTCCTTCCTGGGATTAGGAGAGTGCACGGGCATCCGCTCTGCCCGGCCCTAAAGGACCGGGCTTCGGACGGCAAGCCCCATCAATGGGGCTGCCAGAGGTGGGTTAGTCCCCTTCGGGGCTGCACGAAGGGTGATTAGCCCCCTTCAGGGGACTTGTAGCCCACAGCCCGGTCCTTTAGGGCCGGGCAGAGCGGATGCCCGTGCATTCTTTGGGAGTTTGAGGGTCGTCCTGATGTGAACCTGCCGGGACATTTCGGCGTTCGGGAGTCGGTTTCCTCTCTAGCGGGTCACCTCCATTGGCCCATTTTCCCTCTTGACAGACAGAGCGCATTCGGCGTATACTAAAGCGGAAGTTTTAACCAGGGTTAAAATAAAATGTGCATGAGGTAAAATTATGAGCGACACCGGCGAGCGCATCTTCAGCCAGGCGGTGGAAGACTACGTTAAGGCCATCTATAAACTGCAAAACGAGGGGCAGTCCGTTTCGACGACCGATCTGGCCAAAAAGATCGGCGCGACGCCTGCGGCGGCGACAAAGATGATCAAGCACCTGGCCGAGAATAGGCTGATTGATCACACGCCCTACTACGGCGTTCGCCTGACGCTGGCAGGCGAACGTGTCGCCCTGGAGATCATCCGGCATCACCGCCTGCTGGAGCTCTACCTGCACCAGGCGCTCGGCTACGGCTGGGACGAGGTAGACGCCGAAGCCGAAAAGCTGGAGCACCATATCTCCGAGGAGTTTGAGGAGCGCATAGACCGGATGCTGGACTACCCGCGCACCGACCCGCACGGCGATCCCATTCCCACCCGTGATGGCCTCATCGAGCCCAACCGGGGCAAGCCGCTGGCCGAGTCGGAGCCGGGCGAAACCTTGATGATCCTGCGCGTCCGCGACAGCAGCCCGGAGGCGCTGCGTTACCTGGCGAGCATCGGGCTGCATCTGGAGGTGGTGGTCCGGGTCAAGGAGAAGCAGCCCTTAGACGGTGCGCTGACTTTGGACGTCAACGGCGTGACGCGCTCCGTCGGGCGTGAGTTAGCCGGATATGTCTTCGTGGAAGATCGCAAAGCCAGGGAGGAAGTGAGCGTGCCATGACGACAGGGGAGGCTCAGATCGGGAAGGACGGACGGGCTGTGCTGCCCTCCTTACCGGAAGTCTATCGCAGTGTGCGCGTGCCCATACGGGTGGGCTGGCTGCGCCGGTTCCTGGCGTTTGCCGGGCCGGGCTACCTGGTCAGTGTCGGCTACATGGACCCCGGCAACTGGGCGACCGACCTGGCCGGCGGCTCCAAGTTCGGCTATACGCTGCTCTGGGTTATTCTCGTCTCGAACTTGATGGCGCAACTGCTTCAAACGCTCTGCGCGCGGCTGGGGCTGGTCACCGGGCGCGATCTGGCGCAGGCGTGCCGCGACTACTACAAGCGGCCTGCCGCCATCGCCCTCTGGCTGCTCTGCGAGATCGCCATCATCGCCTGCGACTTAGCGGAGGTCATTGGCTCTGCCGTCGCCCTGAATCTGTTGTTTGGACTCCCGTTGGTCTGGGGCGTGCTGATTACCGGCGCGGACGTCTTGATGCTGCTGGGCCTGATGCGCTACGGCTTCCGCATGCTGGAGGCCATTGTTATCACGCTGGTCACTACCATTGCCGCCTGTTTTGCGGCGACGATCTTTATGGCGCATCCCGATTGGGGCGGGGTCGCCGCCGGGCTGTTCACGCCGCGCCTGCCGAACCTGGAAGCCCTCTATATCTCGCTGGGCATTCTGGGCGCGACGGTCATGCCGCACAACCTGTACTTGCACTCCTCTATCGTGCAGACCCGCGCCCACGACCGCACACCGGAGGGGCTGCGGCAGGCCATTCGCAACAACACCGCCGATACTATCCTGGCGCTGAGTGCTGCTTTCTTCGTCAACGCCGCGATTTTAGTGCTGGCGGCGGCGGTCTTCCACCGGACTGGGATCGTCGTGGAGGAGCTGCAGCAGGCGCATTCCCTGCTGGCGCCGCTGCTCGGCGGGTCGGCGGCGACCCTGTTTGCCGTAGCGCTGCTGGCTTCTGGGCAGTCGTCCACTATCACCGGCACGCTGGCCGGGCAGATTGTGATGGAGGGCTTCCTGAATATTCGGATCAAGCCCTGGCTGCGCCGCCTGATAACCCGCAGCCTCGCCGTCGTCCCGGCCATCTTTATGATCTCTGCCAGAGGCGGCAAAGGAACGGTAGAACTGTTAGTGCTGTCGCAGGTCGTCCTTTCGATGCAGCTTTCGTTCGCCATCTTTCCGCTGCTGGTGTTCACCTCCGATAAGCGGAAAATGGGCGAGTTCGCCAACCCGCTCTGGCTGAAGCTGACCGGCTACGTGGTCTGCTACATCATCGCCGGGCTAAACGTTTACCTGCTCGTTCAGACGGCGTATGAGCACTTCCAGATGCGCGGTGTCCTCCTGTTGGGCATGCTGGCGGCGCTGGCGCTTGGCTTTGCGCTCTGGGTGAAGTTCGGCTACAAAGAGCGGGCGCCCGTTCCTGAAAGCGTAACAGTATGAGGCGAATGAGGGAAGGGGAACGAGAAGCTAAGTCAAACGGGAGAAGAGGATGCAGCCGTTGGTCGGTGTGATCATGGGATCAAGGTCGGATTGGGAGACGATGGCGCACGCCGCGCAGACCCTCGAAGAATTGGGCGTGCCCTACGAGGTGCGCGTGGTGTCGGCGCACCGCACGCCCGACCTGCTCTTTGAGTACGCGGCGGAGGCAGAAAGCCGGGGATTGGAAGTGATCATTGCCGGGGCAGGCGGAGCGGCCCACCTGCCGGGCATGGCGGCATCCAAAACGACCCTGCCGGTGCTGGGCGTTCCGGTGCAATCCAGAGCCTTGAACGGCCTGGACTCGCTGCTCTCCATTGTGCAGATGCCCGCTGGTATCCCGGTCGGAACGCTGGCTATCGGCAGAGCGGGCGCGATCAACGCGGCGCTGCTGGCGGCAGCCATCCTGGGCAGCAAGTATCCGGAGTTTCGGGAGGCCCTGCATCGCTATCGCGCGGCGCAGACGCGGACTGTCCTGGACCATCCTGATCCGAGGGAAGAAGCATGATCGTCGGCGTACTGGGCGGCGGGCAACTGGGCCGCATGCTGGCTTTGGCGGGCTATCCGCTGGGCCTGCGCTTCCGCTTTCTTGATCCATCGCCGGAGGCTCCTGCCGGGCACCTGGCCCCGTGCCTTACCGGCAACTATGACGACCAGGAGGCATTGGAGAGCTTTACGTCGGGCCTGAGCGTAGTCACCTATGAGTTTGAGAACGTCCCGGCCTCTTCCGTGGGCTTCCTGGCCGAACGCCTCCCCGTCTATCCGCCCCCGGAAGCTCTGGAGGTCGCGCAAGACCGCCTGAGCGAGAAGACCCTCTTCCGGAAGCTCGGCATTCCGGTACCTCCCTTCGCCCCAATAGATACGCCCGAAGACCTCCAAAGCGCCCTGGAGCGCATCGGCCTGCCCGCCGTGCTCAAGACGCGCCGCTTCGGCTACGACGGCAAGGGGCAGGTGGTGCTGCACCGGCCAGAGGACGCCGCGCCCGCCCTGCACGCCCTCGGCGGCAGGAACCTGATCCTGGAGGGCTTCGTCGCCTTCGAGCGGGAGGTATCCATTCTGGCGGCGCGAGGCCGTTCCGGCGCCACCGTCTTCTATCCGCTGGTGGAGAACCAGCACGCGGGCGGGATTTTGCGGATCTCCCTGGCACCGGCCCCCAACCTCACGCCCGAACTTCAAGCTCAGGCGCAGGACTATGCGGCGCGCGTACTGGAAGCGCTCGATTACGTGGGCGTCCTCGCCATTGAGCTTTTCCAGCGGGAGGGACAACTGCTCGCCAACGAGATGGCCCCGCGCGTCCACAACTCCGGCCACTGGACGATTGAGGGCGCCGAGACGAGCCAGTTTGAGAACCACCTGCGCGCCGTGCAGGGCCTGCCGCTCGGCTCGACGGCGGCGCGTGGGCACGCCGCTATGCTCAACCTCATCGGCACGACGCCGGAGCCCGCCGCCGTCCTCGCCGTGCCCAACGCCCACCTGCACCTTTACGGCAAATCGCCCCGCCCCGGACGCAAATTGGGTCACGTCACCCTGCGCGCCGACGACCCCGCCTCGCTGGAGGCGCACCTGACCGAACTGCGCCGCCTGATTCCCTGAGGCAAGTGGCCCCCACCCCCTTACCCCTCCCCCAAGAACAGGGGAGGGGAGAGGAGAAGCCAGTATTCTCTCTGCCCGCGTAGGTGTCGCCAGGCGGAGGGCTGTGGCAAGGCGGAGGCAGGGGCCCTAACCCTGCCGACGGCCAGTATTCGCAATCCTTCCACCTTGATGTTGATGTCGCAAGGCGGAGGCAGAGGCCGT
>Ga0070741_10003467_pt1 | contig 39144 bp, 40 predicted proteins | sample Coa_R1_4_FD_66440 | JGI IMG/M metagenome (GOLD analysis project Ga0070741, IMG submission 66440) | Surface soil microbial communities from Centralia Pennsylvania, which are recovering from an underground coalmine fire - Coalmine... | ecosystem: Environmental > Terrestrial > Soil > Unclassified ...
GCCGTGCCGAGATCGATCGCCACCTCGCCCTTCCGGCGCAGGCTCCCGAGCAGACCCACGCCGACAGCATGCCGGAGGCGGGTACGCGCCCGGCCCGGCGCTTACGCGTCGAGATCCAGGGGCGGGGCTAGGATCGTTCCGTGGCGCAGATCTTCATCGCCTCGCGCCCCCGGCACGGCCTCGTCGCCTGGCTGCTGATCACCATCGGGATCAACGTGCTCGCCCTGATCGTCGTGAACTGGCTCTTCACGAGCGTCGGCGTCAGCGGCTTCTGGTCCTACGCGCTCGGCGCCCTGGCCCTCGGGCTCGGCAATACCTTCCTGAAGCCGATTCTCGCGGTGCTGACACTTCCGCTGATCGTCGTCTCGCTGGGAGTCGCCTACTTCGCGCTCAACGTCGCGATGGTCGCGCTCGCGGAATGGATCGCGCCGCGCTTCTCCGTGGACGGCTTCTGGACGTACGTCGGCGCGACGATCGTGATCTGGCTCGTCAACGTCGCACTACGCGGGCTTGCGGAAGGCGTTTCTCGACCGAGCGCTTGAGCCCGGTCGCTACGTGCCAGGGGCTCTATGCGCCGAGCCGGTAGGTGCTTCGAAGCGTCTCTCCGAAGTGATGGAGATGCCGGTCGAGCTTGTGCAGGTAGGGCCCGCCGATGTCCGCCGGGAGTGACTCGTAGAGGTTTCGCCTGATGACGGAGCGGCACAGGAGGCCGAGCGGAAAGGCCGCCGCGAAGGTTCGGCGCAGCTCGCGAAGCGGGGCGTAGCGCGTCCACGGCTCGAGGTATGCATCGCGGACACGGCGAACGACTCTGCCACCCGGTTCGGCCCTCAGTTGGTGGACGAGCACACGCAGGGGAGTCACGAAGCCGCAGAAGGGATGGCCGACCGCCGCGCTGCCCCAGTCGATGAACACCGGTCTGCCGCCGGCGATGCAGACATTCTGGTTGTTCAAGCTCAGGTTCAGGATCGATTCTCGGATACCGTCGCCGAGCGAAGCCACGAGCCCCGCGATCGAGTCTGAGCCTGAGAAGCGCTGCAGGAGCGTTGCCGGGCGGCAATCCTGCGCGGGCAAACCGGGGACCGAGCTGAGCCTGATCTGAAGGTCGGCGTATCGCGCGGCGACCTGTTCCCAGATGCGGAAGCCGTTGCGCGAGGTCAAGAGTGGATCCCGACCGAGCTTCACGCCGGCATGGCCGACGAGGAGACGCGCGCCGCTCGCGGCGACCACGTCCGGCGACAGGTCCGGGGCGTGGCGGGCGAGAAGCTCGGTCAGGCCCGGTTCGTGACCCAGCCCTCTGCCGACCTCCTTGAACCAGAAGAGGTCCGATGCCGAACGGACCCGGACGACGACCGACCACGGCCAGCTGTGCTTCTTCCGACGCCGTATCCGGAATTCGTCCGGGAGATGCTCGCCGATCCACGCGGTGACGTCGGATTCCCACCAGGGTTGATCCCACGGCACGACCGCCGCGGGCTGGTACGGCCCAGCGCCCACACCGCTAGCCGCAGACGTCGAACTCACCTCCAACAGGACCGGGGAATCGAAAGCCGATCCTAAATCGGTCGCCAGCCGGACACGAAACCGGGACGCGGCATCGCCGACCGCCTCGACAGCGTCCAAGGACCGGCCGTCACGTCAAACGCGACCGGAGCCACGCGGTTTGCAGGACTTTCCCGGTGAATCTCGTCGGATGCGCTCGCCCGGAGCTGCCCCGTGGTTGACAGTGCAGCCCCGGCAGAGGACACTCGAGACCGCGGCGCGTCCGCTCCGCGACTATTCGAGCGAAGGGGAGCGTCGTGAAGGGGAGAGGGAAGTCCATGCGCCTCGGAGCCGCCGCCGGCCTGCTGATCGCGATGGTGGCTGCGGCACTCGGCATCGCGAGCCAGGGGAAGGCCGCCACGGCGATCAGCGTCACGCTCACGCCGCTGATCGGAACGACCTCGAACGAGGTCGAGCAGGTGACCTACGGCGGCAAGATCGGCCTCCACCTGGAGGTCGCGAACACGGGCAACTCGACCGCCAACCACATGGTGATCGTCGTCCAGGCGAGCACGGCGACGTTCTCCGACGCCAGCCGGTCCGAGTGTGCGAAGGATTCGACCGACTCGACCAAGATGGTGTGCAAGCTTCGACAGATGGCGTCCGGCGCGACGCCGTTCACGGTCGACCTACGGTTCACCGCGCCATCGTCCGGCAGCGTCGTGGTCGCGACGCCGTCGGTGACCATCGACGCCCAGACCCAGGGCGGGCCGGGGAGCAAGGGCACCACGACGACGACCGGGGCCCCGGTGACCACCGCGCTCGTCTCGTCGGCCGCGAACTCCCTCGTCAAGACGTTCGCCAAGGGGAAGGAGACCGTCGCCACGTCCGCGGCGCTGCTCCAGCACAGCACCTTCGTGCTACCGAGCACGCTGCTGGGAGGCGCGTACGGCGTCGAGACCTCCGTCCAGGAGACGACAGGGACGCCGTTGTGCGACAAGTGCCCGGCGTTCGTCACGGATCTCTCGATTCCGGCCTCGCTGACGTCGAGCTCGCCGTTCTCGTCGACCAACCCGTTCTCGTTCACGGTCACGCTCGAGCCGGCCGGCTGGCCCAGCGGCTACCAGCCGGCGGGCCTGTTCCACGACGGCGTGCTCGTTCCCATGTGCGCGGACAGCCCGCTCGGGCCGACGACGCACATCTGCCTGACCGGCTTCACGGCAAAGAAGTCGAAGGGCGCCGTCGCCACGGGAATCGCCGACCAGAACGGCCGAATCGGATTCGGGTAAAGGACGCTACTGGGCCTTCCGCGTGCGCGCGGCTGGGTGGAACACGCCCGTCCAGCCACACCGCGCGTGCTCGGAGCCCGCACGGAGGCACGCGCCGTCCGAGCGCGCCTGACGCGAAACGTCAGGCTGGATTCGCCGGCTCGTGCAGGCTCGCTCTTGGTCGACGGGAAGCGACTTCCTCAGTCGTGAACGGCGACGCTCTGTTCGAGCGGGGCGCCGCACCCCGAGCAGTAGCTGTCGCCGGGCACCGACGCCTTGCCGCAAGCGGCACAGAATCCAGCATCAGCCTCATCGCCGGCTGCGAGCTCGCCCTGAAGCTCATCGTCGCCGTCCATGTGGCGGGTGAGCGAGTCGGTGTGCTCGGTGATCGAGTTCTTGAACTCGCGCATGCCCTTCCCCAGCGACCGCCCCATCTCCGGGAGGCGCTTCGGGCCGAAGACGAGCAGCACGATCACCAGCAGAAGCAACAACTCCCAGGGTCCGATCCAGCCAGCCACCCTGACAGCTTAGCCCCGATTCCGCGCGACGACGCCGGCTGCCCATGTCCCTCTTTCGCCTCTGGCTCGAAGTGCCGATATCGGCCGTGTGTTCGGACTCTGCCGTTACTGCGGCGACGAGCTCGAGCGAGCCCGTCGGCCGCTCGAGATCTGCGCGAAGTGCGACGACTCGCCGCTCTGCGACCGCTGCGGCCACCCGCGCAACGATCACACGCATGTCTACGCCCGGAGTGCCCCGCCCGGCTGCCGGCGTGTGGTCGGCGACTTTCAGTCGCTCAGGAAGTGGCGCTGCGATTGCGCGGGGTTCAAGCCCGTCTCCGGGCGCCTTGCGGATGCTGCTTTCGCGGAGCCCGACCCTGATCCGCTTCTCAGACCGTTGCGGGTCGTGCGACCGCGGTAGGACGTGGCTCCCCTTTCACGGTCCGGAATCGCGCCGCAGCCGGCGAACGAGTTCGAAGCCTTTGCGCAGAGCGAGCCGCGATTGCCGTCGGCAGCGCACCGGCGAGTGAGCACGCTCGGCCAGGAAGAGGCCGAACGCAAGAGCGGAGTCGGTCGCGTCTCATCTGGGCAGGGACGGCGCCAAGGTCAGTGCAGCGCGCGGCGTTGCGGGGTGCGCTGGGGTGTTCTCGGCCGTGCCGGTCAACTCGTTCTCGTGCGCTACGGCCCATTCGTAGAGAGCCATTAGCGGCTCGGTGAGCTGCCAGCCGAGGGTTGTGAGCGTGTACTCGATGCGCACGGGGATCTCGGGGTAGACGTGGCGAGAGACGATCCCGTGGCTCTCGAGCTTGCGGAGGGTAGCGGTGAGCACCTTCTTCGAGAGGCCTGGAATGTTGTCGACGAGACGAGCGTGGCGGCGCATTCCGCTCGCGAGCAGGATGATCACGGGGACGCTCCACTTCGAGTCGAGCAGGTCGAGGGCGGAGCGGGTGCGATCGATCATCTCGAAGTCCTCGAGTCGCGCGCGTCGACGCTCGGTGCGCGCCAGGTTGACGAGCTGCGGGCCGCTGATCGTGTCGTTGGCTGCCATCTGCTCTCTCCTCTCTACCGGGCCGGCTTTTTCGCGCGATCGGCGAATGCCGGGGCGGGAGCCGCGGCGGCGTCGACCCAGGAGGCCAGAAGCGCCTCGTCGTAGCGCATGCCGCGGGTGGCGGCGTACGCATAGGGGTGTTCGAAGACGTCGAGGGCGTGCCCGGGGTCAGCGGCGAGCTCGAAGTACGCGCCAGTCTGCTGGTCGGATACGCAGACGGTCAGGTCGTTGGTGAGCTGGTGCCAGAAGAGCACGACCTCGATGCCGTCGCCGGCGCGATGGGCAAGCTCTCGCTGAAGCTGGTGCGGTTCGCTGGTTGCCATGATCGCCTCCTTTGTGGGCACGACCGTGGCCTGGCGGCGGCGGCTGTTGCCCGGCTTGGCGTTGCTGTGATTGGCCGACGATGCCAGCGGCTCTCGTGTCTGTCTCTGCGGCCAGCTGGCGAGTCGGGGCCTCGCCAGCGGGCGAGTCCGAAGTAGCGCTAGCTTCATTGCGACTCGCCGCCGGCTCAGCGAGCCTGGGAGAGTGGCGTTGCGCTGCCTGATCGTGGACGACAGCAGGGAATTTCTCGTTTCCGCTCGTCGCTTGCTGTCCGCTCAGGGGCTCGAGATCGTCGGTATGGCGTCCTCCCGTGCGGAGGCGCTCCGGCTCGCGGATCAGCTGCGCCCGGACGTCGCGCTCCTTGACGTGCAGCTGGGCGAGGACAACGGAGTGGCGGTCGCGCGGGAGCTCGACAGGCGCGTGCCCACGACGCGCATCGTGCTCATCTCGACTCATTCGAGAGAGGACCTTGCCGAGTTGATCGTCGACAGCCCCGCTGTCGGTTTCTTGGGGAAAACGGCGCTCAGTGCAGCCGCCATCGCCGAGCTCGTCGGCTAGCGCGTCTCGAGGTACGTGACGACGGCGAGGACGCGCCGGTGGTCGTCCGCGGTCGTGGGCAGCCGAAGCTTGCCGAGGATGCTGCGGACGTGCTTCTCGACCGCCCCCTCGGTGATGTAGAGCCGATGGGCAATACCGTTGTTCGAGCGGCCCTCCGCCATCAGGGCGAGGACTTCACGCTCCCGCGCCGTCAGCTCGGCCAGCGGGTCGTCGCGCCGTCGCTGCACGACCAGCTCCTCGACAAGGGCAGGGTCGATGACCGAGCCTCCTCGCGCTACCCGGTCGAGCGCGTCGAGAAAATCGGCAGCGTTCATGACGCGGCTCTTGAGGAGGTATCCGATCCGTTCACCGGCCTTGAGCAGATCCACAGCCTGCTCGACCTCCGCGTGGGCGGAGAGGAGGAGGACGCCGGTATCCGGGAACTGGGCTCGGATCGTGGCAGCCGCTCGCAGTCCCTCGGTCGTATGGGTGGGCGGCATACGGATGTCGACGACGACCAGCTCAGGCCGCTGCTCACGCACAAGCCGCTCGAGCTCGGGTGCGTCGCCGGCCTGGCCGACAACCTGCCAACCCGCGCCGGCGCAGAGACTGGCAATCCCCTCGCGCAACAGGACATCGTCGTCCGCCACGACTATGCGCCCGCTCGGCATATCGCCGCCGAGCTTACGCGTCCAACGACCCGATCGGCCTGCGCCCGTCGATTTCGCGCACGCGGTGTGAAGATGAAAGCCTCGTGCGTATGGAGGTGAGCCGGCTGACAAGCCACACGAACGTTGAGACCGCCCGCGCCTACCTCGAGGCCGCGCTCGACTGCGTGGTCATGATCGACGCCTCGGGACGCATTGTCGAGTTCAATCCTGCCGCCGAGCGAACCTTCGGCTATTCACGGGAGGAGGCGATCGGCCGGGCCCTGGTCGAGCTGATCGTGCCGCCGTCGCTTCGCGACGGCCATCGCCGCGCCTTTGCACGTTTCGTCGAAACTCGAGAACAACGCCTGTTCGGACAACGGCTCGAGCTCACGGGTCTGCGCGCCGACGGCAGCGAATTTCCCGTCGAGCTCGCTCTCAGTCTCGTCCAGCCCGACCCGCTTCTCGTGTGTGGAGCGCTCCGGGACGTGTCAGAGGCGAAACGGGTCGAAGCGGACCTACGTGCCCTCGCGGACGAGCAGGCTGCGCTGCGCCGAGTCGCGACGCTGATCGCGCGCGAGGCGACACCGCCGCAGGTGTTCGCCGCCGTCGCCGAGGAGGTTGCGCGGACTGTCGATGTGCCGTTGACGGCCGTTGTCCGGTTCGAGCCGGACGGAACAGCGACCCAGGTCGGCGTCTGGGGAACAGAGAACCCGTTTGCGGTCGGCACCTCCTGGAGGCTCGACGAGCAGAGCGTCTCGGGAATCGTCGCGCGCACGGGGCGGCCGGCAAGGGTCGCCGACTACGGCGAGATCTCCGGCGAGATCGCGGCAAGGCTCGCTCGCGAAGCTGGCATTCGTACTGCTGTCGGCGTGCCCGTGCTCGTGGAGGGCCGGCCGTGGGGCGTAATGATGGCGCTCTCGACTGAGGCGAGGCCGTTGCCGGAAGGAACTGAGGCCCGCCTTGGCGAGTTCACAGCGCTGATCGCAACGGCGATCGCGAACACCCAGGCTCGTGACGAGCTGCGCCGGCTGGCCGACGAGCAAGCCGCGCTGCGCCGCGTGGCGACGCTGGTCGCCCAAGGTGCTGCTGCGCACGCAGTGTTCGAGGCCGTAGCCGCCGAGACGGGACAGCTGATCGGCGCCACCAGCGTCAACCTCGCACACTTCACTCCCGACGGCTTCAACCTGACCATGTCGGGCTGGAGCCTCCGCGACACGCACATCCCGACCGGCACGCGCCTTCCGCTGTCACCCGACACGATCAACGGCATGGTCCAAGAGACCGGCGCGCCGGCCCGGGTCGACAGCTACGAACACGCCTCCGGTGAGCTCGCTGCTCTGATCCGGCGACGGGGCATCCGCTCGGAGGTCGCTGCCCCGGTAATCGTCGAGGGAAGGGTCTGGGGGGCGCTGATTGCCGGCACTGACGCCGCCGAGCCGCTCCCCGGCGGAGCGGAACAACGCCTCGCAAGCTTCGCCGAGCTGATCGGCACTGCCGTCGCCAACGCAACCGGACGCTCCGAGCTGATCGCCTCTCGCGCTCGCATCGTTGCCGCCGGCGACGATGCCCGACGCCGGATCGAGCGCAATCTGCACGACGGCACCCAGCAACGGCTCGTCGCGCTGGGGCTCGACCTGCAGACGCTGCGCGAGAACCGGCCCGGCGAGCAGCAGCTGCAGCAAGGCTTGGCACGGATCGGGCGGGGCATCGAATCGGTGCTCGACGAGGTCCGCGAACTCTCACGCGGGCTTCACCCTCCGCTGCTCACGCAAGGCGGGCTGCGACCGGCCCTACGCGCGCTCGTCCGCAAGTCGCCGATCCGAGTCGAGTTGGACGTCAGCATCGAGGCGCGCCCGCCCGAATCGGTCGAGATCGCGACCTACTACGTCGTCTCGGAAGCGCTCACGAACGCGGCGAAGCATGCCCGGGCGTCTCGAGTCTCGGTCGCAGTTCGATCATCCGACGCGACACTCCACGCGGAGGTGGACGACGACGGCGTCGGGGGCGCCGAGGCGAGCACCGGCTCGGGGCTCGTCGGGCTGATCGACCGCGTCGAAGCGCTTGGCGGTAGGTTCGCGCTCGACAGCCCGCCAGGCCAAGGCACCCGCGTCTCGATCGAGCTACCGCTCGGTGCGGAGGCAGGCGACGCGGAACCGGGCATTCCCACACTCGTCGTCCCCGGACGCAACGAGCAGCTCTCCGTGAAGGCGAACCTCTCCCGGGTCGCCGACGCCGACACCCTCGTGTCGGCGTTGGCATCCGTCGCGGACGCGCTCTACATCGTCGACGCGCGTGGTCACATCCGCTATCTGAACGCGACCGCGCTGCAGATCCTCGGCTACGACGAGGAGGCTCAGCTGCTCGGTCGGCCCAGCCACGCGACGATCCACTACCTTCGGCATGACGGGACGGTCTTCCCGGCTGCGGAGTGCCCGCTCCTGCGTCCACGCGTCACGGGCGAGATCGTCCGGGTCGACGACGACTGGTTCGTCCGCCAAGACGGGTCGCTCGCGCCGGTCGCCTACGCATCGGCGCCGATCGACCTTCCCGACGGCCGCGGCGCCGTCGTGGCATTCAGAGACAGGCCGGTCGGGCAGCCCTCTCCCTGACGCCGGGCTCGTGCGAGGCGCACGTGAGCGCTTCGAGACCGGCGACGGCGCGACGGAGAGCTTGCTCATGGAACAGATACGGGATCGCGTGCGCAACCTCGGTTCCCGCGACCGAGGAGTCGGCGCCACCTGCGGCCGCGATGATGTGGCGAAGGGCCAGCTCGTGGCAGACGACCAGCGTGACGCGCTCGTCTCGTTGGAGCAGCCGCCACAGCGCTGCTGCGTAGCGACGCAGCGCATCGTCGAGGCTTTCACCCTCCGGGAATGCCTCGTTGCTTCGATGCTGCTCCTTCCACGTCCAGTAGCTGGCGATCGGGGCGCCGTCGAACACTCCCGCGTCGACCTCGTCGAGATACGGTTCGACGAGGAGGGGCGCGCTTCTCCCGCGCAGGGCGATGTCGACTGTCTGCCTTGTCCGCAGGAAGCGCGTGCAGACCGCCTGGTCGATCGGGAAATGCGCAAGTTGCTCGCCGAGCAGGCGCGCCTGACGTGCGCCGAGCTCCGTCAGGCCGGACTGGCGAGCGGGGTTGCTGGAGAGGACGTGCGCGGTGTTCGCGCGTGACTCCGCGTGGCGGGCGAAGACGAACGACCGCGCTGCTCGGGCCACTCGTGACACGGAGGCGATTGCGCGCTCGGGAGAGGCACTCATCGGTTGCCGCCGGACGCGACGAGCGAGCGAACCGCGGCGACGATCGCCGCGGCGTCGATCCCGGCGGCGTGCAGCAGCTCCGCGTCCGTTCCGGAGCCGGGCATTCCGTTGACGGCCAGCTTGACGCCGCGTAGTGGAAGGCCGGAGCCGGCGAGCGCCGCCAGAACCGCGTCGCCGAGCCCTCCTTCGGGCCAGTGGTCTTCAACGGTGACGAGCCGCCCCTGCGTGGCCATGACCGACTCGATGAGCGTATCGCGGTCGATCGGCTTGACCGAGTACAGGTCGAGAACCCGTGCGTCGATTCCGTCCGCTGCCAGTCGCTGGGCCGCCTTGCTCGCTTCGTGGACGGTAATTCCGGCGGCGGCGATCGTCACCTGGTCGTGCGGCGAAGCGTGCACGACACGACTGCCGCCGATCCCGAACTCCGCTTCGGGCGGATAGATCACAGGCGTGTCCGGTCGCATCGTGCGCAGATAGGTGATCCCTGGGTTGTCCGCGGCGAGAGCCACGAGCTTCGAGGTCTGGTTCGCGTCGCTCGGAGAGAGGACAGTGCTGCCGTGGACAGCGCGGAACATGGCGATGTCCTCGAGCGCCATCTGAGAAGGGCCGTCCTCGCCGGTGGCGACGCCGGCGTGCGAACCGACGATTCGGATCGAGGCGCGGCTGATCGCGGCCATGCGGATGAAGTCGTAGGCGCGACTGAAGAACGCCGCGAACGCGGATGCGAACGTGGTCAGGCCGCGTACGTCGAAGCCTATGGCGGCGGCAATCATCTGCTGCTCGGCGACGTACATCTCGAAGAAGCGGTCCGGGTACATCTCGGCGAAGAGGCCGGAGAACGTCGAGTTGGAGACCTCGCCGTCCATCGCCACGACATCGGGACGTGCCGAGCCGAGCGCGGCAAGCGCCTCGCCGTAGGCGCGGCGCGTCGCCTTCATGGTTCCGAGCTCGTACGCGGGAAGCGACGCCTTCTCAAAGCGGTAGTGACGCGGCTGCGGCTCGTCCGGAGGTGCTGCAACCCGGATACGAAGCCTGCGCTTCCCTCCGAGCTCGGCAATCGCAGCCTCCGGGTCTGGAAGCACCTTGCCGTGCCAGCCGGGCTGGTCTTCGACCGCGGCCACGCCGCGGCCCTTCCGCGTCTGGGCGACGATCACAGTCGGTCGGCCAGCGGTGCCGATCGCTTCGGCGTACGCGCCGTCGATCGCGTCGAGGTCGTGACCGTCGATCGACAACGCCTGCCACCCGAGCGAGCGTGCGCGCTCGGCGTAGGACATCAGGTCCCAGCCATGCATCGTCTCGCCGCTCTGGCCGAGTCGGTTGACGTCGACGACGACCGTCAGGTTGTCGAGTCCCCAGTGGTCGGCGTGCTCGAACGCCTCCCACACGGAGCCCTCGGCCATCTCGCTGTCGCCGGCGAGGACCCAGACGCGGTACGGGCGCGGGTCGATCGTCTTCGCGGCCAAGGCGATGCCGACGCCGACGGGGAGGCCGAAGCCGAGCGAGCCCGTGGCCACGTCGACCCACGGCAAGACCGGGCTCGGGTGGCCCTCGAGCCGGCTGCCGAGGCGGCGCATGCCGAGCAGCTCCTCGTCGGTGATGGCGCCGGTTGCCTTGTACAGGGCGTAGAGCAGCGGCGAGGCGTGCCCCTTGGAGAAGATCAGATGGTCGTTGTTGGGCAGCTCGGGCCGGTCGAAGTCATAGCGGAGGTACTTCTCGGCCAGGACAGCGATCAGGTCAGCGGCGGACATCGCCGAGGTGGGATGTCCCGAGCCGGCGGCGGCGGTCGAGCGGACGGCATCGACACGAAGCTGCTGGGCGAGCTCGTGCCAGAGGTCGGAGCGACTGCGAGGTTGGGAAAGCGCTTTGGTTGCCATTGCTCGAGGATCGCCGTCGCGTCGAGTGCGTGGAAACACCCCGGAAGCTCCCGGGGAGTTGAGCGTTCCCCGGCTTCTCCGCGGTGGCCGCATCGGCACGCCTCGCTGCTTACCGTCGCGGTCATGGTCAGGAGCGTTGACTGATGCCGCTCGCGACGGCTGGGCAGTACCGGGCGATGCTCGACACGGCGCGGAGCGGCGGGTTTGCCTACCCCGCCGTCAACGTCACCTCATCGCAGACGCTGAACGCCGCCCTGCGCGGGTTCGCCGACGCGCGCTCGGACGGAATCGTCCAGATCACCACCGGCGCCGCCGCGTATCTGTCCGGCCCGGCAAACGACATGGCGGAGGGCGCCCACGCCTTCGCGGAGTTCGCCCATGTCGTCGCCGGCCGGGCGCCTGTCCTGATCGCCTTGCACACCGACCACTGCACGCCTGAGCACGTCGATGACTTCCTGCGCCCGCTCCTTCGCGAGAGCAAGCGCCGGCGCGACCGCGGTCAACCGCCGCTGTTCAACTCGCACATGTTCGACGGCTCGCAGCTACCGCTCGCAGACAACCTGCGGATCTCCGCCGAGCTACTGCGCGAAACCGACGACCTCGACGTCGTGCTCGAGCTCGAGATCGGCACCGTCGGTGGAGAGGAGGACGGCATCGACCACGAGCGAGTTCCGCGCGAGCGTTTGTACACGACCGCCGCCGATGCCCTGGCTGTTGCAGACGCCCTTGGAACCGGAGAGCGTGGGCGCTACCTGCTCGCGGCGACCTTCGGCAATGTCCACGGCCACTACGCGCCTGGCAACGTGAAGCTTCGTCCGGAGCTGCTCGCCGAGCTGCAGCACGCGCTCGAGTCTCGATCGGGCGCGAGGAACCGCTTCGAGTTCGTCTTCCACGGCGGCAGCGGCTCCAGTCCCGCCGAGATCCGCAAAGCGATTGGCAACGGCGTCGTGAAGATGAACCTCGACACGGATCTGCAATACGCGTTCAGCCGCTCGGTCGAAGAGCACTTCGACGGTAGTCGAGATGCCGGTCGAGACGGGGTCGACAAGCGTCTGTACGACCCGCGCGCATGGGGCCGCAAGGCAGAGGCGGCAATGGCCGAGCGCGTTGTGCGCGCCTGCGAGGTCCTGAGCTCGAGCGGACGCTCGATCGCGCGCGCCGAGCCGCCTGTCATCGCCTAGCGAGCCGCGGCCCCCTCGGGGTCCTCGAGGTTGCCAAAGGAGGAAACGCGATGACCTACGGTCGTCATCGACAGCTCAACGTCTCGAACGGAGGTTCACCAAATGAGCAGCACGCGCACGTATTCCGGGGGAATCGCCGGACGCCTGGGCCGCTGGAGCGCCGAGCACCGGTGGAGAGCAAGCTTCCTCTGGGTGGGTCTCTTCCTACTCATGCTCCTCGTCGGAGCGAGCGCTAAGCAGCTCACCGACGCCGGCGAGACGAGCGGAGACTCCGCGAAGGCGGAGCATTTGCTCGAGCACAGTGGATTCAACCGCCCGGCCGTGGAGGAGGTTCTCCTCCAGGTCCGCGGGCAGGGAGACATTCGGTCACACGTTGGCCGCCAGGCTGCCCGCGACGTCGTGGCGGCGGTAGCAGCGACTCACCGTGTCACGGATCTGCGCTCGCCGTTCGCAGCGGGGAACGACGGCCAGATCAGTCGCGACGGGCGCTCCGCGCTCGTGCTCTTCTCGATGAAGGGCAAGCTCGACACCGCAAAGAAGCGCATCGAACCCGTGCTCGAGGCCGTACACACTGTTGCCGCCTCGACGCCGGCCCTGCGAATCGAGGAGTTCGGGAACGCCTCGGCAGACAAGGCGCTCAGCGACACGGTCGGCAAGGACTTCAAGCACGCCGAGGGCGTGTCGCTCCCCCTGACCTTTGGGATCCTGTGGCTCGCGTTTGCGGCAATCGTCGCCGCCCTCGTGCCGATGGCGCTCGCGATCAGCGCGATTCTGATCGCGTCCGGGATGGTCGGGATCACCAGCCACCTCATCCCGATCGACGACAGCGCCAACTCGATGATCCTCTTGATCGGGCTGGCGGTCGGCGTCGACTACTCGTTGTTCTACTTCCGCCGTGCGCGCGAGGAGCGAGCGAAGGGCGCCTCGAACCTGGACTCCGTTGCGATCGCGGCGGCAACCTCCGGTCGCGCCGTGCTGATCTCCGGTCTCACGGTCATCGTCGCCATGAGCGCGATGTTCATCACCGGGCTCGGCACCTTCAAGGGAATGGCCGAAGCGACTGCGATCGTCGTCGCGGTTGCGATGCTCGGATCGCTGACCGTCCTGCCCGCTCTGCTTGCAAAGCTCGACAATCGGGTCGATCGGGGGCGCATCCCGGTCCTCAGCCGATTCCTGGAACGGCGCAGGGCAAGCGGTGAAAGTCGCTTCTGGTCGGCCGTCGTCCGCCCGGCACTCGCCCATCCGCTGCCGACAATCGCCGTAGCGGCTGGCTTCCTCCTGCTACTCGGCGCGCCCGCACTGCACCTGCGCACGGCTACGCCGGGCGCGACTGACCTCCCGCAGAGCCTTCCGATCATGAAGACCTACAACCGCATCCAGGCCGCTTTCCCTGGCGGGCCCGCACCTGCCCAGGTAGTCGTCTCTGCGCCCAACGTGCGTGCCAAGCCGGTCGTCCAGGCGTTGGCGTCCTTCAAGCGCGAGGCGCTCGCATCGGGCCAGATGCACGAGCCGATCACGGTCGAGACGAACCCCGCCGGCACGATCGCGCGGATCTCGGTTCCGACCTCGGGCAAGGTCAACGACACGGCATCGGAGCGAGCACTCGACACGCTCCGCAGCTCGATCGTGCCCAACACGCTCGGCAAGGTGGCAACGGCCTACGTCACCGGTGCCACGGCGCGATCGGTCGACTTCAACAAGCAACTGCAGAGCCGCCAGCTGTACGTCATCGCGTTCGTGCTCGGCCTCGCGTTCCTGCTCTTGCTCTGGACGTTCAGATCGATCGTGATTCCGGCCACGGCGATCGTCCTCAACCTCTTGTCGGTGGCCGCCGCGTACGGAGTTCTCGTCTCGATCTTCCAGGGCGGCTGGGGCATCATCCACATCCACGGAGTTCAGCAGGGGCCGATCGCCGCGTACCTGCCCCTCTTCTTGTTCGTGATCCTCTTCGGCCTCTCGATGGACTACCACGTGTTCATCCTCAGCCGGATCCGCGAGGGCCATGACGAGGGCCTCCCGACGCAGGACGCAGTCAGGCGCGGGATCGTCCGCTCGGCGGGGGTCATCACAAGCGCGGCGATCGTCATGGTCGCGGTCTTCTCGACCTTCGCCACGCTGTCGGTCGTCTCCATGCAGCAGCTAGGCGTCGGCCTTGCCGTCGCGATCTTCCTGGACGCTACGATCGTCCGCGGTCTGCTCGTCCCAGCGGTGATGAGCCTGCTCGGGGAGCACAACTGGTACCTGCCACGCTGGCTCGACCGGATGCTCCCAGGAGCACCGAACGAGCCGCAGCAGCTGGCCCCACCCCGGCCAGCGTTCCGGCAAGCCGCCTAGCACGTCCCTTCCCACTCGCGGCCGCCCTCCAGTGGGCGGCCGCCCGACTTCGAGGAGAACCAATGAATTCCCATCTCATACGGAGACGCCTGGTCGCTCGGGGCCTCCTCGCCCTCGGGCTGGTGACGATCTCGATCGGAATCGGACTGGCAATCGCTGCGGCTGCGCGCGCTGGCTCGACTCCAGTGGGCCTTCTGCCGGCCGGACCGACCTCGACAACGATCACGGCGCCTGGCCAGCTTGTTGCCATCGCCCTGCCTCGTGCGCGCCGCACGTCCGGCTTTGTCTGGAGGCTCGCCCGCGCGTACGACACCCGAATCGTCCGCGAGATCTCCGAAGCGGACGTCGGAACCGACCTCGTTCTCGTGTTCAAGATCGTCGGCCGTGGCAGGACCGCGCTCGTCTTCGCACTCACACGTGGGGACACATCCGCGAAGGCCGTTCAATCGACAACCCACAGGATTCGCTCCGCGTAGACAGGGCGACAACGATGGACGAGACGAAGCAGAGGAGGATCGGATGGGACTCGTTACCGCTGTCCCGATAGCAGTGGGACGCCATCCCGCCACCTTTGCCGGACTCCACGCGTACGCGCAGTGGACGATCCGGAACGAAGCCGGTGTACCAGAAAGGCTTTCTCAGTGGGCGGAACCAGACATTGCGCAAACCACGCCCTGTTGAGCGCCTCGCCGCTCGCGCTGGTTTAGGCGCGCCGAGGGAGGTGCCGGGGCCAAGGGCCCGGCTGTCTGCTCAAACTCCTCCCGGGACGTCGCCGTACTGGAACAGCGCCTCCGCCAGCACCTCCCGCTCGTCATCCGGCAGCGGCGCCGCCGTGTAGGTCGGCACGACAACGAAGCTCGAAGCCCGCCTGGCTGCCTTCTCGCCGGCCCAGTGCCAGGAATAGTTCGTGAAGAAGACGGCGCTGAACGGATCGGGCTCGCCCTCGCTCGCTTGCCCGAGGTGCTCGAGCGCCGCCTCATGTAGCTCGCGCATCCAGTCGTCAAAGGAGCGCTCGCCGGTCTCGGGCAGGTTCAGGTCGATGCAGACGACGAACGGTCGCCCGTCAACCTCCTTTTCGAGCGCTCCGTCCATTAGGTTGCGGACATCGACCTTGACCTCGTCGACTGCCGGCGCCTCGCCGCCTCGTCCGAGGACGCCGGGCCGATGGCGGCTCTTCGCCTCGACGGCGATCTCCGTTCCGGTGGCGGCGTTGCGCGCGATGAACTCGGGCAGCATGCGGCCTGTCTCCGTAATCCACTCGATCGTGTAGCCGGCGCGCGCGAAGACCGCTGCGACCGCGAGCTCGTAACGAGCGCCCTGGAACTGGTCGGGGTGCCGCAGGCGCTTGATGATCGGGCCCGTATCGGAGATGAAGCCGTGGTGCAGGAGCGTGTAGACGTCGTAGGCGAGGCAGATCAGCGGCCAGAGCTCGCCGGTCGCGTCGGCAGTGAAGAGGCCCTCGCCCTCCTCACGCTTCTCGATCGCGTCGCCGCCGCGGCGCAGCTTGTCTAGTGCATCGAGCCACTGCGCGACCACGTGTCGCTTGTCGGGCTTGAGCGCCCGCTGCGTCTCGGCCCACTCCTTGCCCAGGGTCTGGACGAGCACGGCGACATAGAACTCGTGCTTTGTCTCCTTCGGTGGGCGGAAGTGCAAGCGACTGCCGACCGCGCGCACGCGCTTGCCCTCCCAGAGGGCGTCGATCTCCGACCGACCGACGAGACGGCCCTCGTCGTCGCGCATCTACACCAACCCAAGTTGTTCGCCAGCCCGCGCAAACTCCCGCTCAAGCCGGGCCAGGTCACGCCGTGGAACGAGCTCGCGCATCCGCGGCAGCCGCAGGTGCGAGGCGACGACCCGCTGCCGGTGCCGGTTGTTGCACGTGCAGCGCCAGTGCGGACCGGACGGCATCTGGCGGAACTCAACCGGGCCGCCGCAGGTCGCGCACGGCAGTAGCCCGTCGACTGGGGCTGGCTTGTCGATCCCGCGCGTGTAGCAGTCGGGGACAAGACAGCGCCAGTAGAAGGGCTCGCCGTTGCGCGCCTCAGCGGCGACGACCTCGCCGCCGCAGACAGGGCAGCGATCCTCACGGCGCTCGTGCGCGCCAAGCAGGGCGTCGAGCCGCAGCACCCGTGCGTAGTCGTTGACGACGGCGCGGCTGACCCGGCGCTCCATCACTTCCTGCGTGTCGGTGAAGCTGAGCGAGTTCAGAGACCCCGACCAGAGCAGGTCGTCGTCGATGAAGACGAGCTTCTCGTGCATGTGGAATTTGTGTATGACCGTCACGGCCCAACGGCCGAGGATGCTCTCGATCTCGCGGCTGGTCTCGCGCTGGCCGGCGCTGCGCTCGTCGAGCGTCTTCGTGACCAGATGCACGCGTACGCCCCGCTCGACCGCGGCGCGCAAGTGGGGCTCGAGCACGCCGACTCGGTCGGGCGTAAGGAACGGCGAGTAGATGACGATCCGCTCGGCCGCGCTGTCGATGTCGCGCACGAGCAGTGGGTAGAAGTGTTCCTGTGTCACCACGATCCGCCGGTGGTTCGGCGCGTCCTCTCCGCTCAGGATGAGCTGGTGGGCTTCGGCAGCGCGCGCCTGCAGTCCGTCCGTGACGACGTCGAGCGCGCTGACCAGCGGGTAGCGTTCTCGGAGCAGGTGGACGAGCGCGCGCAGCGAGGCTTGGCGGTTCGCGTGCTGCTCGACCCAGGTGAAGTCGCCGAGAACGATCAGCCGCCGCCGGGCGCGCGTCAGTGCGACGTTCAGGAGCCGCAGGTTGTCCTCGTTGCGGCGCGGATCGAATAGCCCTGCCTGTCGATGCGGTTCGTCGAGCACCAGGTCGAAGATCACGACCGGGGCCTCCGAGCCCTGGAAGGTGTGCGCCGTGCCGGGCACGACCTCGCGCTCCAGCCCTGCATCCTTGACCAGCAGGTCGACCAGCCTCGCTTGCGGCCGGTACGGCGCGCCGATCAGCACCCGTGCACGCTCGCCGAGCGGCAGCTGCGGCCGGTCAAGGCGCAGCAGCCGCTCGGCGATGTCCACCGAGACGGTTGCCGAGAGGAAGTTCAGCCGACTGCCGCCGGCACGGCCGGTCTTCACGCTCGTCACCCACGCGTTCAGCGGTGCCATGTCGACGAGCAGCACGGGCGCGTCGTGGCCCCAGTCACGGGCGAACCAGCCGTCGAGCGCTGAGTCATCCTCCACGCCGTCGCCGTCGACGAGGCTCTGGTCGTAGACGAGCGTGTTCGGGATCGCGCTGATCTGCGGGTCCATCCGGTACTGCACCTGCAGCTGCACGAGGTTCTCGGGCGGCGATCCTGCTTCCCAGGCGGCTTGGACTCCGGAGAGGCGGAAGATGTCCTGGCCGAGCCAGCGCTTGGCGAGCTCGTGCTCCGAGTGCTTGATCGGCGGCAGCTGCTTGAAGTCGCCGACGACGATCACGCTCGCCTCCGCCAGCCCAGCGACGACCCAGAGTGCTGGGATCGGAGCCATCGACGCCTCGTCGAGGATGACCGTGTCAAAGCGACGGGCCTGTACCGACTCGCGCTTGTATGCGCGCGTCAGCGTCGTCGCCACGACCATCGCCTCGCCGATCACGACCGTCTCGACCTGAGCCAGCGCCTCCTCGATCTCCTCAAGCTCGGCGCCGATCGCCCGCAGCAAAGCAACGAGCGACGTCTGCTCGGCGCGCAGCCCCTCGAGGGTCTGCCCCTCCAGCGCCTCGGTGGCGCCGGCGATTGCGGCTTCGATCGCGGCGATCGCAGTGTCTGGAACGGCGTCCGGATGCACGTGGGTCAGCCGCCACTCGCGCAGCTGCGTCAGTCGCGTTTCGGTCTGCGTCGCCAGCCGGCGCGCGATGGCGTCCGCTTCGGCCTCGTGTGCGTCGGCCGTCTCGCGTGCCCGGAGTGCGGCTGCTTCTGTCTCGTCGGCGCGCAGCACGATGACGTCCAGGGGCATCCCGCGCTCGGCCTCGAATGCCCGCACCTGGCCTTCGAGCTCGAGCAGCGGCTCGCGCACCTCGGCGAGACGCTGGCTGATCTGGTCGCGCTCGTCGCGGGCGGCTGTCTTGGCGGCACGGCGCTGGCCGACGACGCGCTCCTGGTCGGGCAGCTTCGGCAGGCCGCGCAGCCGGCGCATGACACCGCCCGTCGCGGCGATCCGTTCGTAGAGCTCCTCCGCCTCGCGCGCCAGCCGCTCCGTTTCGTGCAGCCGCTCTTCCGCGGGCGCCAGCAGTGCCTGTCGGCGGCCGAGCTCGCCGCGTAGCGGCTCGGCCGCGCGCAATTGCCGCTCGAGCTCACGCGCCCGCTCGGCCACCTGCAGCTGCGCCTCGTGCGCATCCGCCGCGGCGACTGCCGCCGCCTGCGCGGCCGCCGCTTTGCGCTCGGCCTCGGCCAGCTCAGCAGCGAGCCGGCGAAGCGCGTCGACCTCGCTCAGTGCCTGCGCCGCCCACTGGGCGATCGAAAGCAGCCGCCGCACCTGCGCGAGCCGCGCCGTCTGCTCCGCCCGCTGGGCAATGAGCTCCTGCTTGCGCTCAAGCAGCTCCTGCGAGCGTTCACGGATGTGCGTCTCCGCGCGCAGCCGCTCTCCCCCGCCCTCCTTGAGACGCTGGTCGCGCGGATCGCCGAGCCGCAGGACGGTGCCGTCGACGAGGTCATCGCCGAGGTCGCGGGCAACCTCGAGCAGCGCTTGGTCGACCGCACTGTTGGTGTGCGAGACGATCAGCACCGAGCGATCGGCGCGCACGAGCTGCTCGCTGATCTTGCCGATCGTCCTCGTCTTGCCCGTGCCGGGCGGGCCCCAGATGAAGGTCGTGTCGCGCCCGAGTGCGCTCGCAACGGCCTCCGCCTGCTTGTCGTTGAGGCCCTGGATGCGCCAGTCCGGAAGCTCGCCGGCGGCCGCGACCTCGCCGAGGAGCCGCGTGCCTGCGGGGTTCGCGCGCTCGGAAAAGCCTTCGATCCGCTGGATCAGCGTCCGCAGCAGGAAGGTCAGATCGCTCTGCAGCGTCGCGCGCGGCACGTAGTCGCCAAGGTCTTCCGCGACCGATAGCGTCACTTGTAGCCCGTCGACGGCGACGATCGTCGTCTCGAGCGGCCGACCCGGACGGCCGGGCACGTGCAGGTCGCCGGGCGAATCGTCGGGCAAGTTCAGCGCCGATTCGACCCGGAACACGTACTGGATCGAGCCCGCCGCCTCGCCCAGCCGTCGGCCGTCAAGAAGGTGGATACCGCTCGCCGCCGCAGAGCGCCGTGCCGCTTCGATCTCCTCGCGCAGCGCGGTCCGGAACTCTGCCAGCACACCGGTGAGCGCGACCTCCTCGTCCGCCGGCCGCTCGACAGTTGCCATCCGTCACAGCTTCAACCCTGATCGCGCTGCGATCAAGAGCGACAAGGCGGCCGCTCCACGCTTACCCGGCGAGCTCCGCCAGCTGCGCGCGCACGCCCTCGTAGTCGGAGTCCTCAGCCAGGATGCGCTCGAGGTCCTTGCGCGCCATCCCCTTCTTGTTCTGGGCGAGGTAGTTCTGTGCACGCTCGGCCAGCGCGACGTGCCGGATCGCCGCGGCCCGCGAGCGGGAGCGCAGCGCCTCCTTCAGCGCTTCGTGGGCTGCGTCGTGGAAGCCCTGCTCGCGGAAGGCGCGGCCTCGGAAGACGAGCAACAGGGCAGCCGCGTCATCCTCGTTCGTGACACCCTCGGTCAGCTTGATGACGTCGTCCCAGCGACCGGCGAGCGCGTACAGCTCGCCGAGCGAGACGGCCGAGTAGGTGGTCGGCTCAAGCTGCTCGACGACGTCGATCGCGCCGTCAACGTCGCCGTCGTCCTGCTTGAGCTCGGCGAGCGCGAGCCCAATCGCGTCGCGGTCGATCGGCAGCTCGGCGGTAACGCCCTCGGCGATCGACAGCTCGAGGCGCGTGAACAGGTAGGTGGAGACGAACTTGTCGGCGGCCGGATCCTTCCCTGTCGCGAAGGCGTCCTCCAGCAGCCGCTTCGCGGTCTCGGCATCGTCGGTCAGCAGCATCAGCCCGGCGATGCTGTATGAGGCAAGGCGGAAGTCGGGATGCTCCTCGCCGACGCGCTTGATCGCCTGCGCGTCCTGCGCCTTGACCGCCTTGTAGAGCGCCTTCTCGCCCTTCGGGGCGAACAGCCCCGGCTTCTTCGGCGTGGGCGGAGCCGCCTGCTGCGATGCGGCCGCGGGGCGGCGGCTTCCCGCGCGCGAGCGGCCGCCGCCGACACTCTTCTGGTAGTAGACGCCCGGCACCCCCGATCGCGCAGACACAGTCCGCCGCCCCGACGAATGCACCGAGTAGCGAACGCCGCCGGCACCGACGGATGCGCCGACACCGCGCTTCGAGACGTTCAGCCGCACCCCAGGCGCGACCTTGATCGACTTGCGCATGCGAAACCCCGACATGGTGCCCCCTCTATCCGATCGACTCCGGTCAACATCGAAGGCTATCCCGCTCCCCCGGCGCCCTCAATAGCCTTGCGTACGTCCCCCCCGGCGCGTGTTCGCTTCTTCAAGCGCTCATCCGGAGTAGGCGGCGGAGCCAGCTGAAGACAATGGCGGCGACGTCTTCGCCGAACCGTACGACCTCCCGCCGCGCTCCTTCCCAAAAGGCCCGTGCGACGGCGACCACCACGACGCAGGGCGCAGCGTACGGCGCCGCTACGCGGAGGAAGTGAAGGACCAAGAGCAAGATGGTCATCTCGGCCCTCGCCTATCGGCGGACGCGGCGGATGTTGACCGCGGCCGGTCAGAAACGGTGAACGTCGAGAGCATCGGCGCAGCACCTCCTCGCCCCGAGGCCCAGGAGCACTGCGCGTCGAGGTGAGGTGGAGGGGTCGAGCGGCGGAGCCCTCCGGCGCCGTCCCCAGGTCGACAGAAGGTCGACGGGGGAGCCTATTGCGCCTCAGGCTACCAGCCGGGTCTACGGTTTCGGCGTGGCTCGAAAGCATGGAGGCGAACCGCTGGTCATGGGCGGGTCGATCACCCGCTCGCCAGATGGGCGGTGGCACACGCTCCAGACCCACAGCCAGTACCCGACACCAATGGGGGTGCAGGAGGTCTGGTCCTCGGCGTCGCGTCGGCGTTACCCGGAGAACTGGGACGGCAAGCCGGTCGGGGATGTCGGGTACACGATCGAGTGGGAGCAGCGACGGATCGCCTGTGTCTGCGGCCACTCGCTCGGCGACTACGCCGCCTACCGCGTCTGTCGGACGTCGGGCCAAGAGCAGCGGCTGGAGGAGCACGGCGTGGTCGAGGACACTGCACACCTCTACGGGCACACGACCGAGCGGATGCGTGATGGCAGCCGTAACGAGCGGTCGAAGCCGCGCTTTTGGCTCACGGGCGAGATCAGCTTCCGGGCACGGAAGTCATCGGCCCACTTCCGCTGCCGTGGGTGCGCCCGCACGCACGACCGCAATCTCCACCGGCTCGGGCAGCAGGTGTTCGATAGCCCCGCCGGGCACACGTTCGTCCTGGAATCGGCACGTCCGGGGTAGGCGTTCCGCGGGTTCGCCTCGGGGACCGAGGTGGCTACAGATTTTCGGGTCGGACCGTCTCGACGCCGATCCCGATGTGGTCGGCCGCTCCCGCGATGATCTGCGCGAGGTCGCCGGCACGCGTGCCGACCGTGTGTTCGAGCGACGAACCGCGCAAGTAGAGCGGTGCCGAGATCAGTAAGTGGTCGCGGGCTCGTGTGACGCCGACGTAGGCACGGCGGACGCCGTCCTCAGGCGCGCCACGGCCAGCGAAGCTCTGTTCGATTGCGTTCACCAGAAAGACAACGGGCGCCTGCAGCCCTTTCGCGCCGAAGATCGTGTAGACGGGGATTGCGTCCGGCACCTCGTCGGGCGTCGCTTGCGTCGGCTCGCTGACGGCGAAGACCTGCTGCAGCCATTCCCGCGGCGATGCGGCTGCGGTCTCACCACGAACAGCATCGAGTCCTGCGCGATCGACCGGCCCGCACTGCAACCGGTCGACCAAGATGTCGACGATCGCGCCAGGCTCGACCTCCTCTTGACCTCCGAGCAGCTCGATCACCGCATCGCCAGCGTCGACCGCGCGCTTGCAGGCGGCGTCGGCTTCCGCAACGCGCCGCAAGTTCGCGAGGAATGTCGCTTCCCCGGTCGTCAGCAGCCGCGTCAGCCGCGTGTCGCCGAGGCCGCGTACCGCCCACACGAGCGTGCGCCAGGCCAGCCGCTCGTCGACGAGTTGACCTTCGCCAAGGCGCAGGCGATTCTCGCTGAGCGTGGCGAGCACGCGAAGCGCCGCGGCAACGCCTCCGACTTCATTCTCTCCGGCCTCCTTCGCTGCGGGAAGTGCGGCAAGGCGTACATCGGCATGTCGGCGAACGGCAACGGTGGCCGCTACCACTACTACGCCTGCTCAGGTCGTCAGAAGTACGGCCCGAAAGTGTGCGACGGCGAACGGCTCCCGCGGGAGAAGATTGAAGCGGCGGTCATCGACCAGCTCGCGACGCTCTACCGCGACGAGCACGTGATCGGCGACGCCCTCGCCAGGGCGAATGCCGAGGCGGAGACGCGCCGACCGGAGTTCGAGCAGCGGCTCGCCTCGATCAGCGCCGAGATCACCCGCGCCGAGCAGGCGCTCGAGCGTTACTACGAAGCGTTTGAGCAAGGCAAGCTCTCGGCCGAACGGTGCGAGGACCGACTCGTTCGCCTCCAAGCCCGCCTCGACGACCTCCGCGCCCAAGAGGCCGAACTCTCGCTTCAGGCGCCGGACGAGGCCGCACACGCGCCGACGGCCGCCGACCTCGCCGAGATCGCCGACGCGATCGAAGCGGTCTCTACCGAAGGAGACCCACAGAAAGCCAAAGCGTTGCTCCGGCTTCTCATCGACGAGCTACGCGTCAACGGCCGCGCCGAGATCCTGCCCACCTACCGGCTCGTCACGCCCGAGGTTTGCGCAATGTCCGAAAAAGTGGGCGCGGCTGGGATCGAACACCCCCGCATATGGGCATCTTTCTCACATCGGGGTATGCACGGGGGTATGCACCCGACGCGCACGCGCGACCGATAATCAGTCGATCAACGCCGCGTAATCGAGTTCGGCTTCGTCCGCCAGAACGTGCGTGTACGTGTTCGCCGTCACCGCGAGGTCGCGCTGGCCGACGTGCTCACCGATCCGCGCCCACGGCACGCCGCCAAGGTGCATCAGCGAGATGCGGCGGTGGCGGAGGTCGTGCGGCGAGAAGTTCGGCACGCCCGCCGCCGTACACGCGCGCTGAATCGCCATGCGCAGACGGTCGGCGGTTACGCGCTCGAACACGCGGCGGTCGGCGTGGCGGTCGTCGCGCGGGCACAGGTCGAGCACGGCATCGAACAGGACGGGAGCGACGGCAACCCATCGACCGTAACCCGTCTTGGCGACGGTGCGTGACACGCGCCACCGCCCGCGCGCCTCGTCCAGGTCTCCCCATGTGAGCGCTTCGAGTTCTCCGACGCGCATCCCCGTCGCGTCGAGCACGAGTAGCGGAAGCCGGTAGTCCGGCGCGAGCAGCCCGTAGACCGCTTCGACGTGTTCCGCCGTGGGCGGTGCGACTTCGGGTCGGTCCTCGCGCGGGAGGCGCACGCGGATGCGATCCCGCGCGGGGTTCGGCGTGATCCCGGCGTAGTCGAAGACCATCGCCAAGACCGTCACGGTCTTTCGGATCGTTTCGCGCGACTTCCCGGCCTCGGCAAGCGAACCGACGAGCGCGGCCACGTCGCTCGCCGCGATCTGGTCGAGACGCTTGTTCAGGAGTGGACGGGCACGGCGCAGCGCCGAACGGTGATAAGTCGCCGTCGCCGTGGAGACATCGACACGGGACGCCTGCCAGCGTTCCGCAGCTTCGGCCAGTGTCGGCGCGGTCGGAGGGTCCGCCACGCGCGCCACGCCGGGTACGCGCATGGCCGCAAGTTCGCCCGCGATCCACTGCTTGCGCGTGAGTGCTTCACGCTTCGTCTGGAACGAACCACCGTAGCGCGGCGTCGATTCCCGCCCGCCGAGGCGGTACAGAACGCGGTAGCGCCGGTCGCCGTTGCGCGTCGGGCGCGGCGTGATCCACACGGATGGCATCACGCAGACCCTGCCGCTCCGAGCGCCGAAGGGGAAGGCCTGACGCGGGAGCCGTCGTACGTGCAGCGTGCGCGCCAGTCGAGGAAGTCCCCCACGCGAATCATCGGACGCGAGTACCCCGGCCACGATTCGACCGGGCAGGCGCGGAAGATGGCGTCGATGGCGCGGCGTTCGTAGCCGAGTTCGGCCAGGTCGCTTCGGGTCAGGACGGCCTCGGGGTTGCCGAGCCGATCCTGAGCGGACGAGCGCCGAGTGGACGTTGCGGTAGACGAAGTCAGTTCGCTGTCCATCCCTCCCCATGAGACCGTGTGCGTCCCGAACTCCGCAAGGCCGTTCGAGGGGTAGACACGAACGAGACGCACGTGCTTCCCTGAGGTCAGATGGCTGTTGCGACCCTGACCACCACCGCCGTCTCGACGCTGACCGAGGCCGAGCGCGACCGGCTGGCCGAACTCGAGGCCGTGGTCGAACGCGGGCTACGCGAGTTCATCGAGGTCGGCTTGGCGCTGAAGCGCATCCGCGACGAGCGGTTGTACCGGGCGTCCCACCGCACGTTCGCGCACTACCTCGAAGATCGGTGGCACTTCTCCCGGCAGCGCGGCTACCAGTTGATGGCCGCAGCCGACGTGACAACCACGGTTGACAAGCTCGGCCTGCCCGCTCCGACGAGCGAACGGCAGGCGCGGGAGCTACTTGCGGTGATGCGCGACATGGGGATCGAGCCGACCTCGGCCACGATCCGTCAGGCGCTGACGGAGTGGCGGCTGCGTCGGATGCAACGCGCCGACCAGCGCCGTCAGCGTCAGCGACAACGACCGGCGTTCACGGCCCACATGACGCCGTCGAGGGCGAGGACGAGCAGCCCGGAGGTCCGCGCCGTGTCGGCGGGTCAGACCCGTGTCGATTACGTCCGTGAGCTACTGACCGAGGCCCGCGACATGCTCGCGGGTACGACCCATCCGGCAGACCGGCTGGCGTTCGTCTCGGCGCGCGACGATCTCTGCGAGGTGACCGGCGAGATCATGGATCTGCTGGGCAACATGGCCGGGAAGCCGGAGGAACTGCGCAGAAGCGATTCTGAGCGTTCCTGAGCCGTCTCTACGACCCGGCTTCGTCGGCGTCCGCGAGGGTCTGGTCGATCAGCGCGTCCACGTCGGGGATCACTCCTTCGACGCCGTCCAGGTAGCGGACGAGTTCGTGCAGGTCGCCGCGCACCTCCGCGAGGATGTATTCGCGCATCAACTGCTTGATGTCTTCGACCAGTGCGGTTTCGCGCGGAGTGCGACCGAGGCGGAACGACCGCATACGGGCTTCTGTCAACGCCTCTGCCGCAACGTCGAGCGGGTCGTGGTCAGGCATGAGTCTCCAGAAGTACCGGGCGTGTCCTGTCGTCGTCCAGAACCTCGCCAGCTTCGACGGCCTGCCGGTGACGTTCGCGGTCGAGCGCCCACGCCCGACGTTGCGTCGGGTCTTGCCACGGGTCGATACCGAGCGCGTACATCGCCGCGTCGTGCGAGCTGTACCCCTGCTTGAGGAAGTAGGCGAGACGTTCGGCAACGTCCTCGGCCTCCTGGTGCAGGCGCAGGCGTTCGAGGTACGGAGCCGGAGCACGGTTCACCTTCCGCAGCCGCTCCATCCCCTGGTCGGTGACGACGTACCGCTGGGTCTTCCGCGCCTTGCCGCCCGTGGTGCGATACCGCCGCTGCTTCTCGGTGTAGTCGGGAGCACCGGCAGGGATCAGGTCGCCCGCAGCGACGAGTTCCGCGATCCGCAGACGCACCGTCGTGTGGCTGATTCCGAGGCGACAAGCCAGGTCGCGCGTGGAGCGATGCCCATGCTCCGCGACTGCCGCGAGCACGTCGAGGCGCGCATCGCGCGTTCGCGTTACCAGGTTTCCATAAAGGTGGTGTACGCGGCTGCCTTGTCCTCCTGAACCTTCTGAAGGAGCTGGAGAAGCTTCCGCAGCAGCCCAGTAAGTGGAAGCCAGGACGCGCTGTTCGCGGGTCGTAATCTCGTGTCTCCACGCCTTGACGCCGGGAAGGAACTCGCGCGCGGGCGAACCGTCAGGGCTGGCGACGTGGGAGCAGTAGACGGCGCTGCCGTACGCGGGCAGCCCGCCCTTGCAGCCGCCTTGACGCCGACTGCCGCGCCCGCAGATCAGGCACGGACGAGACGCCGCCCACCTGATCCAGCGCCGGGTCACGTCGTCGCCTCCCGCACCAGCAAGAACTCCTCGGGATGCGCGCAGGCGTGCTCGTCAACGCGCGTCCAGCTTGATCCCCGTACGCGGTCGGCACCTGCGCCCGCGACGAGGGCCATCGTGAACTGGCGTTCGACGCGCATGGCATCGGCGCGGTTACGGCAACGCGCGACGTAGACGAGTTCAACGGGTCGGTGCAGCCGCGTCCACGCGGCTCCGCGCGGATGCCCGGTGCAGTGCTTCCGCAGGCGCTCGGGCAGGTCGGGCGTCTCCCCGACGTACCAGCACCCGTCCCGCAGTTTCAGGACGTAGACGAGCCACTCGTCGCTTCGACGCTGCGCCCACAGCGCGCGCCGATGCGCGACGTTCACTCGATGGCGTCGTGCTCCGAGGAAGTCGGGGACACGGCGCGCTTCATCTCCTGATCGGCAGTCACTTCACGCCAGATCGTACCGAGCGTGTCGTCCAGAACGACAACAGCCGCTCGAAGCGGCTGCGGTCGGAAGTGTTCAGGCCGATCCCGCCGAAGCGCGGCGTTCCCGAAGTCCGGTGCCCGTCACGTTCGGGCCGGACGATCCAGACAGTACCGCTTGCGCCCTGCCTCGCCCTGTCCCTGGACGATGGCGTAGCAGGGGCAGGGCGTGACGCGCTGCGGGCGACGACGACCCGCGCGCGATCTTCGTCAGTCGGGTGGATTCCGCCAGCGGCGAAGGCGGATATCGTCGGGGCTGACGCCGTAGTACGCGGCTCGGAACAGGTCGTTCAACTCGACCGTGGGCCGTGGCTTCTTGCCGCGCGCGCCCGCGCCCGTGTCGGGGCTCGAGTCGGGCGGGCGTACGACGTTGCCTTCCGGGTCGAGGAGGACGGTGTGCCGCGTTCCCGCGAACACGCCGCGTAGCCACGAGTTAGCTCGGTCACCGTCCACTGTTTCTCCGCTTCATCTCGGCGTACGCGCGGCGGAAGGTATCCACGTCGATTCCAAGTGACGCGGCGACTTCGCTGGGCATCCACAGGTCCTGATGGATGCTTGCCGCCGCGAGCGGTGGTAGCACCCGCGAGAAGTTGCCGTCCGTGGACAGCCAGTCCATCGCCGTATCGAAGTCGCTGCGCTTTCGCTCAGGCCCGCTGATCCGTTCGTCCAGGGCCGCGAGATGTTGCGCGGCGACGTGCTGGACGGGCCGGTACTGAACCACGTTGCCCGTGGCGATCCCCCGAAGCCACACGGCGACGGATTCGGCGTCACGGAGGCCGGCTTCGGACTGCACCAGCTTGTCGTACGCGGACTTGGCCTTCCTTCGGGCCTGGTCGTCCAGCTTGTCGGCGTGGCTCAGAACCTCGGCGCGGTGGTCGTGGGCGACTGCGGCAACGGTCGCCGTAGCTTCCTGCACCAGGCGCTGCGCGGCGTTCACCTTCTCGGTGGCGTCGGCCACCGCCTGGTCGAGGTCGGCGTCGGACGGGAGGTCGTCCAGCTCGGCGTCGGTCGCGGTGCCCTGCACGATGCGTTCGAGCAGCTTCGCGCGGGCCTCCCGGACAGAGTCGCGGTGTCCCTCGGCGGCGGTCAGTGCGACCCGCAGCGACACGAGCATGTCCGAGGCGTCCCGCCATGCGTCGATGGCCGCGTCCACTTCGGGATGGCCGGTCGTCGGCGGGTTGCCGATGCTGCCCTGTACGCGCCAGGAACGGCGGCGGGTGGGCGGTGCATACGTCGTCGAGGTTGAGGTCGTCGTCTGAGAAGTCATGTCAGACACTCTGCCGCTTGTGCTCAACGCGGACGGCTCAACGCGGCAACAGGGATCGCCCGTCCTGCGTCGTGAACACGGCAGGGCACAACGCGCGTGCGGCGGGCCGGTCGTAGATCGCGCACGGGCGGGAGCAGTACGGCGGCGACTCGCTCAACGCCAGCGTGGGGACGAACTTGCCGCAGCCCGGACGGGAACAGACGACGGTCGAGACCGTCTCGCGCGGACGGCGGGTTGCTGGCTTACGCTGCGCTGCCGCAGTCGCCCGCGACGGTCGCGCCGAACCTGCCACCACGGACATGCTTGCGGGCGCGGGTGCCGCTTCACGGGTGCAAGCGGCAGAGGAGCGATCCTGAACGCTTGCAGACGGCTTCCTGCGCGGTTCCGGCCGGGGACGCGCGACCTTCGCCCGTGGCTTGGCGCGCTGCGGCGGCTTGGCGGGACGTGCCGCAGCCATCTTCGCCCGCCGCTGCCGCGCCCGTTCGCGGTAGTACGCGCGAAGGCACTCGTCGCACCTCCACCGTCCGGGCGACTTCGCGGCACCGCAGCCGCACACGTTCGACGCAACATGGCTGACGTTCGCCATCACGCCACCGATGGCGGCTTGCCGATCTCCTCCCCCGCTGCTTCTCGTTCCGCGCGACTCGGGCCAGGGCCGGGAGCCGAGATGCGCCACAGGAGTTCGGCAGCGAGGCGGCGTGACTCGGCGTCGTGGACGGGGAACATGTGCTGTCGAACGTCGTTCGGCGCGCCAGGGTCGTCACGGCTCGCCGCTTCTTCGAGCAGCCGCAGGTGGTCGCCCGCGCTGCGGTGTCCGGCGTCGGCACCATCGCTCGCGCGGGCGCGCAGGCCCACCTTCCAGCGCGCGGTCGCGGCTCGGCCTTCGAGGTAGAGGGTGGCTGCGGTCGATGCGATGCCCTGCTCGGCGTCCCGCATCCCGTTCAGCCACTCGGACTCCAGCTCCTTGCGGGTCAGATGGGCGAGCGCGGCGGACTCGTCAACCGAGGCGCCGTTCTCCAGCGAGGCGACGACCAGGCGGACGGTCGCTTCGTCCATCACAGCACCGACCGCTCCTTCGAGGCGGCGATGATGTGCGCGATCTCGGACTGACGGCGCGTGCGTCGGCGCTTGCGGCGTTGCCGCTCGTCCAGGTACCGCGCGACGGAGTCCTCGGACACGTTCCATCGCCCGCCGTCCTTCGTGGCGTGGAGCGTTCCCGAACGGATCAGCGAGTACGTGAATCCCTCCGACTTGAACCCGAGGGCGCGTGTTGCCTCAGCAGTAGTCACCCTCGAAGAAGTAGCTACTACCAGGGGACGAGAACGGTCAGCTTCCGATCAGCGGCGTTGTCCAGAAGTGGCGGAACTGACGGGGCTGCGCTCCCCGAACCACCACCACGACTACGGTGGCGCGGAAGCCGCTCGAGGTGGGCGGAGGCTGGTCAGCGGGCTCAGGCGCAAGTTCCCTGAAGGGGAGGGGCCGTGCGTCCGCGTTGCCGCACTCGTCAACGTCGAGCGCGCGCAACGTGACGAGCTTGTGGGAGCCGCGTATCCACCGCGCGGCGTGCGTGCGGTCAGGCCGCCGCAGCCACCGCACCACCCGACCGCGACAAGTTCGCGGCCACCGTCCGCGCGACACACGATGCGAGCGGAGGGCAGACCGCGTTGCCGATCTGCTTCGCCACCGAAGTCATGGGCTGATCCTCCGGGAACACGAAGTCGTCACGGAAGCCCATGCATCGCGCGGCCTCACGGACGGTGATCGGTCGGTGTTCGCTCGGGTGAAGGTATCGACCCTTCTCCGGCTTGTAGAACTCCGTTCGGATCGTGTACGCGGGACGATCCCACCACAGCCGCCCGAACACGTCGGTCGAGCCGGTCTTTTTTCGTAGCCAGCACGGCGGCGTGATGTCGGGTCGGCGTTCGGCCAAGTCGAACCTGCCCTCGCCTTCTTTCGGGATCGTCATGTAGCGCTCCATGCTTTTCGGCTTCGGGTTGCGCGCCCGATGCCACGACTTGCCGTCCGGCGCGAGCGGCAAGCCCTCGACGGCGTCCCGGAACGTCCGCCACGGTCGTGTTCGTCTTCCACCCTTGCCGGGTGCGGCGTACGTCGGCTCAGGCCAGGTCGGCTCACCGTCGCGGATGCCGACTACGAAAGCACGGCGACGTGTCTGCGGCACGCCGTAATCGGCGGCGTTCAGGATTCGCCCCTCGACCGTGAAGCCGAGCCGCACCGCTGCGCGGCTGAACGCCTCGTACTCCGCCGACCGCAGCAGTTCAGGAACGTTCTCCATGACGAACGCTCGCGCTTCTGATTCGCGCAAGGCGCGCAGGTACTCGCGCCACAGCCCACGCCGTTCCAGGCCCACGCCGCGCATGTTCAGCGGTGAGAAGCCCTGACACGGTGGGCCTCCGACGACCACGTCCGCGTGTGGGAACGTCTCTACTTGCTCGATGGGGCCGACGAAAACGTGATCCCCGAAGTTCGCCGCGTACGTCGCCGCAGCGTCCGCGTCCCACTCGACCGCGAAGACGGGTTCGTACTTTTTCGTGTCAACGAAGCCGCGCGTGAGGCCACCGCAGCCAGCGAACAGGTCCATGAGACGAAGGCGCGCCACCGTGCGGCAAGGCTACGGAGCGTCCCGGACGGTGCCCGTAGGACGCGCCGACGACAACAGCGCCTGCTGGACCTTACTCACGCAATCCGACAGCGAGCGCTCGATCTCGAAGTCCCAGACCCGCACGACCGTCCAGCCGAGTTCCGCGAGCTGTTCGTTCACACGCTCGTCGCGCGCCCGATTCCCGGCGATCTTCTTGTCCCAGAACGCGCCCGACTGACCTCGGTAGTAGTCCGGGTGCCCGTGCCAGAACGCGCCGTCCACGAAGACGCAGAGGCGCGCCTTCCCGAAGACCAGGTCCGGCTTGCCGGGAAGTGGACGATGGAGCCGCCAACCGCGAACGCCTGCGGCATGAAGCGCGCGACGTAACGCAACCTCCGGCGCGGTGTGGCGCGTGCGCACCCGCGCCATGAGCTTGCTGCGCTGTTCCGGGGTCAGCTTGTCGGGCATCCGGGCCGATTATCGGCCACGTCGCTCGATCCGCCGCCGCTCCTGAAACGCTGCTGTTTCCTTCAAGTGGTCGGCGTGGCACAGCGTGATCAGGTTCTCCTCCTTGTTCAACTCCTCGGGCGGTAGCGCGTCGAGTTCCTCGGCCACGGCCTTCTTGTGGTGGAGTTCCAGGTAGAACCGAGTGTCCCCTGCGGCGAGGGCCTTTTCCCGGTTTCGCCCGCACACCTGACACGTGTAGTTGTCACGGGCGAACACCCGCTCGCGCACATCCTCCTCGTAGAGGCGCTGCCGGGTGTCGCGGCGGTCGGCAGGATCGGCGGAGACCAACCGATACTCACCCGACCGCAGACCTTCCTCGTCAACGTGTGAGTTGATCGGCCATCCGTGTTCGTCGCGCAGTTCCCGGACGCGCCGAGGACCGGACCTGATCCTCGCCACGTACGCGATGGTCTCACCGTCGATCACCTCGCCCACGAACTCCTCGAACAGGCGTTGCAGCCGAGCGAATCCACTTCCCGACGTGCGCCGGATCGCGTTCAGGCGCTGCCATCGTCCAGCACGATCATCGTTCGGTGTCGCGGACTCGAGGCGGTACATGTCGCCGCGCTCAGTGATCTCGTAACCCTGTTGCACACGCAACTCACGGACACGCCGCGCCCAGTTGTCGATGAAGCCGGAGGCCGCCCGGAGTTCGTCGCCCGACAGCCACTCGCCCACGTGCGCCTGGAAGTACGCGAGTAGCCGAGGTCCGCCACCTTCGCCGCGACGGGCGCGCGGACGCGGGCCGAACAGCTGACGATGCGCACCAAGCGCGTCAGCAAGCGCGAGTTCAACGTCCTCACGGCTGGCGTCTTCCGCCTCGGCTTGGTCGGCCAAGGCATCAAGTCGACGTGCCGCCGCGCGCAGGCGTGCGAGTGCTTCTTCCCGTTCCGCCACGGAAGTTCGATCATCGCTTGCAGCCGCGCTTCCTGTCGGAGGAGTGCATACGTGCGAACATGCGTTCGTGGGCAACGCCGGTTCGATTCACGCCGACTTCCAGCGCGCACTCGACCAGCGCAACGTCATGCGCGCGGAAGCAGCGGCACGGCAGTTGCCGGTGCTCACACTCGACAAGGCGCTACGGCTGCTGTTCCTCTACGCGGAGGCCGACCCGTTGAAGTACGACCGTGCCGCGCTGCGCTGGCTCGCGCGTTACGTGACCGAGGGCAAGGCGGTGTCCCTGTTGAAGGCGCAGATGGCGCTGGCCGCGCTGGCCGAGCTACGGGCGGGCGAACGGGAAGCCGCCGCGAAGATGCTCACGGAGTTGGCGCGGCGGTAACGTGCTGAGCGTGCCCACCGTCACAACGGAAGCGACGATCACCTGCCCGAAGTGCGGACACGCTGCCCGAGAAACGATGCCCACGAACGCCTGCCAGTACCTCTACCGCTGCAAGGGGTGCGGTGAGACGTTGAGGCCGCTGCCGGGTGACTGCTGCGTGTTCTGCTCGTACGCGGATGTGCGCTGTCCGCCCGAGCAAGCTGCCTCAACCTGACAGGCGCGCTCGGTTCTCAGTTGTCCCGTTCGGACACTTGTGCGGTTGGCCGACACGCCGCACACTCTTCGGGCCGAGGCATCGCGCGCGGCGGAAGCACTCGACGCGCGACGAGGGTTCGACCGCCGCGCCTCGGCTACTGCGCCAGAACGACGAACGCCGCCCACGATGGGACGGCGTCGTCGGGCCGGATGGCGCGCGGACTACGCAGGCGTCTTCGCCGCTGCCTTCTCCGCGTCGATGGCTTTCGCGCACGCCTTGTCGTACGTCTGGAATCCGGTGCGGCTGCGCTTGTTCCGGTGAAACGCCTTCTCGGCCTGCTTCGCCGTGTACTCGCGTCCGCATCGCGGGCACCGAATCTTCGAGGACTTCCGCTTCGTCGTGGTCGTCGTGGCGGGCATCTTGCTCCTTCCCTGTCGGTGAACGGACAGGCAGGAGAAGTGCCGCTTCCTCGGTCGCGCGTCAAGCCATATCGAAGCCCGCGTGGGCGCGGCTCGCGTGCGGGATCGGCATGTCCACCGTGCCGTCCTCTCGAACGAAGTAGACGCCCACGCCGAGTCGCCGCAGCGACCACTCGCTCCGTTCGACCAGGCCGCGGAAGCGCGGGAAGTCCGGGAACGCCATCGCCACTTCCGTGTCCGGCGCGACCATCGCCGCCGTGAGCAACGCATGGGAGAACCAGTGCCGCGCCTGCGTCGTCGGACTACTCGGCTTCGGTAGACCCTTCTTGTCGCCTCGGCTGTACGTCGTCGCCGGGTAGCCCTTGACCTCAACGGCGAGGGTGCGACCGTCCTTCTCCGCGAGAACGTCAACGCCGCGTTGACGGGACGCCGTGTCTGCCGTGCTGCGGATCGTCCACCCGTTCGCGGCCAGCCATGCCGCCAGCACGTCCTGGACGGCACCCTCCCAGAACCAGTCAACCGGGACGCTGTCGCCGGGTCGTGTCGCCATCAGATCGACCGCGAGCGTAACGACTACGCATCTACGCGGGTATGCACCGGGGTATGCACGCCACGCGCCCGCACGGCATACCCGTCACGCCTGACCCGCGTAACCATGCGGCTTGCTGATGGCTACTGGGGTCTGGATGGGCGCGGCTGGGATCGAACCAGCGACCTCCCGCGTGTGAAGCGGGCGCTCTCCCGCTGAGCTACGCGCCCCGGAGCAGGCGGACAGCGTACCGCGCGACGGGAGCCGACGACGGGTCTGTGCCGACCTCGGGCGCGCTACCATCCGAGCGCCCGGTCGCGCTAGGTGGGGAGCTAGCGGTTCCCTGAACCCGCAACCCGCTACAGCGGGGCCGAATACCGCCCAAGGGGCGGGTTTTCCGGGGCCTGGGCCCGAGAGCGCAGCGTTGACGGCCAGGTTCCGCGCACTGGGAGCCTTCGAACCGCGTCAGGTCCGGAAGGAAGCAGCGCTAAGGAGTCCCTCCCAGGTGCCGCGGTCAGGCCTGGCCCGAGCAAGCGGCTCGGGTTCCTCCCGGGGAAGCCGTTTCGACGGCGGAACGCGCGGCCGGGCGATCTCCGACAGCCGGCCGCGCATCCGTGCTTGAATCGAGGGGTGCCCGCGCTCTACCGGAAGTACCGGCCCCAGGACTTCGACGAGGTGGTCGGCCAGGAGGCGGTGGTGCGGACGCTCAAGAACGCGATCGCGGCCGGGCAGGTGCGCCAGGCCTACCTGTTCGCCGGCCCCCGCGGCACCGGGAAGACGTCGCTCGCCCGCATCCTCGCGAAGGCGCTGAACTGCGCTCAGGGGCCGACGCCGACGCCAGACAAGACCTGCAACGCGTGCGTGACGATCGCCGCCGGCACCTCCCTCGACGTGATCGAGATGGATGCCGCCTCGCAGCGCGGGATCGACGACATCCGCGAGATCCGCGAGCGGGTCGTCCTCCAGCCGGTCGAGGGCCGGTACAAGGTCTACATCCTCGACGAGGCCCACCAGCTCACCGACGCCGCCTGGAACGCGCTGCTGAAGCTGATCGAGGAGCCCCCGCCCCACCTCGTCTTCGTCTTCTGCACGACCGACCTCGCGAAGGTGCTGCCGACGGTGCGCTCGCGCTGCCAGACCTTCGTGTTCTCCAGGCCGCGCCTGACCGACCTCGTCCGCAAGCTCCGGCGGATCGCCGACGACGAGGGCATCGAGGCGCCCGACGCCGCGCTCTCGCTGATCGCGCGCAGCGCGCGGGGCGCCTACCGCGACGCCGAGTCGACGCTCGACCAGCTGGCCTCCGCGACCGAGGGAAAGGTCACCGTCCAGGCCGTCCTCCAGCTGCTCGGCGCCGTCGAGGAGGAGGCGCTGTTCAGGCTCTGCGACCTGATCGTCGACCGGGACACGGCCGGGGCGCTCGTCTTCGTCGAGGAGCTCTCCGAGCAGGGGCACGACCTCGGTCGCTTCGTCACCGACCTGCTCGAGCACCTGCGGCACCTGATGCTCGTCCAGCACATGGGCGAGGTGCCCGAGTCGCTTCCGGTCACCGAGGAGACGCGCGAGCGGCTTCGCGCGCAGGCGAACCAGCTCGGCGAGGCGACCGTCCTCCGGCTCTGCGACCTGCTCGCCGTCGCCGTCGACGATCTCCGCCAGGGCGGCGACCCGCGGCTGCCGCTCGAGCTGGCGCTCGTCAAGGTGACCCGGCCGGCGTCCGACCTCGCCGCCGAGTCGGTCGCCTACCGGCTCGAGCTCCTCGAGCAGCGCGGCGGTTCCGGCCATGCCCCGGGGACAGTCCCTGTGACGAGCGTTCCACAGGAGGAGGCGCCGAGCGCACCGGAGGGGACCGAGTCGCCCACGCCGGCCCCGCCCTCGCTCGAGCTCGAGCAGCTCCAGGAGGCATGGCAGCGCACGGTGCTGCCGGCGCTCGAGCGCCGCTCGATCCCGACCGCATCGATGATGCGCGAGGCGCACCCGGCCGCGCTCGCCGACGACCGGCTGACCCTGGAGTTCCCGGCGAGCGCCGCCTTCCACCGGCAGCTCGCGGAGGAGGAGAAGAACGCAAACCTGCTCGCCGAGACCCTCTTCGAGGTCACCGGCCGCCGACTGCGGCTCGAGTTCGTGCTCGGCGAGAACGGGGAGCAACCCGAGGAGGAACCGCCGAGCGAGGAGGATTTCGTGGCCCTGATCAAGGAGACGTTCGATGCCCGCGAGGTCGACGACTGATGCCGGGCCAGCGCTTCGACATGAACCAACTGCTCCGGCAGGCGCAGCAGATGCAGGCACAGATGGAGCAGGCGCAGGAGGAGCTGGCGAAGGAGGTGGTCGAGGCCTCGGCCGGCGGCGGGCTCGTCACCGTGAAGGCGACCGGCGCCGGAGAGATCAAGGAGATCCACATCGACCCGAAGGCGATCGACCCCGACGACCCTGAGCTGCTCGAGGACACCGTCCTCGCCGCCGTGAACGAGGCGCTGCGCTCGGCGCAGGCGCTCGCCCAGTCGAAGCTGGGCGGCTCGCTCGGCTCGCTCCGCCTTCCGGGCCTCTGAGACGTCGGGGAACCCGCGGTTCCCCCCTTCGCCGCCTCCACCGCCCGCGACGCCTCCCGCCCCGTAGACCCCGGCTGCGGCCGACGATCGGCCGCGCGAACGAGGCCTCGTCGCCGACCGTCGGGACGATCCGACCGTCTTCGTCGGGAGCGGGTCGTAGCGTACGGTGTTGACGTGTTCTCTCCGGCCGTGCAGAACCTCGTGTCGCAGCTGACTCGCCTGCCCGGCGTCGGCCAGCGTACGGCTCAGCGCCTCGCCTTCCACCTCCTGCGCGCCCCCAAGGACGAAGCGCTTGCGCTGGCAGCCGCGATCGAGGAGGTGAAGGAGCGCGTCCGCTTCTGCCGCGAGTGCGGCAACCTGACCGAGGACGAAGTCTGCGCGATCTGCCAGGACGCGCGGCGCGACCACTCGCTGATCTGCGTGGTCGAGCAGCCGGTCGACCTGATCTCGGTCGAGCGCACGGCGGAGTACCGGGGGCTCTACCACGTGCTCGGAGGGGCGCTCTCGCCGATCGACGGCGTCGAGCCGGCCGATCTGCGGATCGACGAGCTGCTCCAGCGCGTCGAGCGGAACGGCGTCGAGGAGGTCGTGCTGGCGACGAACCCGAACATGACCGGCGAGGCGACCGCCGCCTACCTCGCCGATCGGCTGCGCGGCCGCGTCCGCGTGACCCGCCTGGCGAGCGGCCTGCCGGTCGGCGGCGACCTCGAGTACGCGGACGAGGTCACGCTCGGCCGGGCGCTCTCCGGCCGCCGGGAGATGTAGAAAGCTCGCAAATTGCGACAACTTCTCCGGTCGACCCCTGGCACGGCGCGGAGCGTCGTACTAGATTCCCTCGCGTCGAACCGGTTGGCCCTCGGGTCAGCCGGTTCGGCTTTTTTGCGCAGGTAGGCTGAAGCGCATGGCCGCGAGAGCCGACTACGAGGCAGTTCCGGGCATCGCCCCGGACGAGGCCGCCCAGCGCGTCGGCACCGTGGTGATGAAGTTCGGCGGCACGTCCGTCGCGGGCCCCGAGCGGCTGAAGAACGTCGCGCGGCGGATCGTGTCCGCCCGCGAGGCCGGAAGCCGCGTCGTCGCAGTGCTCTCCGCGATGGGCCAGACGACCGACGAGTTGATCGACCTCGCCCACCAGGTCTCGCCGCGGCCGGCGCCGCGCGAGCTGGACATGCTGATCTCCGTCGGCGAGCGGATCTCGGTCTCGCTCGCCGCGATGGCGATCAACGACCTCGGCCACGAGGCGATCTCGCTGACCGGCTCGCAGGCGGGCATCGTCACCGACACCTCGCACACGAAGGCCAAGATCGTCGAGGTCCGGGCGCAGCGGATCCACGCGGCGCTGGACGAGGGCAAGATCGTGCTGGTCGCCGGCTTCCAGGGCGTGTCGACCGGCCACGAGATCACGACGCTCGGGCGCGGCGGGTCGGACACCACGGCGGTCGCCCTGGCCGCGGCACTGGGCGCCGAGAGCTGCGAGATCTTCACCGACGTCGAGGGCGTCTTCACCGCCGACCCGCGGATCGTCCGCAGCGCCTACAAGCTGCCGGCGGTCACGTACGAGGAGATGCTGGAGATGTCGGCCTGCGGTGCAAAGGTGATGGCGCTACGCTCGGTCGAGTTCGCGCGCAACCACGACGTGCGTCTGCACGTGCGGTCGACGTTCAGCGACGCGCAGGGCACCTGGATTCGGGAGGAGGACGAGCAGTTGCTGGAGAAGGCGATCATCTCTGGGGTCACGCACGACACGTCCGAGGCGAAGCTGACGATCCTCGGCGTCCCCGACCGGCCCGGCGTCGCCGCTCGGGTGTTCCGCGCCCTCGCGGACGCAGGCGTGAACATCGACATGATCGTCCAGAACGTCTCCGCGCAGGGGCTCACCGACATTTCCTTCACGCTGCCGAAGAGCGACCTCGCCGTCGCGGAGCCGATCCTGACCGCCGCCTGCAAGGCCGTCGGGGCCGCCGGATTCAGCCAGGACTCGGACATCGCCAAGGTGTCGCTGATCGGAGCCGGGATGCGCACCCACCCCGGAGTCGCGGCCGACATGTTCGGCGCGCTCGCCGACGCGGGGATCAACATCGAGATCATCTCGACGTCGTCGATCCGGATCTCGTGTGTCGTTCGCGCCGCCGACGTCGACCGGGCGGTCCAGGCGGTCCACGACAGGTTCGAGCTCTTCGCGGCGGAGCGGGCGCATGCCTAGGCTGGGCGTCGTCGGCGCGACCGGCGCCGTCGGGGCGGTCACGCTCGAGCTGCTCGCCGAGCGGGGCTACGACGACGTCCGGGCCTTCGCGTCCGCACGCTCTGCGGGCTCGCGGGTCGCGTTCGGCGGCGAGGCGCTGGTCGTCGAGCAGGCGACCCCGGAGGCGCTCGAGGCCGGGGACCTCGACCTCTGCTTCTTCTCGATCGGCACCTCCGGGAGCCGCGAGCTCGTCCCGCACGCCGTGCGCGGAGGCGCAGTCGTCGTCGACAAGTCGTCGGCCTACCGGCTCGAGCACGGGATCCCGCTGGTCGTGCCGGAGGTGAACGGGGAGCGTGCCCTCGAGCACGAGGGGATCGTCGCCAACCCGAACTGCTGCACGATTCCCCTCACCTGCGTGCTGAAGCCGCTCTCCGAGGC